>Ga0180433_10000579_pt1 | contig 62769 bp, 107 predicted proteins | sample SS_ome_8_FD_132980 | JGI IMG/M metagenome (GOLD analysis project Ga0180433, IMG submission 132980) | Hypersaline lake sediment archaeal communities from the Salton Sea, California, USA - SS_1_D_1 metaG | ecosystem: Environmental > Aquatic > Non-marine Saline and Alkaline > Hypersaline >... | reverse complement strand
TTTTGTGGTAGAGATAAATTCAGAACCATAACTGTCTGTTTTGATTTCAGTACTTATTTCCATTTTCTACTTCTCTTTAATGATTTTTATTTTTTCTTTATCATCAGCATATATTTGCAAAGTGATGTGGTTTGATTGACTGTCCGTGATTTTTATTTCACGAAAAAACGTATCTGTGTCTTTATTGTTAATCACTCTTCTGGCTTGTATCTTTTCTACCTGTGTAACAGTAACTATTTCTCCTGAAACAAAAGTTTTTGATTGTATCATTTCACTCCCTCAAGGATTCCAATGTTACTTTTATTGGAATGTCTGTGCCTCCAAATTTTTCAGCCGTAACGAGCATTTCTGCGAAATCACCGAATTCATCTTTTGGAATAGTTGCAATGATTTTTAGAGCAACACATAATTCCCCTTTCGTACATGTAGGTTCACGACACGTACATAAATTCTTAATATCAATTTCTGGATAAGTCGTTGATATAAATTCTATTTTTTGATGCTTCAACGGTTTTGTGTGTTTTGGTTGAGTTAGTTCTTTTACATCATCCATGATGCTTGTAGATGATGCTCGAATATATTGTTTATCAATTATGTTTTGAATAGTTTTTTCTCGTTCACATTTATCGTCTGTTGCGGACAAAATACCTAACTGAGTACCAGTTACTAAAAATCTACCGCCCATTATTATGCCTCCTTATCAAATGATAATAATACTCTATTTACAAGTTCACAATAGTCTACAGTATTTATTATTCCTTTGGAATGCCAAGTGTCTTTTTCATATGTTACATCAACATTTCCATGTTCTTTTTCTAATTTTTGTAATTGTTTGATTAATTCTTTGAGTTTTATCGTTTTGATGTTATCGATTGTTTCTTTATCTGGATGTATGTAATGCTCGGTCATTACACTGATAACTAAAAAATTGTTATCCATAACCACCTCTCTTGTTCCTTTAACCTTTCCATACTTTTCTTCAATTGCTTTTTTTATTTTATCTGTCACTTTTCCGCACCTAATTTTTCTTTAATATTGTTTATGATGTCTTGTAATTGTTCTAATGTTAAATTTTCTGCGTAAATTGGCGGGTCGTCAAGTAGAGGAGCTATAGTAGGATGATATTTTCTTAAAGCTAATTTACAAGCAACAAAATGAAGTTGTCGCCAACATAGATTGTCGAAATGTTGTTTCATTTTATCAAGATATTCGATTGGAGTATCTTTGGTTACATCAGTAAGGGAATTGTAATAAGTATGTAAAGCATCAGCAAACATAGCACAATCAAAACAATTTGTTTTCATTTTTTTCCTTCTTTTTGTCAAACCTATAATAAAATTCTGCTGTTAAATATCCTATAATAAGTCCTGTAAACAAACAAGTAATAAGCGTGATGCTGGCATTAATATTATGCGTAGAACATATGTATATAATGAAAATGGCAACGATAGATGATAAGAAACATGCCATAAACATTCTTTTTATGATTTGTTTTTTGCTTCGTTCCATAATTTACTACCACATTCTTCACACAACCACATAGAATATCTTGTTTCTCCATCTCTTGGGTCAACAAGCCTATTTTCAATATAAATTTGGTATGGATGTGTTCCATCTATATATTTTTTACATAAATCGCATTTAAATGCTTGCATATTTCCAACCTTCTTTCAAGTAAAAATTTTCGTTTTTTGTAAGAATAATAATTAGTTGATAACACCATGAATAACATAGCCAAGATGATATATATTGTGATGATTGGTTCAAATATATCTGCATATTGAAGTGCCAAAAACGTAAAGGTAATGATTATTTGTATCGTTATAGCTAACATAGGTAACTTATAATATTTACTAATTTGTTTGTCGATTTCTTTCAAATTATCAAATTCATGTTTACTCATTTAGCAAACCTTCATAATTATGATATTCAGGATTCATCATATCCTGCCATTATAATCTACCTCTTTTTTGTAATTCAGATGTTATAAAATCATCTGGTCTTTCATTTGAATGTTCAAACCAATCATAAAACACTTCTTCTAAATCTTCCATTAACTTTTCATCGTTAAGCATATACTCAGGTAAATAATCACACAAAGTACTAAATGGTTTTTTGAAATATTCACTTTTATGTTTTGCTTTTTGAATTGCTTTTAGAATATCATTTTTAAACTCGACCATTGTCAGTCTCCTTTGCTAATTTTAATGTACGATAGTACATTCTCATTTTTCTTACCTACCTTGTATCTTTTATCAATCAATACGCCTTGTCCTCTAATGTATGCTTCAATGAGTATTCTCTTGCCTACATTGTCTCCGTACTTTGTAAGAATGATATAATAAATAAATTTAACGTCTTGTGCGGAATAATTTTACAACTATCACTACAGTTATTACGTTTAAAATCGCAACAAACATGATAAGTATAGCCAGATTTACTGGATAATACTGTACAAGAGCGTAGGCAGGATATCCCAAAAGGATGATTCCGCCCAAGCAAATCAGTTGTATGGCGAATAACGACATTAGGTCTTTTTTCATACTTATTCTCCTTTATCTAAATGTTTGGGTAAGATAAAAATATTCATTATCATAAGCAACACCAACACCAATAACCTCGTATCTATCATTCATGATGTTGTCTCGATGCCCTTTGCTATTCATCCAATCAATGAGAGTTGATGTAGCAACATCTTCTTCGCTATCTACCATACCAAACCCCATAACGTTTCCAAAAGGCATCTTCTCAATGTTTTCTCCTATTCCTGTCCAAGTGGTGTATCCTTCTACTGTAGTAATTCGTATTCCATGATTCTTAGCTCTATCAGTGGCATCTTCTCCTTTCAGATTGATATGGGAAAAGAAACCATTAACTGCCATATCCTCACTATGTTCTCTGGCTATCATAGATAATTCACTGTCCAACCGTAGAGGTGTCATTCCAATACGGTATTCATTTGTTTTTTCATAAACCAATTTCTCGATTTCTTCTATTGATAAATCAGAGCCTTCAACACCTACCACCAATTTCCTGATACCATCAAAAGAAAGACCATCACCTTCTTCGTTTAATTCTTCCCATAAATCAACTGTATTGATAAAAACAAATCCGGCAGTACATAATAAACCGAAAATAGATAAATAAATAATAACTCTAACATAGCCTTTCTTTACTATGGTTAAAGAAGCTACAAGGAAGATGAAAACCGCAATCATTGGGATTATTATCTCTTCCATTTAATCACCTATCGTTTCGATAACACGCTTTACAACAGCGTTTCTTTTCTTGTAAGATGATATTTCAACCATAACGTAGCCCTTTTGGTCTATGATTGAGCGGGCTATCCGTGAGCGGGCTCCAGGTAGATTGTAGCGGTGTTCTTCATCACTAATAAGTACAATTCCCTTTGGATGGTCTTCATACGTGATACATTTTACAGTTGATTCTTTATTAAATCGGTATTTGTACCAACCAACTCGGGTATTGAAACGGTAAACAGCATCTATGTTTTTTATTACAAACCCCTCGATTTTATCCTTCAATTTGAGGAAATTATCTGGGGATTTATGATATTTGATTAGTTTAATATGGTCTGTTTCCTTGATATTATCGGCTAGTTTCTTTTTTCTTTCAAGCAGATTTTCGCTTGATACATCGGTATCGCCATCTTTAACAATATCATAAAAAACAGCGGTTATTGGATATTTTTCTGAGCGTTGCGTTATCTTGAAGTTGTTTTCACATTGTCGCTTCAAGAAGAGGGAGAAATCTCCCCCTTTGAAGCTAGGTGTAATAACGCAGAGCTCTGCAACGTAAGTGCCGTCTTTGACGGCGTTGGTCTTTAAATCTTTGACCAATTTAGGATATTTGTAAATCATATTGGTTCCGTTATCGTTGTGCCATATCCCTATTCTTGCTCCTTTCTTTTCAATAACACAACTGCCACCATCGTATTTTAATTCGTAGATTTTGTTGCCTTTCGGCGGTAATTCTTTTACTTCAAGTGGCTTCATTACGGTTGTCTTCATTGAATCACCTTAGATAGATGAAACGATGCTTTGAATAACGGATTTGAAGTAATCGAAAACGGAAGACCAATTACTAACAGCGTAATCAAGTCCGCCTTCCATATACCACATAACCGTTACCAACATGATAATTAGTACGGTAAAGGCTGAGATAGCCCTCCAGAAACCGAATTGGGCTTTAGGGGCGTTGTTATTCGCTGTAGGGGTAGTATAGATTGGTTGGGGCTGTGGAGCGGGCTGTTGTACGATAATCGGTTGTGGTTGCGCTTGTGGCTGTTGTACAACTACTGGTTGTGGGGCAAGTGATTGTTGTGTTGGTTGTCTAGTGATTGGTCGGTTTTGTTTTTCACGTAATTCTTGGAAGTATTGTCGCATTTTCTCTTTGCCGGATTTTACGGTATCTACCATTTTATACCTCCTTTCTTATTTTTGAGCGTTTTAATTCATTGATGATTTCGGTAATCTTTTTGTGTTTGTAAGGGGAAATGATAGTTTTTTCTTTGTATTGTTTTAAAGCTTCGATAACAAGATTTGTTTCCTCAACCGTTAATACAGGCTCCATAAATGGCGGTTCGGGGTCTTTCGTTTCAGGATGTCTTGGGGCTGTCATATCTTTCCAAACAACGTTTGAAGGGTGTACTTCGCCGGAAGGCGATATATCCCAACAGCCTTCACTCATACATTGGAATAGTGGAGGGTCATCGCAGTATTGGTGTAAGATACAACCACATTTGGGGCAGGTTGGTACTCGTTGCGTTTTATTCATTTGATACCTCCGATAGTTTGCGAATGATTTTTACTTTGGTTTCTGAATCAAGGTCAGGTAGGTTCATGATGATTTCGATAAGGTATTTCTTCAACGTTTCATTGGCTCCATCAGCGATATAAGTATCTTCAATGTGTGACCATCCGCTATCAGATGCTAATTCCTCTTGGCAAATGGTTTTGATGTTTTCGATAATTTCTTTGAAATTCATTTTAAATCCTCTGTTTATCGGTTTCATAGATAGGAATGTCGGTTTCTTCGAATTCGCCTTCACATTCTTGGCATATATATTTACGACCTGTACCGGAAACGATACAGGGAGTAAACATATCACAGTGCGGGCAGTAAACGATTTTATCCTTGCTACACATACTTAATCATCCAAGAATGAAGCTTGAGCTATGAGCTCGGTTTCTTCTTTTTGTTCTTTGGTTTTAATGTCAAGTGATTTGCCTGCTTTTTTGGCTTTTTTAACTTCGTTAACGAATTTAGCGTACATTTCGGGTTCGGTGTCTTTTGAAACTTTTTCTAATACCTTCGTATCCTTGATTTCAATAGGTTCTAAGCCCTCTTGCTTTGGTGAGCGGATATTACGGTAGTCACGGATTTCGGCTAGTAATAAGCGGTCTTTTGTAGCTATGATAAGCCCTGCTCGTTCCTTTTGGCGGTTTCCAAATGAAACTACAAGGACTTTGTTATGTTTTAAAAGCCATGAATGAATTTTAACTATAGTAGCGATTGAAGCATCATCGTTGTTATTGTACATTTCATCATAGCTAACAATGAATGGAATATTCATGATAACTTTATCCATTGAAATCTCGTCTTCAACGATAATTTTTTGTTCTACTTCTTTATCCATAAAAGCTTTCTTTTGGGCATACTCGTAAACGATTTCGTTATCGGGGTCAAAGCGTTTTGTGATGTTTCTAATAGTATAATCCTTTCCACAATCGTTACAGATGTATTTTTGGGATAATTTGGTTTCACAATCATCGCAGATAAGATTGCTACTTATGCCATTCCCAGAATCAACGGTTTTTGCTAATTTAACGTTCATTTGGATAGTAGAAACGACTTTACCGTTTTCTTTATGTTTCCAAACGAAAGAATGTCCAGATTTCTTGGCTACCATTATTAGCACACTCCGCAGTTGAAGTTAGCATTATATTGCTTGTATTCATCATTCAGAAGTGCTCTTTCGGCTTCTAGTTGTTCAAGTGTTTCAGCTTTTATACATTCGAAACACATAACCTCGCCGTCTTCGATATGCCAGCGTTGTTTTTTGGCGGTTTCCGTATCAACGGTTTTTCCGCAGGTTTTACAAGTTAGTTTTTTCATGTGTTATTACACCACTAAAGACTATGGACTACATAGTATATAAAGATTTCCCTTTTATTAATATTATGCTTATAAAGGTATTAAAAAATCTAGCTAATCCCACCACAATCGTAACAAATCGTCTTGTAATTCAATCTCGTCAGGGTTTATCCTAAAAAGGAAAATCAACACACGCTCTCGTACCTTCTGGTCTTTTGGTAATGATATAAACATGGTATCAAAAGCGATATCTTCATTACCATTAAGGTATTCTTTGTACGTTCTCTTATCTGCACCAACGTAAACGGTAAGAGCACCCATTTGGTATAGTTTATCTATTACATTCTTAATCCAATCGCTCCCATCGAAGTTAGGAGCAAAATAAGCTTTTTCTCCTCTTTGTTTAAGCCATTCTTTAGCTTCTACAACATAATCATCATACATTTTTTTCATCACAATCACATATTCCACAAGATTTTTTGGTTAACCCAAGTGGTATTATACCGTTTTTTGGAAGCCCACACACATGACATTTAGGGCTTCTTTTCTTTAAATCATCATCAAGTATTTTGAGTATTCCCATTAAAACCATCCCTCGTTGTAATGTGTTTCATAAGGTTCATGGTCTTCTTCTGGACAATAATCATAGTCGTACTCGCTTTTTTCATCCCTTTTTTTCTCATCCTCTAGGATGTATGTTTTTCTACACCAAGAACATCCATAGAAATTGAGTTCTTTGTTAAGTGTTCTTAAAACACGGTTACATTGTGGGCATCTTCTCATTTTAGTCCTCCAAAGGAATAATATGAATGATTTTGTTGCCATTAGCTTCCGTTAAAACAAATGTTGCTGTAACGGCTACAGCGGATTTCGTTAGTTTTTGTGTTTCCATTTATTACACCTAATCAGGTATTATGGATTTCATTGTTTATATAGTTTTGCCTTTTTTTAATACAAAGTATATAAATGTAGATAAAAATAAGCACAAGTTTCCCAATGGCTATAAAGGTGTAATAAACGCAGGATAAACGTTTTTTATAGCCATTATTGGGCTTGTGATTCATCTTTTTCGTATGCCTTTACGTCAACGAATTCAGGTTTTTCTTTTTCAATTGTATTGTTTATTTCTTCCAAAAGCATTATGGATTTTTTTACTATGTCATTCAGTTCCTTAGAATGTATTTTTTCGATTATCCAGAATGTAAAAAATGTAGTACAAAGCATAGAAAGCATTCCTTCGTTAAATGGAATATAATGCAATGATATTAGTATATTCAATATTATTAACATGATGATGTGAAAGGTTAACGGATATACACGTTTATTCATAAGATTCCCTTATTTTTTTTAGTCTTTCTAATTCTTGGTCAATAAGCTTTTTTAGTTTTTTTGAATGAAAATATAGGTATATCATGTATATAATTCCAGGAACCATCAGTATGATATAAGCGATTAAATGGATTGGTTCCAATGGGTACTCTATTATTATCTGTGCAACAGCCCACCCAGTCATTGCCCCTGTGATAATACTAAGTAGCATTTTAGCCGTCATATTGGCAAAGCTTAACATTTTATTCCCTAGTAGTTAAATTGCTTATTTCGTTTTGATTATAGGTTTTTTCATGGTCAAAATGTTCACAACAATCCCTTACTACGTAATGATGGTGTACTTTATGGATATGAACGTTTTTTTTGCAAACCTTACATTTTTTTATTTGGTACATTCCTTTTTCTCCTTTGATTTATCCATTTAACCCAATAGCGTAGATTACTATTATAATTTATATTATTTCTCTCAAATTGGCTTATTTCTGTATTTGTAAAATTCATGTACAGTTGTTGTTTACAAGCTGAACATACGTAAAAATTCTTATTTATCTTGATAGGTCTACCTGTAGGAAAACGCCCTTCATTGCTATAAAAACGCCTTTTACACACGCAACAACGGATTGGTACACCAAAGACACCGATAGGAAATTCTTTCATCCTATCCCTCAAGTTTCTCGTCTATGAAGCCCTTAATATAACCGTTATATTCCATTTTATCAAGGATAATACCTAAATCTTCATCGGTAATATCGATGTTGTTTTCTTCGAGCTTCCTCTTTAGCTCGATATATGATACTCTATCCTTCTCTTGCTTGATGAGACTTAAAATCCTATGTACTTCAACAAGTTTATCTTGTAACATTGTAAGATAATTGATTTTCAAATTATTTAAATTTTTCCTTAATATTAATATGGAACATATAAAAACTAGCTATTTTGTTCCACAAATTCCTTGATTTCTTCGATGTGCTCTAAAACTAGCTGTGCTTTCTTTACACCAAAACGAAAGGCATATTCATCTTCCTCTGTACGCTTCAATTCGATAAGCGGATTTCCCTTAAATTCACTATATGATACTGGCATTTGTTCACCCTGAAAAGGATAACCCTCGTACCCTTAAAAAGTTTATGGGGTAGAGGGGTAAGCGGGTCGGAAGTTACCCTACCTGATTGCAAGGGGGGGAGGCTTGGCCTTGCCTACTGGTATTAAAAAATTTACCCCTACAACCTTTCCACCTTTCCTTTTTTAACAATGAATGATAATTTCATTCTCACCTCCACAATTTCATATATACTTAGTAGTATTTTTAATTAATGATTGTTAAAAAATAGATAAAGAGAGGATTAGCTCTCTTTATTCTTGTTTTCAATGATACGCTTTATTCTGCTTCTGCGGTCTTTGATTCCCTTAGTTGGTCGGAGAATCTCGATTCCTTCTTCATCGGCAGCAAGTTGGATTTCACCACGGAGAAACCCGATATAATCAACACCGTACTCACGGATATTCTTTCCAACTTGTAGAATTTGCCAAAGGAACCAAATAACGAGCAAGCCACCTATGATGCCTACAATTGCCCATAAAAAGCCTGCAACCACGTTAAGCAACGTTACTGCATCCATTGCATATTACCTCCTTAGAGCTCTATGGAGATTCAGGGAAAGAAAAGAGGTTTTTCCTCCACCCTCTTCCCTGCCTCACCACCTTACTATTTATAATGCAGGCAGGGTTTATTAATTTTTAGATTTTTTTAAAAATTGCAGAGAGTTGCCAAGACCGAGCACAGTATTTTCGGTTAACCTTTTTTCTAACCTTGCAACGGAATTTTACATGGACTCCCTGCTTCTAAAATGATAACTACACAGTGGTATAAATAATTTAATAATCCCATTAACAATTGCTGATAATGATGTATGAAGATATGCCAAAATGTTTTGATAAGAAAAAAGTACATACACCTGAAAAAATCAAAATCCTACAGGCTTTAGCTCACAAAAAAAGAACAAAATCCGAATTAGAAAAAATCGGTCACAAGAAAGATATCAAAGAACTTTATGAGATGGGTGTTATAGCGCTGGTATCCGATGATGGAGGTACCTCTTGGCAGTACATGAATACAACAGTAGCAGTTGATATGATTATAAGCTATAAGCCTTTAAAGGAGCCCAACTTAAATGAATGGATTTAGTTATTTGGAATAATTTATTTTACCCAAATTGATAAGGCTTGTTACCCAAATGGGTAATGAATGTTATCAATTGAGATAATACTTGTTACCTAAATGGGTAATGAATGTTATCAAAAAAATCAATTTTTTGAATACCCCCCTTGAATCCCTTATTACTACCGTGAGCCCGTAGGGAAAGCAAAATATTAAATATTTCAAAACACAGGGATTTCAAAAGCAGATACCCAATACACTATTTCTTGAGCAGGAAAACCTATATAGAACATGAGGTTGATTTTTTATATACGATAGGGATTTTTCGCCCCGACACTCCCTCTGGGGCTGACGTATTATATTCTTTCTCTTGTAAATTGTAGAATCGAAGTCCGTCCTCACTGCTTCAGAAACAAGAAAAAAATCAAATCTAGCTAGATTTTTTGTTGTTTTTGAAAAAGACTCCTAACGGTATAACAAATAAGAATAACGACAGTACCGTAATCCCTATGATAAACCAATAGAGGTCTAGTCTGGATTGAATATAGTTAGAGAAGTACACCGTAAACACCATAAGGATTACAGCCCTTGGTAGAAACAACAGCATATTCTTCTGCTTGGTATTTAGCTTACTACGGATTCGATTAAATCTATCTTCTATCCGCTGTTGGATTTTCAAAATGCTATCCTTCATACTATAAGGATATAAAATACACTTATATAAATTATCAAATTATTAGATTTTTTTAGACAAGAACAGGCAAGCACTTCTGGTTTCTCCCAAGGAATGAAGCTGTGGTGTATGGATGACCTCAAAAACTGACTCGCAAAAAAGGTCTATCATTCCTTGTATAGAGTCAGAACCACTTGCGTAATGAAGGCTCTTTCTTTTTTACATCTTCTACTTTTGTTTTTTCAACGGAAGGTAATTTCTTTTTTCTAGTTTTCTTTTCCTTCTTGATATTATTGTTTCTGTTTTTTCTTTTTCGAAAGACAGGGGTGAATGACACTTTTTCAAAAGGGGTCTCGGCATTATTGATTTCCCAAGGGTCAATCGTCTCGTGTTGTACATGGGTTCTATAGCTATATTCATTGAGAGCCTGCCGTACCATTAGAATATTTTTTCCGCTTCCCTTGTCCCCCTTAACGCTATCGAAAAAAAGCTTCACGTTCTTCCTATCGATGGGATTATTCAATTCTCTTTTTTTCATAGAATTCAGAACTTGAAATACGTTTTCTTCAGCTTCTATTAATTCATTAGCCCCTCCCGTTATTCCTAGCATGACACCTCTGAAGCTAACTGATTTTTCTATCAAGTCTTCTAGCTCTTCATCACTTAGCTTTCCACTAAAATGTTGCATCAGGTCGGATTTAAGGGGCTTGTTAACATAAAGAAATCTGTTGTTATTCTTCAAGGAATTATTTGCAAATTCCTTCAAGCCATAGGGATATGATTTTAATGTATAAATGACAGGATAACATGATAGAGTCCCTATCTCAATCAAGCCGTTCTTATACACTTTTTGATAATCATCAAAATCATCAATAAGGATAAGCTTGTGTTGCTTCCCTGATAGTGTTTTTATCCTAACAGATTTAATGATATCATACAAGTCTTCCTTAGATGTGATGTCGTTAGGTGTAACCCTAAACAATTCAATATTGAAAGAATTAGCTAGCAGTTCACATAGGTAGGATTTTCCATTGCCAGAGCTCCCGATAAGGATAGCGTAATTATGCTTTACCTTATCAGGTTCAAAGTAGTAATTCTCAATCCACTTTGCTAGCGTACTAACGGTATTGAAATTGTTTTTACCTACAAAATCATTTACCGTCTTTTTCATTTTCTTCTATAGCTTCCACAAACCACTCTGGAAGATATGGACGGATATCAGGATATTGGTGGTACATATCTAGGAAATACTGTTCCCATTCATGTGCTGTCCAATAGGGTTGCTCTTCTTCTGGTTCGGGCTCTTCTTTTTTGATTTCCCGTAATGGCGTTGGTGTAAGCGAAAAAGGCTTCGGGCTGTATAACGGTTGATGCATTGATGTTGGTGATTCTTTTTTCACTTGCTCCTTCAAGGGTGGTGGCGTAAGACTGAATGTTTGTTGACCCCGTTGTTCACGTTGTTTCGTGAATAGCTCTTTCAATCCATTATCTAAATCTTTCTGAGTCATTATTTTTGGTTTGTACACTTTATCTTTCATATCTTTCCTCCTAAATTCCCCACTTCGATAAGGAGGGGGCTTCCTTTTTGATATCAAACATATCGGCAACAGTATTTATCTCATCCTTATAATAATCTCGGTCTATATCATGTAGTTTTGCTATATCAAATAACTCATATCCCGTCTTGGTCTTCACGTAGAAATATTGATTGCCGATTTGTGGTTTTATATTCAAGTACTCTTCCGCTAATCGAGCCATTCTGGGAGCCAAAGCATTAGGGTTGGCATATTGGTTCAGCCGTCTGCCCATTCTTACGTTCTTAGCGAAATAATCAAGTGGAAATTCCAATGCTTCATATCTAGCAACGATGTTCTTTTTCTCTTCTTTTGGTTTTCTTTCAAGGGTTGCAACTGCCAATTCTCGGATTAGCTCACGTACTAGCTTATCCTTGTTACTTGCTTTCATAGCAACTCCGTGGAAGATGAGTTTCTCGCCCTTTTTAAGTACGTAGTTCTTGGTTTTATAGAAGTATCCCTTATCGTATTCATCGATATCAACGGATAGACCTAGCTCTTTTCCAAAGGTATCAACGATACGTTGCTTGAAGGTTTCAAGTAATTCCTTTTCATTGAAGTTTTCTTTCTTGGTATGGAAGTACACACCATCGGTATTGTGACAGATAACCCTTCCGATACCAGCAACAAATGTACCATCATCCGTCCCCAAATCATAAACCCTGCATTTCTTTTTTTCATATAAAATTTTTGAAACAGTTCCACTGTATCCCTTCGGCACAATTCTAGAACAATTTTCTAATGGTTTATGTGTAACAATAGAAGTAACGTGTGGTTTGTCTTCTCGTACATAAATATTATATGTTATCCCTTTTCTATCTAATAAATAAGCTATTCCTGAAGCCAGTGGTTTGAATATAGAATCTATATACCACTTTCCTTCGTTCTTTCTATCAGTAGCTATATGTCCATCACCATCTGTTAAACCATCAAAGAAAGCATCAACGATATTCAATGGAGCATTCAGAATATCTATTGGAACCTTTTTTGTTCTATAATCTTTACAATAACATATACTTCTAAGGTATTTTATTGGCTCTTTTTTCCAACCTTCCAGTTTATAGCAACTACTACTATCCAATGTATCATATATCTTACAATCCAAACCAAAGTCAGAACTCAAAATATCCTTTGCTTTTTCTAATAGTCGAATATTCTTTTTAGCTATTATGAAATCATAACAATCTGTTTCTCTTAACTTTCTCTTAGAACCATCTTTGTTGTAAAATACCTTTCTATTAGACTTCCTTTTACATATTGTTCCATCCGATAAAAAGAAACCAATAAGCCAAGCCTGTTTTTCGTTAATAATATTTTGATTTCCTCCAAAATCACTAGGAGGAAACACATCAATGGTGTCCTTAAAATCCAGTTCCCTTGGTGTAATTTCTTTTCCGTCAGAAAACAATGAGTGGTCTTCTGTGACATCTATTCTAGCTCCGTATCCTTTAACGGTATAGATTTTCTTTTCTACTTCATGGTTATAAACATAATTCAGATTTTTCCACCCATTCCTCGTTAATGTTTCTAGTTCTTTTACAGGTAGCCGTAAAGAACCGTCACTTAAATCTTCTATAGGAAGGATATCTATCAAACCTGTGTCTTTAGTTTTTATAAAAACTGGTGTATCCCCTGTAACACTGTCTACTTCAAGAACCGAATTAGGATATAATTCTTCTAGCAGATTGATAAGCAGACGAGCACATTCCCTTCCTATGCCAGTAGTGGCTATAGCTATCGGAGCATAACCGAAAGCATGAGTCGCTGACCCTTGTATTCCATAAACGCCACCATTGGCTTTTACCTTACGATTATCCGATAAGGCACGGAACATCGGGTCACCTGTTTCCTTCCATTTCCTCTTATACTGTGCTCTTTCATTAAGGAATTTCTTTACAAGCTTGGAAGCGAATCCTTCCTTATGTGATACTTGAATGACAACGTTCTTTTCGAGCACCTCATCGGGTATATGATAAATATCCCATTCATCTTCATGCTCGATTTTAAACTCACCATATTTTTCCATAGACAAAAGGGTGGTTGTATCGGGACTAAAGTTGAATTCCGACATGATTGTAGGATAAAGCGATGAATAATCAATTTTGTAAACAGGCTCATACAATCCGCCCTTCTCTAGATATACCAAAGCGCCTTGATACTTCCCTCCAGACCCTTTCTGCTTGAAGATTTCTGGGTACCGCTGTTGGTTAGAACCGTCAGCTATGATTCCCTGCTTACGGTATTCATCACCTACGACAATCAATCCAAGATTTGATACATTGAAATCAACCGCTTCACTAAGAGGAATACCTAAATCATCGGCATTGAATTCTATATTCCTCCAATACACATCGAAACAAATCAACAGCCTACGAATATCATCTTTATTGTATTCAACGAGTTCTTTCGTTCCTGTAAAGTCGGCTATCTCCTTTGCTGTCAGGGGTTTCCGCTCTTCTTTGAAGCCGAACCAATTTGATACTTCCTTCAATCCTCGATTGATAACATTACCTGATAAAGACTGGTCAGCCCTAGCCGACAAATACACATCATAGATAACAACACCACTTATGGTAATCCCATTCTTATCTACTATGGGCTTGGTACCATCCTTTGTAAGCCGTGATGTGTCTATACGGTTTCGTTTACACCTTTCAAGGATAGTCGGAATATCATAATCCTTATTGTAAACAACAATCACATCTGGGTCGTAGCTTTCCCACCAATCAATGAATTTTTGCAGTAGCCTCTTATCGGAAGCAGTATCTTTCTTTAGGTAGCCACAACGGATTTTCCTATCATTTCCACAGAAGGCAATCGAATTGATTACATCATCATAAGTAGGGAATAACTCGCCTTCTCCTGTTTTTTGTTCGATATCAAGAAAAAGAAACTTAAGCGGTTTATCATGTGGAAACTTTTTCCATATCTCAGGGTCATCTATCCGGTGACGGATGATGTATGGAATGTTATCTTCAAAGCTGTATTCGCTTCTGGCTTCCTTGAGTTGCATTCGATTTAGAAATGAATGCTTGTAAAATACTTGCTCTTGGAAATTCGAAAGAGCCTTCATACGAAGCTTCTTTGTTTCCAAAGCATCGGGAAAAGCCATTTTCTTTTTGGTATAAAAGTAGGGATTGATTTGTGCTGGTATTACTTTCTTTATCCCATTGTACCATACAGTAAAATATTCTTTATTCCGCTTCACCGTAGATTCAACAGAAAGAGGCACTCTCACGACAAACCCTCCTTATGTCCGCAGTTATGTTTTTTCATATCCATCTTTCCTTCTTCCTTAACGATAATTGTTATAAAATTGAACAATTACGTCACACTTTTCCTATAAGGGTAAAAATCCTTCAATAATTACCCTAACCATTTTGTAACACTCTACGAAGCTTGTTATAGCTCACCATCGATAATTTTTTCTTTTGTGGTAGTGTTTTATTTTTTTCAATCCTAATATTGTTAATCTCTTCAGCTATAGGTCTCCAGCCAACTTTCTCTTCTCTACGTTTCTTAATGATATCAATCTCATCATCAGTTAGAATTTTTTGTTTTCTCCCCCATCTAACTTTTTGACCGACCTGTTCTGCCCTCTTTTGTTTTGTTTCATAGGATAGCTTTGTCCTTTCACTTACAAGGTCAGCTTCAAATTCAGCGAAAGCTCCGATTATATGAAACATTAACTTACCCTCGGCAGAGGACGTATCTATGTTATTTGAATAGGATATGAACTGACAATTATGATTTCTGAAAAAGTCCCCTAGATATATCATATCCTTAAGGGAGCGGGCTATTCTATCCAGTTTCCACACTAGAACGCCTTTTATCTTTCCTTCTTTGATATGCTTCTTCATTTCATCTAATCGTGGTCTGCTTGCTTTCCTGCCAGATATAGCCTCATCTTGATAGACATCGACTACTTCCCAACCACGCACCTTCGAATATTCCTTCAATTTATCTACTTGATTTTCCACTTCTTGTTTGTCAGTAGAAACACGAGCATATATAGCTATTCTAATACATTCCTCACCTTTGATTTCATATAACAAAATAACTTATAAATCTTTTTAAAAAAAGAGAGTCGGGTACTTCATTTTTTAAAGAGAGAGGGGCAATGAATATATACCGTAATCCAATATAGAATGGGGCAAGAAATCTTCCATCATATAGGGTTTCAATCTTTTTTCTTGTCCCACCTCTTTTAAAAAAAAGAGAGGGGTCGTTAAATTTTTTTAGAGACGGGGGCTGTTTTTTTCGAAAACTAAAAAAGCTGACAACGCATTACCAATACTAATAACATAGAATGGGTAGAGGAAAGCATAAGGGTTTAAGCAGGAATTTTATCTTTTTTTAGTCTCTGCCCGTTCCCTCCCTCCAAAAATTTTTAAACACAAAAACAATACTATAATTGGCTTGAGGAAATGGGTTATTACACTGGATTTCTCCTTTTTCCTTCCTCTTGCCACTTATTTTAAACAATAGCTAAAACAAAAAGAACAGTCCACATACTAGCTGTAATCAAGTTAGAAATAAACGATAATTTCAATTTCATAGTCCAAAAACAAAATGCCATGATAAACAATCCGATAGCCGTCAATGACGAACTAAGAATGTTAACCGTGATTCCATTCAATGAATCAATTACCATTGGAACCAGCATAAAACCAAAAAGTAACCCTACTACACTGATGACTTTATCTTGCCACATATCATAGACATTAATTTCCATCTTAATAATAGTTTCAATGACCTCGTAATTTTCTTTATATACAATCGAGTAGAAACCCTGTCGAGGTGATATGATATGGAAACAGCATATGAAAAGGCTCTTGACCTAATAAACAAAAACATAGCAGATGCTTTAGACAAATCGGTACACACCTTTGGAGAACCCGTAACAGGGCGTACCCATATTGATACCCACCCTGCTTTGAAACATGGCATACCTGAAGGCTATGCCCATATACAAACAGATTTTGGGCCACTTACAGGCGGAACCCCGATTTCAGAACGAACAATGTTATGTGCCGATGGTTCACGGATTACACTACCAGAAATAAAATAAAAGGCAAAATACTTAAACAAAAATATATTATGAGCTATGGGATAAGAGAATTTTTATTCAAAGACTTGTGGGTATCACTTATCCCATCCCTCCTATTTCTACATACTCTTCTTCGATGAAGTTTTCCCCGTTTTCTGCCTTCAGGAATTCTCTAGCTCCTTTTTTTCCTAATTCCATTTTCCAAGTTTCAGGCTCTGCGATAGTAAAATGCCGTTGTATCCACTTCCCAACCCAGATACCGACTTTATCATACTTATGAAACACTTTGATATTCAAATAAATGCAGAACGATAGAAACGTGTACTGACCAATGAGGATTCCTGTATGATACGCAATAATCATCCAAATGAATATTGAAACAAACATTGTAGGCAACAACGTGCCTCCACATCTTTCATGAATTGGGTCATAGGTGTTTGCGTTTTCTAAATCATTATTCTCCATCGCAGAAATTATTTTGTGTTCTGAGCCATGCCATGTTTTCACGCCACGCATAATCAAAAAATACAAAGAGCCATACAGGAAGATAATCAAACCATACAACAATATTTCCCACACAAACGGCGGAATAAGAGGCTCTGTCGGTATTCCTCCGCCTTCCCCTGCTGATAGTAAGGACATTATCCAAGGTATCATAAGAAAGCCCACAAGCGAGCCCAAATCAAAAAATGGAAAAATAAAATAAATCCTTCGCAAAAAGTCAAATCTCGGATTCTTTTCTATGCCGTACCCATACTTATCCTCTTTTCTATCATAGCCATAGACCAACGTATATTTGTCACCCTTAATCATAACCCGCTTTATGATTCCGCCTAGCGATATTCCAGAGTACCGCTTCTTTTCTTCCCTCATAGGTCAATCTCTTCTCCATCATGAAGAATCACACTAACAATGATGCCTTTAGCATTTATCCTACCACCATAAATGAGTTTTTTTGTGTTTTCTTTGGTAGACTTTCTACCTAGAACGGATACGATTTCATCATCTGTTACTATATTCCTCACCAAAATTATAATTTGAGTTATACTTAAAAATCTATTGATATTTTTCCTTTACTTTTCTTAACTCATCCATGATATGAGATAATTCCTCTTTTCTTTCCTCTACATTTTTTTCAAAAAGAACGAACATTTCCTTGGGTGTAAGAGCACGATGATATTCATAGAAAGGACGACCTTTTCCGTTTTTCATCATAGTTATCTTGTTAATTATTCCTTTTTTCTCTAGGCTTGATACGGCAACCGATACCTGTGGTTGACGTAATCCGGTTGTATGCTCTAAATCCTTGGTGAAAGCCTTTTCCTTAATCAAAAAATAAATGATTACTTTAGCTTCGGAAGTTGTATAACCCAACAAACCAAGGCAATTGACGGCTTTGTTTTCGTTTTCATCAAATATGTATAATGTCCTCCGTCTCATAAAATTAAAAATGTGTTATATGATATTTAAATAATTCTAAATATTTTAAATTATTTTAATTATGACCTATAATTTTGGTATAAGTATAATATTTCGTATAATCCTTGATATCACTGATACAGCCCGCAAATGTTGTAAAAGGAGCAATTAACAGGGAGAAAGCAATAACTAATGGTAAATCTTCAGGAATCCAAAAAACTGACACATAAATCAGTACACTGAAAATATAGGTAGGTATAATCGGACTTAACAAAATCACAGCAAACTCACGTTTCGTAGGGATTCTATCATACATAACTCTTGTACCAGGCAAGGGAATATGAGCGTTGCTTGTCAAATCTTTTGTACCTACAGGTATCCAAATAAATTTTGCTTCAAAACCATAATGTCTTGCCGATAATAAATGAGCAGTTTCATGTGTGATGATTAATAGAATGAAAAAAATGACGGCAACAAGATAATTCCACATTACTTCATCAACTCAGCAAAAAAATCCTGTGCGTGTTCCCAACATGATTCTAAATTCAACTTTTCATACTGCTGAACAAAACATTCAAGATGAACGCCTGTAATTCTTTCGGTGTCGTTATCTGGCTCAATATATTCACCGCAGTAATGACAGATATGTTTGCGTTGTGATAGATTTCCTTTGTGATTATAATGTAATGGTTCTCCTAGTACTGTAAATCGTTTCTTGCATTGATTGCATTTGTAAACATAAACAGGAACTTTTAATCGGCGGTTATTGTGGTGGCAAACAATTGCCACGTTGTTTGATTTACAATATTTACAATTCATTCATTTACCCTATGCCAAATTTGAGGATATATTGAAGGTTCATCGTTGAAATCGTTTCTCCAAGGTCTATCTTTGTCAACTGAAACAGAGTATTGATGTACCTTTAATGTATCATCATCTACGAATTCATAATCATATTTACAATAATAATGTTTTTCATATTGTGCTGAAGTTTTTGAGAAATGAAAATTCAATGTGTTGCCTTCCAAATACATTGTTCCCTCATCCTCCTCAGTTAACACGATGCTACCAAAAATTCCTTCTTTGAATTCGATAATCATATCTCCTGCATCCCATTTTCCATAGAATTTCCGTTCTTCATCACTTATGCAACCTGAAAAAATAAGAAAAATCAATAATATTATGATGAAAACAAATATCTTTTTCATTTCATCACCCTCATCCCCATTGGGCTATCCTTTCACTTCACGGCAGTTTCTTAGTCCTACACCGCTACTTCGGAATCACCCAACAGGTCAGGGTACCGTGTGTTTCCAATCTTTTTGATTGTAAAATCTATATCCGTTTCATTCTTTATTTATTTTTTTATCTTTTTCTTCGTTTTCTACATCTTTTATAATCAAAAACGAATATACAACAAACGTCCATCCAAGTACAAAAGGTAAGACAATCAAAATAATATCTGGGAATTTTATCAACACCAAGACCATTCCAATAACGATAGTGATAAATCCAATCAGATATAGCAACATTGCTGATTTAATTTTATTTTGCATAATCATGTGTAGCCCTATATATCGCTCTATTCACTGCACATTTGAAGCATAGAATGTCCCCATTATCAAAAAGATATTCTTCATCTTCTGATATCGGATGGCAACAATCTTCGCATTTCAAATTCATAGTAACAACATCACCGCAGTAAGAACTATGAATATAATCCCTATTGCTCCGATAACCAAAGGAAAAATGCTTTTTTTCTTCTCGTTGCAGTGATTACATTCATGCGATGGCATCTTTACACATGCCTTGCAGTATCCATCTGCCTCTGCCTCATTGTTACAATTCGTATGAGCACATTTCATTTTTTACACCATTTGTTCAATATTTTAATCCATTTTTGTCTTTGTTGATTCCATTGTCTTGCGTAATATTTTCTTCCACTATGTCTTCTCAATAAGCATTTCCTTAAGGTTGCGACCTCCTGTCGCTACGCCTTAGTGGAAATCATCCAACGGACACCAAAACGGTATCTTATAATATTCGATTGTTCTATCAGTCCAATCTCTTTTAGAATCAGGATGAGCACATTTGCTTACTCCTCGAAAGTAGAAGTCGTTATCTGTTGGTTTGCAATTATAAGGGCACTTCAAACAACTTTTAACAACCACCATCTTCATTTTTTCATCAACACCTCAATATGAGGAAATGGAATACCAATTTTTGCTTTTTTAAGTTGCTCTTGTAATTCCGCTGATACTTCTGTTTTAAAATCAGGAATATTCACTTTTGTAAAATCAACCCAAAATCGCAATTCAAAATTCAACGATGAATCAGCGAATTCCTGAAACACAACTTGAGGTTTTGGCTCTTTTTTGATTTCATCATATTGCTCAAGCATTTCCTCACATACTGTAATGACATCGTCAATATTGGTACCATATTCAACACCAATTGGTATTTTCACTCTGATAACGGGCTCATCGATACTGCGGTTTTTGATAACTTCGTTTGTTACTTTTGAGTTCGGAATAATAACAACTTCACCATCCCATGTTTTGATAGTCGTTGTACGCATGAGTATATTATCAACGGTGCCAATCGTTCCGGCAATCTCTACAACATTTCCAACGTTAAACTTGTTATCGAGAAACAGAATGATGCCTGATACAAAATTACTCAATACATCCTGCATGGCAAAACCAATAACGATTCCAAGAAACCCTGCACCTGCTATAAAACCTGTAAGTGAGCCTTCTAAACCAAATATCCTTAAAATAACGATTACAGCCACAATGTAAATGAAAATTGACAGGAGGTTTACTATCGGCTTGAAATTATTGAAGTTAGCACCTGCTTTGTTTGCTATCTTCTCTATCCATTTCTTAATAACAACCTTGTTTATGATATAGGAAGCAAAGATAACTAAAATAGCAAAAATAGCTTCCTTCAAAAACGGAATGTTATCAATATTGAAATTCATTTCCTCACCAACACTAATAATATAAAAGGGCTTATAAACATTTTTAAAAAAATAGGGGAACATAAGTTCCCCGCAATTGCTGTCTCCAAAACAAACAATATAGAATGCGTTTTTACTGTTAAATATTTTTGGAATCTACATATCCACATTTTCTACAAACTAACAAATCACCTTCGTACTGCATGAAAATACTGCAATGCGGACATATCTCTTCTACTTGCCCCTTCTCATATCCCTTAGATAATGCTGTTCCATTTTGTGGCTTATTCGAGCCACCAGATGCGTTATGGCTATGATTACGAGGAATAGCAATCCCAACTCAGCAGGATATAGGTGATAATAATAACCTAAACCAGTCGTAGTTAAACCAATCACTATTACTTTGTTTGTATGATTTTCCCATATATGTTCCCTTTTAGCCCAACGGAATCCTTTGGCTATCTTATTCACAAATCTGCAATGCTCTCCTCAATAGTTTTATACTCAATAATCTCACTCAATACATCATTTTGAAGTGTAGCATGTATGTCCCATTGGTCATCTAAAATCACAATGTACGGAAACTTGTCATTCTTATTGTAGGAATTTCTGATGACATTGTTTTCATCAAAAGTAAAAGTGAATTGTAACGCATTGTTGGTATCAACAAAATTATCAACCAACTGTTCGACCTGCTTCAATGTTGATTCCATCTCTACGCAAATGATGTTTACATCAAGGTTTTTATGTGCTGATTTCAACTGATACATTTGATTGATGGTCGTAGCTGGATATGTCGTTAATGACATAAAGTAGATAACCAGTGGCTTTCCTCCAAAATCACCCAACGAAAACTCCTCTTCATCAATATCTTCCGATACCCAAATCTTCGTAGCATCAGGTGCTGATACTTGCTTCGTAAGGTATTTGGTCGTTATTTCAACCTCTACTTCTGCTGGTTGATTTCCTTCCGCTCCGAAAGATGGATTAGGCGTGTTATCTACAACCAAAATCCATTGACCATCAGGTAAATCCAAGCTTTTTTCCACAGAATAAGTATTCACTTCGCTTCCATCACCGATAAATGAAAAGGTCGACTCTTCATTCTTGAACTTTTCGTAGTTATGATAATTGAATAGGAACACATCCACCGCTTGGTCAGCAGTCATTTTTATGTTTACATTCGCACTAGAGCTCAAAGCTATCTCTTTCATATATCGCTGACCTGCCTCCAACGTCTGGTCTTCATTTAGGTTTGTTTGGGGTGTATCCGTACACCCAACCAAAAACAAACTAATGAGAATCAGACTTATTATTGCCTTTGTTTCTTTCCTCATTTTTACCACATTTTAAAAATATTATAGTTAGAACGATTATGGATACCATAAATAAAATAATGTTTATTAAAACTTCCCTATATTCCGAACCTGTTAGTTGTATGAATACATAAATAGCAAAAAAGAAAACAACCGTGCTAATAAGAATAATTAACAATATTTCCTTATTCATTTTAACCGCATCTTTATATATTAGATGATTTATTTATTAGTTGAGATGAGTGAAGGTAAGGACAAATTTTACATCTTTCCTCACCACCATAAAATCCCTTATCTTCACTCTACCTCATCTTTTCTCAATCTTATTATAAATACAACTAATATTACAATAAATACGATTCCAATCACTGCTATTGCCACAAATAATGGAAAGCTATCATCAGCCACAGCGGTTTTGTTTTCATCATCTTTTTCATCTGGAATATCCGGCGTATCGTCAGGATTATCATCTGGATTATCATCTGGATTGTCGTCAGGGTTATCGTCAGGAGTGTCGTCTGGGTTATCATCGGGGGGAGCATCATATTCCACTACAAAAGCGGTAATACTATCACTATCACTCAATCCCTCTTCATCGAAAACGGTTAATGTTACCGTATAATTATCACAATTAGTATAGGTGTGACAAGCTTCTTTTCCATAAACGATATATCCATCGCCTAAATCCCACCGATATTCTACAATGCCTTTATCATCGGTACTGTTAGAGGCATCAAAGCAAATTTCCTCACCGACAATGTGACCAACCGGAAAACCTGCATTTGCTTGTGGCGGATTATTACTTGGTGGTGGCGGTGGTGGAGGAGGTGTTGGATTATCTCCAGAACCGATTTTCGTTGAATCTCCATTTATTACAGCATGATATTGGTTAGCCCCATACGCATACTTGAAATCCTTCATAACAAAATCACAATTACCTGAAGATAATGCCTTGAAATGTATAGTAACTAAATGTGATGAGCCATTCCTTGGACTGGTATTGAAGGCTTGCGTTTCGTGTAAGCTATTACTCATAATTGTGCCTTCATAACTGTACTGTGTATCCCAATATTCATCAAGTATGATATCCGTAATTTCTGCATGTGAAAAATTCAGATAATAAATCATCCACGCATCGTACTCGATTGTTTCTGAATCAAAAGTGATGGTTATGTAAAAATCATCACCCACATCAACAGCAGAGGGAGCATCAATAGTGATTGTTCCAGCCCTGCAACATGAAGCGAATAAGATTAAGGCAATGCTTGTAGCTAGTAAAATAGATTTTTTCATCTTCCCAGACTTCCCATTTTGATTAACGATAGATTGGTATTTAATTTTTTTGATTTTGTTTGTTTTTTTAACAACTCAACCACTTATCTATATTGTATTTCTTTTTCATAGTATTATGAATACGTTCTTTTGCTAGATTAAAATAGTTTTCGTCTATTTCTATTCCTATAAAACCACGGCCTAGTTCCTTACAGACAACGCCTGTAGTACCCGACCCCATGAATGGGTCGAGAACAATATCGCCCTCATCGCTATGTTTCATGACACATTGGCTTATGAGTTTTGTGGGTTTTTCATTCTGATGCAGTTGTTTGGAACCCGATATCCTGTCGAAATACCAGACGTCAGGTATGCGTTTCCCATTGATTTTTCTTGTTCCCTTATTGAAAAGGATTATCATTTCATACTGCTTGCCGAATTGAGCTACTAAATCCCCTGCTGTCCAGTTGTTTTTTACCCAAATGATGATATTCTTAATTCGAAAGTATCTTTCGATTTCTTGCTTGAAAAAATCAATCCTGTCGAAGCTACAGAACATGTACCCTGCTGTATTATCCTTCATAACCCTATGAAGTTCTCTGATTACATCTTTCATTAATGAAAGGTCATCATCATTCTGAATAGTGCTACAAAAATCATGCTCTTTGTCTTTTCTATGATTGGTCTTATAGTTTATTCCATACGGCGGGTCTGTAATTACAGCATCCACACTATTAGAGTCTAATTTCCGTAAAACATCGATACAATCATCATTGTAAAGCATTATACACCACCACAATAATTCCTGAATTCACAATTATTACATTTCTTTGGTGTTCTCGGTCTTTTTGGAAAATTCATGTCTTCCCTAGCCGATAGAATCTCATCTTTCACCCTGATAGCCTCTTCATGAGCCTTCATCTGCTTGTCCATATCGAAACGTATTGTACGCCATTCATTCGGATAAAGGAAAAAGAACTTCAAATGTGATAAATCCATCTTATAATGTTTTTCGAATAAGATTTGATAGACCGCAGCCTGAATCCTGTAATCATAGGAAACATAGGCTCTTGTATTGGTTTTCCAATCTATCACCAGTTTCTTTGGTAGGTACACGTAATCAATGAAACCATAGAAACCATCCGCTAAAACCTCTACTTCTGTGTCGGGAAGAGTACAAATGTCGTGCTTGATATTTTCATACTCCCACTTGGCATGATTTTCCAAGCAAACATAGCTTTTTTTCAACTGTTCGGGTTTCAATGTGATATCCCATATATTACGCAATTCATCGTATGAATACGCAAGGATATCTTCATAGCTCTCGATTGCAGAAGGGTCATAATGATGGCGGTAATATTTCTCTATAGCTTTGTGAGCATATTTACCTACATCTAAAACACTAAAATCCCACATTACTGCCTGCTTTTTATTCAGATATTTTAATTGGTAGGCATAGGGACAACCTCTGTAAATATTGATTGCCGTTTGTGATATTCCAGGAGAGGTTTTCCATTCAGGCAATTTCTCGTCCCTCAGTCGGATAGCTAATGCCATGCATGAGAAGACTGCCAATAGCTCCTATAACCAATCCAAGATGATTGAAAAGAAGCCCGACAGCCAAAATGATACACGAAAAGGGAACCAAAACGATGTACGGTTTCAGTGCTATCACTTTTTTATCATTCATCCATTTCTTTCTATTTGTGTGCGGGACGATTTCAAATCCCATCTTAAAACGTGTACGATACCATTTTGGTTTATATCCAAGTTTCATAGCAGTCATAAAGTGCAAAGCTTCATGAGAGAAACCGATACAAAGCACCAATGTAAAAGCTATGATGGTATCAGTTAATATCGGATATGGCAGATAGACATCAATCACAGCCACTAATACGAGTAGGAAAATAACGAGCAATATGGTTTTGGTTATCCATTGTCGCACTCCTAACGGCTCTTCAGGGTCTACGCCACCCTTCTTTTTATCTTCCACTTTCCTCACCTAAATCCATTTCGATAACGATACTTGCCTATTTAATCTGTCCTTTGCTATTTTTAAATAATCCTCATTAATCTCAAAACCAATATATTTTCTTTCCAGTTGTTTACACGCAACTGCTGTTGTACCGGAACCGAGAAACGGGTCTATTACTACATCGCCTTTATCACTATGAATCTTCAATAGTTTTCTGATAAGCTCTAATGGTTTTTGAGTAGGATGTGATGACCGTTCTTTTCCTTGGCATATTGGATATTCAAAGAAATTATGCATTTCATTTTGAGATTTGAAATTAAACTTGAATAGACATTGGTCCCAACGAGCTAACCATATTATCGCTTCCAATGATGAAAGATAGTTGCGTTTCCTGACTTGTGGTACAGGGTTCAATTTATGCCACACTATAGTGGCTTTTACATCGAAATTATTATCTTTGGCGCTATCAATCAAGTACGTAATCCATTCCAATCGACAAAACATTAAAACCGAACCATTCTCTTTGACGATTCTGTCCAATTGCGGAAAAACAGCATCATACAAATCCTTGATGCTTAGTTTATCCCAATCCATCTCATCGAAATCTTTGTAGAGGGCTTTTCTGCCTTCCAAATTAATGGATTGTTTTAACTTCACGTTGTAAGGAGGGTCTGTAAGAACCAAATCAATAGAGTTATCATCTATCATATCAAATCCTTTCATACAATCTATATGATAGACCTTGTTTAGTTCCATTTCCTCACCAATTGTTTATTCATACAACAGAATCAGTTCTATTGCCAACGTTTTTAATTCCACATCTTCAGGAGAACCTTGTGATATTCTAAATGTCGTTCTCCCTATGGCTCTTAAAGCATTAATCACCTTATCTGACGAAAGAACTTTGGAGCCCTTCAATATCTCCCGCAGAGAATTAAGGATTTCCACAGGGGTATAACTGTATTGATATAACAAGGAATCAATGTAATCATCAACCTCAGAAACATCACCGTCCTTCACAGTGACCAACAGTTTTTTGATAGTTCTTTCATCGACATAGCAAATTGAATCTTCTATGTCTTGTTTCGTAATCTCATCAACCTCATCTCCCCATTTTAGCTTGAAGAGGATGTTTAGCGGTTGTCGCATTGAGCCCTTCGATGATTTTGATAAGAAATCAAGGGCTTCCTCTTTAATGCCGATTTCTTCGTTATCACAAATCGTTTGCAATAGTTGTTTCATATCATCTTTTGTTAGAATGCGGAAACGAAAAGCCACGCAACGGTCTTTTATGGGGTCGATAATTTTGTTTGGATAATTACATGATAAAATGAAACGGCATTTCTCTGAGTACAATTCCATAATTCTACGTAAAGCAGCTTGCGCTGATGCCGACATAGCATCACATTCGTCAAGGAAGATAAGCTTGTAATCCCTTCCTATAACCTTCACTCTAGCGTACTCTTTGACCTTATTTCGAATTGTGTCAATGCCATTATCATCACTGGCATTCATTTCAAGGAAATATTTTTTCCAATCCTTACCATATAAATCATGAGCTAGAGCTACTGAAGATGTAGTTTTCCCCGTGCCCGCAGGGCCCGCAAACAACATGTGCGGTATCTTATCGTTTTTTACAAAACCCTTAAGTGCTTTGATAACATGTTTCTGCCCTACTACATCATCGAGTGTTTCAGGGCGATATTTCTCAATAAAAAGAGTCTTTTTGCTTTCTTTCAAATATCCTCACCGAATGATAAAGATATAAAAAAAGCATTTATAAAAGTTATTAAAAAAATAAAAAGTTGGTTTAGGATTTTTCAGGGGAACAGGGGCTGATTGAAATGGAAACCAGGAGAAGCCATTTACCCCTGTTCCTATCCCGAATCCTTTAGTTATGTTTAATGGTTCTCAATATGTCTTTGATGGCGTTCTGCATTTTTCCACGTAATTCTATGATGTTGTTGCAAGACATTTTGTGTTTGAAAATCTTTTTACTATCATAAGAGTTGATAAGAATACCTATTACTAGAATTCCTTTCGCTTCGAGCTCTTTCACTTTTCGCTCACATGCATCAGGTACATCTGGAGCACCATCTGTTACAACGAAAATCACTTTTCTATTGCTTCTTACATTATTCATTGAAGCTTCTGCCCCTTCTAAGGCAGGAAATAGTGGGGTAGAACCTCTAGATAAAGGAACGAAATCATCTTGTGCATATTGTATTCTTTGGTTAAATGATTTCACACCCTTCAACTTCTTTCCTGTAACACCGAATTGTACTACCTCGCTATTGAAATCGTTTAATTCCATAGCTTTAGAAATGATATAGGCGGTTTCTGTGGCTCTTTTTGCCTGCATGCCACTCATAGACCCAGAAGCATCTATAAGTATGATAGCGGATAAATCTGTGGCTTCTGGCTTTACTCTGTTTTTGAAGACACGTTTGTTATTATTGGCTACTGAAGAGATAACGCTTTTCATGTGTAATCTGCCTTTAGTTTGGTTGTTTTGCCAACCCTTGCGACCTTTCTCTGCTATCAAACGAAGAGAATGAGCCACTGATTTAGCGGTGTTTTCCAATGGCTTAACATCAATTGGTTTATTAGGAAATTCACGGTCTAACACATCATTGTAAGAAGTAAAGTCTTTTTTAGCAAAACTCGTTGAAAGTATACCTAGTTCTTCTGCGATTTCATCTTCTACTTCGTTATTGATTTCATCTTCGATTTGGTCGATTAATGATGGCTCTTGAGCAGGTTCTGGTTCTGGTTCTTGATTTACATTTACATGTTCGGCATCTTCGTTTATTTTTGGTTCTGTGTCGGCAACATCTGGAAGGTCAGGAATATCCTCGTTTTTATCAAGTATTTCTTCAAGAAGCTTTTTGCTGTCCTCTTCCATATTTGGCATCTTTTTCTGTGTAGCTTTTCCGCTTTCAAAAATACTATCATCGCCTTCTTGTAAAGGTTCACCTAATCTCTTTTTATCTCTTATATCAATAAGGATGCTTTGAATTTTTATGGTAATATTTATTGCTTCTTTTTCTGTTTTTGCTTCAACCGCTTCTCTAGTTAATTTTAACAGGTTATGATAATCATTACTACCAATTTCTTCTTTTATTCGCTCATGTTGAAGTTTTGTAAGTTGAGGAATACCTGTTGTCCGTTTCGCTTCACGTAATAAAAGATTATGAATGTATTTGACTGGTAAAGGACTTCTTGAGTTTCCGTTTAGCTCTTTATTGGCTAGATAAAAATACATTCTAGCTTTAGGAAATTGCCGACTTACAGCTTCCTCAATTCTGCCATCTTCGATTATGTTAGCAAGTCCTTTATCAACGCCAGATGCTTTCCAAGCAGGAGAATCGGTAAAGAGGTCGTGACCTAATTCGTGAAGAGTAACCGCTTTCTGAAGCATAAGGTTGTCTTTTGGTTTGGTAGAAATGTTCTTTCGTATGATTATTACAGAGTTTTTTGTTTTATTGCCATCCTCATCTAGGTCATATACACAACAGCCAGGATGGCTATATCTATCAATAACCGTCAATCGCAATTGGTAGTTTCCGCTAATGATACGTGAAAACTTTTGTAGGCGGTCTTGCCTTAATCTATCTTCTATTTTCAATTACAACACCCTTACAAAAACATGTTGATACAATCACGTACAACGTTTTTATCGCATTCTTTGAATCTGCCTATGATGAGTTCGTGCATTCCCTGTTGATAAAGCGAAGCTAGGTTCTTCATTTGTCGGGTTGAGAATGGTGTAAGGATTTCTCGTTCTTTGTATGATTTCCGGAGTTTTTTGGTAAGTGCGATAATATTGCTTATACTATTAGCTGAAATCCCCATAGCATTAAGTATTTTCTTTTCAACGGTATAACTGTAATCTATATAAAGCGTGATGTCCCAACGGTCAAGTAATGATTCGTTCATTTCATTGGTTCCTGCGTAACCTTCATCGGTAGGATTCATCGTTGAAATCATACGGAAGTTTGGATGTGGCTTCACTACTTCGCCGTCTTTTTGTGTTATAACCAAAATCCTTTCATCATCCATTAATGAGTTAAGAACTGATAATACCTCTGGTGGTGCGAAGTTAGGTTCATCAACTACTAAAATCCAACCTTTACGTACCGCTTGTGTAAGAATACCATCAATCCAGATTGTAGTACCATCAACGAGTTCATAATGCCCTATCAAATCTTCCGCTGTGGTACCACCATTCAATGCTACTCGGCGGTAGGGAAGTTGATGTTTGTAAGCGAAATATCGTGGCAGGGTAGTTTTCCCTGAACCAGTTGGACCTTCAAGTAAAACGTTTTTGTTGCCAAACATAAGGATTTCAAAAACCTCTATATCGGTCTTACCAACCATTCTTCGAGTATAATAATCGAATTTTTCAGGTATCAACTTTTTATCTTCTTCGCTTACTTCTTCGAAAACAGGTTTTGAAGGTTTGGTATCGGTTTTTTTGGTTACTTGCGTTCCACCAACGATTTCTATTAATATTTCCCGAAGTTCCTCTTCATTGGTTATTCGTTTCGTAGAACGATTAATACCATCCCAAGCATGATACCAACTTATCCCATAGCTACGTTCATTAATGAAACCATAGCTTTTACCTTTGTAGGTAACATAAATCCGATTTCGAGCTCCTCGGGATAATTTAATATTCGTATTGCTTTCCACTTGCCTTTGCAGGCGGTTTATATCAGCTTTCTGTGTTAAATTAGTTTGCGTTTCCATTTCAATCGATATTAATATGGACTACAATGTATATAAATTTTTCTAAAATTCTAAAGTTTTAAAGTTGTAAAATTACCTACTTGCCATCTTTTCTAAATATTTTTGGCATTTCTTTTGTTCTTTAGGTGATAAACTATTAAAAATTGGTTGCATCTTTGATAAGTAATATTCTTCAGGATAATGTAATATGTGTCTAATCATGTAATGTTCTATCAATGCTTGTTTCGCTTTATATAAAGTAGTTCCTGTAAGTTTTGGATATTTTATTTGCACTTTCAACATAAGTTCCATAAAATTATCATCTTGTATTATTTTGTCACGTTCTTCTCTTGATAATTTATCATAAATTATTCCTATATTACTAACTGCTTGCTTATCATCATATTTGAGCGCATTATTAAGATTTTCCATTATTTTTTCTTTTTTAATATTCCAATAATCCTTTACTTGTGTAATACCTAACCACCAATATAGAATTAAAGGATTCAAAATATATAAAATTTATTAATCCTCACTTTCAGGAACATAAAACGTTCCTTCATCATAACCGCCTTTCATTAGCACATGAGGTGTGTTGCAGTGTTCACATTTAATTAAGGTTTGATGAGAAATATTGCTCATGCCTGAGTAATATTCTATTTCTTTTCCACATTTTACGCAAGGAAACATCCATTGATAATCAGTAGATGGCATACCACCGCAATCATCGTCTTCGGTATCTTCTTGTCGTTTGAATGTAACATGATATTCCTTCCAACAACAATAATCACCAGATTTGTAAAATGCACAATCCAAACAATCTCTATATTTGAAATCATCGTATAATTTGAACACTTGAAAACACGCCGTATCACGGATTCTTTCTGGATGATATTCAATTTTTGTTTTCATTTTTCTTCTCCTTGTATAATTTATATAAATAGCTATCTTCAAATGAAGGAGCGTGTGGACTAACATTTGGTTTATCAGATTTTTCGAATTTACAATGTTCGGTGTATACTGTCGATTCGCACATTCCAATATTTATGATTGTATCATCATAATAGGAAGCTGTTTTATGAGCTTTACAAAACGGATAATACGAATGTTGAAGATACACCTGATGTATGCAATTTTTACATAAATCATTCAAATCAATGCCACAACAGGTACAATAATGTGTTTTGTGTACCTCGTTTTTACAATTCGGACATTCAATAACTGGTAGTTTTTTGATTTCATCAATATTAATTTCACAACCGCATTTTAATTTTTCATTCATTTAATAATATCTCCTTCAAGATTTTCTGGGCACAGTTGAAACACACATCCATCTCATTATAGAAATTAGCATCATGAAAATATTTTTTACATTTTTTACATTTATGTTTCATAAACACACCAATACATACGCTATTCCTGCCAAAATCCAAAGTGATACTATATCATCCATTGTTTCAGCGAAAGCGTGTGGGTCTTGAAAACAAACAATCGTTGTAGCAGTTATATAGATTATCGAAAAAATAATTAATATCGTCATAAATGGATGACGGTTGGTAAATTTTTTTAATTCCATCATAAAGCATCCTTCTATAATTTCTTACCGCAATATGAACAATAAATTCCATTATCTGAAAGTAATCTTCCACAATGAGGACATTTTTTCCTTCCACCACGTGACATTGTTTCAGCCCAAGTCATTTAATCACCAAATAAGTCAGGATTTGGAAGATAAATTTTAACATCATATGGTTTTTTCATATTTAGTTCACTATAGTCGAGAAAATCGGATTTGTAACCAAAATAATCAATCTTATATGTAAGATACATTGAATCATTTGTGTCGAGGAGATATACCTCTATTTCATCAGTATCATAATGGAATGTTTCAAGTTTATTGTTATTACGCAATATTTTGACGGTATAGGTTTCCCGAAGGTCTGAAGTGATTCTAAAATGTATGAAGGAACCTCTACCTGATTCCTTAACCCAATACGTTCCAAACGGAGCATCGGTGTACCAGATGTCAAACGTGTTTTCCTCAGTATAATCAACAGGTTCGCTAATAACAATAGTGGTAACAACGGCGGGAAACCAACCAAAAAACACCATTATAACTAATAAAACAAGAAACTTTTCATTTTCAGGATTGTTTAAGAAAAGGATAAAAGGTATAATAGCCAAACCTGCCCACAGAAGCAACAGGAAATGTATTGCTAACATTTTTGATTTCTCCTATTATTGGTAAAGGATAGAACCAGAGGGGTTCAGACATCTGAGCTGTGACCAATAAGCAATAAGCCTTGACAATGTACCAAGCTGTAAGCTTTGAAGCGTTCCAGCGATACATCTCAATTCCTACTTCCACTCACGATTCTATCCTCTCAAACACCCGAAGGTGGATGAGCGTCATTCAATCAATTCTTCAGTCCAATTTGTGTGTTGTAACAACGAATCCAAATCGTTTTTTGTTTTAGTGAGATTCTTTATCATTTCTTGTATATCTTCAGGAGGTACTTGTCGCTTGGATTCTTTTTCTTCATATCGAAGTGAATGGTATCTATCATTAGGGTTATACAATGTGTTAAGATAATTTAACTTTGACCTGATGTCGGCTATATCAATGATAAGTTCCTGCAATGATATGGTTTCATTAGCAAATGTTACATTGATTTTTAGATTTGTTTTTTGTAATGACATTTTTAATTGCTTGATTGATTTTGTTAATGAATCAATTTCTTTTTGCAGTTTATTGAAATCAAAATCAGGTTTATCGGTTGTATACTCATAGCACTGTTTTGATAATTCTTGGCATTTTGCTAATCTTGCTTGTAATCTTTTCTTTTCTTGTAACGCTTCACCTATTTTCATTTTAATCACTTTCCTTTATTCCAAAACAATAAGAAAAAAGCCATGTATCCCAAAATATTGGTTTTTCGGAACATTTTTCTGAATATTTTTTATAAATTTCTGGGATTTCTTTACGCTTCCTTGATAAATGTTCTTCATAACCGCCTTTAAAAGGACCATTACATCTGTGTTGCATAAAGAATCTAAACGGGTCTGCAACGTTTTTGTTTATATGTCCTCCTTCATTCATTTTATGCATAATTGATTTGGCACATTCATATGATAATGATTGCATATTAACTGGTATTTGTTGTAATAACTCCATGATTATATTTACTTCATTTCTTGTTAAAGAAACTGATGTAATGATTTCGGTATTATCTAATTTCATTTTTTCTCAAATCCATCACAATTTTCTAACCAAACAGGGTCAAAATTATAAGGAAAATTAAACCATCCTCTTTTAACACCTCTTTCATTTGCTTTTATGTTCATATCAGGAGGATATAGTTGCATTGGAGGAGCTCTTCCAACACTTCCAAAGATAGCCAACAATTCGATAAGAGATTCGTTCTTTCCACTCATTAATTTTTTGATGGATGGATGTGTGCATTTAATGTGTGCATCACCAGGAATGTTTTCTTTATATTTACATTCGAAACAATTTGGTTTTTTCATTTGATTCACCTTATGTATTCGGGATGTTCATGTTCAATATGTTTCAACATTTCGCTAGATGATATTGTTTTATATCCACATTTATAGCAAATTAATTGCCAAGTGTTGTTCATTTGAACCATCTTCTTTTCGGTTTTTCATTTTCTATACATTTATCGAAACATTCATGACATAGAACGATAAGGTCGTTTTTGAAGTGGTGATAATTCGTAATGATAAAATCATCTGTAACCTTTCGACACCCTGTACATTCTGCTTTTATCATTTTTCCTTTCCCCAGAATTTATCTGATAATAGATAATTCAATGTACGTTTTATGCCTATAAATTTGCAAGCTTCGTTCTCACAAACAACAAACACTTTTTCATTTACAAGATTATCATAAAAAGTAGGAAATGGAAAGAATGAAGTTCCTGATGAACTTATTGTCATCGGCTTGTAGCAATTAGGACAAGGGATAACCGTATCTTCTGAAATATTATCTAATTTTTTCATTTATTATCACTTAGAATATTCTATTATCTTCATCACCATAAGGATACTCTTCAAGCCCAACAATTATTTCATCTAAATCATATCCTTGTTCTGCCTGTTCTTTTAAAAATTCTAGTATAAACATTCTTAGGCTATCAATAGAATAAATAGCCCTACATTGTTTCCAATTCATTATTTCTACCTATTATATCAATCCTATTTTCTTTAATTCCCTTATATATTTATCATAGCATTCTTTACAAAGGTCGTATGCTTCATGATATGAATTGGCAAGTTCAGTATTTTTTTCATGCCGTATTGATAATATATAGCTATGTTTTCGTTGTATTATCTTTTCGCAAAAATCACATTTTTTCATATCCATATTCAATCACTTAAATATCCTACATCAATCATTCCTTCTCGTATAATGTCTTTGTAAGGAGAAAACGGATTTTCTAACCAACATTTCATATCTTTTTCTATTTCATACAGTTCTATTCGTTCAGATGCTAATTGTCGCTTTAATTCGTTTGATTCCATACCTTGACCGATGCTCCCAATGGTTCCAAGGTCTTGTGTTATAGTAATATTGTCGTATTTCATAAGATATTTTTCAATATCATCAATTTCGTTTTGTTTTGCTTCCCATTGGTAAGGCAACGTGTGCGCTTCAACAGATAAAGCATGTATAAGAACCAAGTTTGGAACACAAAAAACCAATGTTAGAATGATGGCGAAAAACATAACAGGCCACACGTCTTTATTGTAATGTTGTTTTTTAAAAAAATCTTTTAAATCTTTGTGAAAAGAAAGAAAAAAGAAGAACCATAAAAAAGCTTCAATGATTGCTGTTACTATCCAGCCGACAGTAATGTAATCCATACTTACCACACACCACAAACATATGCGATTTGCTGTGGCATTTGGCTCGTTATGATTGTATCAACACCAATATTGTTTTGCCGATGTCGATAATAACGAAGATTTTGTTTCACTTCACCTTTTTCTACGGTTGTGTCAATAGCTTTTTCCGTTACCTTGAGGATGCCGTTTAATTTCTTTTCAACGGTTGATGGTAAAATCACTTTCTCTTCCTCTTTCATCAAACGATAGAATAAGGAAGCTACTTTTCCCCGAAGTACCCGTTCTCTGTAGATATTGAAGGTGTTTGGTGTTGGGAAGATTTCGAGCAGTGACATTTCCTCGGTTATGATAGCGTATCCTGTTTGACCGCACATGGTTTCGAAGTTGAGGGCGTATTTCATACGCTCACTTTCTGTTGCATCGTTAAAGGCGGTTAATGCCCTGTTATGTCCCTCGATTAAACTGGTATATTTGGCTATGTTATCCCAAGAACCATTGTATCCTTGCCTATCCGTCATGGTTGTTTTAATGACATCTGCTGGTGCATCTTCGAAAGAAAGGAAATGGTCTGTATCGCCGTGACCTCGTGATGGTTCAAAACAATTCACATCGATTTTACGGTTGGTACTATCTTCGAGAACTTCGGTAAAGTTGTTTCCCCGATTTTGATGACCGCCTTTCAAGTGTGTTCCAGGCGGTACAATGACGGTTTTACCTGATTTGTTAAGGTATTGTGCGTTGTCGTATCCGCCGAGTCCTTCTGTGATGATAAGGTCTTGTTCTAGTTTGAATTCCTCGATTAATCCGATGGTATCTAGGAGACTTTCATCGATGCGTTGACTTTCGATTGGTATAAAAGCCATGTGTTCGATGATTTGTGGCTGATGAAAGGTGAGTATGGTTTGTATGTGATTGCTTTCTAGAGTTCCTACGGTTGCAATTGCTGGAATTTTAAGTACTGTTTCCATTTTAAGCACCTCGTTTTTTCTTTTTAACAAATACTTTTTTCGCTTCCTCTACGAGTTTCAACAGCATGAAGCCTTTTTCAAGCTGTTTCATTTTGTTTACAGGCATGATATAGACGTTGGTGAGCTTCTTTTCCTTGATAAGCTCATCAAGCATTATCTTGGTTGGTCTCTCAAGGATGGTTTCGGTGATAAGGAAGATGATGGTTCCGTTGAAGTTTTTGGCTATCTCTTCGATTTTCAACTTGAGAGCTCCTTGGAAAGGAATGTTCTCATTGATATCTGAAACAATGAAGGCAATGTCTGGGTTGTCGCTGGTTACTTTTGTTACTGCTTCAAGGATATTTGAACCGCCACCGCATGTGATGTGTTTCAATTCCTCGATAAGGTCTTCGAAAGTTTCTGGGAATTGTGTGTGCTGTGCCGTTTCATTGAATATGTATGCTTTAGCTGATTTAGCGGAATCGCAAAGGACTTTTCCAAGTAATACGTTAACGTTGAATGATTCTCGCTGTACGATTTTAGCCCATTTCGGGACTTCCTCGCCCTTGATGATTTTCTTTTGCATTTCTGGGTTGAGAAGATTAGTAAATCCTGCACAACCGCCAGAACAATCAATGGCTACGCTGATTCGTTTCTTTTCCAATATGGATTTGAGTGTTTCAACGGTTTTTTCGTATTCCTCTTTTCCTTTAGATAAAAGGATTTCCTTTGCATCTTCTTGTAGCACTTTGATACCGTAGAATAGCTGTATTACATCTGTGTCGAGCTTCTGGATTTTCTTGGTGATTTGTTTTTTGTGAGCTTCTTGCTCAAGGATGCCATGTTTTTGAAGAGTCGCTAGGTTTCTGCGTACTTCGTTGTTGGTCATGAGCTTGTATTGCTGAAATATTTGTTTTTCACTAATGCCGAGTTGTTTTGCATACCCGTGCCATACCGTAAATGGTACATGCCTTGGTGGATTGTCGATTGATTTCTTTTCAATAACGGCTTTTCGGAGCTTTGAAGCTTCAATAAGAGATGTAGTGTGATAGGAATTATCGATTTTCTTTTCAAAGACCCATTCCATGACTTCTTGCCATGTACTTGATAAATCTTTTTTTCTGACTCGTATGGAAGCCATGATGTCTTTGATAGATTGTGAATATTTTACACCGATAAATCCTATATACTCTGGATTTTTTTCGTTTTCAATGTGTTTGGTTTGAATAGTGAATAGCTTTCGGAGGATATGTTTAGGAACCTTTACTCCGAACATATCATACATTCGGCAAATCTTGTAAATATCTGATAGTCTAGTGACATTAATTGAAAATAATGTCGGAAGGATAGCATCAATGTTTCTCTCATCTTGTAAGATGTAGGGCAGTGATATGATTTTGTGAGCATCTAGGAAGTAGTTAGTGAAATTGTCATCTGTGAATACATCCACGTAGAAATTAGGGTATTTCTTAGCCACTAGCTTGTGGAGTTCCACGGCTGATTCTGCATGTTCATCTGCTGAATGATAGAAATCAGGTTGCAGTGTTTCCAATACTGACATTCGAATCAGTTCAGGAATTTCGGCTGGTACTTCATGTGATGGTTTCATTTTTTCGATATTTGATATTCCCATAGAATACCTCCTTTTTCGTTATAGCCCTAAAAAATCGCAGATATCTCATCAACCAAGAGGTTAAAGTAAAGGTATTTATTGAGTGAGGGATTTGGTAACAAATCCTTGAGTTTTATTTTTACTTGGTTGTTTTTGAGTCTGTGAGGAAATGAAAGGGGGGTGAATGGATGGTGTGATGGATTTTTCTGGTGAAAAAATCCTATGGGTTCCCGATTCATCTCCTCAATCGAAAGGTTTTAGGGCGGGTGTTAGGAGAAGCGATTAAATTGCATTTGTCCATCAATTTTCGGAACTTCTCCAAGTGCCCAATCAATTACCATTCTGTGACGATACGGTAATCGAACGATGAAGGGTGTTAAAGGAAGTAAGGCGGATTCGAACCGCATACACAAAATTTCATGTTTTGTTGACGACCAAACGTCACGGAACTTCCTTAAGTTTTCATCCATTAGACAGTTGCGTTTGACGGCAAACTGCCCCATCAATTTAAACAGGTGGTGGGTGTTAAAGAAAGAATTCGCTTTTTGGCGAAATAAGTGGGATTCGAACCCACGGTCTTAACCTCGATAGGGTTATGCTCTGCCTAGCTGAGCCATTATTTCTCGGAACTTTCTTAGTTAACCACCTGATACGAAAGAAAGTTTGATGATTACCATCCTTCGTCATCCATTGGGAAAAAATGAATAATTAATGGGTTTATTAAGCTTTTGGTTTTTTTAAAAAAAGATAAAATTATATATATTACAAATTATATATTTTGAGGATATGAGACAAGACTTGAAACCCTTAATTGGGGTAGTTTCAGCAGTTGTAGTTATTGCAACAATCTTTATCATAGTTTTTAGTTGTATTATAACTGTTCAGGCAGGACATGTCGGTGTGTATAATCTATTTGGTGTGGTTGATGATACCGAATTACAACCTGGATTACATTTTAAAAATCCGTTAGCAAGCGTCACAAAAATGTCGGTAAAAACACAAGAATACACTATGTCGTATGCTCAAGGGGAAGGGGCTAAATATGGAAGTGATGTCATTTCGGCGTTAACAAAGGAAGGATTGTCGGTTGATTTGGATATGACAGTGTTGTATAAGTTAAATCCATCACAAGCAAGTGAAATCTACGAAACGATTGGTGAAAGTTATGTTTCCGTGATTGTACGACCACAAATCAGAACAATCATTCGTGAGGTTGTCGCTGAATATGAAGCAAAACAATTGTATTCACAAGATAGACAAGCGGTAGCACAAGAAATAGCAACACGTTTGGAACCCGAATTGATATCACGAGGAATAATTTTAGAACGTGTGTTATTACGCCATATTCAATTGCCAACTCAACTTACTGATTCAATCGAAGAAAAATTAGTTGCTGAACAAGATGCAGAACGATATGTATTCCTTTTGCAACAGGAACAACGTGAAGCGGAACGAAAAATCATCGAAGCGCAAGGTATCAAAAACAGTACCATGATTGTTCAGGAAGGTTTAGTTAACATATCTATGGTTACAAAAATTGGAAAATCATGAATCTGTTGTATATGTTATCGAAGGTGATACAGGTTTACCAATTTTCAAAGAGATAGATTAAAATGTGTGAACCGTTGAGAAGGAAATCCTTTTCATAGAGGAATATTCTTCGATTATTGCTTTCAGGACGTGATTGATTGAAATTCAAAACTAAAGAAGACTTGTTAAATAAGAAATATGGAGTTCAGAAGTATAATCCCTCTACATTAGAACCAGAAACAAATATTGAAGCAGATGGGTATATGAAAGCACTCGATGATACATTTGAATCATTCAAAGAACGTATTGAATTCTACAAGAAATATTCAGTTGCTGGGGGTAATTTTAGAAATGATTTTCCAGAAGAATATAAAAAATTTGATAAAATACTCAATGAGAGGAATATAACAAATCCCATTGCCAACAATTGTATGTGGTTACATTGGCTCTTTGACTACTGCTTCGGAGATATTTAAGGTGAAATAAAATGTGTGAACCGTTGAGAGGAAAAGTGCGTTGGTACGAAGTACAAAAAATAATAGACGGATTCAATAATTGGCTGTTACATTACACTTTCGAGGATGTTTTAAAATGAAAAAAGATGAAATCAAACAATTCTACCGTCCAGTAAAATATAGTTTCATTATGGAAATCGTGGCTGTTGCTGTTTTAGCAACAATTCAAATCATATATTCGCCACCATATTTCATTGTAGTGATGTACGCTATACTAATTATTTGGACTATATCCAATCAATTACTAAACAACAGGTGTTATAAAAAAGCAGGAGAATACATTGAAAGTAAAAAAGTTTAAATATTCTAAATGTCATAATTATAAAATATGGTAACTATAAAAACACCTGTTTTTAAAGTAGAGGAAAAAGAGAATTTAATTGAAGATATTCAGAGTATACTTTCAAAAGATATGGCTTATACTATATGGGGCATCATGATAGAAAAGTTCAATATTCCTGAAGATGAAGTATCACAACAAAAACATTTTAATTTATATTTGCGAATTCGTTACTATTTAGAGAAATTAGTAAATGAAGGCAGAATTAAAAAAGGAAAACTTGGCAGAAATAATGTTTATTACAAATTTTAAATCCATTTTGTAAGTTTGGGCACGTCCATTTTGGTTCTTTCCCGAATGATTGATTCGTAATTCTTATCTATTTCGAATCCCAAACCAACTCTTTTTGTTTCAATACAAGCACGGATTGTAGTACCGCTTCCTAAAAATGGGTCTAATATGATATCATCCCGATTGCTGTAATTTTTAATAATCCATTTGAGGAGGGGAATTGGTTTTTGTGTAGGATGTACACGGATATCCCGCTCTTCCTGTAGAAGTCCCATATATCTATGTCGAAAGATACGAAGTGGTCTATCAAATGAAGTCCATAAAAGCTCGCCATCGGAAAAGTTGTCGTTCCAGTTGTTTTGGCATTTCTTATCCCATACAATCCAACCTTTTTTGATTGGCAGGTCGTAATAGTTTCCCCCAAAGATGATTTGATTCTTGCTGATACGGAACATTTCATCGAAATACTCCTGTGATAAAGCCTTATCATCGTTGATAATGGGGTTATAGCGGTTGACAACGCCAATATTAGAGCCACCAATGGTAGAACTACCCGCAACGTTAATTCCATAAGGAGGGTCGGTTATAATAATATCTACGCAATCGTTTGGTAGCTGTTTCATACCATCGAGGCAATCCATAATCGCATAACAATCTTGAAAACGCCACCATGAAGGAAACATTATGCTTTCTCTTCTATTACCGCTTGGATTTCTGTCTTTCGAAAATGATAACGGTGTGTTTCATCTTCATAATAGTGCCAATTCTCCGTTTCTGTACCATCTGGTCGGGTGTGACCTAAGTATCTGCCATCCTTTATTCGAATTGGAATCTTTCTACCTTTTAAGTATATATCCATATTCACTTCATCACCTCAAACGGATTGAATGACCCCAAGGAGTATCCTTGAAATATACAGCTATGTATGTCGGGCTATGATTTTTGAGGTATTTTTTCATTTCTGTAAACGTATATTGTTTGTCTGCGGTATCTGGTGAATATCGCCATGCAGACCATTGTGATAATGTTTCGTCTTTGAGCTTTCTTGCCTTCTTATCAAATATTTCTTCTAGTTTCATATTATACCCTCTTCAATAATAAGTCTACGAATTCTTCGAATTTCTTATACTGGTCATCTAAGAAAATAAATGTTTCACTTTTTCTTTTATATCCACATTGGTCAGCAATCTTATGAATACCTTTTTCACAATCGGTTACTTTGAGCTCTGGATTGCTATACCAAAGACCAAGTTTTTCACAATTGGGACTACCTCTTTTATATCCAGAAAGAGTTTTTTCAATATTCTTAGTATAACCTATCTTCACGTTTTTTAAATATGTTTCTCCAAAAGAAGATTTTGTCATTTCTATAGCATAGATATACTCTCTTTTTTCCATGATATTTTGTTTAGGTTCTATAGGTAAATCTTTTTTTAAATATTTTAAAAAATGTCTTTTCGGCTTTCTACTGTGCAGATAAAAAACACTTTCAGGATTATCTCTAATATCGAAATAAATGTTGGAATCAATAGTTGCATGTGGCGTTTTCCCTCCTATGTTATAGTACTCTTCATTTTTTGTAATGTCAATGATTTCCCTACCAGTTAAAGGTTTGCAAACCTTTCTCATAGCCTTTTCAGCAATAAATAGAGATTTGTTCATTATACCCTCTTCAATAAACTTTCATAATCCTTATTGTGAAATTTCTTTTCTGCTGTTTTAACGTATTTATTGTAAAATTTAACAGGGTCACGTTGTTGTAAAAGCTTGTTGAATTCAACATTGAAGCTGTTAACAAGGTCTTCGATTTCCTTAGAGGAAAGTGTTGGATGTGGAATGGTAGAATGTATGTAATTTATATTTTTGAGGTCGATGTCATGATACTGGTCGTATATCTTACTGCCAGGTAAAGGAGTGATGATGTGAAATGAAGCAGAATCGAAAGCAACACGCTTTGCATATTCGAAATCATTAATCATATCTTGTTTGGTTTGCTGTGGAAACCCACAAACAAAGAAAGCGTGTACATCAATGCCTATTTTATGGCAATGTTTTACAAGTGGTTCTACTTTTTCAATATGTATTGGTTTATTGATTACTTTTTTCAATATCTTTTCATTGGAAGTTTCAACAGGAAAAGTAAGTTGATAACAGCCAGAAGCTTTCATAAGGTCGAGCAAGTCGTTATCAAGACCATCTATCCAAATACCGCCTGGATTAGACCAAGCGATGCCTATTTTTTTGAATCCTTCAAGGATTTTTACAATTCGTTCTCGATTCATTACTAGATTTTCATCGATGAAATTTATTTCTTCAATGCCGTAAGTGTTTTTGAGCATCTGTGCCTCCGCTATCACGTCCTCTGCCTTCCGACCACGCCAGTGACCGTGTAGGTTTGTGGTAGAGCAGAATACACAGTTGAATGGGCAACCTCGTGATGAAACAACTTGGGTTACTCGGTCAAATGGTGAGAACATGTTCTCAGGCATATTTATTGCTATGTATTTTTCCATTGGAAGCAAATCACGGGCTGGATGTGGAATCGTGTTTATATCTAGTGGTTTACGGTTAACCACTCCGTTAACCTTGCCTTTCACGATGTCAAGCATCGATTGTTCTCCCTCACCAATAACAACGGAATCTATCTCTGGAAATTTCAGCATATCCTGCGGAAAAACAGAAGGATGACACCCACCAATTACAACATGAATGTCAGGATTAACATCCTTTACGGTCTTGCACACGGTAAGTGCGTTGGGAAATTGAGCAGTCATGAGGGAAGACACACCAACGAAGTCAGGTTCGATGTCCCGAATTCGTTCCTTGATGTCTAACATGGATAGACCAATAGTTACGGTATCATTTTGATAAACTTCATTATCATAGCCCTCAACATAAGAATCGATAAGGGTAACATCAATGCCGTGTTTTCGAAGATACCCTCCAATATACGCAATGCCAAGTGGTACAAGACACCGTTTCTTACTTTGGCATGGTTGTGTAAATGGCGGGAAAATAAGTACTGCTTTAGTCATTTTCATCGCTTCTTATATCAAGGATTGTTTCGTAGTTTTCCGATTCATCTAACAGAATATGCTCCATTCGTTTCAACTCTAGCATCAACAGTGATACATCATTCAACGTTGTCTGTCCTCTCACTTGAAAACTACTTTGGACACGCTTATCACAACAACGGATACGAATCTCCATGCCATCGACAACACGAGCTTGAAGCATAGCCTCTCTGATTTCAGAACCGCTATACATTTGTCCTTTGGCTCTTGGAAAGAAACGTACTGGTATTCGTAATCTGTTCGCCCAATCAATGACCTCTTGGTTTCCTGTGAGCATTAGGTCGAATTGTGGTATATTTGATTCGGCTAAATCCTGCTTTGAATAGTCCGTGAGACGGTCAGGAATGATAACGTATTTGAATTCAGGAAAAATCAAGCTGAATGTGACCTCTACTTTTTCTGGTGGCATTACTCTGGGTTCGTCTTCTGTGATGCCTACGATTACGTTTTTGTATTGCCTTTTGATTTTTGAAAGCGTGATTACATGACCGATATGAGGAGGTTGAAATTTACCACAAAAAAGAACTGTTTTATCTTGGAAAGTCATGCATTTTTCCTTCCATGATTTCGATTTGGTTTTCGAGGTATTTTTTTGTTCTCCGGCTTTCTTCCATATACCTGATAATTTCATCGGTTTCCTCTTCTATTTCTTTAATATAATGCTTATTGTGGTCTATTTCATCGCAGATGTTTGCTTTTGCAATGTGATTTGCTACATCACGGGGTTCTCCTTTTTGAAGATTTGATAGGGGAATGTTGCATTCGGTGCGTAAAAAAGGAAAAAAATGTCTAGTAGTACGAGGTGGAAACCAGTTTCCGGTTGTTCCACGTTCAATAACTTCTTGTTTCGAAATGTTTACGGGTCCGTTGATGATGAGTCGGTGTATCCGATGCGTACCGACTGCTATGTGCTCGTCCATGTAATCGACAAATTGTACGGGGGCTAAATGATAGCCTTCCATAAGCAAAAACACATGGCGATGGGAACCATCGAGTACGATGTTGTGGTCTTTTTCAACGATAAGGGGAAACTTCATGATGTTTTCTTTCTTTATCATGTTAGTTAGATTTTTAAGATGGTTTGGAAAGACGAATTCAACAGCTTTTATTTTTTCTACGGGTATTAAATCAACCACGCAAATCCCTCCATACAAATTTTGGGTGAGAACGCTGAATAAAAGACTCGTTCTCAGCTATTCGAGTAGTCCAATTACCATGCTGGTAATCTTTGATTGGTTTTCTCCAATTCTCGGTATAATAAACAACGAGAACATCCTCTGATTTGTTTGGAATGTAAGAATCGGTATTACGAAAATTAATTTTTTTTAAGGGGTATACAAAATCATGTGGTATTTTGAATAAATGCACTTCTGTGGCTAGATGTTTTTCCATGTGTTTAAAGAGGAATAGACAAACGGAACGAAATGGCGATGGAAGAAGGGAGAGCATGTAATGGATTCGGTGTAGCTTGACAAGTGATAATTGTGTTTCATATTTGTATTCAGGAGGGTATAAGCTGAACATAAAGATTAGAAAATCCAACACTTGACCTAGCTGATTTACCTTTACATGCTCTCGGTAAAGACAAAAATCACTTTCCAATGTGTAAAAACAAATATCAATCTTACTGGTATGGTCACGGTTGAGGATTTTTACGCCTCGGTGATATTTTGTAAACATCAGCCAACCATGTTTTTTGAGTTCTGCAATGATTGATGGGTTAAACATATCCTTTTCTGTTTTATCTGTGACGGCAAGGTCGATATCTTCATCCCAAGGAATGAAATCATGGTCACGTACAGCACCTAGAAGGGTTCCACCATCAAACCATACAGTGATGTTGTGCTTATCAAAAATATCGGTAACAAGCTTCAAATCAGCAGTAGCCTGTTCCTTATCCATCATGTTGTTTATAGCTTCCTCACCAAAAGGATAACTGAATGATACTTAAAAATATTTTTGAATTATTAAACTTTTCAAAAGCTTAATAAAATTCATAGGTATATGGGATTTGGTGTTTTGGTGAAGGAAATACGACATGAGGATTGTATCGAAGGAATGAAATCAATGGATGAAAATTCCATTGATGCTGTCGTGACAGACCCGCCATATGGTCTGGGTTTTATGAATAGGGAATGGGATAGTTTTACTTCGAAAGAGTATTATGATTTTTCAAAGCAATGGGGTAAGGAAGCATTACGGGTATTGAAACCAGGCGGACATCTATTGGCTTTTAGTGGGTGCCGTACTTATCACTTAATGACTTTCGGGTTAGAGGAAGCTGGTTTTGAAGTACGGGATATGATTAGTTGGGTCTTTGGCAGTGGCTTTCCTAAATCATTGAATGTTGGAAAAGCAGTCGATGAATGGGAAGGTTGGGGAAGCGGGTTGAAACCCAGTCATGAGCCCGTTTTGCTGGCTCGCAAGCCCCTCTCTGAGCCGAATATAGCCGAGAACGTTGTAAAATGGGGCACAGGGGCAATAAATATTGATGGCTGTAGAATTGGTATCGACAGACCTCCAACGCACCACGACCCAGAGAAATACCGTAAATGGAAAAAGCAAGATGGCTACAACCACTCACTAAGCTGTCATCCAGATATTGATACTGATAAGGGTCGTTTTCCGGCAAATCTTGTTCATGATGGTAGTGATGAAGCCACAATGATATTTCCGAATGTTAAAACGGGTTATATCACAGAAAACCATGCCAATAATAGAAGCGGAGAATTTTTGAAAGAATTGAAACACCCTAGAAATCAAGGATACAATGATGAAGGCTCGGCTTCTAGGTATTTCTATTGTGCAAATGATGGTAGATTCCCTGCTAATTTAATCCATGATGGTAGTGATGAAGTTGAGGATATTTTTCCTGAAAGTAAATCATGTGATAAGCCAAGTGATGCCAAAAGCGAAAGCATTTATAGACCAAATCAAGGAAAATATCAACCGCAAGGAAAGATTTATCCACATGAAAGAGGCAGTGCCTCAAGATTTTTTTATTGCCCGAAAGTAGCTGATTTTGAAAGGAATGCTGGCTTGGAAGAGTTGGAAGATAAACATTGGTCGGATGGAAGGAAGACACAACGGGAATGTCCACAACAGCGATATGATATCGCTAGAAAGAACAGTATCGCTACATTGAAACCGATAAACCTCATGCGATATCTGGTTCGCTTGATTACACCACCGAAAGGAATAGTACTCGACCCGTTTGCTGGTAGTGGTACCACAGGTTGTGCATGTGTGATTGAAGGCTTCGATTATGTAATGTTTGAAAAACGAGAGGAATTTGCCAAGGAAATCATACCTCGGCGAATTGCTTTTTGGAAAAATCCAGTGAATTGGAAACACCTCGATGCTCACAAAGATTTACCATTGGCTACTAAAGCAACGCTGGATAAATGGCTATAAGCGAGTGTTAATAAGGTTGTTTTGTATTTGTTATTTGTTATGATTGATGAAAATGAATATAAAGAATTTTGTCATAGATTGATACCCGAAATAAAACCGTTTCCTGAAAATGTAAAATTAGCATATGACCTGTTGTGTGTTTTACAAACGGATTTTCATTGTCATTCTTGCGGTTATTGTTGTAAATCATACGTGAGTTTACATAAGCAAGATATTCTGAGATTGTCCAAAGCTTTATCTTTAACAGAAGAACAATTTATAAAAAAATACACGAATCCTTCTGAACATGGCACTGAATATGAATTTACAAAATGTGCTTTCTATGAAGGTAAGTGTAAGGTGTATGATTATCGACCATTCTTATGTAGAACTTACCCTTTTCTTATCGACCCACGTGATTTATCTGTCATTATTGAAGATGTAACTTTTTGTAAAGGAGCAAGAGAAATATATGACAAAATATTTGCTGCATGTCCTGATGCCAAGGCACCCGATTTTGAGGATACGACACAATCACAATATGCCAAAATACCTATATCAATTATCTATGAATATTTATAAGTAAATCAATTCCCATTTTTTAATTCTTTTTTAATATATGAAAACATTTTTTTGAAATTAAGGGTATCCATGAAAAAAGTGTAGTCGTCCTTTTTGAATTCGTTGAGGATGAAAAGGATTGCTACATAGATACCGAGTCCGATGAGGGAAACGAAGAGTAGTTTGTACCACGCATCGATAGTGAAATTGATACTGATTATGTAAAGGGCACGGGACATCACGAATCCAGCTAGTATGTGATAAAAAATGCAGATACTACCTTTGATTTTCATTATCTGATATGCTTTAATCCGTGTGTAAGCCAGACCACAAGCATAAGCGATAACGGTAGCTATCACTGCGCCAGTGACGTTGTAGGTTGGGATTAGAATTACGTTTAGAATGATGTTTACGACAACCATAACTAAAATATGGTTGCGGGCTAGTTTTGGTTTATTCATTCCAAGGAAATGGCTTTCATATGGTCGGGTATAGGCAAAGAAAAGGACGTAGAATGGCAGAAATTGAATAACAGGTACAACATCCATCCAACTATTTAGAAGGATTCTTGTGGCAGGATTAGCTAATGTTGATAATCCAAATACGATTGGAACTACCAGCATGCTGATGTAGCGCTCTGATTTCAGAGTCAACTCATCCATTTCTTTTTTCTTGTTTTTTGTATGAAGCTCAGAATACGTAGGGAATAGCAATAAGCTGATGGATGCTGCAAACGTTGTGATAAAGGCAGTAAGACGATACCCTGATGTATAGTATGCCACCTCACTGGACGACCAAAAATACTGAATGAGAACTTTGTCGATATTTTGGATAAGAAGAGAAGCGATAACCACTAACATCATTGGGAATGCGAACTTGATGTAGGTGTTGATGTATGGTCTGGTAGGTTTGGAAATAGGATATCTGCGAAAGAAAGCGTAGAGAATGATTATTCCAGCGATTTCTCCCATGATATAGGTATAGGCAAGTTGGATGGCTCCGAGTCGAAGGAATGATACTATGATGATGAGGATTGTACGGGTGATGACTCTAGCAAGGAAGCCAACTTGGGAACAGGCTACTTCCTTGGTGGCTGTGAAGGTAGATGTGAACATATAGAATATTGAATCGATAGCCCAATACGCTATCATGATGTAGACGATGATTTCATGTGTTGGTGTTTCAAAGCGATTGAAAGAAGTCCAAATGATGATGAAGGCTACCGAAGCGATAATCATCAAGGTGGTAAGTATGAGTTGTATGCTAACAAAGGTGCCTAGACACGTGCCTATATCTTTTCCTTCGGAAATCTTTTTTACATGAGCGTAAGAAAAGCCTAGTTTACTGATTATGGCAAAAAGGGCTACGAAACCCATAGCGAACATAACTGTGCCGTATGCTTCGGGTGCTAGGTATTTGGTAATGAAAAATAATGATATGTAAGCAGTAATCCCCTCTATAATTCTAGTAAGAAGTATAAAAAGTGATTTCCTAGCGAACATAAGGGATAGAATGAAAAAGGATTATTAATATTATCCGATTTCTTCATCTGGTAGATTAAGCATCCGTTTGATTGATTCCTTCCATTTTATTTTTGGATTATCCTTGTATGTTTCGTAAAGGTGCTCTGTGAATTCCTGAGTTTGCGCTTCTACGACCATTTTTTTGAAAAGATAGTCTTCTTTTTTCCAATCAGACGTATCAACACGCTTATCGATATAATTCATGTTACCAATCCATATAGTATCTGTGATATATGGAAGCATTTCTTCGACAGCTTTCTCTGTGTTTTTGTCTAGCTTTGGTTCCATTGAAACGGAAGTCTTGAAGCCTTTATTGAAAGCATATTTCAAGGACTTTAATCGCTCTTGATAACTTGGAGCATGTGGTTCCCAAAATGATAATACCTTATCAGATGTACTGCCGATAGTGAATCTAAAAACGATTTGGTCTTTATATTCTGTAAGCTCATCACAAATTCGCTTGATACATTCATAATGTGGTTTTGAAACAATAAGAATCTCATTACCTACCTGTAACCATTTTTTTAGATAGGTTACGGTTTCGTTTATGAATTCTGGAAGGATATCATGTGTTGTCGGAAACATGATTCTGCCCTTACCATATTTGAATGGTCGTTTTGTTAGTGCTTTCTGATTGAGTTTTACTTGGTTTATAAACTGATTGTCGGAAGGAACATATTTGTATCTGTGTACTGCGTTAAACCGTGCATAACAATATTTACAAGCATGAGAACAACCGATGAGAATGTTATGATTATGTTCCGCCCATTCTTTAGTACCGAATTTGTATTCCATATTAAAAATATTGATTTGTTTATTTAAATAGATGTTGCAAAAGATTTATGGGCTCTTGATTACGACCACGGATGATTTCGTCTATATATCATGTTGGAAATATTGAAAGCAATATCATCAATGTGTTTTTCATTAAATGAAACATCCGGTGAAATTTTATACTTTTTTGATATTTCCAGATAAGCTTTTTTCATATGTTTATCTATGATTTTTTTAATTTCTTGTTTTTTTCTTTGTGTTTCATCCCAATTATTTTCAAATGGTATTGCCATTTCTCATTCCTCCTATTTCTTTATAAAATTAACACGATATTTTTTCAATCTTTTATCGGTTAAATTAGGTGATGGTTTTCCATCAAAAATATGACCTACTTTTCTATTTTTCAAAAAACCACCTGATTTGTAGTTTTTATGTTTTTCAATATATCTTTTTGCAAGTTTTTTTGCTTCTTCTTTATTGTGAGCTGTAAATTCCATACTTTTCATTTTATCCCTCATGATTTAATTTTTGTTTTAAGTTAATGATACCTGAAACGATGGCTTTGTCTTGTTTCTCTGATTTGGTTGTTGGTGTATAGGATTGAAGGTCTAGGAGCATTTGCTGGTCGCATTTGCATTTGTTTTGGTTTTCGTAGCAGTGGTCGTGTTTTTGGCAGATGGCATCGAGTTTGTTGATTGGTTTTCCATTATCAAGCGGATTTCCAGGACCACAATAACGGTAGTTTGGAAGCATCAAACCTTTTTCAGGAAGGAATGGTTTAGTGATTTTGTAAATGTCTATTTTCATTGTTCTCTCTTTATTTATCCCTTATATAAATCGTGTATTTTCCTTTGTTGTTTTTAACATATCTTGCAAGAAAACCTCGGTTTCTATGCCATTTACAAGCATCCTGAGCATACTTTTTTGTATCATATCCAGTAGCAGTAGCTCTATAGATTTTTCCGTTAAATTTCATTTGTTTTTTAACCATTTTTTTTCCTTTCTCCTTACCATTTACATATATCAAGATATTTGTGAAGATTTTCCCAACGACAATGACCGACACTAACTCGGTCATCTATAAGATAACGTGCCTTATCTGGATTGAAATCCTTAGTAAAAGAAAAACAACGCAACCCTCTTTTTTTGGTACATAAGTAAGATTCATTAAATTTTAATACATCTTGAAAGTAGGTAAAGTCTGCATGATTTTTTACATGTTTGAATAGATTTTGTAACTCTTCCTTTGATGCCTTTTTTATGTTCCAAAAATCTTTCATATTATCGCCTTCATCTGTAATTAACAATTTCTCCTTTATGTAAAAATGTTTTATTATCATTTTTATCTCTATAAGTGTATTTTTCAAGTCGTTTTTCTTTTTTGCTGAGAATGGATACTCTTTTTTCTTTCATCATATTACCATTGTTTAGTTTTTAATTTGAATGATTTGAAGGGGGAACGCATTGACATGTTCTTTACGATATCGTAAGCATCTTGACGTTTATCGGCTTCGATATGAAGGATGGCAGCCTTTTTGGCTCCCTTGCCCCATTTCTTCTCGACAAGACGGATGCCTCTTTCATTGTGGAGTCTTTCTCGGTGTCGTTTTGAAAAGTGATATTGTGGTGCGTATTGGTCTAGGAATTTGTGAACGTATGGATAGGAATAGCCAAGTTTTTGTTGACATTCTCTGCAATGTACTTTGAATTGTGGCATGATATTCAACTTTGTTTTTCTTCAATGATGGTGTGCCATTCTCCGCCAGTATCGAAAATCTGATTTCTACGGGCTACGGCATCCTTGATGTTTTTGTGGAAGCCGTGCTTTGGATTGTCGATGATGGTGAAGCCTGTTTTTGTTCTGCGAACTATCCAATATTTTTTCATGTTATGCTTTCCTTAATTAGTTCTTTTATGGTTTTGTCATCAAGTGTTTCGGCATACATGGAACTCTTTTTTAGATTACGAATGAATTTTTTTGGGTCTTGTTTGTACAGCCATCTGGGCGTGATACTTAAGTCGAGGTCGTAAAACCCATCATAGCCCATGAGGTCTGCGAAGTAATTTAAGTCATGTTTTCCTATACCGAACATTTCAGCGAACATCCACCAATTTGAGTTCTTATTCCAATAATCTCTTATTATTGCCATTTTTTATCACTCATGTTCATGAAAAACAATCCATCGTTTTTCTTTTCTTTTATCTATTCCTACCTCGATAGTCCTCGGTTCGATTTGTACACTTGAAACACCCATTTTTCTATATCTTTCTGCAGACTCTTCAGCTTGTCTTTTGGTTTTTTTCACAGCTAAGATTGTTTCTTCTGATTCTTCATTACGAATGTTCCAATAGTCTTTTATCATTATAACATCCTCTGTGGGTTTTCTACTATGGGAATTCCTCTTCGTTCTAGTTCTGCTTTGATGATTTCACTGGCAACTTTGTATTCATCTTTGCCTGTTTGAAGATAGTCTTGGCGGGCTTTGTGATAGCCTTTTAGAAGTTTTGCTACAGGTCGTTTGGATAAGTGTGATTGCATGAAGGTACCAATGAAGTAGCTCTTAGCATGATTTATTGATTGCGAAGGCTCGTTGAGCATCTTCATTAAGGTGTCCATCATGGTTATTCCTTATTTATTATTCCTTTGAATTCTGCCATTCCGCCCTTGTCACGCCATATAAGGTACTGCTTGCGGGTCTCTATACCGATGAGGGAACCATCATAGCCCCAAGCGATTGCAGGGATTCCATAGCGAGAGATGAGTTCATTAATAAGGGAACCCTGCATCATGGGTAAATTCCTTTCAGTAGTCCATTTGATTTTGTTTTTATATGATTGAAGGGTTTTTGGTGATGAAGTCATAATTAGGTCTCCTGTGATTGTAACCATTCACGGATTTTTTTATTGTTAGTTGTAGCAAGTAGACCCATAATCAGTCCTTCTTTGAATGATTTAGATTTTCCTCTGCTTTTATTTTTATACACCATTTTGTAATAAGATAATGTCTTAGTCATCTGGTATCCTCCAATGTCCAAAGTTTGCTCATCCTAATTCCTCCAATTTCCAAAGAGAATATTCAGGACTTCCTTGCTCTTTGAAACGATTTATATCTTTTTTTGCATCAGCCTTTGATTTGTAATATTCTACTACGATTCTTTCGAGATAAGGTCCGCCTTCTTCTGTGATAATGGCATATTTAGTGCCTTTACCAATATGTTCATATCCATACATTAGAAATGTTCCTCCATGATTTTTCTAATTTTTGAAGCCGTAATTGGTGCTCCGTATGGTTGGTAAGATGGGTCGATGGCTGGTAAGGTTTTCTGGTCGATGGTAAGGAGAAGTTTTTTGATTTCTTCATCTTTTAGAAGTTTCATGAGAGTTGGTAGGCTTTGTTCAGATAGAAATTTTTTGCATTTGATTAATGGTTCTTTGCTTTTTTGCTGAATCGCCTGCCTCAAATAATCTTTGGTGATGTCGGCAACTGATTTGTTACCTACGCCCCAATAATCTTCTACTTCGGTCATTCATCTTCTCCTTTTTCTGTCGTAACGGTCAATCGAAGTAAGGTCAGACCTCATCATTTCCTGTTGGTCGTGATAATATTCTTTTTTGGTTTTTCCTTTATCTATCACTGAAGCAACGTGATAGATATCCGGTGGTTCGAATATCATTTTTTACCTCATGTTGTTCTGTTCGCCCAGATAAGTGATACATCGAAGGTGTTTACTGCATCGTCATGATTGACATCGTATATGCCTTCATAGGGTGAAAATCCACCCATTGTACGGTGAGCCCAATCGCCACTAACATCAAATACGCTAATGGTGTCGTCATTGTTAACATCGTAGCGAGCATTGCCTCCATCAGCTAATTCTGTTGTTGTGTAAACAAATGAGCGGTTCATGTACTCATTGCCGTCTCGTGCTCTAATTGCCCATGTGTACGTTGTATTACCCCAAATGAAATCTGTTCCCCAAGCGCTGAGTGTTGTTTGGCTTATCCATTCGTTTGTGGCAGTAAAGTTGGCTACGAGTGTCCAGCCTTCAACAATAGGAGTCATATTCCAGAAATAAATTTCAACTTCGATGTTGGTTCCAGAAATATAGGCACTGAGATTTACTGGAGGTCTTGTTATTTCAGTTGAATGGTTGGCTGGATAAGGATTAAGAATGTCTAATGGTCCATAAGGGGTTGCGTTTGCATGTTGATACATATATGACCAAATATTGTATGTAGTGTTGTATGTCCAAATAGAATAGTAGTGTTTTATGGGTGATAATCCGCTATGTACATATTCAGAAGCTGAACCATTGTAAATTGGTGTGTCGGTACGGTTATGATTAGTTGGATAGCCTGATGTATTACAGTAAATGTAAACTTCATCAGTATGGGAAGGTCTTGTCCACGTAAGGGTAACATTGCTATCGCCTTGCGTTGCATTGAAATCGTATGTTGGTTCTGGATGAATGATAAGAGTTTTGTTGTAACAATTGGTTTGGGCGATAGGCGTGCCTTCATATTCGGTTTTGAAAGAACTAATATTCACTCTGCAACGGCACGGTAATAAAGTGCTAAAATAGAATGATAATATTGTCATATTTGTGTTGTTGTAGCCTGTATAATTGAAACCTTGTGGGTTGTTAAGGTAGCCAGAATCATTGTTTATGGTGCCTTTGGCAGAAAAGTCCCAATATCCAGTTGGTAGCCATACATTTGTGACGTTTACACTGCCTGCTAGCCATGTGAGGTTGTAAAGAATGAAAGAATCAAATGTTGATGTTGAGTTTATCCATAAGGTTATGTTGAAGGGACTGCTCACTGTGATATTTGATGGTGGAAATTCAACATTTAATCCGATATCATAGCCGATTGATGGCTCATAATCCGAGGTAACTGATATGGTAGCGATTAGCAACGAAAGGCAGAAACCGATAATCATTATTTTTTTCATTATAATACCTCGGAAAATAGGAAATGAATCCTATTTTCTTTAGTTAGCTACCGTTTTATGAGCCCAAATTGCAGAAACATCAGCAGTATTTACTACATCATCGTTGTTTACATCATAAATTCCTTGATACGGTGCGTATGCAGCAACGGTTCGGTGACCCCAGTCAAGACTCATGTCGAATACGTCAATTGTTAGAGCGTTGTTATCAACATCGTATCGGGCATTTCTATCACCAATGCCTGTGGTTACAAGCTCTACTGTGGTGTAGTTGTAGTAGGTAGTTGATTCGGTGCCTCGATATTCAAGTACGAAACGCCAAGCATAAGTGGTGTTGCCCCAAATGAAGTCCGTGCCTAAACTGCTTAATCCTGTGTTCTCAACGTAGGCGTTGGTGACCTCGGTGAAGTTCTCTACAACTGTCCATGTTTCGGTTACAGGAGTCATGTTGTAGAACTGGATTGATACGTTTATGTTTGAGCCAACGATAAAGCCTGATAGGTTGCCGGAAGGTCTTGCGATTTCGGTTGCATCGGCTCCTGGGAATGGATTACGTACACTGAAGCCTTGAGTAGTGAATAGCCATCGGTGGGTGGCTGATGAATTCCAATATTTGGTATAACCAAGACGGGTTGAAATGTTGCCGTTATCTTCCGTGCTGTTGGTTACAACGTAAGCACCCCAATAATAGGTTTCACTTGAATTGAGGTTCGTCCATGTATATTGGTATGTCTTGTTTACGCCTCCGCTTGAGCCAAGGTCTGATTTGCTGGCATATGAACCTTCATAAAATGTTGTAGTAACCTCGCTTCCCCAGGGGGTTGTAACCGCTGCTTGTAATGCGACAGATGCATAATCAACATCGGTTGCTCCATCGGTTGGATTTACTACGGAAACGCTAGGTGACCATAATTTGATTTCACCTGTGTTGTTTACGTAGCAGTTGTGGTATGTTTCGTTGAATAAACGAATTCTATAATATACGGTGCAGTTTTTAGTGAAAATGGTATGTAAGTCTGCGCTGTTAAAGAAATGCTGGTATCCATAGGTTGGGTCGGTTCGTGATGATGCGTTTGCCCAGAATAAGTTGCTTGGGGTAAATGATGGTGATTCGGAAACTTCTAAGCTGGCATCTACATCGTCTGTTTCACACCAAGCTGCCAAATCGAAACCTTCATAGGTTGCATTGGTAAGGTATTTTTTTGTTAAGTTGGGGGGTGTAAAGGTCGTACCTGTGGCAGTTTGATAGGTTAATGACCAAAGGTTGTATGTGTTGTTATACGTCCAAATTGAATAATACCAAGTTGCACTGTAATCTAAACCGCTATGTTTGTATAAGGAAGCAGAACCATTGTAAATGTCCTGACCAGTATGGGTAGTTGGGTAAGTGGTGTCGTTTGCGTATAGGTACACTTTGTCGGCATAGGAAGGTATAGTCCAATTCAAGGTAATGTTCTTTGGACCTGCGGTAGCAGTGAAGCCTGTGGTGTCTTGTGGATGAATAAGAATGGTGATGTTGTAAATGTTGTTAACCGGAACATCGTTTCCTTCGAATTGAGCAGCGAATGAAGTGATGTTTATTCTACAACGGGCAGGTTTTACTGTTGTGAAATTAATGTATGACAACGACATGTTGATGTTATTGAAAGGTGACGTATTGAAACCTTGTGTGTTCTTTATCCAACCATCATTGTTGTTATATGTTCCATCGGCGCTAAAAGGCCAATCCGATTGGTCGATGAAAACGTTTTGGACATTGACACAAATTGGGTGGTTTGTCCAAGTGATGTTGTATGATATCCACGCATCAAGGTTCTCCGTGGTATTTACGTATTCCGTGATGTTGAATGTTCTTCCAACGGTTAGACTCGTGGAAGCAGGGTCTACAAGATTTAGTCCTACGTCACATCCTGCCATCGGGTCGAAATCTGCGGTGACAGGGTATAGCATTGCCAGCATCAAAAAACATATAGCTATTACGCCTATTTTTTTCATGTTATCTCTCTCTCGCTTTTTTTATTTTTTTTTTATCCTACACTTCTTTGTGCCCAAATTAAAGTGACATCGAAAACGTCTACTTCATCATCATTGTTTACATCGAAAAGACCTTCGTAGGGGGCATAACCTGCGGTGGTTCGATGTATCCAATCAACGCTAACATCGAAGACATCAATACTGGTTCCGCTGTTGTCTACATCATAACGTGCATTGCGGGAACCTATGCCTGTAGTTACTTTTTCGATTGTCGTGTAGTTGTATGTATAATTGTACCATTCTACTCCATCGAAGGCTTGTACCCGCCATTTGTAGGTGGTGTTGCCCCAGATAAAGTCGGTACCATAAAATGTATCATATAATGGATTACCAGTCGTTTCGTATTGCCGTAGTGTAGTCCAGCAGTCAACGATTGGAGTCATGTTCCAAAATGATATTGTATAGTTGATTGATTTGTTTTCTCCTCCCCAATATTTGTAAGCTTGTGATACGTTGCCAACGAAATTGTCTGAAGTGGTGGCGTTGAGTTGAGATGGTGGTCGGGTTATTTCGGTTGAGTTTGGATAGAAATGATTTATGTTGTACATGTTTGCAGAAGTGGTGAATGACCACTGTTTTGTGGCAGTGTAGTTTGTTAGTCCTTCTGTTAATACCGTTATACTCCAATTATAGGATGTGTCGGGCTCAAGTGTTGTATATTGATGTGATGTGGTTGCGTTTATGTCGGAATGTTGCTGTCCTTTATATGAAGAATCGAGATAGTAATTGACATCAAAAGGTGCGCCGTTTTTTATTGTGATTGTTGTATTTCCATATACGTAAAAATAACTTGCTTCAGTCACACCATCAACGAAACCGTTTGTAGTCCAGAGTGATATTTGCGGTTCCCATAATGTGATGTTTCCTGAATAAGTATTAGTAAATACATCTGGTTGTGATTTATTGAATGCTTTGTATTGATAATAAACGGTGCAATTTGCTGTAAAATCATTTGATAAATTAAAGCGATAATTATTTGTTGAGTGTTGAGTATCAGTAAGGTTAGTCCAATGTGTTGTGTTGGAACTCATGTTTTCATTTTCAGATACAATTAATGCAACTTGTCCGTTGGTAATATCTAAAGTGATGTTAAACCAAAGTCCTGTTGCATTGATATAATAAGGAATACATTCTCCAATAACTGGTGGTGATTGTGTCGTTCCTGTTGTGGTAACGTAGTCTTGTGAATACCAAGGTTGTCCGTTTACGCTATCGCTTCCCCATAAGGAATAGTACCAAGTTTCTCCTGCGCCAAGCCCTGTGTGGTTGTAGGAATTGTTTGCGCCTTGATAGATAAGAGTTCCTGAAGATGGAGTAGTGGGATAGCCTGATTGATTACCTCGGATTGTAACGTTATTGTAGGGCGTGTCGTAGGTGATTTCTATAGTATCTGAACTGTTTGTTGTTGAGGGGTTGGTGATATTTTGTGGATAAATAGTAAAGCTGGTGTTATAAACATTGTTGATTGTAACGGGGTTGCCACCGTATTGTACGTCCACGCTGGTAATATTTATCCATAAACGACCACAATGTTGTGTGGTGTAGTTGATAGTTCCTAGAGTGTCGTTTTCATTAATGATTGGTGAAAAAGCAAATCCCTGCATGTTGGCTAGATAGCCTGTATGAATTGTGCCTTCAAAAGCAAAAGGCCATGCGGATTCGTCAACCCAAGTGTGGTTTATGGTGGCTCTGTTTGCGTTGTGGGTTATGTTATAAAAACACCATGAATCTGCATTGCTGGTAGTATTCAGCCAAGTAGAAATGTTGATGTAATCGCCAACTTCGAGAGAAATTGGTGTGTTGGGTTGTAGTCCCAAATCGCAACCAGCCATTGGTTCGTATGAAACTACAGTTGGAATAAGTAAAAAAAGCACCACTAGACTTAACCTAGTGTAAGTTATGATTCTCTCTCTCGCTAACATAACCACCAATGAACTATCCAAATTTGAATGGTATAATATATGCAATAACTATCTAATAAAATTTTGGAATCTATGCAAAAAGGCGATATCTTTCCTTTAAAAGAACGTAAATCGAGTAAAATCCAAAGAATAAAAATATCGGAATAATAATGAATTCTAGGTACGCTTCGTTGTAGCTGTTTATGTCTATGCAATGGCGGTATCCATCATTACCGAAAAAAGCCAGTAAGAAAAGAGCATACATAATGATAGTCATTCCCATTGTAAAAAAAGAGCCAAGAAGTTTGTAAAGGTATCTCCGTTGTGATTTTTTGATATCCATTTTGAGCATTCGGACAGGAACGTTGCTATGATGAGCCCAATCAGCTATGTCGTGATTGGCAGTAATCAGATAATCAAAAAGAATTGGAAACTCCGACATGTCTTCATGGATTATCAGTCTATCACGAGTCAGAATAGTGATGTTTCGTTTATCTTTAAATTTCTCTGTAATAATGTCGATGGCATCTTTGTTTGATTTTGGAATAACAACCGTCAGGTAATTTCCTTCAGAAAAATCGCTAATGTGTTGTAGTTGCGTTTCAGAAGGAACAGGTCGCATGCTGTCTGCAAAAAGAACGTAAGCTATGTCCTCACCAAAAGCAGTATTGTTTTTGTGTATTAAAAGATTTTGAAAAAATAGAAACAGGCTTGTAGTTTTTTATGCATCCGTATTATTATTATTCTATTTGGTATATAAAAGTTACGTCACATGAATATTGGGGGGGAAAGAAGGATTGCTAATTTACCTTCTTAATCCCCCTTTATTATTCATAGTCTTCTTATTAAAGAAAAAGTTATTAACTGGCTATAAGGGTAGAGCAGAGTATAGTTAATAACAAAAAAATGGTAGATTAATAGATAAGAAAGAATTTTGTTAATAACTGTTATTAACCAAGTTAATAACTAACCCTTAAGAAACCTTCTTTTTTTTGTATTGTTCATCGACAACGAAGAGAAAAGCACGAATGACATCGTTTTTTGTATTAGCCTTGAAATATTTTGGTTTTCCGCCTCGACATGATATCAAAGATTTCTGTTGCATGCCTCGTATTTCTTTGTAAACAGTTGGTCGACTCAGACCTGATTTCTCGGTCAAATCTGTAATGGTAAATTCAGTCTTTGGATTACAAACAAACGTGTCTAAAAGAATGGCTCTCGGTGAAGATATAATCTCGCTGAGTTTTATTTTCACTCTTCCAACACATCCGTAAAAGCAAATCTTAGTAACCAAGCATTGAATATGGAATTGTATGCTTCCTCTTCATCAGTTGGAAGCTTTGAAGCACAATCGGCATGGTATGAAGAATATAACCATTGGTCAAATGCATAATTATTTTCTTTTCGCAGTAGGTCTCGTTTGGATTGGTACCGCAGATAGAAAGTAACTGCCTTTTTTACGTTTATAAAATGGAACCCACTAATCGGTTGATTGTTATCATAACCGACCATAACCTTTTTGTTTATGAGAGGTTCCCCTATCACATCTTCTCGCATATATTATGCCTCTATTACCATAAAAATACATTTCTAAGCTTTGTATCATTGGCATTAACCGAAAAACCAGAAGCTAGGCGATGACCGCCCCCGCCATATTTTGAAGCCAGTTCTGAAACGTCTATGCTACGACTACGAAGGCTTACCCGAATGATATCTCTAAAATTATACCACATAAAAACAACTTCAATATCAGGATTATCCATTAATATTTTTGAACCAAGTTGACTGCCATGCATTGGCGTGTTGATAAAAGCAGTATTATGTCCATGAAAATCCTTTACTCTCATCAAACTTTTTAGAAAATTGACTTGGCTGTCACGCATGTTTATGTACGTTTTTCCTAAATCAATGATGTGTTTTATGGACTCAAAGGAATGATATTTTAGCAAAGGAATAAGTTTTTCACGACTTTTATAATCAATAAACAAAGCTGTATTGATTTCATCTGTATATGGAATCTTCCATTTCCAGATGTCGAAATCCTCTATTGATTTCAGAATAACAGGAACTGGTAAATCTCCATATACATACTTCCAAGTAAGTACACAAGCCGAATGTTTAGAATCACGTAACCCCTTTATGTTATGAAGATGTTTTTCAATTTCTTTAGTGGTACGCTCATGATGGTCTATCCAAATGAATTCCTTGTTATGTATTTTTAATTTAGCCATATCTTTGGCAGGAATTGAACAATCTACCATGAATACTTTATCATAACCGCTAACTATAGGATAATGTCTTTCATAGTTATAACCATAAAAATCGGCATCAGGATATTCTTTTTGTACAACTGAAGCTGAAGAGAAACCATCAAGGTCATCACAATGGAAGTAGCAAAAGACTCTATCTTTATTGGTACATGTTGTGTTCTTCGTTTTCTTTTTCATGTATTTCTGCATCCTTCATGTGTTGCATGAAATCAAGAAATGGAGGAATTTCCCTTATCTCTTTTTCCACCTTAGACATCATTATTTTTTGTAAAAAAGACATATGTATTGAAAACATGAAGGCTTGATTCAATGGTGGTTCATTTTTTATCTTATTGAATGTTTTTTCTATTTTTTCTGATTTTCTGCCTTCACAATCTATAAAATCTTTGAATAATTCTTTAGCTAAGTTCACTAAACGATTAGCCTCTTTTTTATCCATATGAATAGCTTCTAACAAATCATTTGTTTTATGGTCAAAAACAATTTCTTTACTCATTAAATAAAAGATAATACAAATTATATAAATAATTTTTGGTGGGATGATACAGGCGTGCATAAGAGTTAATTGGTTAGGAATTCGCTCTCGTTAGCACGCCTCTATAATAGAATATATTATATCAATATAAACATTACCCAATTTTTTAATATTTATTCGCCTATTATTAAAATGAAAGCAGTTGGAAAGATTGAAATGCAAAAAAACAGAGCAGCTCCTACCCAATCATTCAATATGCAATAACCTGCATGTGTTATAAACATCATTGTAGCTAAAGCAAAAAAGGTTGCAAATGTTTCTTTTCTTGCACCTTTGCAAACAATAGCACAAAAAATTGCTAATCCTAATAAAATCCAATTTATTATTACAACAATTGAATTGGCTCGTGATGCCCACAATCCATATTGTCCCCAACAATACTCTATACCACCATAAATAAACGTTAGAATAAGACTAATTATTACAATCATAATAAATGTAAAACAACAACCAGCTTCAGCTTGCCCTTTTGGAAGATATATTAATACGTTGAATGTGTTAGCTAATTTTTTCATAAAAAATAAAGGTATCAAAATGATACCTATTTATCTTCCAAAGCATCAGCAATTCGTTCTAATGCTGTGGCGATTCTTTCTTGTGCTTTAAGCATATTTGGGATGTGTATTCCGTAAAAATCACAACCCATTTTTGTTTTATAAAATGGTGTATCTGACATTTTTATACCTTATCTGGCGCTGGACAACGACAGTCGCCTAAATCATAACCATCTTTATAACCAGCAATAAATCCGCCTTCATATACATTGTTTCGGCACATTGTACTGCCCCAACAAGCGTCATATCTTGCATCTACGCCATCATTATAATCATCTTGTCCTGCTTCACAACCTGCCATATATCCATCATAAAAATCCTTTGCTTCAGAATCATCCATAAAGCTTCCGATGGAATGAATAGCATTGCTGAGAATATTCCATGCTGTTTCGGGTATATCAGATTCATCTATAGCTGTTACAGCACTATTGTAAAAATTCTTTACATCTGTATAATCAAATGTTATTGTTTCGTCTTCTTTATCGTGTTCCATGCAACCCATTGAAGCAGTTAAAACAAGCAATACAATAGGTGCAACGCTTAAAATTATTTTTTTCATATCCTGCCTCCTTTTTATAT
>Ga0180433_10000575_pt1 | contig 62830 bp, 56 predicted proteins | sample SS_ome_8_FD_132980 | JGI IMG/M metagenome (GOLD analysis project Ga0180433, IMG submission 132980) | Hypersaline lake sediment archaeal communities from the Salton Sea, California, USA - SS_1_D_1 metaG | ecosystem: Environmental > Aquatic > Non-marine Saline and Alkaline > Hypersaline >... | reverse complement strand
GGAGATCCGTGGGTAATCTGGTCCGACAAGAGACCACTTCCCACACGGGCTGCTAGGGAAGCAGAAGGACCTTGAGCGACTCGTCGCCCTGTTCGACAAGCTGCAACCCGTCACGGAACGACTCGAGAGGAAGGACGTGCGTAACAACCTTCTGCGGATCGATTGTACCATCCTCGAGGAAGCGAATCGCCTTGGGATAGGTGTAGGGACTCAGATGGGAGCCGAGGATCGTCAACTCCTTTGCGTCGCCAATGAGTGACCAGTCGACGCAGACCGGCTTCGCATGCACCCCAAACTCCACGAACGTCCCTAGATTGCGAAGTAACGTGAGTCCTTGAATCACGGCGGTCTCGGTGCCGGCGGCTTCGATGTACTTGTCGCATCCGTAGCCTCCGGTCAGCGCATGGACACGTTCCACGACGTCTTCCTCAACAGGATTCAGGACGATGTCGGCGCCGCACTCCCGGGCCCGTTCGAGGCGCGAAGGTCGTGTCTCGACGGCAACGAGCATGCGCGGATTCTTGAGACGAGCGATCTGGAGCATACATAGGCCGATCGGACCCATGCCAGCGATGACGACACAATCCTCGAGCTGCACGTCCGCCCTCTCCACGGCATGGATCGCGCACGCAAGCGGTTCGATGATCGCTGCCTCGGGGATGTGAAGACCGTCGGGGATCCGATGATTGATCGCTCCCTGAGGCAGACGCATGTACTCCGCCCAGGCGCCGTCCGCCCTCCCGGAGACATAGCCGTAAATGTCGTGACGACGGCACATCCAGTAGGAGCCTGAGCGGCAGAAGCGACATTCGCCGCACGGGATGATCTGTTCGGAGACCGCCCAGTCGCCGAGTTTGAGGCCGTGCTTCTCCGCGGCGCCGGCGCCGAGTTCCACGACTTCCCCCACGAATTCGTGTCCGGCAGTGACGGGAGGCTGAATGTAGCGGGGGAGTACGTCCGATCCCCAGACGCGCGGCGATCCGCGAAACGTCTTGGGATCGCCGGCGCAGATGCCGGCCGCGACAACTCGGATCAAGACCTCTCCATCATCGATCCTCGGAACAGGCAGCTCCTCCAGACGGTAGTCCTCCACGTCATAGATACGTACCGCTCGCATGTTCTTCATCGGCCGGCCTCCCCTTCAGTGATTATCTCGCTGGGAGATGGTACCATACGTCCAGTTCGATGGGTGGGCGGGCATCCCTCACTTGCCCGCCGAAGATGTGTGGTGACTCGCTGGATTCGGCTACGGGCCGAGGTGGTTGTCATGGAGCGCTCAGCGTTTTCACCGTTGGAGCTTTCGCTGGCTGATCTTGTTGGCGGTGTGTATGTGAAGGCGCTGTGCCGTGCGCGCGCGTCGCTTGCGGGAGCCGAAGAAGCCCAACGCGTGGAACGGCGGGCGCACGAGAAAATCGCGTTCTTCCCTGACCCATTTGCTGAAAGGCTTGCGCGGCTTCTCCCGTCGGTTGGCAAACAGGTCGTTTGCCCCCTGAGAGCATCCGCCCGCGGTGCAACGTCAGCGGCGTTTCAGGAGCACTCGAACATCCCGCAATCTCCGCTGTCGGGACTGGGCTACTTCCGTGTGGGGGAAGGTGGGCAGCTAAGGCTGATCGCGAAGAGCGAACACTACCATGCGGCGTTGGGGCATGGTTTTCCCGGGCACGAGCTGCTCCGCGTTGCGATGGATCTGGGCGTATCCAATGCCACACACAACAATACCCGTGGCCACATCACGCGCCTGCTGGAGCAAGAGCTTCTCCGCGTGGCGAACGGACTCCCTCAGGGCGCGGACCGACAGCTGAATGCCTTGGTCGCTTCTTCCGAGCCTCGGATCCTCAACCGGGTGCTGAATCTGGAGACCGGCAGTCTGGCGGTGGAAGCGGCGCTGAAGATGGCGCTGGCCCGCTTCCATCAGATCCAAACGGACTGGCCGCATCCGCAGAACGAGGGCAGCATCCCGGTTGTAGTCGTGCTTGGCGATGACGAGGGTGGACTTGCGGGGAACTACCATGGGACCACAGTGCTCGCCCAGCTGCTGCGCGGCATGTGGCCGGCCATTCTGGAGGGGATGGAGCAGCAAGGACTTCTCTTCGTCCGAACGGTTCGGCCGAACCGGGTCGAAGACCTCCGGAAGCAGCTCGACGATGAAGCCCGAACCGGACGTCGAGTTGCCGCGATGGTGCACGAGTTCATCATGATGAATTACGGAGCGCGGAGGCTGGAGGAGGGCTTCGTTCGGGAGATGTACCGGATCTGCGCGGCGCGGGACATCCCGGTGATCGCCGACGAGATCCAGTCGTGCCTGTGGAATCCAGGGCTGTTCGCGTTTCGAGAGTACGGCGTTCATCCGGACTTCGTCGCGGTGGGAAAGGGCTTCCCGGCAGGACAGTTTGCTGCGTCGCGGGTTCTGTTCAGTGCGAGGATGGACTCGCTGCCGCAGTTCGGGGCCCTGGTCACCAACGGCCAGGAGGAGCTTTCATCACTTGCCTATCTGATCTCTATCCGATGGGCGGAGGCAAACGCCGATGTCATCGAAGAGGTGGGAGACCGTTACCACCAAGCACTGTGCCGGGTGGCAGAGCGGTTCCCCAAGATCGTGCAAGGCGTCGCCGGATGTCGGCATCTCTCAGCAGTGGTCTTCCATCGGCTGGAGCAGGCGCAATCGTTTGTCCGCATGCTCGATGCCCGAGGGGTTGATATCAGCGTGCAGAGCTACAAGGCCGTGTGTCCCCCGGTTGCGCTCACGAAGCTCCCGCTGATCGCCGGACACGAGGTCGTGGATTTCCTGATCGATGCAGTGGAGGATGCCCTGTATCGAGTGCAGGAAGAGTAATGCTGAGGCGACCCAGCGCAGGCGATGTGAGTCGCTTAGATGTCGCCGTACATTGAGCTCCGCGTCTAATGCGGACGATCTGAAGGAAACGTGGTCCCTCAAGGTCGCGGGAGGTAGGGTGCAAGACAAGATGCGAACCGTTCGACTCGGGATCATCGGGACAGGGCTGATGGGACGGGAGATCGCCTCGTCCGTGTCCCGTTGGTGTCACCTGCTGAACCCTCCGGCAGCCGTACAGCTCACGGCGGTCTGTGGAAGGTCCCAAAGCGGATTGCGTTGGTTCCAAAGGAATTTCCCGACCTTGGAGCAAGTGACAACGGACTATCGGAAACTCGTGGACAACCCCGCTGTCGACGCGGTGTACTGTGCTGTACCGCATCATCTGCATCAGGAGTTCTACATTGCAGTGATGCGGTCGGGAAAGCATCTTCTGGGGGAGAAGCCGTTCGGCATCGACATCGACGCCAACGCTGCCATCGTCACGGAAGCGAAGCATCATGAGGACCTGGTCGTACGGTGTGCGTCTGAGTTCCCGTTCTTTCCGGGTGCCCAACGTATCGTGGCGATGAGCGCCGCTGGCCGGTTCGGCAGACTCCTCGAGGTGGATGGGGGATTCCTCCACGGCTCGGACCTCGATCCGAACAAGCCTATTGGGTGGAAGCGCCAGGCGGCCTACAATGGAGAGTATGGCTGCATGGGCGATCTGGGGATGCATGTCCTGCACATCCCACTTCGATGCGGCTGGCATCCGCGGAACGTACGGGCGGTGCTGACCAATGTCTATGAATGGCGCCCCGATCAGCACGGAACGCTCGTGTCCTGTGATACATGGGACAATGCAACGCTGTTCTGTGATGCAGGGATGGGTGCAGACCGTTTCCCGCTCACGATCAAGCTGCAACGGATAGCTCCCGGCGAGACGAACACGTGGTACCTCTCGGTCAACGGTACAAGGGGAGGAGCGCGCTTCAGTACGGAACAGCCGAGGACCCTAGAGACACTTAGCTACACTCCGGGAAGGGATCTACCAGTGTGGCAGACGGAGGATCTCGGCTACGAGACGCTCTATCCGACCATTACCGGACGGATCTTCGAGTTCGGATTCTCCGACGCGATTCTGCAGATGCTTGCCTCCTTTTGTGCGGAGATCGTGGACCCGCAGCATGAAACCGCAACGATCGGGTGTGTCACCCCGGATGAGACCCGCTTTGCCCATGAGATCCTGACGGCAGCCCTGCGATCGAATCGGGAGACTGCTACTGTGGATCTCGATCTGAGTAACTCGGACAGGACCACGTGATCCCATGAGCGACGGCGTGCTGATCGGCATCGACGTGGGTACAAGCGCTCTCAAAGCCGCTGCGTACAGCGCAGACGACGGCGCACTGCTGGGCCACTTCCATCGACGTCTTCCGATCGACGCGGATGAGGATGGCCGTCGGGAGCAGGATGTAGCCGAACTAGAGCGGTCGCTTCATCGTGCATTTCGAAAGCTGAGGCAGCAGCTCGGGCCCTGTTGGTCGGAGATCCGCGGAATCGGGCTTGCTTCGCAAGCGGGCAGTTCCATCTTGGCTGATCGCTCAACGGGGAATGCACTCACATCCATGGTCCTGTGGAACGACCTTCGGGGTCTTGGGTATCTGTCTGAGCTTAGTCGGCAACGCACGCCTGAGTACTGGCAAGCGCTTGCGCTCCGCGCTACGCCATGGAAGGGTCTCGGACAACTGGTGATGCTTCGCGTACGTTTCCCTGAATTGATGGATGCACGCGTTATCCACGTGGGCGCTGGAGAGTACTTGTTCCATAGGCTGACGGGAACGTGGCGACAGGATGCGGGACACGCAGTGCAGATGGGATATTACGATGTGCAACGGCGGAACGTCGTCCCCAAGTTGCTCGACCTTGCGGGCGTACCGCGAACATTCGTCGCGCCGATGCGGCGAGGTCATCCGACGGAAAGACTGCGCTACGAATGGGCAAGGCGGTGGGGGCTCTCGCCCGATGTCCTCGTGGCAGGCCCGTACATGGATCACGAAGCGGGATATCTGTCCGCTTGTGGCGTCAGCGAACGTCCGCTTGTCTGCTCGCTGGGAACGGCGTGGGTCGCCGGCTTCACGCTGCCCATAGTCGATTGGGAGAGCTGCGGCAGTGCCATCGCGCTGCCGGCGCCGGTGGGCGATGGACAGCTCCTGTTGAAGGAGAGTCCTGCGGGGAGCGAAGTACTGAACTGGGCCACGACGCAGTTGATACGAAGGAGAAGGGCCTGGGCACGCAGATCCTCTCGCGCCTGGCTAGCGATGGGCGCGACGCCTACAGGGGTCGTTTGCATCCCATGGCACAACCAGCTGCACCCCTATGCCGAAGGATCGGTCGGTGCGGGGGTCTTCACCGGGCTGGGTCTTGCGACTCGTGCGGAGGATATGGTGCTCGCAGTGGCGACGAGCCTCAGCTTCGAGCTCGCGCGGATCCTGGAGGATGTCGCTTCTTCGGGCATCGTCGATAGGGTGGTTCTTGCCGGAGGGTCCAGTGGGTTCCGCGTTTTCCAGCAGCAAATCGCGGTGCTGTTCTCCCCGCTGCCGTGTGTCGTCGTGACCGATGAGCAGCTGTCTGGGACACGAGGAGCGATCTATCCGTTTGCGCCGAAGGCGGCCACAGGCGCCGCTGTCGCTCCGGTGAAGCTGCCGCCGGCGCGCGTGCAGGAGCGGCTGCTGAGGCGCTACACATGGCATAAGGATCTCGTGGCGCGCCTTGGCTGCCCTCATGGAGAGGCGATGCCGGTGCGCGTACGTGTGCCCGATCAAGCGGAGGGGTGCGGGTGACACCGCGGTTGAGCCACCGTACTTGCTCAGCACGAGTTCGCCTCTTGGCTGGAATGGCGGGATGACGCCGTCGATCTAGGTACGGATCGTCAGGCTATCGAGACCGCGTGGATAGATCGTGAGCCGCTCGCGCCCGGCGTGGCGTCGGACAACACGACGGGAACCGGCGACCAGCTGAATGAGAAAGACGCCACCCATGCGGCGGGCACTGCGATGCCCCAGGGCGCCGCAACTGAGATCGCTAGTGCAATGCCGAGTTCCACGCATGTCCCCTGCCACGTCGATCATCTTTGAGCGATGAACAGCGGACCCTTCTCATCTGCACGCAGTCTGCCATCACGGCACTTTGCAGGAGATTCCATCTCCCTCTCGCCCCGCCCAGCACCGATTGCACGAGATGCAAGTTGCCGAGGGCTGCCCGTCTTGCATCCTTCGTGGCAGGTCTGGCTCCCGAATCAATGGACGAGACAGCGCGAGCAGGTCCGCATCTCCTTCAGCGATGATCGTCTGCATGCGGGCCCTCGAGCGCAGGCCGCCAACGAGAATCAAAGGATCTGCCGTGGCCTGGCGCGCTGCGCGTAGGGACGGCAGGAAATACGCCTCGGTCTCTCCCGGGACAACACCCGGGCGCAGACTGAACTCCCGAGAGGTGGCGATTCCGCCACTGATCTCGATCGCATCCGGCCGGAGCTTGGAGAGCGCGACGAGCGTCTCCAATCCCTCATTCATCACGACGCCTCCGGGCTCCTCGTCGGCGAGTCCGAGTTTGACCAAGAGAGGGAAGGTACTGCCGACCTCTGCGCGCACTGCGGAGATGACGGCTTCCAGGAAGCGGCGCCGGCGAATGGCGTCGCCGCCCCAGTCATCGTCCCGCTGATTCGTCAGTGGGGAGAGGAATTGGCTGATGAGGTAGCCGTGGGCGGCGTGAACCTGCACTGCATCGAACCCAGCGGCCTTCGCGCGGCCCGCTGCCGCTGCGTACGCATCGATGATGGAACCGATCTCGCTTGGCTTCATCGCACGCGCTGGCAAGGCCTGACGAGCCGAGCCATCCAGAGGGCGGAACGGCACAGAGGACGGCGCAATCGGGTGGGCGTCGGCTCCGCGCGCCTGACGTCCAACGTGGTTGATTTGGGCGGTGATGGAGCCGCCTTCATCGTGCACCGCATCGGTCAACGCCCGCAACGGAGCGATGAGCGCATCCTCGTGGAGGCCGACCATCGTCGGATTCTTCCCAGAGGGATGAACAAACGCGTGCCCCATGACGATCAGACCGACCCCTCCACGAGCGAGTTCGCGATGCAAGACTTCCAGTCGAGGCATTGGACGGCCCTTGCTGTCGCCTAGCCCTTCTGCTGTTGCCGAACGCACCAGCCGATTCCGCAGAGAGAGCGTTCCGATCACCACGGAGGAGAAGATGTCGGTCATCGCAATCCAGTGATTGTCCGGTCGTACATCTCAAGCGCCTCAACGATCATGTCACGAATAGGAAGGCCGTAGGGGCAGCGTTCCTCGCAGACGCCGCAACGGATGCACTCACGTCCCTTGGCAATGTCGTTGGCGAATCGCTGCTCGATCAGCCTCTGGGGCATCCTTTGCAATGTGCTGCGGAGGTTCATCAGGAATGGGATTCGGATTCCCTGCTGGCACGGGAGGCAGTATCCACACCGACGGCAGAACCGCGTACCCAGCTCAGCGCGGATCGCTTCGATCTCTTCCACTTCATCCGCCATGAGCGGTGAGGCGTGCTTGGCGATCTCCACGATCTCCACGATCTCCACGATCGCCTGGATTCCCGGATCGGGCAAGACCGAATCGAATTGGAGGACATAACGGATCGACAATCGCGCGTCCTCGAGCATCCCTCCGGCGAACGGTTTCATACCGATGAACCCGATGCCGCGCTCTGCCGCGAGGGGTATGAGTCGCTCCGCGGCTTCGTTCGTGACGTAGTTGAAGGGGAACTGCACGGTTTCGAACAGCCCTGTGGAAACGGCCTCGAGCGCGACGTCGAGACGGTGGCTAGTGATCCCGATGTGTTTGACGATGCCACGGTCGCGAGCCTCCATCGCAGCTTCCAGAGCACCTCCTGGTGCGGTGACTTCTTCGAGCACCGGCAGCGTAGACACATTGTGCAACTGCCAGAGATCGATGACGTCGGTTTGCAGCCGTTTCTGACTCAGTAGGAGATGCTCCATGGCCTCTGCGCGGCCTCTGGCCTGGGTCTTGGTGGCCAGGATTACCGTCTCCCGCTGTCCGACCAGTGCCTTGCCGATGCGCTCTTCGCTAGTCGTGTAGCGGTTGGCAGTGTCGAAGAACGTGATCCCCAGCTCGGCGCAGCGGCGTACGATAGCAACGGCCTCAACTTCCGGTACGCGCTGTATGGGGATTCCACCGAATCCGATGCGAGATACCACCAGACCGGTCTTGCCCAGTTGGATCGTCCTCATCATCCCTCTTTCGTCGTGGGCCTAGTGGAGTTGCGATCCCCATCCGTATCCACCGCTTCGCGGGGGAGCGCCCTCGTGGCGCCCGTGGAGATGCCTCCATCGATGAGCAGGATCTGGCCGGTCATGTAGGCGCTGGCATCGGACGCGAGGAATACCACTGCGCCGTCGAGATCTCCCGGTTGCCCAGGACGTTTCAGCGGGATGCGATCGCAGAGGTATTCCACCCACTCAGCATCCTCGTACATGACGGCGTTCTGCTGCGTGCGGAACCAACCGGGCGCCAGGCAGTTCACGGTGATACCATGGGATCCCCAGTCGTCTGCCAAGCTCATCGTCAGTTGCTTGATCCCACCACGGCTTGCGCCGTAGGGTGCCAGCCCGGCGAATCCGGAGACGCTGGTCACCGAGCCGATGTTGATGATGCGTCCGTAACCTCTCGGGATCATCGATTGGCGCGCCACCGCCTGTGCCATGAAGAACGCCCCGCGCAGGTTGGTGTCGAGGACCACGTCCCAGTCCTGTTCTGTGACCTCCACCGCTGGCTTGCGCACATTGCATCCGGCGTTGTTGACCAAGACATCGATCCTGCCGAACTCAGCGAGAACCGCCTTCACGGATTCGCGGATGCTCTCCAGGTGGCGAACGTCCAAAGGCAACGGCAGTGCATTCCTGCCCATGCGCTCAAGCTCTTCGACGAACGGCGACAGCGTGGAGACTGTCCGACTGGTGATGGCAACGTCCGCGCCGGCGGCCGCGAGCGCGCGAGCGAAGCCCTGGCCCAGGCCGCGACTGGCGCCGGTGACGACGGCGACTTTCCCGGTGAGAGAGAATAGACTCTCGGTCATAGCCATTCCTCCTTCGTTGCGCGAGGGGCGAGGATCACCTTCATCAACGGCCCCTCGCCGCGGCGAAGGCGGTCGAACCATGACGCGCCGTTCGCCAGTGGGGCGACCACGCTGATCAGCGGATCGACGCTGACCATTCCGCGGGCGATAAGCTCCAATGCATCCGAGAAGTCGGCCCCCGCGGCGTAGGACCCCCGGACTGTGATCTCGTGATCGACGGCTTCTTGAAGTGGGAAGTGCACCAACGGCTCGAGATTCCCCACGAGACAGAGGGTGCCGCCTGGGCGCAGGACCCCGAGCGCTTCGGAAAACGTTGGCTCTCGTCCGACAGCATCCACCGCGCGGTCCACGCCTCGCCGTGCGGGTGTCTCCGTGAGGGCGGCGCGGATCGAGTCTTCGCCGGCGTCGACTACGATATGAGCGCCGAGGCGGGAAGCGAGGTCGCGTCGCGATGGATCCGGGTCAACGGCGATCAACAGAGATGCGCCTGCGGACAACGCGAACTGTAGGATCAGACTTCCGATCATGCCCGCACCGACAACGGCGATCGACTCGCCGAGGCGCAGGCCGCTACGGCGTACCGCGTGAAGTGCGACCGATGCGGCTTCGGCCAGGGCCGCGGAACGAAATGATAGGCCCTCCGGAAGACGGTACACCGACGACGCGGGGACGGCGACGTACTCCGCGAACGCCCCGGACCGGCGGAATTCACTGCAGGACACCCCGAGAACTTGACGCCGTTCGCACAGATTGGGCAGCGCCCGTTCGCAGAAGAAGCATCTGCCACAGGACAGGGTAGGGTTGATTGCGACGCGATCCCCGACCGCCCAGGAATCCACCCGCTCTCCGACACGAGCCACAGTTCCGGATGCTTCATGGCCCATCACGATAGGAGGAATGCGTCGCCCCGTGCTGCCATCGATTCCGTGGATATCGCTGCCGCAGATCGCGCACGCCTCCACCTCGATGAGCAGCTCATCCGCGCCGACATCCGGTGTGGGAACGTCTTCGTACACAAGCCGGCAGGGCTCCCGTAGGACGAGTGCCTTCATCATGATCCCTCCATCGCCCGTTGCTCGCCCCCGAGTCCACGATCGGAATCGTAAGGCATCAGTCGTCTTACACCTGGGATCTCCCCGTACTGTATCCCCTTTCTCCATTCGACGCGACCTGATGAGCGGGCGTCGCCGTTGGCCGTTCCGCTTGAGGAGGCTATAGTTGTGCGCAGGATGACAGCAAACACGGGGCCGCTCACCGCGACCACGCTCGATGCGATCGGCCATACGCCTTTGATCGAGTTGCGCCGGATCCCGGAGGGACGGGGACGAATTCTCGCCAAGGCGGAGTTCCTGAATCCTGGAGGCTCGAAGAAGGATCGGATCGCCGCGCAGATCATCCGCGAGGCCGAGACAGAAGAGCGCCTTCACCCGGGCCAGCCGGTGGTCGAGCTGACCAGCGGGAACACCGGCGCCGGCTTGGCGCTGGTGTGTTCAGCGACGGGGCACCCGTTCACCGCGGTCATGTCGAGGGGCAACTCGGGGGAGCGGGCGCAGATGATGCGCGCGCTGGGCGCTGAGGTCGTTCTTATCGACCAGTCACTGACCTCTCAGCCGGGACGCGTGTCCGGCGATGATCTTGATGAAGTGGAACACGAAGCGCAGCGTCTCTGCACCGAACGCGGAGCGTTTCGTGCGGACCAGTTCACGCTTCCGGGCAACTACCGCGCCCACTACATGGGTACCGCCCTCGAGATCGTGTCGCAAGCCGAGCGGTTCGATGCGTTCTGCGACTTCGTCGGTACCGGCGGTTCGTTCGCCGGCTGTGCCAAGCGCTTCAAGGAAGAGGACGACACCATCGGTTGCTATGTCGTTGAGCCGTCGTCCAGTCCGGCTCTTGCCGGCCTTCCGATTCTCGATCCGCGGCACCGCATCCAGGGCGGGGGGTACTCCCGACGACATCTGCCCATGCTCGATCTTGCTAGTGTCGTTCCCGATGGATATCTGACGGTGACCGATGAGGAAGCGATGGGCTACGCGCGGCGGCTGGCGCGAGAGGAGGGGCTGTTCACCGGCATCAGTTCGGGCGCCAATGTTGCAGCCGCGATGAAGCTTCTCGACGGACCGTACGCTGGCGGAACGGTCGTGGTGCTCCTCAACGACACCGGACTGAAGTACTTGTCCACAGAGCTTTGCCCAAGAGGAGAGTGGTTGGCGCTATCGAGTGGTCCTGATCTTGCACGATATCCCTTCGTCAGCGACGGGTCGACAGCGGTTGCATGATGTACAACTCGACGCGTCTTGGACGCCGAGCTGCAGGCGCCGGGGGAGGTCCGGCTCACAGATCAGCAGGCGGCCCAGGGACACGAAGTCAGCGTCGCCCGCGGCGAGGACGGACTCCATCTGCTATCGCGTACGCATGCCACCCACGAGAATCACCGGAAGGTCGGTCGCTGCCTTGGCGGCCCGCGCCAGCTCAAGGAAGTACGGTTCCGACGCGACTTTCGGCTCGCTGTATCCCGGTTGGATGGAGAGCCCGCCGCTGGTCTCCACGGCATCGACGCCCATCTGCTCAAGCTCGGCGACCACAGGAACTGTCTGTTCCAACGGCAGGCCGTGTCAGCAAGGTTGTCGACCATGGCGAGTTTGATGAGGACTGGAACGGACGGCCCCAAGGCTTGACGCACTTCCTGACAGACGCGTCGGAGGAAGGCTCGACGGCGGAAGGCATCGCCGCCCCACTCATCGGTCCGCCGGTTTGTCGCTGGTGACAGGAACTGATTGATGAGATAGCCGTGGGTGGCGTGGATCTGAACGGCATCGAATCCGGCGTCCGCGGCGCGCCGTGCCGTATCGACGAAGAACCGGATCAAGTCTTCGACTTCCTCTACGCGGAGCGCCCTGGCAGCGGGCTCAGCGAGCGGTGGACCGATCGCGGACGGAGCGACCGGTGGACCTTCCGTTGCCAGCGACTTGCGGCCTGTATGGTTCAGCTGGGCGGCGATCCGTCCGCCTTCTTCGTGAACGGCCTGGGTCATGCAGTGAAGCGGCTCGACCAATGCATCCGCATCGATCCCCGTCATCCCGATGTAGCCACGTCCCGTGTCGTGCACGAACAGGTGCTCGGAGATGATCAGGCCGACGCCCCCCCTCGCGCCAGCTCTCAGTACAGATCGATCATCGGAGGCCGTGGGCGTCCGGATTCGTCGGCCAGCCACTCAGCGGTTGCCGATCGGACCATGCGATTGGGGATCGACATCGTCCCGATCCTTCCCTCCATGAACAGATGATCCATCTCGCCTCCTTGAGCGCAATCGGTTGGGACGGGCACCTGTAGCATGCCCAATGAGCAACTGTGTGACGTCTCACTGGAGAGCGGCGGAAGTCCGAGGTATGCTGGTACCGTCGTCGGACACATTGACTCCGAATAACAGGCAGAAGGAGAGACCAAGCACGATGAGCACAGCACACCATGAAGCACTGCAGGGACGGGTTGCCCTCGTGACGGGAGCAGGTCGGGGAATGGGCAAGGCGATCGCCGAGACGCTCGGAAAGCGTGGCGCATGGGTTGCGGCCTGTGACATCGATGGAGCGGCAGTGGTTGACACCGCGCGGGCGATCGTAGAGACCGCCGGCGAAGCAAACGCCTACCGCCTGGATGTGGCGTCCGCCGAGGGCGTCCGTGCGACCGTCGGACAAATCCTCACCGAACGTGACACGGTGGACATCCTCGTGAATAACGCGGGGATCCTCTACCCCACCGCGTTCCCGCAGATCACCGTAGAGGAATGGGATCACACCCTCGCCGTCAATCTCACGGGCGCGTTCCTCCTTGCTCAAGCGGTGTATGCCGGTATGAAGGCGGCAGGATGGGGACGGATCATCAACGTCTCTTCATCGGCTGGCCGCAGCACCAGTGACCTCGGGGGAGCGCACTACACCGTATCCAAGGCGGGGCTCCTGGGTCTCACCCGGCATCTGGCGAAGGAGGCAGGGCCGGAGATCACCGTCAACGCGGTCTGTCCGGGGATCATCGATACGCGGATGTCCGCCGCCCACAGCACGCCGGAACAGCTGGCGGCGATTCTGGAACACCTTCCGTTGAAGCGGATCGGCACGCCGCAAGATGTCGCCAATCTTGTTGCCTTCCTGGCCTCCGATGAAGCGGGCTACATCACTGGGGAGAGCATCGAGATCGACGGTGGCGAGTTGATGATCTAGGTGGCTCACGGCAGGAGCCAAGCAAGAGATGAGGCTCTACGTCGCCGCTCGACCGGATTGATCCTGCAGCGTACAATCCGCCCGAAGATGACTGCAACGGAACATGATCGGCGACGCTTGCTCGTGCTTGGATTCCCACCAGACCGTCGGTGGTTCAAGCTGGAAGAAGCCGATCGAGCACGGATCCGGCATGCTGCCCCGGAGTATGAGATCATCGAGGAGCACGAAGCAGATGCTCTACTTCCGATGGTCGATGATGTCGAGATCGCTGTCGGGTGGTATCCCCGCGATCTGCTGGCCCATTCGCCGCGGCTGGCGTGGTACCAGCAGTGGGGCGCCGGCTGCGACTGGCTACGCCGGCATCCGGACGCGGTCGAGGCACATTTCGTCCTGACCAACGTTCGGGGAGTCCATGCGGTTCCGGTCAGCGAACATGTGTTTGGCTGCCTGCTCGCCTTCTGTCGCGGTCTTCCTCAGGCAGTCCGCGATCAACGCGACGGCCACTGGCGGGATCAGTCCAATCAGGGCGAACTGATCGAGCTCCACGGTCGCTGCATGCTCGTGGTCGGTCTGGGGGCGATCGGACAGCGGATCGCCCGGATCGCCAAGGCATTGGAGATGGAAGTCATCGGAGTCCGACGCCACCCCGATCGCGTGGTCCCGGACGTGGACGCGTTGCATCCTCCATCGGCTCTAATGGAGCTTCTCCCATCGGCGGATGTCGTGGTGGTGGTCGCTCCGCTCACCGAGAGGACCCACCATCTCTTCGATGATGCTGTGTTCGCGCAGATGAAGCCCACAGCGTATTTCGTCAATGTCGGACGTGGAGGGTTGGTGGATACCATGGCGCTGTACCGTGCGCTGCGCGACCGCCGAATCGCGGCCGCGGCCGTGGATGTTGTCGAGCAAGAGCCGCTCCCCGCCGACTCGCCGCTGTGGGCGTTGGATCGGCTGTTGATCACCTCCCACTACGCGGGGCTGAGTCCGCGGTACAACGAGCGGGCGCTGGGGATCTTCCTCGACAACCTCGAGCGGTACCGTGCCGGTCTTCCATTGAGGAACGTCGTCGACAAGCAACGCGGCTACTGAGCCTCGTTTCGCGGAAGCTCCGGTTCGCATTTGCCGGTTGGTGTGGGCCTGGGTATAGAATCGAGTCACGCAGTTCGAACGATGCCTGCGACCGCATCGAGGATTGCCTCGAGGTCGTCCCCACCGATCCCGAAGTGCGTCACCATGCGCAGTCTCTGGCTACCGCGTTTTGGCGGATTCACGGCGATCCCCGCAGCTCCGAGCTTGGCGACGAAATCGGCGGCGGGCATGAGTGTTGTTGGGACGTTGAAGTAGACGATGTTGGTCTGCACCGTATCTTTGTCGATCTCCATGCCGAGTCGTTGCAGGCCATGGGCCAAGGACTTCGCGTGAGCATGATCTTCGGCCAGGCGGTCGCGCATCGAACGCAGGGCCACGATGCCCGCCGCGGCCATGAATCCCGCCTGACGCATCCCCCCGCCCAGCATCTGGCGGTGCTTTCGAGCGCGCCGTATGAGCTGTCGGTCGCCCACGAGCACGGAGCCGAATGGAGCCGAAAGACCCTTGGTGAGACCGAACTGCACGGAGTCGGCGTCGCGGACGAGCGCTGCGGCATCGACTCCGAGCGCCACGGCGGCGTTGAAGATGCGTTCTCCGTCCACGTGAATCCGCATCCCGAAGCGGTCGGCAACGTGTCGCAGGGAGTGCATCGTGGCGGCATCCGTGCACGTGCCGCCCGCTGCGTTGTGGGTATTCTCGACCCAGATCAGGGAGCTGGTCGGGCTGAGCACGTCCTCCTGGGTCACTGCCGCGGCAATCGCGTCGGCATCCAGGACCCCGTGATGGGCCGCGACGAAGATCGGGAGAACACCGGCGACCACGGCGAGATGTCCTGTCTCATAGCGGTATACGTGTGCCTCGGAATCGAGGAGGACGGAGTCACCGCGCTGGGTGTGGCACAGCAGGGCGGTGGCGTTCGCCATCGTGCCGCTCGCGGTGAACAGCGCGGCCTCCTTGCCGAGGAGTTCCACGGAGACCGACTCGAGTTCCTCAACCGTAGGGTCCATGCCATAGAAGTCGTCCCCGACACGGGCATCGCGCATCGCGTTTCGCATCTCGTCTGTCGGCTGGGTCACCGTATCGCTTCTCACGTCGATCATGTCATTCCTTTCACCGCTTCGGAACGTGGCGGGACTCATGAGGGAGTCCCGCCCTATGGGGAGCCGAAGAGGGCTGCTCGTGCCCTACCGCCCTCTCATACGCGACTTGCGGACAGACATCCGCGGCCCGTCAGCCGAGGACGGCGCCTTTCTGTGCCCAGCGCTGCTGGAGGCGCTTCATCATCTCGAAGTACGGCTCGTACCGCGCCTTCTCTTGTGGCGAGCGCTCGCGATCGAAGGTGGACTCATCCGCTAAACGTGCACGGATCGTCTCGAGATCTCCGGGTTCGTACTCCAGGGCGTACCCGAGCGTCTCCATCTCCTCTTGGCAGTACGCTTCGACGAATCGGATTTCATCCTCGGACAACCCCGTCTTGTAGTTGTTGAAGTTGTCAGCGATGATCGGCTTGGCCAGGTCGGACCATGCTGATACCGTGCCGGCGTTCTTCGACACGTTGGGGTTCTTGTGAAACTCCAGCATGCGCGGGTCGTAGGTCAGCTGGAGGTGGTCGCAGACTAGGCGGATGGTCTCCTCTGGATGCTGTAGCAGTTCCTCGAACTTGACCAGCGTCATCCGTCCGCTGTCCTTCAGGTATCCGTATGCCTTGAGGCTTCCTGCTTGATCGTTCTTCCACGCGATGACGGCTGTTTGAACGCCGCCGGGAAGGATCGAATCCCGCTGACATAGCGCCATATCCCGGGGATCTCGTACCACCCACACGAACCGACTTGACGGGAACTGCGTGGCGGTAAACGTCAGGAACTGATAGGCGTGGTTTTCCTTGACGAAGACCCGGTTCTTCCCGCGGGCGGAAGCTTCCTTCTCGTAGACATAGCGGATGATCTCGGCCAAGGTGCGCTGCGTGCATCGCTCCTTCAGCTCGGCAGCCGTCACCTTGCTCTCCCACTGTGCGAAGATGTGGTCGAGGTATTCCGCGACGTCGGTGGTGAGGTCTTCCCAGTTGCGATCCTTCTGTACGTCGCCGTAGAGATAGTACGTCTTGCAGAAGGTGCGCATCATGTGCGAGGGGAACGGGCCACAGACGGCAGGATGTCCGTCCATGATCTTCGTCATCAGATTGCTTCCCGATCGCTCGGAACACAGCAGGAAGTCGAAACGCAACGTGTACCTCCTTTGGGGCGGGACGCAGTCGCGCCCATAGTATCTGTGGCGAACGCCGCATCGCGCGGTGTTCAACTGTTTGACATCTGGCTGATAGCAGGGTAGCGTGCGACGGCACCGGCGTCAACGTGGCATACTCGGGAGGAGCCCATGCGTGCGGACTGTGTGGTCATCCATCCAGACGATAACGTGGCGGTCGCGACGCGACCCCTTGCATCGGGCGAGACGGTCTTCGCCGGAGCCGTACGCCTACTCGTTCGCAACAAGGTTCCGTTTGGTCACAAGCTTGCGATCTGTGCAGTGCCGGCAGGGAGTCATGTGACGAAGTACGGCCGTCCCATCGGCCGGGCGCTGCAGGACATCCAGCAGGGAGTGCACGTTCACATCCACAACTGCCGTAGCGAGCGAGATGTTCCGCAATACGCAGTCGATCCCGCAGCGGTGGCGGCCGCGTGGCGGGGCATCGATCGCTGTGACATCACCATCAATGGGTGGCCGGATGACAGCGGGTTGACCGGGTACCCTCGATCGCACGGACGGCCCGGGATCCGCAACCATGTCCTCGTGCTTCCTGCGGTCCAGTGTGCCAATGGGGTGGTTGATCGTATCTCACGGGAGATCGCCGGTGTCGTCACCATTCCCCATATCTACGGTTGCTCCCAGGTCGCACCGGATCTAGCGCAGACGGTGCGTGTTCTTGAGGGCTTCGCCACGCACCCGAATGTGGGTGCGACCCTGCTCGTAGCGCTCGGATGCGAGGAAGTGCCGTTCGAAAGGCTCGCTGCGCGCATCGCAGAGAGCGGTCGGCCCTCGGCACTAGTGGTCATCCAAGAGGTGGGAGGGAGCCAGGCGGCGTTCGACAGGGCGCGGTCGATTCTGCGGGAGTTCGATGAGGAGCTGTGTGATGCCCGACGTGCTCCGATCGATGTGGCCGATCTTCTCATCGGCTTGGAGTGCGGCGGTTCGGACGCGTGGTCCGGAGTCACGGCCAATCCCGCCGTCGGCAGAGCCTGCGACAGACTCGTGGCAGCTGGAGGGAGTGCAATCCTCGCCGAGGTCACGGAGTTCATCGGCGCTGAGCATCTGCTCGCGCAGCAGGCCGAGTCAGCTGAGGTCGCGCGACGAATCGCGGAGGTCGTGTACAGGCGTGAGCGAGGGCTGATCGAGCGTGGCGTCGATCTGCGCGGAGCCCAACCGGCTCCGGGCAACATCGCGGGTGGACTGACAACGCTGGAGGAGAAGTCACTGGGGGCGATCGCTAAGGGCGGCAGTACCCTTGTCAGAGAGGTCATCGCCTACAGCCATGTCCCCAGCCGGCAAGGGCTGCTGATCATGGACACCGCCGGCAACGACCCGGAGTCTGTCACCGGAATGGTCGCCGCCGGAGCGCAAGCGGTGCTATTCACCACTGGTCGCGGCTCGCCGTCGGGCTGTCCCATCGCGCCGGTCGTCAAAATTGCGACAAACACCCCGATGTTCGCTGCTCTCAGAGATGACATGGATGTCGACGCGGGATCGATCCTCGGCGGAGAGCCGATCGACTCAGTGGGGGAGAGGATCCTTGTCGAACTGATCAACGTAGTGAACGGCCAGCTGACCTGCGCCGAGCGTTGGGGCCACCAGGAGTTCGCGATCGAAGCCGTCGCCCCGCGGGTGTAGCGCTCACTTACCACGGCTATTCGCGCATCGGGCTGCGTCGGCAGGCGCCCGCGGCAGCCCGAGCCGGAACACTACGAGGGCGGTTGGGTAACCCCCATCTCCTCGATCGCGCGCTTGATCTCTTCCACCGTCGCCGCATCCTCGAGGGTGGACAGATCGCCGAGAGCTTGACCCTCGTTCAGGGCCCGGAGAACACGCCGCATGATCTTGCCGGAGCGTGTCTTCGGCAGCCGGTGGACGAACCGCACGGATCTCGGCGTGGCAATTGGCCCTATGCGCTCGCGAACCAGAGCGATGAGTTCGTCCCGGAGGGAATCGCCCGCCCGACTTTGATCGATGAGCACAACGGTCACCGCGAGAGCCTGTCCTTTGAGCGGGTCCTCGACACCGACGACGGACGCCTCGGCCACCTGAGGATGTGAGCCGATGACCTCTTCGACCTCTCGCGTTCCCATGCGGTGGCCGGCGACGTTGATGACCTCATCGGCACGCCCCAGCAGCCAGTAGTAGCCGTCTTCGTCCCTGCGGGCGTAGTCGCCGGTGTTGTACAGCGGCTGCCCCCTGTCGACAAGGCCTCGCCAGTAGCTTACCTGGTAGCGGTGAGGATCCTCCCAGACGGTTTGCAGCGCGCCGGGTGGGAGAGGAGGACGAGCAACGAGTAGACCGCGGCGTCCGGCGGGCAACGGGTGGCCGGCTTCATCCGTGACGTCAAGCTCCCAACCCAGGGCCTCCCGACCGGGCGATCCGGGCTTCACGGGCAACGGGCGGAGGCCCATATGGTTGGTGATCATCGGCCAGCCGCTCTCGGTCTGCCAGTAGTGATCGATGATCGGAACCTCAAGCGTCTCGCGCATCCAGTGGTAGGTCGCCTCATCGAGAGGCTCTCCGGCAACGAAGACATGCCGTAGTGAATCGAGGGTGTAGCGGTCGATCACCTCGGGTTGCGTTCTGAGCATGCGCATCGCTGTTGGGGCGGTGAACAGAACGGAGACCGCGTGCTCTTCCACCAGCTCCCACCAGATGCCGGGATGGGGGCTGTCGGGTGTTCCCTCATAAAGGACGGTTGTGAGGCCATAGAGCAGAGGACCGTAGACGATGTAGCTGTGCCCCACGACCCACCCCAAATCGGAGGTCGCCCAGAAGACGTCGCGGTCGGTGCATCCGTAGACATGCTCCATCGATGCGTGGAGGGCGACCATGTATCCACCGGTATCGCGCACCACGCCCTTCGGAGCACCGGTCGTCCCCGAGGTGTACAGGATGTAGCTGGGAGTGCCGCTGTCCACCGGTACCGCCTCGACGATCGAAGGTCCTCCCCCCTGGATGACGTCTTCCCAGAGACGATCGCGCCCAGGTATGGGGGTCCATGGAACGAGGCCCCGATCAAGGACGACCACGTGGGCCACACGGTGCTGCGATGTCTCGAGCGCTCGATCGACGATCGACTTGAGCGGTATGCGCTTCCCCTTGCGCACACCGCCGTCGGCGCACAGAAGGACCGACGGCCGGCAATCGTCGATGCGCCGGGCCAGCGCTTCGTAAGAGAAACCAGCGAACACGACACTGTGAATCGCTCCCAGCCGCACGGTGGAGAGCATCGCCACGGCCGCCTCGGGGACCATGGGGAGGTAGATCAGAACGCGATCGCCACGGCCCACGCCAAGATCGCGCAGCGCCTGGGCGCACCGGCTGACCTCGGCGAGGAGCCGGTGATAGGTCCATCGCGTCGATCGGCCGAGTTCTGGGCTCGCCCACACCAGCGCTGTTCGCTCTCCACGACCGCCGTTGACGTGCCGGTCCACCGCATTGAAACAGAGGTTGGTCTTGGCACCGGAGAACCAACGCGCATGGGTCGGATCCGAGTTGTCCAACACTCGATCCCACCGACGATCCCAGTGCAATCGCTCGGCCTGTGCCCCCCAGAAGCCTTCGGGATCCTGACGGGAGAACTGGTGCACCTGTTGGTACGGCAAGGATGTCATTGGTCTTTTCACTCCCCTGACTGCATCGGTTGTTTCTCGCTTCGCGGTCGTTGCTAGAGGAACAGCGGGGTGAGACTTTTCCGCTGTCGCAGTTCCTCCATGGCGCCCTCCGGCGGACGGGTCTCGTAGCGCGAGGCCGCGTCGAGAACCTTCTCCATCAGACCCACGTCCGCGGATGTGTTGAGGAATACGCGCTCATCTCCGAGAACCCAGTGAACCGCAAGATCGATGTCCTCCTGTTCGGAGAGCGGAACGTACCAGGTGTCGTGGCTGCGAGGGACCGGAGGCCAACTTCCTTGAGCGATCGACTTGATGGTCTGCAGCGCGATTCCCCGCGTCTCGCACTCCGCGGCCAGGGCTTCAAACGAGGCGGCATACTGCGGGTTGCGCATCAGCATGTAGTTGTACGGCGTGAGCACGGCATCGAATGGGAATTGCTCGAGACTGCGAAGGTGCATCGCCGGGGCGGACAGCCCGTGGCCGGTCACCCCGACGAATCGAATCAGTCCTTCCTCTCTTGCTTCGATGATCGCCTCCATCGCTCCCTGCTGGCTGAACGCCTTGCGCCACTGGCCGGGTTCGACGAGGCAGTGCAGCTGGTAGAGATCCACCTGCGTGACACGAAGCCGTCCCAGTGACCGGTACAGTTCCTCGCGAGCCTCGCAATACGTTCGAGCGCCTGTCTTGGTAGCGAGAAAGAAGCGCTTCCGATGGCGGCCCATCCACCGTCCAACGTGCTCCTCCGCGTGTCCGTACCCGGCGGCAACATCGATGTGGTTCACCCCGTAGCGCAGCAGAATCTCCAGCGCCCGATCCGCCTTGGAACGGTCCGGATCCTTGAGCGCCGCCGCGCCGAACAGTGTCCGTGTGCTCTCATGGCCGGTCTGGCCGAACGGCTTGGTACGGATCATCCCTCCCCCTTCCCTCTTCCGCATCGCTAAAGCGGCCAACGCGTTCAGGACTTTCCGCACGATGGAGTGAGCGGTTCTCGATCCTGGCCACGGCACGCCAGAACCGGTCCTTTGCCTCCCGCTCGACATCCGGTAGGACGCGATCGCTTTCTCTCTCATCCGCGATGGCATCATCCAGTGCGCCGATCGGGATCGAAGCATCGTAGTCCGGGGTGTAGCCGAGCGCGTCCATCTCCTCAGCGCACATCGCCTCGACATAACGGATCTCCACCTCGGAGAGCTCGCCCCGAAACCGTCCTACATTGTCCGGCATCAACGGCTTCTGCAGATCAGCCCATTCGGGCATGCGCTGCGCGTTGGTGCCCACGAGATCCTGCTCGGAGAAGCGAAGCATCTGCGGGCTGTAGTCCAAGCCGAGGAACGAGCAGAGCGGCTCGAGGACCTCGCGTCCCGTTGTGACCAGTTCTTCGAAACGCAGGAGGAAGAGCCGGTCCATGTCCTGGAGCTGACTGCAGATACGAAGCATCGCCGATTGATCCGTTCTCCACTGCCGGGCCGCGGTTCGAACTCCGCCCCACTGTGCGGTCTGCTTCCATCGCAATGCCATGTCACGCGGATCCCGAACAAGCGCAACGAAGCAAGAACCCGGGAAGTGGCTTAGGACATACGGAGCGATCACGTAACTGTGATTCTCCTTGACGAACACCCTTGTCTTCCCGTGTGCTTCCGCCTCCATCTCGTAGGCAATCCGCACGAGTTCGGCAAAGGTGCGATGCGACGCGGTACGCAGCTGGGCTTCGGTGGGACAGGTCTTCCATACAGCGAACATGTTTCGTAGGAAGTAGGCGACATCCTCGATCAAAGCTTCCCAATGGCGATCGTTGCCGAGGTCTCCGTAGCGATGGTAGTTGAGCAACACCGTGCGGATGATGTGGGAAGGGAATGGACCACAAACCTCGGGGTGAGCGTTCAAGATCTTGGTGATCAGGTTGCTGCCGGAGCGTTCGGAGCACATCAGGAAGTCGAATCTCATCGGCGGTTCTCCTTCGTTCCGCGTGGCGGGGTACGCTGCTCGATCCGTCGGATCGCGTCAAGGTACCTCTTGTACTTCTCCGCCTCTTCCGTGAGGTCGAAGTCCTTGGGTGTCGTAGCCTCATCGGGCAATGCGGCCTCGAGCGCCTCTGCATCACCCGGGTCGGCGTAGGTAGGTGTGTAGCCGAGTTCCTTCATCAACGGAGCACAGATGGCCTCGACGAAACGGTGCTCCGTCTCGGTGAGCATCGCCTTGTACTTCCCGACTTGTCGCGGATCGATCGGCCCGGCGAGATCCCTCCAGCCAGCGAGCAGCGCTGCGTTTCGGGTTACCAGGCCATCCTCGCAGAAGCGGAGCATCGCCTCATCGTACGGCACCTTGAGGAATCGGCACAGCGACTCGACCTCCTGCCGAGGGGAGAGCACAAGATCGTCGAAGCGGACCGAATGGGCGCGTCCGATGTCGCGCAGCGCGGCCACCAGGCGCTGGCTCTCTCGCTGATCCTCCAGCCAGATCCTCGCGGCGGTCTGCACGCCGAGACGGGGAGGGCGCCACATGAGTTCCTTCCACGTTGCCGCCATGTCCCGCGGATCGCGTACGAGGTAGACGAACCGACTCTCGGGGAAGTGCGCCAAGAACATGGGCGCGATGCGATAGGTGTGGTTCTCCTTGACGAACAGGCGCCGCTTTCCCAATGCCCGCGCCTCTTTCTCGTACACGGTTCGTAGTGCAGCCGGTAGTGATCGGGGATTGATGTCGGCGAGATCCTCTCGCGTGGGACGTGTCATCCAGATACAGAACAGGTTCTCGAAGAAGTAGAGGATATCGTCCACGAGGGCGTTCCAGTTCTCGTCAAGTGTCAGATCTCCGTACCGGAAGCGGTTGAGCCCGAAGAACCGGAACGCGTGCGAGGGGAACGGAGCGCAGATCTCTGGATGAGCGTTCAGTACCTTGGTGATGAGGTTGCTCCCCGAGCGCTCAGACGCCACGAGGAAATCGAACCGCATCCGCTGATCACCCGCGTCGATCATGCTGGGGAGCCCCTTTCTTCTCTGGACGAGCATCACGTCGGATGCAGTCTTTCAGGTCGTCAAGTCCCAGGCGTTGCAGCGTTTCGTCGGTCGGGCCGTATCGATCGTAGCCTCGGATTCCGTAGTACTCGTCGATGGCGGTCCGCAGGCTCTCCTCATCGATCGCCTCACCCGCTGTCGCACCGTCAGGCAGTGGATGGAACAGCCTCTCCGGCAGGCGGTCATCCGCGTGGGTATAGCCGGAACGTGCAGCGTGGATCTTGAGCAAGGCGTAGTTCCGTTCTCCAATGCGAATCACTTCCTCAGCGGAGATGTCCAGCCCCGTCGCCGCTCCGAGCATGCCGCGGATCTGCGGATGGACGTACGCTCGTGCGGGAATGCCGGTGACCATGAAGCAAAGGATCGCGGAGTTGTCGAATGACCGGAGGTTCTCGAACAGCGCCACGATGGCCGGCTTCCCGTCCAGCGTGCGGGGATCCATTCCCTTGTTTACACCCAATTCCAATTCGGGAGCGAACGAGTCGCTTGCGAAGACGGTGTCGTGCACGCCCTCCAGGTGTGTCGCGCCGCGCGGCGAAGTGGCATAGCTGATCGCGACTCCGTGCTTCCCGCGGGGTTCGTGCATGGGAAGCTCCACGCCCTTGATCGTCATGTGGAAGTCGCTGCCCAGGGATCGGGCGTACGATTCCAGTCCGTCGCCCACGAGTGCGCCGACGCCGCTGCGGCGGGCGATCTGGTCGACCAGCGAGACGATCTGGCCGCCATCCCCCCATGGAATGGATGCATCGATCAGCCCTCGCTCCGACGCCTCCATGAGGAACCCGATGGCCACCCCGGCGGAGATGGTGTCCAGACCGTAGTCGTTGCACAGCTGATTGGCAAGGGCGATGGCTTCGAGATCTTGATTCAGACACAGCGATCCGAATGCGGCCAGCGTTTCGTACTCCGGGCCGCCGAATGCAGGGACGACATCTCGACCGGCGAAGGATGTACGCACCTGTCGTTTGCAGCGAACCGGACAGCCCCGGCAGGTCTCGCGCCCGACAAGGATCGTATCGTGCATCCGTTGTCCGCTGATCTGCTCCGCGGAGGCGAAGAATCCGCTCTGGAAGTTCTTCGTGGGAGGGATGCCCATCTCGCAGAGCCCGAGAAGGCCACGGCTGGTGCCGTACTCGCCGAGGAGCTTGGTCCCGTCGTTGTACGACGCGGAGACAAAGGCCCTTCCCTGCTCCGCGAATCCCTTCGGATCGTCCAGCGGCTTATCGTGAATCCCACGGAACACCACTGCCTTGAGACGCTTGGCGCCCATCACGGCCCCGAAGCCGGGACGCCCTGCGGCTCGGGAGCGATCATGGATGACACAGGACATCTGAACCTGATTCTCCCCCGCGATGCCGATAGATGCGATGTGAGCTCCGGAGTAGCGTTGTAGCAACGCTTCCTCGGTCTTCCCTGTGCCCAACCCCCAGAGGTCGGTGGCTGATTCCAGGCGGGCATCGCCGTCGATCAAGATGAGGGAGATCGGCTCGGGAGCGGCGCCACGGATCACAATCCCGTCGTATCCGCTGCGGCCGAGGTGGTGCCCGAAATCGCCTCCAGCGTATGAGTCGGCCACGGCCCGCGTCTTGGGGGAGATCCCCATGATAAGATGGCGTCCTGCGCCCATCACTCCCGTCCCTTGTAGCGGACCGGTCGCGAACACCAGGATGTTGTCCACAGATAGGGCCTCCTCCCTTCCCGTCAGCTCGGCAAGGAGAAGACGCGCGGCGATGCCGCGTCCTCCGAGATGAAGCCCCGCCCATTCCTGGGGGATCTTGTACTCGCCGATCCTCGTGGAGGAGAGATCGACATCGAGATACCGCCCATACTTGCCTGTCATACCCTTGCCTCTTCCTGGCCGGTCACCGAGCGTGACGATAGACCCTCAGAAGGGACGACGCCACAGACGGGGGATGATCGCTTCGTTCCATAGAGCCCTTCCCCTGAGGCACATCAGGGCCTGCTCACCGGCGCAAGTCATGTTTGACATTTGACTACAGGCAGAGTAGCGTCATTCCTAAATTCGATCAAGCTGGCTTGGCGATGGTGGCGGGAGCGATAAACTGCGCGGCCGGCGCGAACGCGGGGTAGGCGATGATAACGAACACGCTTGTTCTGTTGGTTGCATTCGCCGTGCTGCTCGTTCTGACACTCCTGGTGCGAGGACACGAGACGGTCCTCTCGGGCCTGCGGTACGGAGGGTCTACGCTCCTCAAGGTGCTGCCGTTGATGCTCTTGGGAATCGGGATCGCTGGGCTTCTGCGCGTTCTCGTCCCCGAGCGCTGGGTTGCGACGGCGGCCGGACCCGAGAGCGGATTCACGGGATACCTGTTCGGCTGGGCGCTCGGTTCCGTACTGCCGGGACCGTACACCTTCTTGCCGATCGCCGTCGCCATGCTGCACGCGGGAGCGGGGATCGGACCGGTCATGACGCTCGTCCTCTCGGGGAGCATCGTTGGGGGATTGGCCAAGGTTCCCATGGAGATCGCGTATTTGGGATGGCAGTTCCCGGTCCTGCGATTCCTGTCGTGCCTCTTTCTGCCGCTTCTGGGGGGGGCGTTCGCCAGTTTGCTGGCGCGGCTTCTCGGGCTGATGGTCCGAGGACCGCGGTAGAGGAGGCTTGGGAACGCCGCCGGACAACTCCGGCGGTGTGGCGTCGGAGTACCTAGAGGAGGATGCAATGCGGTTCGACTTCTTGCTGTGTTCTATCAAGTCGGGGAGCAATCTGATCACGAAGATCATGAACGGGCACCCTGAGATTTACGGCGCGTTTCCCTCGCACGTGCTACGGTTCTTCGCTCTGAACCACTACCGCTATGGGAATCTTCACGTCGATGTGAATTGGGAGCGATTCCTCGAGGACGTAGTGTTCCATTTGAACCACATGTTCACCGATTGGTCGCGGATCATCCCCATGGAGACTCTCAAGCAGCGCGTGAGAGAACGCACGTTGGAGGAGGTCTACCGGGTCGCCCACGAGTACGAGGCGGAAGCGCACGGCAAGACCCGGGTGTTCATCAAGGAGGTTCAGGTCCACAGCTTCGCCGGATACGTGCTGAGCCGCTTTCCGGAGGCGAAGTACGTGTTCATGGTTCGCGATCCCCGGGACATGGCGTTGTGGTGGAAGCAGTCCGCTCCCGACTGGGCGCAGGCGATCAAGACGGCGGCCCGGACCTGGGCCGAGGATCAGCTGGAGAGTATCCGGCTGTACAGCCAGCTGCGGGAGATCGACAAGGCGCACTACCTCACCTTCGAGCGACTGCTTCAGCAGCCCGAGCGGGAGATCTCTGCCATCTGTGAGTTTCTCGATGTCCCGTACACGGACAAGATGCTCGAGTTCTACTCCGATGATCTGGTGATCCACAACTCCAAGAAGATGTACGAGTGGATCCATCTCCGGGAGCCGCTGCGACGGGACAACTTCAACAACTACCTCGAAGGGCTGTCCGAAGCTGAGATTCGGTACGTCGAGTCGGTCTGCTGGGATGTGATGCCGCTGTTCGGCTATGAGCCGAACTTCCCGGAGCGCACGCCGCTGGAGCAGCTGGAAGACCAAGTCACCGATACCCCGGCTCGGGAGATCGTCACTACCGAGGAGGAGAAAGAAGCGTATCGTCAGCACTACGAGTCGGTGGCCCGCATCGAAGGCCGTGAGCCCGAGCCGCTGCGATAGTCCCCGGAGGATGCAGGGCTGGACGGTCAGGCAATGTCAGGCGGCAGCGTGACTGCATCACCGCGGACGGATCATCCCGGCGCATCAGAAAGGACGGACTCGAGAGGACGCGGCGGCCGGCGGCCCTGGGCGGGATTCGGCTATCTACTGATCATCTACATTGTCTGGGGGACCACCTATCTCGCCGTTCGTATCGGCGTACGAGAGGGATCCGGGTTTCCCCCGTTTACCTTCGGATGGTCGCGGTTGCTCGCGGCGGGGGCGGTCTTTCTCATCATCTCGTGGTTGCGCCGACGCCGGCTACCTCGCGACCCGCGTGCGATCCTATCGAGCGGCGGCGCCGGGCTGTTGATGTGGACCGGCGCGTTCGGAATCAACGCGTGGGCGCTGCAGCTGCTCGATTCCAGCTACGCGGCCATCTCCATGGGTGCCATCCCGATCTGGGGGGCGCTGCTGGAAGGGTTCCTCGATCGGGAGTCACCCAGCCGCGGTTTGATCGCGTCGCTTGCGGTCGGTCTCGGGGGGGTGGCCTGTCTTGCGCTGCCGGAGCTGATGAGGAGTCCGCCGTCGAGCTATGGGCCACTCATTGGGTTGTTGTTCTCGCCGCTGCTATGGGCCGCCGGAGCGATCCTCCAGACGCGTGGCGGGGGTGGGATCGACCTGTTCGCCGGAATCGGGTATCAGAAGTTGATCGGTTCGCTGGGACTGCTGCTGCTGACGGTGGCGTTTCGCGAGCCGTTGCCTCGTGCCTCGGCGGACGCGTGGTGGGCCTGGGCATACATCCTCGTATTCGGTTCGCTGATTGCGTTCGCCGCGTTCATGAAGGTCCTGCGGATGCTTCCAGCGCGAATCGTCATGACGTACGCCTTTGTCAACCCTGCGATTGCCTCGCTCGTCGGCCATGTGGTGCTCGGTGAACGACTGGAGGTGACCGATCTCGCGGGGATGTCGTTGATTGCGGTCGGTGTGGCAGGGGCGCTTCGAGAGCGTATACGCTGGCAGAGACGGCGGGCGGATTGAACGAAGGACCCTACGCCGGTGGCTTGCGCTTCCCCGCCGTCGCCATGTAGATCGGCAGGAGCTCGGCGCCGTCGACGCCGATCAGCTCGTTGGCCTCTTCATCGGTGAATGCGCCCACACCGCAGATCCCTATGCCGAGGGCTTCGCCCAGGAGATAAAGGTTCTGGCACACATGGCCGGCGTCGATGAGGATGTAGCGGAAGCCGCGCTCTCCGTAGCGCCATGTGGTGCGCCGGACATCGGCGACCCAAACGAACAACGCCGCACAGTGGGCGACACAAGGCTGATGGTGGCAGGCGGCGGTGAACCGCTCGAGAAGGTCCGCTTCATGGGACAGGGGGGCCAGCTGATGCGACAACGCCAGGTACTGGTAGAGTCCCGGCCGGACCGATTCGACGCGGTTGACCAGGATCACTGTTTCGAACGGATGTCGCGAGCCCGCCGATGGAACGGTACGGAACGTCGCGCGATCGGGGATCACGTTCTGAACGCCCTGGGTTCCCCACAGCAACAGCGAGAACTCCTCTAGGCTGATCGGGTTATCTGAGTAGTTGCGGATGCTCCGCCGCGCTTCGATGGTCGCTCGAAGCGGCTTCGCCGCAAGCTCGGGCACGATTTCCTCAGCGGCAGGAAGCGGGATGGTCGAGGCTTCGAGGTGATCGGTGAGGGGTCGCTCGAGCGCCGGCTGCTCGTTGCCCTTCTGTTGCTCCGACGGACCCAGATTGCGATACCTTGTCTTCTCGAAGAACGTCTCGCCGATGGATGTCATATCGCCTCCCACGCGATTGGGATGCAGATACTGTAGGCGACAGACGCCATTCCCCGCAAGACCTGAGTCGTGATCGCGTGCGTGAGGAATGTCGGTTCCATGGTCCGGATAGTTGCAGAAGCAGGCCGCCGGCTGTAGCATCCTCCGCCGGGTGAGAATCCGATGCGTTCTCCAAGCGTGGATGCGGTCACGCGGTTTGTCGAGGCTATCCTGGTGGCGCTTGACGAGGAGCAGGATCTCCATGATCTTGCCCAGGTCCGTACAGAGGTCTGGCGTGACGGGCTCGCTGCCTACGTGGATCAGCTGTTCGCAGCACCTCCCCTGTCGGAGGCGCGCGAAGCCATCGACGACGAGGAGTGGACAACGCTGAGGCAAGGGGTCGCGCTGCAATGGGCGGGACACGGACCGTTCTACTTCCCGTCCAGCCGCGACGTGACCCGGCGAAGCTTCCTGGCTTGGCTGGCGGCGGCTGGGCTGGCACTTCTCACGTCGCCCACCGATGAAAGCGCGTAGGGGAAGGCCGTATAAGCCCAGGGGGAAGGCTCGTTCTCGCGTGGGAGAAAACTGCGTGGCTGAACGGTTTCGGATTGCCTCGATTCGCGCCCGGGAGATCATTGACTGTCGCGGCTTTCCTACGATTCAAACCGATGTTCACACCGGAGGGGGTAGCCTCGGCCGAGCGGACGTCGCCTGTGGGCGATCGACCGGTCGGTTCGAGGCGAAGGAGCTGCGTGACGGGGGATCGCGCTTCCTTGGGCGGGGGGTGCAAAGGGCCATCCGGAACATCCACGAGATCATTGCTCCGGCGCTTCTCGATCGTGATGTACGACACCAACGGGAGATCGATCGACTCCTCTCCGAGGGGCTTGACCCATCAGGCGACAAGTCGGGCCTGGGCGCGAATGCGACGACATCGGTCTCGTTGGCGGTCGCCCGGGCCAGTGCGGCGGCACAGGGTAGGCCCCTTTGGGAATCCGTGAATCCCCGGGGCCACGTCATCCCGATGCCTATGATCAACTTGATCGGAGGGGGCAAGCTGGGGGCAAGTGGATTGGAGATTCAGGAATTCCATGTCGTACCGCTGGGTGCATCCTCGTTGCTTGAAGCGCTGCAGATGGCAACGGAGATCAACGGAGCCCTGGCCCGGATCCTCGGCTCGCGCTACGGCAGTGCTGCGTTGCATGTCGGTGACGAAGGCGGGTTCATGCCCGATATGCGGGGGCTGGCGGAGCCGCTCGCGTGCCTTGCCGAAGCGGTAGAAGACGCTGGGTACACTGGACAGATCGCCTACAGCATGGACTGTGCCGCCTCACATTTCTACGATGCCGACGCGGATGCGTACCGCCTTGGGGGAGACCTGCTGACGACCGATGAGATGCTTGGGCTCTACGAACAGGTGTGCGCCGACTTCCCCGTCGTTTCGATCGAGGATCCCCTTCAGCAAGAGGACTGGGACGGCTATCGCCAACTGGGACAGCGGCTCGACGTCCAAGTTGTCGGGGACGATCTGTTCGTCACTCATCCGCAACGCCTACTGCAAGGGGTGCACGCGGGAGCGGCGAACGCGCTCCTGTGGAAGGTGAACCAAATCGGGACGTTGACCGAGGCTCTCGACACGGCATTTCTCGCCTATGACAACGGGTTCTGCGTGCAGGTCTCAGAGCGCTCCGGCGAAACAGAAGATCCGCTGATCGCTGATCTCGCAGTGGCGCTGAATTGCGGTCAGATCAAGACCGGCGCACCGGTGCGGGGCGAGCGTACCAGCAAGTACAACCGCCTTCTGCAGATTGAAGAGGAGCTTGGCGCTCGAGCACGCTTCCCCGGTCGCTGGTTTCGGCAGTGGCTCGACAGCCCGCCCACGCCCAGCGACGAGGGTGAGGCGAGAGGTGCTGATTGAGAATGTGGCGCAGCTACTCGACCACGGCCACGTTCCCGCACGCCGTCTTGTTCTGGATATCCTAGCGCATGCGCTGCGGGCGGCGGACCCGTACCGTGCGATAGCTGATCGAGTCGATGCCGACGCCCAACGACTCACGCTGGGTCCCATTCGGATCCCTCTGAGGGGAATCAATCGGTTGTTTGTCGTTGGAGGAGGCAAGGCATCACAGCGGATGGCGGAGGCGATTGAGGATCGCCTCGGAACCCTCTGCGCCGAAGGGGTAGTGGCGGTCAAGAGCGGGGAGCAGCACCGACTTCACCGAATCGAAGCGATCGATGCATCACACCCGATCCCCGATGAGCGCAGCGTGTACGCGGCGGGCCGTGTGATGCGGCTGGCCTCTGGTGCCGGGGAGCACGATCTGGTGATCACGGTGATCAGCGGAGGGAGTTCCGCGTTGCTGTGCCTACCTCCAAATGGGGTGACACTACCGGAGAAGCGAGAGCTGCATCGGCTGCTGTTGGCGTGCGGTGCTCCCATCGATGAAGTCAACACCGTGCGTAAGCACGTCTCAGCGATCAAGGGTGGGCGTCTCGCTGCTGCGGCGCTCCCGGCCCGGGTGGTCAATTTCGCCGTGTCCGATGTCGTAGGCGATCCACTGGACTGCTTCGCTGGCCCTGTGGTTCCGGATTCGACCACGGTAGAGGATGCCATCGCAGTGCTGAGGAATCGAGGGCTCTGGGACGCCATCGCGCCCTCCGTGCGTGTGCATCTTCGGACGAGCGAGGCGGAGTCTCCCAAGACGCTTGATCCGCGACGTGTGTGTGCGGCCTATGCAATGTCCGTGACCACCGCAGGCCGCGCCGCCCTCCGCCGGGCGGAGGCGCTTGGGATCCACGCACAGCTTCTCACTCTGCAGCTTGAAGGCGAGAGTCAGACGGTGGGACGTGATCTGGCGCGGGAGCTGCGACGATGGGGCGAAGTGGCAATCGCAACTGGCAAGCCGGTCGCGATCATCGCCTCAGGGGAGATGACGGTGACGATGCCGGAGGGTGGAGGCACCGGGGGGCCAAACCAGGAGGCGGGTCTGAGTGCCGCGATCGAGCTTGAGGCGGTGCCCAATGTCGGGCTCGCGTTTCTCGGCACGGACGGCACCGACGGCCCCACCGCGATGGCCGGCGCCCTCGTTGATGGAAGCACGGCCCTTCGCGCGAAGGCGATGGGCGTTGATCTCTGGGGATCGATACGGGGACACGATGCCACGCCCGCGTTGCGGCATCTCGCCGATGGAATTATGACGGGAGCGACGGGAGCAAACGTCGCCGATCTTGTGGTCGGCGCCGTCGTTCCTCCCTCGCTGACCGAGGAGGAGTGCTAGAGAAGAATCGCCAGACAGGGGGCAAGCACCAGCTCGACGGCGAGGGCGCCGAGAAGGAAGCGGTAGGTACGATCGGCTGTTGGAATGGCGGCGAGCACAGCAGCGAGGGGCGCGAGTGGGAGCAGCGCGATACAGAGTAGGTTGAGCATGTCCAGCCGTAGGACGTTCCCCGTGATCCAGCCAATCCCATCCGTTTCGATCGCTGCGCAAACCGCCCAGAATTCGGCGGGCGGCCGGTGCCAGTGCTCCACGACCAACGATGCGGGGACAAGGGATGGCGCCCCGGCAAGGTGCGCGATCCCCGTCACCGCCAGGAGTACCATGCCGATCAACCCAACGCGCTCGGCGACCCGAGCGAACCGCAACGACATCATTTCAGAAGCATCTCCATGACGCTTCATCGCATCTCCGTTCACGGGAGGATGTCCGGTACGATGCCCAGCCCCGCGAGCCCCTTGATGAGGTTCAGTAGTCCCGCCAAGAGGAGCACTCCCATCACGAGCAGTCGAACCACGCGGGGGCGGGCGATTGCCGCAAGCCGTACGCCGACACGAGCGCCGATCGTCATCCCCAAGACCCCGGGGAGGACCACCAACGGCAGGATCGCTCCCTTCGCCCAATACACCCATGCCGCGGCGGCACTATTCACCGTAATCATGGCCATGCTGGTGGAGGTCGCGACCTTGATGGGGGCCGCCATGATCAGATTGAGAACGGGTACGTTCGCCCACCCTGATCCGAGCCCAAACATCCCGCCAATGAACCCCACGAGCGCGAAGCACGGCAAGCCGAGCCATAGGCGGCTCAGCTGATAGTGCACCGTTTGCTGTCTCGTGGGCTCGAACCATGCACCCTCCAGGTGCAGCCGGCGCGCCAGCCTTCGATTCGGATTTGGCAGCGGGCCTGGGTACTCCACCCGTGGCGATGGGGTCATGACGAGAAAGACCACGACGAGCAAGGCGCCGAGGGCGGTGGTGATGATATGCTCTCCGCTGGGGAACGCGCGGGTGATCCACAGATGCGCCAGACCACCCAGGATCGCGGTGGACACCGACACGAGGCTGATCGGGATGACCGCCCGGAGGTTCGCCATGCCGCGGCGGATCAGCTGCGGCGACGAGGACAGAGCGCTTGTAAGGGCGATGACTAGACCGGCACCACTGACGAAGTCGATGTGGAACGGGAAGAAAGCCCTCACCAAAGGCACGAACAGGACGCCCCCCCCGACGCCGGCGACGGGAGCGATCAAGCCCACTCCCAGCGACAAGCCGAACAAGGCAACGGGCCAAAGGAACTTTTCCATATGGTTCCCTTCTGCCAGAACCAGAACTTGTAAGCTGTCAGACGTTTGCTATACTACTTGGAGGCCATGGGAGTATCCAAGAAGCTTCTCCAACAGCTCGATACACAGACGTGGTTATTCCACGCTTTGGATCGGCTGCTCGGCACTCTCAGCAGCGGCGAGTTGCACCTCAGCGACGACCGTCTCTGGGAGAACAAGCTCGCGACGTCCACGGAGGTCAGTCGAACAACGGTGCGCCAGGTAGTCAACGTGGTACGATTGAAGAGCGTCCTTGAGGCACGCGTAGACGATGGCGCCTCACTCCTGATCTCGCTCCTTCGCTCGGCGGAGAAGCCGCCTGCTTTTCTTGTTGCACGGACAGCAATCGAGGGGGCGGCCGCGGCGTCACCCATGTCCTCTAGAACGCCGCGGACCAACACACTCTGTGACGCAGCGCACTGTCTTCTTCCTGGGAATCTTGCATACACCGCCCAGGAGGGCGACCGGCGCCGTGCGATCCTTACGGCTATTGGGCGGTCGAATTCACAGACCACTGGACGAGTGGTAGGGAGACACCTACGCGCAATGCAGATCGTCAATCAAGCGCATCGGAAGCCGCCGCGAGAGGTGGGGTCGTACAGTTGAGGACGAAGAATACCGGACGCAGGAAAGCTAAAGAAGAGGAGGTAGATGTGAGCGATCTCGTCCCGCCGCATGGAGGGACCCTACGCCCACTGCTTGTGGACAGGGAGCAACTGCCCGCCGCGGAAGAACGGGCGGCGTCCCTGCCCCGCATCCTTGTATCGAGCAAGGAGGTATCGGATCTGATCATGTTGGCGACTGGCTCCTTCTCTCCACTGACGGGGTTCATGGGCCGCTCCGACTATCGGTCCGTGGTGGAGGATATGCGCCTTGCCAATGGGACAATGTGGCCGATCCCCGTCACCTTGGCGGTCTCACGCGAAGTGGCGGAGACCTGTGAAGAAGGGAAACAGGTCTCGCTTGTCGATCCTGAGTGCGACACCCCGATGGCGATTCTGACCGTCGAGGACATCTTCTCCTATGACAAGGCAGCCGAGGCCGAAGGGGTCTTCAAGACCACCGACACCGCTCACCCTGGTGTTGAAAAGCTCATCGCCCAGGGCGATGTGTACCTTGGCGGGCCGGTTGAGGTGCTCTCGGAGGGCGAATATCCCCTGAAGTATCCGGAGTTCGCGCGGCCAGCCGAGACGCGAGAGATCTTCGTACAGCGTGGATGGAGCACGATCGCGGCGTTCCAGACGCGAAACCCCATGCATCGATCACATGAATACCTGACGAAGATCGCGCTCGAGGTGTGCGATGGGCTGCTCATCCATCCGATTGTGGGGAAGCTCAAGGAGGGGGATATCCCGGCCGATGTGCGAATGGAGTGCTACCGCGTTATGCTCGACACCTACTTCCCTCAGGAGCGTGTCGTCCTTCGCGTGTATCCGATGGAGATGCGCTACGCCGGTCCACGGGAAGCGTTGTTGCACGCAGTGATTCGTCAGAACTTCGGCTGTAGTCATCTGATCATTGGGCGGGATCACGCCGGGGTCGGGGACTACTACGGACCGTTTGACGCGCAACAGATCTTCGATCGCCTGCAGCCAGACGATCTGCGCATCAAGCCGTTGAAGCTCGATTGGACGTTCTGGTGCCGTGCCTGCGATGCGATGGCTTCGATGAAGACGTGCCCCCACGGTAAGGAGGATCGACTGCTGATAAGCGGGACCAAGCTTCGTGAGATGCTTGCCGCGGGCGAGACGCCGCCGGAGCACTTCAGCCGACCTGAGGTCATCAGCATCCTCATGCGTCACTACCGGGAGGCGTCGTAGCCATGAAGAATCTGGTTCTTCTCACACTGGACGCCACGCGCAGGGACGCGTTCGGTGCGTACGGCAATACCCAAGCGATCACGCCGGCGTTCGACGAGCTCGCAGCGCAGTCGCTTGTGTTTACCGAAGGAGGGACGGTCGGTCCCTACACTCAGGCATCGTTTCCCGGCATTCTGACATCGTCCTACTTCCTGGAGTACGGACAGCCACGCGGCCTCTCACCAAAGCGCACACTCATCTCCGAGCCGCTTCAGGACGCGGGAGTGGTCACGGCGGCGTTCCACTCGAACCCGTACCTCTGCGACTTCCTGGGATGGAATCGAGGGTGGGATACGTTCTACGACTCGATGCAGGACGAGGTGGTATCGCGCATCCCGTACATCCGGGGGGGCGTGGTCAATCGCAAGGCGATGGACTGGCTCACATCGTACGTGAACGGGGGCGGGAGCGCCCCGTTTTTTCTCTGGCTCCACTACATGGACGTGCACGAGCCCTACATGCCTGAACCTCAGTACCTCGAGTGCATCGATCCCTCATTGTCGTTGACCGAGGACGAGATGTACGCGCTGTTCACAGATGTCCTCCTGCCTCGGAAGATGTCGGATCCCGGGGATGTCGCACTGCTTCGGAAGCTGTATGACGCGCACGTCTGCGAGATCGACGGGTACTTCACGGCGTTCCTCGATTGTCTTGACGGACTGGGGATTCTCGAGGAGACGGCGATCGTCATCACCAACGATCACGGAGATGAGTTTGGGGAGCACGGCGGCCTGTCGCACGATGACAAGATGTACAACGAGCTCATCGGTATGCCACTCATTGTCTACGGTGCCGAGGAGACCGGGCGGTGCGACACCGTCGTCAGCAACATCGATATACCGCCGACGATCGTCGAGCTGTTCGGCCTCTCTCCCGTCGACGCATTCGAAGGTCAGTCGCTGGTTCCGACGAGCGGCTATGAGTCTCGCGGGGCGTACGGCGAAGCGATCGATCAACGGGCGAAGAAGGGCGGGGACCTCGCCAAGGACGTCTACTTCTACCGCGAGGGACCACACAAGTTGATTCACCGCCCGGGGACCGATGCGTGGGAGCTCTACGATCTCGACGTCGATCCCGGCGAACAGAGCAACATCTACGGAACATCGGATGCGGCGCAAAGGCTTGCTTCCAAGCTGCTCCCCAGGGTTCGCCGGTGGGAGGCGTGATTGCGATGCTGGGAAGGGGGGAAGCGGCGGGGTAGCGTACAGGAGGAGCTGCGAGCGGTTGTGGTGAGATACGAGTAGCTGACGTTCTACGAGGAGGTTGTGTTCGATGCACCATTCAGAAAAGCAGATTGCCGAAGCGATTGACAAGTCCAAGGAGGTCATCCGCGAGGCGTTCTCAAAATTCAAGGTCGAGGACATGGCGATCACCTGGACCGGCGGCAAGGACAGCGGTCTAACGCTGTGGCTCATCCTCCAGGTGTGTAAGGAAGACGGACTGGAGATCCCCAGGGTGATGACCATCGATGAGTTCGACACCTTCGATGAGATCCACGAGTTCATGGAGAAGTATTCCAAGGAGTGGGGGATCAAGCTCGACTGGCGTCGCAACGATGACGTCATCCAGGCCGCTGGAGAGAAGCTCATGGCGAAGGTTCTCGTCAAGGACCTGAACGAGCGCAACCAGGCCGAGCTCAAGCGCATCAACTACGAACTTGACGCGTTCCCGTTTGAGGCGGAGTCCTATGTGGGCAACCACCTCATGAAGACCGTGGTGTTCAACATGTATCTTGAGGACAAAAATGTGAAGGCGGTCTTCCAGGGCCTGCGGCGTGACGAGCAGGCAGCACGCGTTCAGGACGACTACTTCGAGAAGAAGGAGGCGGCGCACTTGATTCCTGAACACGTGCGAATCAAACCGATCCTCCACTTCACCGAGCGTCTGTTGTGGGATACCTACCGGCTTCACAAGATCCCATACTGCATCCTCTACGAGCAGGGCTACCGCTCGCTAGGTGCGAAGACGACGAGCGCCATCGCTGACGCGGGCGTTCCCGCTTGGGAACAAGACCTCGAGAACACCGTCGAGCGTGCGGGCCGTCGTCAGGACAAGGAGAAGATGATGGAGCGGCTCCGCAAGCTCGGCTACATGTAGGCTCGGCTACAGACAGGAGGAATCGCATGGGCAAGTTCAACATCGTTCTGATCAGCCTGGACGAGGTGCGGCCGGACCATCTGGGCTGCTACGGCTACTCGGACGACTTGACTCCCGCGATAGACGAGATCGCCAGGGGAGGGGTGCGGTTCACACAGTGCATCAGCAGCTCTGACTTCACGCCCGTTGCCATGGGGTCCGTGATCACGGGGCGGAATCCGAACAAGCACGGCATGCGGGACGCCTTCAGTCATCTGGCAAAGCCGAACATCGCCACGATTCTCAAGGAGAACGGCTACACGACGGCGGGATTCGTCGGCAATGGATTGCTCTCGGAGAAGCACGACTTCTCCGAGGGCTTCGACTTCTGGAACGAGGCGTCGAAGGAGACAAGCTGGCTTGAGATCCAGTACCCGGATGCGGAGTCCCGTGATGTGGACGAGCTCATCTATGAGGGGAACTACTGGGTCGATGAGCTGTTCTCCTGGCTCGAGGCGAATCGCACGCACACCCCGTTCTTCGTTTGGGGCCACCTGTATGAGACGCACGAGGGGGCCGAGGAGTCACTGCTTCGGAAGGGGGTGCTTGAGGAGGGGGTTCTCCCAGAATTCGGCTACTACGATGCCAAGATCAAGATGGCCGATGAGAATCTGATTGCCCGGCTGATCGCGGATCTGAAGCAGTATGGCCTGTGGGACAACACCATCGTTGTCGTCATGAGCGATCACGGGACAAACCTCGGCGAGCACTCGGCGCGAGACATCCCGTGGCGCAAACCGGGGACGAAGTATCCGCAACACACGACGATGTACGACCATGACCTGCGGATCGCCTTGCTCCTCAAGGGGGCGGGATTGCCTGCGGGGAAGGCGGTGGACGGCCTGGCCCGCGGGATCGATCTAGTTCCCACTCTGTTGGATCTGGTGGGGATTGACACAAGCGCACTGGATCTCGATGGCGAGAGCCTGCTTCCGGCGATCGAGAGCGGCCTGGCCGCGGGACGCGAAGCTTACTCCGAGGACCTCTTCGAACCCCGGGGGAAGGGCGCGATCCATTCGCTTCGCACCGAGTCCGCGAAGTTCATCCGCAACCTCACCCTCGGCGAGGAAGAGTATTACGATCTCACCGCCGATCCGCTCGAGCAAGACAACCTGCTGGGCAGCACCGACGGGGAGACCCTGGTCGCGTTCCGCAAGAAGCTGAACAGGATGCTGTTCACCAGGGCACCGTTCGCAGAAGCGTTCTCCGATACCGAGCGCGAAGCGATCAACCGTAGGCTGCAAGCCTTAGGATACGTCGATTGATCGAGGCCGACAATGGGGGAAGGCTAACGATGGGTGATGAGCGGCTCGGGCTGGTCGAGCAACGGGATCTCCCGGTGACCATGCGCGATGGGGTCGTCCTCCGGGGCGACCTCTTCCGTCCACGTACGAAGACCACGCTGCCGGCGCTGCTGTGGCGCACGCCGTACGACAAGCAGCGAGTCATTGATCAGTACGACCGCTTCAATCGCTATGTCCAAGCGGGGTATGCGGTGTTCGTGCAGGACACGCGCGGGCGGTACCGCTCGGACGGTGTCTATCCCACGATGACCCGCGAGAATCCGGCGGACGGACCGGACGGCTTCGATACCGTCGAGTGGCTGGCGGCGCAGCCGTTCTGCAACGGCACCGTCGGCGGGATGGGCACGTCGTATCAAGCATGGATGATCTGGCAGTACGCTCGGCTTCGTCCGCCCCATCTCAAGGCAATCTCGGCGCGCACGATCCCCGTGGAGAACTTCGAATACGACTGGCCCGGAGCGTTCCGCCCCGGTCGGCGCGTGCACTGGTGGATGGCAACGATCGCCCCGGATCTCCGCCGACGCGAGGGTCTCCCTCCTCCGCACACGTGGCAGGAAGGCGCTAGGCTTTGGGAGCTCGAACACGGGAAGTGGTTGTACACGGTCCCCTGGAGCGAGCTACCGAAACACATGCCGAAGCTGCTCGCCCAGTCGGTCGAGGAGTGGTTCGCACAACCCAGCGCGCGCCCCTGGAGGTTTGACTTGGCACACCACGATGTCGAGGTACCGAACCTCGATGTCACCGGCTGGTATGATCACTGCAAGGCGACGATGGGCCATCTCGCGGGGATGCAACGGCACGCGGCATCAGAGGTCGCTCGGACCCAAACGAAGCTGATCATCGGGCCGTGGAATCACGTCGGTCTCGGTCAGCGGACGATCGGGGGGGTCGACTTCGGCCCGTCGGCGGAGGTCGATCTCGACGGGATGATCATCCGCTGGTTCGATCACTGGCTGAAGGGCGTCGACAACGGCGTGGACACCGAGCCGCCGGTCAGGTTCTTCGTTCTCGGAGAAGGGCGATGGGCGACGGCCGACACCTGGCCGCCGACGCCGGACACGACGATGTCGCTGTTTCTGGGTAGCGATGGCGATGCTCATCGTCCGGACGGCTCCGGGCGGCTTGGACTTGAGGCTGGCGATGGGAGCGACGCGGACTCGTACATCTACGATCCTGCAAACCCCGTGCCGACGCTGTGGGGCCACGATCTCTTCACGGTGCCGGCGGACCGGGGTGCTCTCGACCACCGAAGGGACATCCTGCGGTATCGAACGCCGACGCTCGACGCGGACATCCTCGTCGTGGGGTATCCGGAGGTGACGCTGTTCGCCGCCTCGACGGCGCCTGACACCGACTTTTTCGCGTGGTTGATTGACGAGGAGCCAGACGGCCGCGCCTTGGACGTGTGCTGCGGGATGGTACGCGCCCGTCACCGCCACGGTATCGATCTGGAGGAGCCGCTAGTTCCGGGAGAGATGACCGAGTTTCGCATCCGACTGGATCCGACGGCATGCCGGTTCGAGGCGGGGCACCGCATCCTCCTTGAGATCACGAGCAGCGACTTCCCGAGTCACGACAGGAACCACAATACGGGGGGCAATGATCTGAGGGAATCCGAACTCATGTCGGCGAGCCAGACAGTGTATCACTCGAAGCAAGCGAGCTCACGGCTTGACCTGCCCATTCAGGAGCGGTGCAAAGAAGGTGCCGATTGACGAGTCTTGACCTGATCAATCAGCGCGAATTCGCCTCGATGCTGGATCAAATCGAGAGGAGGTGTGACGCAAGAAGGAAAACAGCGGACGAATCACGGTGGGAGAATTGGGAGAAAAGGAGGAACTGTGAACTACAGGAAGGCTGTCAGCTATCTGGCTGTTGTACTCGTCGGGCTCATCGGACTCTCCATGCTGCTCAATGCTCAGACGATCAAGGTCGGCGTCATCATGGAGATTCGGGGATTCGATCCGTATTACACAGGTGGGGATCAGATCCCCGTGACCGAGCAGATCTACGACAAGCTCCTCAACAGTACTGTCGAGGGGACGATCGAACCCGCGCTCGCGGCGTCGTATGAGATCCTGGATGAGGACTCCGTTGCGTTGACGCTCCGTGACGACGTGGTGTTCCATGATGGGACACCACTGGTTGCGCAGCACATCGCTGACCTCATTGAACTGATCAAGGATCCGGCGATCGGCTACGCAATGACTGAGTTTGCCAACGCGGTCGGTGAGGTTGAGATCATCGATGATCACCAGCTCATCATCCACCTCGCTGACGGCACTGCCACGTGGGCTATCGACCGCCTATCCTACTTCTCGGTGCCCGCTCCGTGGGATCAACCGTGGGAGCAGTCCGGCATCGGGACCGGGCCCTTCGTGTTCGAAGCCTGGGAGCCAGGGATCCGTGTCACCATGAACAAGAACCCCGACTACTGGCGCGATGGATTCCCGAAGTCGGATCGGCTGGAGTGGTACTTCTACGACAGCCCGCGGACGATGATCGACGCAATGAAACAGGAACAGATCGACTGGGCAATCACGATCCCGTTTGAAAACGCGTTGGAGGTCAAGAGCGATCCGAACATGACTGTCGTTGCGGCAGGACTGCCGGCACACGATGTAATCGTTCTCAACGGTGCGTTGTTCGAGCCGTTCAAGGACAAGCTAGTGCGCCAAGCGATCAACTACGCGCTTGATCGACAGGCATTTGCCGAGGTCGCGTACTTCGGCTACGGGAAGCCGATCAACAGCCCTGTATTCGAGTTCGATGCGTACTACCAGCCTTGGCACGATGAGATGTACTACTACGATCTCGACAAGGCCAGGAGGCTCCTGGAGTTGGCGGGCTACGCGGATGGCTTCGAGTTCACTCTTCTGAGCAAGACGGGGAACACGCAGCACAAGCCCGTGTCGGAGATCCTCAAGGAGGATCTTGCGAAGATTGGTGTGACCGTCAACATCGACATCCGGGAGACTACATCGTACAAAGCGGCGCTCTGGGGCGGGGAAACCGACGCGGTCATCTCTGGGATGACAAGGATCTGGGGCCCCACGGAGGCATTCAACGTGGTGTGGGGCTACCTGAGCGAGAACCCTTACTGGGAAGGCGGCACTCCGTACCAGCCCTACGTCGATGCATTGACGAGGCTGACGAACGCCGTATCGGAAGAGGAGAAGCAGGCAGAATTCCACCGGACTGTGTTCGAGTGGCTCGATGGTTCGTGGGCGATCTACTTCTGCACACGCCCTAGGCTGTTCGGGGCGAACAACTACATCGAGTTCACGGAGAACCCGTGGACCCGTGCGCAGCAGATCGAGGCAATGTACGCGTCGAAGGTAGAGTAGAGAGAAGAGTCTGTCTGCGAGGTAGATCCCCGGCTTCCACACGGAAGCCGGAGATCGCTGAACCTCGTGGGCGCGTGAGGCAGTCGTCGGATGTAGGCGGCGATGACCGGTGAACGGGACGAAGGTGAACGACGGGTGCTCAGATACATCGGACATCGATTGCTGCTAGTGATCCCCACACTGGCGATCATCACCGTGATCGCGTTCCTCATCATTCGCATGATCCCCGGTGATCCAGCCGAGGCGATGGCGCCAATCGAGGCGCCTCAGGAGGTCGTCGAGGCGATTCGAGAGAAGCTCAAGCTGGACCGGCCACTACATGTCCAGTACTTCGAGTGGATGCGCAGGATTCTCGTGGGCAACCTCGGGATCTCGATCAAGAACTCGTTCCCGGTCTCGCTCTTAGTGGGCACGAGGTTGCCGGTGACGCTAGCCGTGGCGACAGGGGCGATGATCTGAGGGAATCCGAATTCATGTCGGCGAGTCAGACCGTGTATCACTCGCAGCAAGCGAGGTCCCGAGTTGACCTGTCGATCCTGAATTCGTAGAAGAAGGGAGGTGTCGATCCACGGGCTTGGGTGCCAATCGATCAACAAGAGCTTCGCCTTGACACTGGATCATCTAGGAAGGAGATGATGTTTGACACAACAATCGCGAATCTCGAGCAAATCGCTAAGTTCATGTGGAAAGGGAGGAGTTGTGAGCTACAGGAAGGGTGTCAGTTGTGTGGTTGTTGTACTCGTTGGACTCCTCGGACTCTCCATGTTGGTCAACGCTCAGACGATCAAGGTCGGCGTCATCATGGAGATTCGGGGGCTGAATCCATTGTACTCTGGTGGGGACCAGATTCCCATCACGGAGCAGATCTATGACAAAGTGCTGAATATCGATAATAATGGAAGAATTGTGCCTGAACTGGCAGCATCGTGGGAAATCATCGATGAGAACACACTTGCGCTCACGCTACGGGATGACGTCGTATTCCATGATGGAACACCACTTGTCGCTCAGCACATTGCGGATCTCATAGAGATCGCGGCCGACCCAGCACTTGGCTACGCGATGGCCGAATTTGCTGCTGCGGTAGGAGAGGTCGAAGTAACCGGTGACCATTCACTAGTTCTCCACATGGATGGGGCAACTGCGGCGTTGGCCATAGACAGGCTCGCATATTTGTCCGTGCCCGCGCCCTGGGATGCACCATGGGAGCAATCGGGGATCGGTACTGGACCGTTCGTCTTCGAATCGTGGGAGCCGGGCATCCGCGTCACGATGAACAAGAACGTGGAGTACTGGCGTGACGGCTACCCCAAGTCCGATCGGCTGGAGTGGTACATCTACGACAGCCCGCGGACGATGATCGACGCGATGAAGCAGGAACTGATCGATTGGGCAATTACGATCCCATTCGAAAACGCCCAAGAGGTCAAGGATGACCCCAACACGTACATCGTCACGGCGGTATTGCCTGCCCACGACATCATTGCCTTGAACCCCAAGGTCTGCGAGCCGTTTCGGAACAAGCTCGTACGCCAGGCAATTAACTATGCACTCGACAGAGAATCATTTGTTGACGTCGCATACTTCGGCTACAGCGAACCAATCTACACCCCCTACTTCAAGCTCGACCCGTTCTTTGCCGAATGGATGGACCAGGTCTACTACTACGACCTCGACAAGGCAAGAGACCTTCTGGTGGAGGCAGGCTACGCCGATGGGTTCGAGTTCACCTTGGTCAGCAAGACGGGGAACACGCAACACAAGCCGGTATCCGAGATCCTCAAAGAGGACCTAGCAACAATTGGTGTGACTGTCAACATCGACATCCGAGAGACGACGGCTTACAAGGCCGCAATCTGGGGCGGAGAGGTCGATGCGATTATCTCCGGCATCTCCAGACCGTGGGGTCCGACGGAGGCGTGGGACGCGGTTTTCAGCTACACACAGGACAGCCCCTTCTGGCCTGACGGAAATCCGCCTGAAGCGTTCGTGGATGCCCTGCTTGGACTGGAAGCTGCTGCGAGTGAGGAGGCAATCCAAGCGGGCGTAATCAGGACGACGTACACCTGGCTCGATGAGGCGGCGGGAATCTACTTTTGCACCCGTCCCAGGCTGTTCGGCGCCAACAGCTACGTTCAATTCGAGGAGAACCCGTGGACTCGGGCGCAGCAGATAGACGCGATGTACGCGTATATCGACTAGAGTCGCAGCTAACCCGTTGAAGGCTCCCCGGCTCTCCGAAAGAGCCGGGGAGCTCCAACTAATGTTAAACAGCATTGCCTCCTGTTAGAGGCCTTTGATGATAAAGGAGTAAGTGGTGCTGCAATATATCGTTAGAAGGCTGATGCTGGTGTTGCCAACACTCCTGATCATCAGCATCATCGCGTTTCTCATCCTCCGTACAATTCCTGGTGATCCCGCAGAAGCCTTGGCACCCATCGAGGCCCCTCCTGAAGTCGTCGAGGCGATTCGTGAAAAACTGCGGCTTGATCGCCCGCTGTACATCCAGTACTTCGAGTGGATGCGCCGCATCGTCAGCGGAGACTTCGGTACATCAATCAAGAACTCGTTCCCCGTCTCCTTGCTCATCGGGGCGCGGCTCCCGGTAACGTTTACAGTGGCAATCGGAGCGATGACGATCGGCGTAGCTGCCGCGTTGTTCGTCGGCATTCTGGCGGCCATCGCCCGAAGCGTCTGGATACGCAAGCTCTGCAACCTTTACCTGGCCATCGCGTATGCGCTCCCCAACTACTGGCTTGCGCTGATGTTGATCCTAACGGTATCGATGCAGGCTCGGTTGCTCCCGGCGTCCGGGTACCTCCCCTTCTCCACTAACTTCGGGAAAGCAATTTCGTTTCTTATCCTGCCATGGATTACCCTGGCGAGTAAGCAGACAGCAATCATTGGACGATACGTGAAGACAGGACTGACCGAGCAGCTTCGCGCCGATTATTGCACGACAGCTCGGGCCAAGGGATTGAGGGAGCGATCGGTGGTGTTCAGACACGCCCTTCGCAACACGCTGATTCCTGTGGTTACGATCATTGGGCTGCAGCTTGGATTCTTCTTCTCGGGTGCGATCATCGTCGAAACGATCTTCAATCTGCCGGGGATGGGCCGGCTGACGATCAATTCGCTGACGCGCCGGGATTATCCGACGCTGCAGGCGATTTTCCTGATCGTGGGAACAGGATTTGTGGCCATCAATCTCGCTGTGGACATCGTCTATTCCTTCGTCGATCCGAGGATCCGCTATGACTAGACGCAAAGGACCGCACAGGAAAAGCCGAGGTGCCTTCCGCCGTTTACTGAGGAAGCGCGAATCACGCCCGTTCAAGATCGGCGCAGTGGTCATCTTCATCTATACTTTGGTTGCGATCCTTTCACAGACCATACTCCCGCTGGATCCCTACACCACCCACCGCCGCGATATCTTCGCTCCCCCATCACTCACCCACCCGCTGGGAAGCGACGAGATTGGCCGTGATATTCTGGCTCGGGTCCTGAGTGGTGCCGCAATGTCCTTAGGTACGGTGGCGGTCTCGCTGGCTGTCGCGTTGCCTGTCGGAACGACCCTGGGACTCCTGGCCGGCTTCTTCGGCGGCACTTTCGATCTCTTGGTAATGCGTGTAGTCGACGTCTGGCTCTGCTTCCCGTCGATCATCATTGCCATTCTCCTCGTTTTGCTCATCGGTGTCGGCCCGCTCACGCCGATGGTCGCGATTGGCATTGTCTCCATCCCCCGGTTTGTCCGCGTGGCGAGATCGCGAACGTTGTCCGTCCGCGAAACGCCGTATGTCGAGGCGGTGCATGCGCTTGGTGCCTCGACGGTCTACATAGTATTCCGGACGATTCTGCCGAACATGTTCAACGTGGTCTTGGTCCAAGCGGCCGTCACCGCGGGCTTCGCCGTGCTGATGGAGTCCGGACTCAGTTTCCTGGGGCTGGGTACCAGCCCACCTCTCGCGAGCTGGGGAAGCATGTTGAAGATGGCCCAGATGTACCTCTATCAAGCGCCGTGGTACGGGATCTTCCCCGGTGTTCTGCTGACTGTTCTTATCCTCGCGATGAACATGGTTGCAGACGGACTTAATGATATGTATCGAACGTCATGAAAACCATTCTACGGTACCGGAAGGAGTTGTGGCCATGAGCGAGTTGACGGGTACGACACGCCGCAGTGTCGGGGTGTTAGTCGAACACGATGTCGAGATGCCCATGAGGGATGGAGTGGTTCTTCGCGGCGACGTATTCCGATCCGAAACTGAAGGGCCGTTCCCCGGCCTTCTGATGCGGACGCCGTATGGTAAACGACGTTGGTATGGGCAGTATGACCGCTTCGTGCAGGCCGGGTACGTCGTTGTACTCCAGGACACGCGAGGCCGCTACGCATCGGAGGGTACGTACGTCCCGTTCACCGTACAGCATACGGGCGACGCCGAAGACGGCTACGATAGTGTGGAGTGGTTGGCGGCGCAGCCGTACTGCGACGGGGCTGTAGGGACGTTCGGGAGCTCGTACAACGCTTGGATGCAGTGGGAGCTCGCCCGGCTTCGGCCGCCGCACCTGAAAGCGATGGCGGCGTGCACGATCCCGCTGGAATGCTATCAAACGGACTGGCCTGCCGGGGGATTCAAGCCGGCGCGGCGGGTGCATTGGTGGGTGGCCACGATCGCGCCGGATCTGCGGCGGCGCGAGGGTTTGCCGCCTCCGCATACCTGGCCGGAGGGAACAGCGATGTGGGCGACCGAGCACGGGAAGTGGCTTGGACTCCTTCCGTGGACGGCGATCGCCGATTACCTCCCGGAGGGCCTCGCCCCCTATGTACGGGACTGGCTCGCGCATCCCAATCGGCGACCGTGGAAGTTCGTCGAGGCCCACAAGCAGATCAACGTCCCGAATCTCGATATCACGGGTTGGTTCGATCACTGCAACGCCACGATCGGACATCTCGCCGGGATGCAGGCACACGCACGGACCGAGGACGCCCGCACCCAGACGAAGCTCATCATCGGCCCGTGGAATCACACGCTTCGCGGGCAACGAAACCAGGGCGATCACGACTTCGGTCCTCAGGCCGAGGTCGATGTCGATGGGCTGACGCTTCGCTGGTTCGATCACTGGCTCAAGGGCATCGACAACGGCATCCGCTCGGAGCCTGCGGTGCGCTACTACGTCCTTAGCCGCGATTGCTGGGAGTCCTCTACGACGTGGCCTCCGGATGGGACGCGGACCTTGTCATTGCACCTCGCCAGCCGCGGGAACGCCGGCTGGCCGGACCGGGGTGGCACGCTTCAAGGCGAGACCCCGGAAGCGGAGGGGACGGACCGCTTCACCTACGATCCTCGAGATCCGGTCCCCACGGTCTGGACGCGAGATCTGATGACGCTTCCCGTGGACCGGCGTTGTCTGGAGCACCGCGGTGACATCCTGTACTACCGCACGCCACCGCTGGAAGAAGATCTCCAGATCGCGGGCCACCCGAAGGTGATCCTGTACGCCGCCTCGTCCGCGATCGACACCGACTTCTTCGCGCATCTCGTCGACGAGGATCCAGACGGTATGGCCCTTGAAGTCAGCTATGGGATGGTTCGGGCCCGACATCGGGCCTCGCTGGACCGTGAGGAGTTCCTGACCCCGGGGCAGGTCACGGAGTTTCACATCGAGATGGGCCCGACGGCGGTCTGTTTCCGCCGCGGCCATCGGATCCGACTGGAGATCACCAGCAGCAACTTCCCGAACCACGACCGGAATCACAACGTGGGCCGAAACGACCTGACGGATCCGGAACTGCGGGTGGCCACGCAGGAGGTTGTGCATTCACCGGAGTACCCGTCACGGCTGGAGCTTCCCGCGAGCTCTTGACCAGCGCGGGAGCACGAAAGGAGAACGACGTGGCGCAAGAGCAGAAGGCGCTCAGCGATGAGCTGGTGAAACTGGCCATGGAGAGGCTGTATGTGCCGGTGGTCTGTGACGTTCTCGATCGGATGGGGATCCGCGTCCATGCGATGCATCAGCGCCTCCGTCCGCTCGACGGCGACAATTGCCGCTTCATTGGACCTGCACGCACGATGCACTGCATCACCATGGAGTACATCGACGACTCGGATCCCTACGGTGTGGAGCTCGAAGCGTGCGATAGCCTGAAGCCGGGTGATGTGGTGGTGCACTCGACCGACTTCCAGGGCAGCAACGCCCCTTGGGGCGAGCTCATGAGCACGGCGGCGACGATGCGCGGGGCGGTGGGCTGCGTTTGCGACAGCCAGGTGCGCGACTGCAAACGGATCATGGAACTTGGATTCCCGGTCTTCGCTACGGGGATCAAGCCTGTCGATTCGATGGGGCGGGGGCGAGTGATCGCCTACGACGTTCCGATCCTATGCGGAGGGATCACCGTGCACGCGGGGGACATCATCTTCGCGGATTACGACGGAGTGGCCGTGATTCCCCGAAGCGTTGCGCGCGAGGCGTTCGAAACGGCTGTGGAGAAGGTCGACAAGGAGAATCTGAGCCGGCAGGAGCTCCTCGAAGGGCGGCTCCTCGGCGAGGTCTACGCGAAGTACGGGGTGCTCTGAACCGCATCGGGGGTATGTTCATGGGCAACGACGAGACGGACTGGAAGCAGATCCGGCACGTCCTTCAGCAGCTCGGAATCGCTGATCGGGTGTTGTTTTCCGTCGCTCCCGTGGAAGCGGAGCCCCTGGCCGACACCTCCGCGGCGACCATTGATGCGATGACGGCACCGCTGGGCTCACCGCCATTGACCGCGCTCGCGGCCTCTGCGGAGACGGTGCTGATCCTTGCGGACGATCTCACGCGGGCGACGCCGCGCAGAGAGATCCTCCTGCCGGTCCTGGATCTGCTGACGGGGGCCGGTGTGTCAGAGGATCGGATTACCGTACTGATCGCCACCGGCACCCACCGCGCGATGACCGACGCGGAGATCAAGGACGCGTTCGGTCCGAAGCTTCCGTCTCGCGTAGCGATCGTCAACCACAACGCGCACAATCCCCGCGAGTTGATCCGTCTCGGGACCACAGAGCTGGGGACTCCGATAGTCGTTAATCGGCGGGTTGCGGAGGCGTCGCTGATCATCGGTGTGGGAAGCATCATCCCCCATCCCGAGGCCGGATGGGGCGGAGGGGCGAAGATCCTCCAGCCCGGTATCTGCGGAGAGGAGACGACGAACCATACGCATATGCTCGCTGCCGATCACGACGACTATCTGGGGATCGCGGGGAACGTCGAGAATCCGATCCGCCGCGAGATGGAGGCGGTCGCCCGTCAAGCGGGTCTGCGGTTCATTATCAACGCGGTCTTCGATGGAACGGGGCGGGTCGTTGGCGTCGTGGCCGGCGATCCGGTTGTGGCCCATCGTCATGGCGTGAGGATGGCCGAGTCGATCTTCGTCCGACGCATCCCCGCTCAAGCCGACATTGTCGTCGTCGATGCCTACCCCGCCGATCAGGACTACTGGCAGGGGCTGAAGCCGCTGGCGTTGGCGACCCGTGCGGTCCGCCAGGGAGGTACGATGATCCTCCTTGCGTCGTTCCCGGACGGTATCTCGCCGGTGTACGAGGCAGCGTTCCTCGACCACGGCCGGAAACGCCACGAGGAGATTCGCGAGGCTGTGTGTCTTGGAGCGATCGGTAGGACGGTGTCGTCGGTCTCACTTCATCTTCATACGCTTGTCACGGACCACGCTCGCGTGATCTGTGTGTCCGACGGCATGCGCGAGGAACAGAAGGCCGCTTTGGGATTCAAATCGGCGGCGTCGGTGGAAGCGGCGCTGCGAGACGCGCTGGATGCGGACGATGGAACAGCAACCATCGGGTTGATCGCCCAAGGCGGCGAGGTCCTTCCGCTGTGCGACGAGGAGGCGACGTGAGCACGTTTCGCGTGATCATCACGGACTTCGACTTCGCCGACGTCGACATCGAATCGGCGATTCTCAAGCGGGCCGGCGCCGACGTGGCGGCCCACCAATGCAGGACGGCCGAGGAGGTCATACGCGTCGTGGGGGAAGCCGATGCGGTGATCAACCAGTATGCGCCCCTCTCCAAGATCGTCATCGAATCGCTGCCCACCCACTGCGTCGCCGTCGCCCAGTACGGGATCGGTGTCGACACGATCGCCGTCGATGCCGCCACCGAACGAGGCATTATGGTCATCAACGTGCCATCGTTCTGTGAGGAGGAGGTCGCGGAGCATGCACTGGTACTGCTGCTGGGACTCGCGCGACGAACCGTGTTCTACGACCGGGATGTCCGTCAGGGGATCTGGGACTGGAGCCGGCAGGCGCCGATCTACGGCCTGAAAGGACGACGCCTGGGGATCCTCGGGTTCGGGAAGATCGGTCGAGCGCTGGCGCGGAAGGCGAGCGGTCTCGAGCTCGAGCTGGCGGCTCATGATCCGTGGGTGGAAGAGGACGTGATGCGGTCTCTCGGAGTGCGCCCACTGACGCTCGACGGCCTTCTGGAGCGATCCGATTTCCTCTCCGTTCATGTTCCCCTCACGGACAAGACGCATCAACTGCTGGGCGAGACCGAGCTTCGCCGCCTGCCGCGGGGAGCGTATGTGATCAATGTGGCGCGCGGCGCAGTGATCGATCAGTCGGCGCTCTATGATCTGCTGGTCGATGGACATCTCGCCGGAGCGGCACTGGACGTGCTCATGGACGAACCACCGACGGAGGCAAACCGAGGGGCAGCGTTGCTCGAGCTTCCGAATGTCTGTGTGACGCCGCATGCCGGGTTCTACTCAGAGGACTCGGTCATCAAGCTACGAACGAACCTGGCCGAGGATGTAGCCCGTGCACTGCAGGGGAAGAGGCCGAACGGCTTCGTCAATCCGGGGGTATGGGATCGACGCAACCGGGAAGGGAGTCGGCATGGATGATCCGCTTCGGGACCGTGTGATCGTTGTCACCGGCGGGGGGCGTGGCCTGGGCCGTGCCATCGGCTTGGGATTGCTGGAGCGTGGGGCGACCGTGGTGTTTGCCAGCCGCACCGAGGAGCAGCTGGCGGAAACCCTCGAGCAAACGGGGCAACGACGCGATCGAGCGGCCGCCGTACCCCTGGATGTCCGCGACGAGGCGTCCGTCGCATCGCTGATGGATGCCGTTCAGGAGCGCTTCGGTGGACTCGATGTCCTCGTCAATGTCGCCGGCATCACGCGAAGGCAGGCGTCGATGGAGATAGCGCGGGAGACGTGGGACGACATCGTTTCCACTAACCTGACGGGGTGCTTCCTGTGCAGCGCCGCGGCAGCGCGGGTGATGGCGGCCCGTGGTGAGGGAAGCATTATCAACATCGCGTCGATCGCGAGTGAGCTGGCGCTGCCGGGCCGCGCACCGTATGTCGCGTCGAAGGCCGGCGTCCTCGGACTAACGCGGGCACTGGCCGTGGAGTGGGCGGACATCGGGATCCGCGTCAACGCCATCGGCCCGGGGTACTTCCGCACATCGATCAACGAGCCGCTGTACCGCGATGAGGCGTGGGCGCGACGGCTGCATGCTCGCATCCCCATGGGGCGGTCCGGTCGCCCGGAGGAGCTCATCGGCGCGGTGGCGTTCCTCGCCGGAGCAGAGAGCGGGTACGTGACCGGCCAGATCATCTACGTGGACGGCGGTTTTCTCGCCGGCTGGGTGGATGAACGGCCGTAGGAGGAATGAACTGAACGGCGAAACTGCGGAGGTGATTCTGGAATGAAGTGCATCGTGACCGGGGGAGCAGGGTTCATCGGAGCGCATGTCGCGCATCATCTCGCGCAGCGGGGTGACGTGCCGATTCTCTACGATGCAAATCCCCATCAGGGCATCCTCGAGCGGGTCATCCCTGAGGGGATTCGGGAGACATTGCGAAGCGAGCAGGGCAGCGTGAACGATCTTCCGCGGCTGATGTCTTTGGCCAGCTCCGAAGGGGTGGACGCCATCGTTCATCTGGCGGCTCTCCAGATTCCCGCATCCCAGGCGAATCCGTGGATTGCGGTCCAGGTGAACTGTGACGGGATGACCAACATCCTCGAGCTGGCGAAACTGCTTCACATCCGCCGAGTGGTATGGGCCAGTTCGATCGCTGTGTTCGGCCCGAGGGGGGAGCACGCTGAGGGGCCGATCGCCAATGATGCGTGTCAGCGGCCGAACACGGTCTACGGAGGATGCAAGTCATTGTGTGAGGTCCTCGCGCGGCACTACTACGAGACTCGGGGCGTGGACAGCATCGGGTTCCGCTTCACCGGGGTATACGGACTCGGTCGCAACCGCGGCAAGACATCGTTCACCACCGTCATGGTCGAGAAGGCCGTTCGCGGAGAGCCGTACACGGTCCCGTTTGCCACGGACCTGTATGACTGGCAATACGTGGACGATGTGGCGGAGGTCATCCTCAAGGCATTGGATGCGCCATCCACCATGACGCGGGTGTTCAACACCCAAGGCGATGTACGGCCGGTCTATGAAGGGGTGGAGTATCTGAAGACGCTGGTCCCCGAGGCGGAGCTGTCAACAGAGCCCGGCGAGGTGGGGATCGCCTGGGAGTACGACACCGCTCCCCTGAGGGAAGAGCTGGGGTTCGTCCCGCGACACACGATGGAGATGGGGATCCTGAAGACCCTGAACGCCATCCGCGGGGAGGAAGGACTGCCGCCGATAGAGACCCCTGTGGGAGGCTCCAACGGCGGCGGCGAAGCGACGAAATGAACCAAAGGGGGATGAAGTGAAAGATGTGGCCGGTCATCCATGGATCACGGAGCGTGCGTTCATCAGCCCATGGGCCCACAAGAAGCAACAAGAGGTCACGTTGCCTGCGTCGGTCCTGGTCTACGATGTGACGCTGCGCGATGGAGAGCAGTACCCCGGACTGGTATTCACCAAGGACGACAAGCTCCAGCTAGCGGAGGCGCTGGACGAGTTGGGGATCCGCCGCCTGGAGGCGGGAATGCCCGCCGTGTCTCAGGAGGACTTCGATGCCATTCACGCGATCTCGAAGAAGGTCACTGCTGACGTCGTCGTGTTCTGCCGGGGGATCGCCAGTGATGTAGATCTTGCGGTGGATGCAGGGGCGTGGGGGGTGGTCGTTGAACTGCCGTCCAACGAAACCCTGATCAACGTTGGCTACAACTGGAGCCGCGACGATGTGGTGCGGCGTGGCGTGGAGACCTGCAACTACGCGAAGAAGCGGGGACTGCACACGACGTTCTTCATGATCGATTCCAGCGGTGCGGAGCCTGGCTTCCTGCAGGGCTTGGTGCGAGAGGTCCTGACGAATACCGACATCGATTCGCTGACGGCGGTCGACACCTTTGGCCGGCTGACGCCTGCGGGTACCGCGGCGTTCGTCTCTGCGCTGCGTTCGTGGAGTGAAGTTCCGATCGAGATTCACGTTCACAACGACTTCGGATTGGGGACGGCGAACTGCTTGGCGGCCGTTGAGGCCGGCGCCGAGGTCGTTCATACGAACATGCTTGGCCTCGGTGAACGCTCCGGGGGGGTTCCGACCGAAGAGGTCGTGGCAGCACTGGAGTTCATTTACGGTGTGGACACCGGAGTCAACCTGGAACGCCTCCGGGAGACGGCGAATGTGTTCGAGGAGATCTCTGGGGTCCACATGCCGGGGCACAAGGCCGTGGTCGGCGCGAACTCCTTTACCTACGAAGTCGGCATCGCAGCCATGTTCGCCCACCGACTGTTCAAGAAAGATATGCCCCTGGGCGTCGTGCCGTACCGCCCCGAGCTGGTTGGTGGGCAGTTCGATCTTGCGTTGGGCAAGAAGGCCGGCAAGTACAACGTCATCTGGGAGCTGGAGAGGATGGACCGCAGCGCCACCGAGGAGCAGATCCGGGAGATGGTGGAGCGCATCAAGTCGCGCGCAATCGAGCGCAAGGGCCCGATCAGCCGGGAGGAGTTCGCCTCGATTTACGACGACGTGACCGGAGGGCGCTGAGTCCGACAGGACGAGAGGGGAATCCCGCCGATGAGGGAGCGGAAAGACAGTCGATACCTGCGCTACCGAAATGCCTCGTCGATCCTCGACGGCGACGAGGGAGCGTTGCATCGAGCGCTGTACAAATCCGTGGGCTACGACGACACGGATCTTCAGTGTCCGCGGATCGGCATCGCCAACTCGTGGAACTCCGGGCATCCGGGGCATGCCCTGCTCGATCGGGTCGGCCGTGCCGTGGAAAACGGTATCTACCAGGCCGGCGGGATGCCCGAGACCTTTGGCGTGATCGCTCCGTGCGATGGCTACGCGGACGGCAACGACGGCATGATGTCGATCCTTCCCGCGCGGGACGTGATCGCCTCCAGCATCGAGCTCTTGGTGGAGGCGCACCAACTGGACGGCGTGGTCCTTCTGGCCTCCTGTGACAAGATCGTTCCCGGGATGCTGATGGCGGCGGCACGTTTGGATCTGCCGGCGATCTTGGTGAACGCCGGACCGATGCTTCCTGGACGCTTCCGCGGCGACGATGTCGATGTCAATATCGTCGAGCAGGGCGTGGGGATGCTGCGAACCGGAACGATCGACGCCAAGGAGTTCTGCTACCTTGAGGACCATGCGGCGCCGTGTCCGGGTTCCTGCGCGATGATGGGCACGGCTAACACGATGTGCTGCCTCGCTGAGGCACTTGGTGTGGCGCTCGCGGGAAGCGCGACGATTCCCGCGGTCACGGGAGAACGTCTGCGCAGCGCCAAGGCAGCAGGGCGGGCGATCATGCGTCTTGTCAAGGAGCGGATCGGGGCGCGCGACATCATTTCGTCGGCAGCGATCCTGAACGCACTGCGCGTGGGGGTTGCGATCGGGGGATCGACGAACCTCGTACTGCACATGCTGGCAATCGCCTACGAAGCGGGTGTCGCGCTGGATGTCGATGTGTTCGATCGGATCAGTGCGGAGACTCCGCAAATCGTCGCGGTACGTCCGATCGGACGACACTCGGTGGTGGATTTGCACCGGGCCGGTGGGATTCCGGCGGTCATGCACGCCCTGGGCGATCGACTAGATCCGTCCCCGATTACCGTCTCCGGGATGACCATCGGGCAGATCAGGGATGCATCCAAGCCGACCGACACCGAGGTGATCCGTCCGGTCACGAAACCGATCCGGCCCACGGGCGGCCTTGCCGTGCTCCGTGGCAGCCTTGCCCCGGGTACCGGGATCGCCCGTCCTGCAGGGATTCCAGAGGAATCGATGGTGTTCCACGGACCAGCGCGGGTCTTCGACAGCGAGCTGGCGCTGTTGGAGGCGCTCGAACGTCGAGAGATCGCAGCTGGGGAAGTGATTGTGGTCCGCTACGAGGGCCCCAAGGGCGGACCGGGCATGCGCGAGATGTACAAGCCGATCGAGCTGCTCAAGGGGTACGGTTTGATCGGCTCCACGGCATTGATCACCGATGGCCGCTTCTCGGGATCCAACAGCGGTCTGTTCGTCGGGCACATCAGCCCCGAGGCGTACGAAGGCGGGCCGCTGGCGCTGGTGCATGATGGTGACAAGATCACCATCGACATTCCGGGGCGTCGCGTGGATATCGACGTTCCCGACGATGAGCTTCGGCGTCGCCGGGAGGCGTGGTCCCCACCGTGTCCGCGCGTGACGGAAGGCTATCTGAGTCTGTATGGGCGACTTGCGACATCGGCCAACGAAGGCGCGATCCTCAAGCACCGTGTCTCGAAGTTCGGGGGTGAAGAGGTGGAGAACGGGAGCGGGCGATGAGGACGGTCGGGCGACATCCGTGCGGCGCGCCGGCGGAAAGGCGACCATGACCATGAGCGCGCAGCCTGTCACGGAGGCGCTGGCCGGCTACGGCTTCCGGTTCCCTCGGAGGCAGCTCGCCCAGAGCGCGACCGAAGCGGTTCGCGAGGCGGAGCGGATCGGCTTTCCGGTTGTGCTGAAGGTCGCATCCGATGACATTCCGCACCGCACCGAGCTGGGCGGGGTCCGCACGGGCTTGCGGTCGGCGAGCGATGTCACGGCCGCGTTCGCGGCGATCAGCGAATCCGTCCGACGGCACGAGCTAGACGCCGTTGTCGACGGCCTCTGGGTCGAGGAGATGTGTACCGAAGGGACGGAGGTCTTCCTTGGCGTGCAGCACAATCCGATCTTCGGCCTGTCGATCCTCTTCGGCCTCGGTGGGACCTTCTCAGAGCTTCTCGAGGATGTTGCGTTTCGGGTGCTGCCCATTGACGAGGCGGACGCCTACGCGATGATCGATGCGTTGAAGGGGAGGGCGGTTCTGGAGGGATTCCGGGGGCTGCCGCCTGTCGACCAGGAGATGCTGGTCCAGCTACTGCTGCGACTGGGGCGCTTTGCGATGGACCGCGGAGCGACACTGGAGGCACTGGACCTCAATCCGGTGATGGTCTGGGGACGCGAGCACCGAGTGCTGGATGCGAAGCTCACGGAGCTGCCCGCTCCGCGCGACCTCTCGGTGGAGCCGCCCAACACAGAACATCTCGACGCGTTCTTCGAGCCGGGAGCGGTGGCAGTGATCGGGGCATCGGATGACCGGTCGAAGATCGGCTCGGCGATCCTAGAGAGCCTTCGTCGGGGTGGCTATAACCGGCCGATCTACCCAATCAACCCGAAGCGACCGCAGGTGCAGGGGCTGCCCGCGTATCCTTCCGTGACCGCCGCCCCCGGCCCTGTCGACTTGGCCGTGGCCGCAGTTCCGCTACCGGCGCTGCCCTCGGTCCTCGATGATTGCGGCCAACACGGCACTCGCAGCGTCATCATCGTCTCCGGTGGGGGTAAGGAGCTCGGTGAGGCGGGTCGGGTGGTTGAGCATGAAATCCGCGACCGGGCGGCGGCGCATGGGATCCGCATCATCGGCCCGAACTGCATCGGCGTGTTCGATGGTCGGACGCGGTGCGATACGTTCTTCCAGCTGGACGATCGGATGCAGCGTCCGCCCTCCGGACCGGCTGCGGTGCTGACGCAATCCGGCACCGTCGGGGCATGGTTTCTCGAACGTGCATCGTTCCTCGGAGTTAGCAAGTTCGTCAGCTACGGGAACCGTCTCGATGTCGATGAGGCCGACTTGCTGGCGTACCTGAGCGACGACGATGAGACCCGTGCCATCGCCTGTTACATCGAAGGGCTGGACGACGGACGCAAGTTCTTGCGCACCGTACGGGCGGTCACGCGAACCAAACCGGTGGTGGTATTCAAGGCAGGCCGTACGTCGCTGGCGGCGCATGCCGCGGTCTCGCACACAGGCTTCTTCGGGGGAACCTCCGCGGCCTGGGAGGGCGCGTTGCAGCAGGCAGGGACGATCCTCGTGGATAGCTTCGAAGCGCTGTACGCGGCGACCGATGCGCTCTGTCGCTTGCCATGGGGGTGTGGCCCACGGGCGGCGATGCTGAGCAACGGAGCAGGCCCCATGGTCCAGGCTCTGGATCTGTTTCCGCAACATGGGTTGATGCTGGGAATCCTTTCCGAAGACACGAAGGAGACACTTCGCGGCGACTATCCGCCCTTCTTCGTCGTGGACAATCCGATCGATGTCACCGGTTCGGGGACCGCGCGGGACTACCTGGTGGGGATCCGTGCCTGCCTCGAAGATCCAGGCATCGACATCGTCATGCCGTGGTTCGTGTTCCAGGATCCCGCGCTCGGGTCAGAGATCGTCGAGGGCGTGGCGAAGCTCCAGTCGAAGGCCAGCAAGCCGATTGTCTGCGGCACGCTTGGCGGGTCCTCGACGCGATCCCTGTCCGAGGCTCTGGAACGCGCTGGCGTTCCGGTCTATGGATCGGTCGCGGAGTGGGTAACGGCTGCCTCGGCGCTGAGGACGGCCGCTGACACGATCGAGGGTGGGGGTTGTGTATCGAGATGACGGCAAGAATCGTCGTGCTCATCAAGCAGGTCCCGGCGACCGAAAGCGTGCGCATGGACCCGGAGACCGGCACGCTGATCCGGGCCGGGGTGGAGACGATCGTGAACCCTTTGGATCTTCACGCGGTCGAGGTCGCCCTGGAGATCAAGGAGTCCATTGGCGACGTAACGGTAGTCGCACTGTCCATGGGGCCCCCTCAGGCGGCGGATGCGCTGCGCGAGGTGGTGGCAATGGGCTGCGATCAGGGGATCCTCCTGACGGGGGCGGCGTTCGCCGGCTCGGACACATGGGCTACGGCGTACGCGCTGTCCCGCGCGGTCCAAGCGACAGGAGGGGCGGATCTCATCCTGTGTGGGCTGCGTGCGACCGACGGGGAGACGGGGCAGGTGGGACCGATGGTCGCGACGCTTCTGGATATGCCGGCGCTCACCTACGTCCGTGAGATGGAGTGGCGAGACAGCGGGGTGGTGGCGTCTCGGGCGATCGAAGGCGGCCGCGAACAGGTCGAGTGCCCGCTGCCGGCGCTCGCGTGTGTTGTGCGTGAGATCAACGAACCGCGCTGGCCGACCCTCGCGGGCAAGAGGCGGGCGCGGACCGCAGAGATCGAATCCCTGGGCCCCGAGGAGATCGGAGCCGATGCGGTTCACCTCGGACTGGGAGGCTCGCCGACGCGCGTGGTCGAGCTGTCCCGTCCGACCTTCCAGCGGAGCGCCGAGATCGTCTCCCTGGAGGAAACGTCCCTGCAAGACGGGGTCGATCGGCTGGTCCGCTTCCTCGATGAGGGTGGGCTGCTGCCATGGAGAGCGAGATGAGCGATCAAGGAAACGTGTGGGTCATCGGAGAGGAGCGGAACGGCGCCGTCCACCAGGTGTCCTATGAGCTGCTGGCTTGGGGCCGTCGTGTGGCGGATCTCCTCAGCGGCTCGGTTGGATGCGTCATCCTCGGCGCTCGGACACACGGGGCGGCCGAGCGGCTCGTGCGCCAGGGAGCCGATCGCGTCGTCGCCGTGGAGCACCAGCGGCTGGCGGAGTCTCGCACGGAAGACTACGTGAGGATTCTCCGGCGGATCCTCGAGGACGAGGCGCCGTCCGTTGTCCTCGCCGCGTCGTCCACCCTAGGGCGCACGGTGATGCCGATCCTCGCGATCCATCTGGACACAGGGTTGACCGCGGATTGCACAGGGCTCGACGTCGATCCCCAGGACGGCTGTCTTCTGCAGACGCGCCCGGCAATCGGTGGCAACGTGCTGGCGACGATCAAGACACCCCATCACCGGCCGCAGATGGCGACGGTGCGCCCCCGGTCGTGCGCGCCGCTGGCCGAGGACCCGACGCGATCTGGGAGGATCGTGCGAATCGTGCCGATGGAAGACGATCTCGAGGGGCGGATCCGGCGGATCGGGTTCGAGCCGGATCCGGGCGGCGATCAGCCTCTGGAGGATGCCGACGTGATCGTGTCCGGCGGAAAAGGGTTGGGGCGGGCGGACGCCTTTGCGACGGTGGACGAACTGGCGCGGCTCCTCGGCGGTGCTTCCGGAGCCTCGCGCGTGGCGGTCGATCTGGGATGGGCACCGTACGCCCACCAGGTGGGATTGAGCGGGAAGTCGGTGCGCCCCAAGCTCTACGTGGCGCTGGGGATCTCCGGTTCCCCGAACCATCTTGCGGGAATGAGCACATCGGAACGGATCGTTGCCGTGAACCGAGATCCTGACGCTGACATCTTCCGTGTCGCGGACTTCGGCATTGTGGGGGATGTCCACGAGGTGATTCCCGCGTTGCTGCGCCGGCTCAAGGCGGAAAGGGATCAGTCCTGATGGACTACGCGAAGGTCAACGATGCCACCATCGACGATCTGAAAAGGATCGTCGGCCCGGGACGGGTCCTTCACGGCGACGATGACCGTCTGGAGACATACAGCCACGATGAGGCGGGTAGCCTCTATGCGGTCTCCCCGGAGGCCGTGGTCAAGGCGGCGAATACGGAGGACGTGTCGCGCGTGCTTGCGTTGGCGTTCGAACGACGGATTCCCGTCACCCCCAGGGGAGCCGGAAGCGGGCTTGCCGGTGGGGCGGTGCCGCTCTATGGAGGCATCGTGCTTTCGTGCGAGCTGCTGAACAGGATCCTGGAGATCGACACCGAGAACATGGTCGCGGTGGCCGAGGCGGGGGTGATCACCAACGATCTGTGCCGCGCCGTGGACGACGAGGGCCTGTTCTACGCGGGATACCCCATGAGCGTCGAGTCCAGCTTCGTGGGGGGGAACGTGGCGTGCAATGCGGGTGGGGCCAGGGTGGTGAAGTACGGGCCCACGGGGGCCCACGTGCTCGGGCTGGAGCTCGTTCTTCCCAGCGGGGACGTGCTCGTGACCGGGGGCAAGCGCCGCAAGGACTCCAGCGGGTATCCCCTCCGATCGTTCTTCATCGGCTCCGAGGGCACGCTCGCGGTGTTCACCAAGGTGGTGCTGAATCTCCTTCCGAAACCGGGAGCCGTCGCTGACCTGCTGGTCCCGTTCCCATCCATCGAGAAGGCGATTGCAGCTATCCCCAGGGCGATGCGCGCCGCGCGGATACTGCCGGTAGCGGTGGAGTTCATCGATCGTCCCTCGGTCCGCTACTGTTCGGCGTACACCAACACGATGCTCCCGTATCAGGATCGTGCCGAGGCGTATCTGATCGTCCAGTTCGAGGGACGAACCCAGGAGGAGCTGCAGGACACGTATGAGATCGGAGGGGACGCGTGCCTCGGCGCGGGGGCGCTCGAGGTCTACGTCGCCGACAACCGCCTGGTGTCAGAGAAGATCTGGACGATGCGGCGCAACTGGCTGGAGGCGTTGAAGGCGATCGATCCTCTCGTGGGGACAGGCGACTTCGTCGTTCCCACGGCCTGCGTTCCGACGATGATGCGGCGATTGGAGGCGATCTCAAAGCAGTACGACACGGAGATCGCCTGTGTCGGCCACGCCGCCGATGGGAATCTGCACCCTGCGGTGCTCCGGCCCGATGGTATGGCATTGGACGACTGGAAGGATCGCATGGAGGAGATCGTTAGTCGGATTGCGGTGGAAGCCGCAAGCCTGGGCGGAGCGGTCAGTGGGGAACACGGGGTGGGGTTCATCAAGAAGCCGATCCTCGGTGCGACGAAGTCAGCGGAGATCGCGTTGATGCGACGCATCAAGGACGCCCTCGATCCGCGCGGCATCCTCAATCCAGGGAAGCTGTTCTGAGTGACGGAGACCGAGGAGGACACAATGCGGATCCAACGGATCGAGGCGTTCGGGCTGCGCGGGGGGACGCCCAAGGGCGGCTGGACTGATGAACTGAGCGGCGATGACTGCGTACATACGCTGGTCCGGGTCCTATCCGATGATGGTCGGTCGGGATGGGGAAGCGCGTTCACATCGGAACGCATGGTGCGGGCCTCCCTGTGTGAACTGAAGCCTCTCTACCATCAGGAGACGTGTCTCGAACCCGCGAGAGTGACGGAGAAACTGCATCAGCACACGTTCTGGATGGGGATGGGCGGGGCACTCACCCATACCATCAGTGCCATCGATATCGCACTCTGGGATCTGTTCGGAAAGATCGTGGAACAGCCCGTCGGACGCCTTCTTGGCGGGCGGTTCCGGGACCGGGTCCGACCCTATGCATCGCTTCTCATGGATGATCCAGGCCGGCTTGCAGACCGGTTGCACGAGGCCCGCGAACGAGGGTTTACCGCGTTCAAGATCGGTTGGGGGCCGTTTGGGAGGGTCAATCGAGAGACCGATGAAGCGATCGTGCGGGCTGCGCGCGATGCCGTCGGTCCCGATGCGCTTCTCATGGTCGATGCGGGGGGCTCCGATCCGTTCTGGCCTCACGGTCTGAAGTGGGCGCTGGATCGGGCATCGTTGCTCCGGGCGTACGACGTGCACTGGTTCGAGGAACCCCTCGATCAGGATGCGCTGGAGGATTTCGTCCGGCTGCGGTCCGCGGCACCGATCTCCATCGCCGGCGGGGAGACGTTGACGCGTCGACAGAGCTTCCAGACGTGGATCACCCGGGCGGCGCTGGACATCGTGCAGCCAGATGTGACGAAGTGCGGCGGTCTCAGCGAGTGCCGACGGATCGCCTGGCTGGCTGAGGCGTTCGGGGTGCGGTACATCCCGCATGGTTGGAACACAGCGCTTGGCCTTGCCGCCGATCTGCAGCTGGCCTCGGCGCTCCCGAGAACGGACCTTGTGGAGTACATCAGCGGATCCCCGTATGTCGATGAGCTAGTAAGCGAGCCCTGGAGCCTCGACCAGGAGGGATTCCTGCCCATCCCGGAGCGCCCTGGGCTGGGCATCACGCTGCACCCTGAGGCGCTCGAGCGCTACGTGAGACGGTCTCGAAACGATCCGTGATGGTATCGACCGGCTCCAGAAGGCGATCGCCATGACGCAGGATGAACGGAGAACGCTCGGCATCGACGGGGGGCTGAGTCCCGAATCGACGGCGGAGTCCTACCTCCGTCTCGTTCATCACTATCACACGGCCTTCGGCGATCACGACTACCCTCCGATGGTCATCTACAACGTCGCGTTCCAACCGTTCATCGATGCCGGATACCGATGTCCCGACGCGATCGTAGACGCTATCGAACGCCTCGCTGCGGAAGGGGCTGCGTTCGCCGTGATTCCCTGTAACTCAGTTCACATACTGCATCGGGATGTGTCCGCGAGGCTTCCGAGCCCGTGGATCAGCCTGATCGAGACGGTCGCTGATGCGGTCGCCGCGTCGGGAGTCGAGGCGGCGGGCGTGCTTGGGACTCGGTACACACTACATGAGGAAGCTGTATCAGGAGGCGCTTGGCCGGCGGGGCATCCGCGCGATCCTGCCACCGGCGGACCAGTTCGAGTGCGTGAACCGGATCACCTATGATGAGTTGGATCGCGACCTTGTCGTTCCGGAGTCGAAGCGCTTCGTAGTGGATGTATGTACAGAGATGGCACGCCGTGGCGCGGAGGGCAAGGCCTTGGGATGCACCGGACTGCCATCGCTGCTAACCGCCGACGATGTCAACGTGGACGTATACGACAGTACGGGTATCTAGGTCAACCGTACTTTGGGCTCCGCGCTGGACGCCGAGTCACGCGATCGTGCGCGCACCGGAGGACGGTGACCTATCGAGGCCGACGTGTATGGGCGATGGGAGGTTTTATGGGG
>Ga0180433_10000574_pt1 | contig 62850 bp, 63 predicted proteins | sample SS_ome_8_FD_132980 | JGI IMG/M metagenome (GOLD analysis project Ga0180433, IMG submission 132980) | Hypersaline lake sediment archaeal communities from the Salton Sea, California, USA - SS_1_D_1 metaG | ecosystem: Environmental > Aquatic > Non-marine Saline and Alkaline > Hypersaline >... | reverse complement strand
GAATCCAACAGGGCGCGCCTTGCGGTGTCTGGTAGGGCGTTATCGTTGACGCCACCCGACATGTTCGCAACAGATGCTGAAGCTCTTGAAGCAGACGGAGACTTGTGGAGTGGTACGCGCACAAAAACTGCGGCTTCTCTTTCGCGTTGGACCAACTCATGGAGCCGTCGGTATCAAATAGACCACTCAACAATCCCTCACGGAAGCTATCCGAAGCCCCGTAGAAAAATGGTGGCAGGTGCTTATTTTCCGCACCGCGGCCAATGAGCGGTTCGATGAACCTGGCCAATGCAGCGGAATAGATGGTGTGGTTTGTACAGCCGCAGCTGTTCTCGAACTTGCCTTCCGTAATGACCGCCCGCGACGTATGCGGTGCTTCTTTAAATACCGACCGGCTGGCTTCAACCCACCTTTGCGCCACCTCAGGATAACTTGATGCCAAAACCACACCCGCTGGCCGACCATCCGCATACATGACCCAGTCATCACCAATCAAGGCGCCGAGAAAATATCCGAAGTCGAAATCGACGGTCACCTCGTTGCGTAGACGACAACGGGAATCTTCGGGAAGCGGCAATGTTTTTATCCACCCAGCGTGGCTAGGCGCTTCGTCGATGATCGGAACAAATTGATTTTCAGATTCTGACGGCCGACGACGACACCATTCAAGAGAGGATGCGTCCACGCCATACACGGCCCTCTCATCATCGTCTGTAATGATCTGGCGACCACTGCCCGTTGTCACGATCTCGATCTGTCTCTGTCGATGAAGTGACCATCCAGTTACGGGCGCAAGGCGGGGCTCTCCCGTTGCCTCATCGAGACAAACAACGCGTATTCCCTCCGGCACGGGATGGTAGTCGATGTGGCCTTTAGTAGTTTTTTCGGGCAGATGAGGAAAATCCTCGAGGTTGCAGACAACAAGTTCACCTTCGTCGGTCGTATAGCCTACAGCTTCCATGAATCTCGCGGTCATGTAAATTCTCCGTGGTTCATAGAAGCTTATACCGCGGTTGTACACAGATCTTTCGACGGCTATAAGTACGCTTGCGCATTGCTGATCGCCGTCAAAGTCGGCGTTGTACCCTGAACACACGAGCGGGTGTATCTTGATCGCCTTCCCTTCGGTGAGCTTGGGTTGGAAAGCTTGGATGCCGTACTTGTGAAGAACGGGGTCGCGCTTCAACAATACTGGCCTCTCTTGAACGACTCTTTCCAGCGCTCTCTCAGCCAGCGGATCGCCTTGGTCAATCATCTGTTTGGCCCGAAGGGGCGTGGCACCCACTGTTCGCCGCAGCTCACGGATGAGGAAGGGCTTGTACATTTCCTTCGCCGCCTTGCGAGGGATTTCCGCTTCATCGAGGCTGAGCTTGGGCTCAGGGACGATGGTAGAGCGGGCGGTCAGGTCTTGCTTGCGTTTGATGATGACGTTCTGAAAATAGCCGCTTTTCGGACTTTCAACGCCGGCAATCTGTTGCACGAGGCCCGGGAATTTGCGATTGAGCGTGCCTCCTAGTCCGGTGACCGCTTTGAGGTGATCATAAATATCGGCCTCGAGAGGCGCCTTGATTGTTGCTGGCGTGCCGGCTGGGAACTCCTTGAGCTTCTTGTTGACGATGGCGAACTGCTTGTACAGCTCATTCACGTCATCCGTCTGCAGCCGGCCGTCATCCAGCACGGCGACGGGTCTCATATTCGGCGGCAAAACCGGGAGGTTGTTCATCATGTACGCTTCAGTGGGCAACATTCCCGTCTTTTTGAGTGCTCGAAGATACTTAATGCGTCGGCGGGCTTCATTTTGGAGCTGGCCTTTGAGCTTGGGGATCCTCTCCTCCTCGTGCTTGAGCGTCGTCTCGACGTTGACGTTGCCCAAAAGGCGGCCGACAGACTTGGGACCGTACACCGCCCCTTTTGCCCCTTGCTCCTCGATGATGGTTCCGTCGGTGAGCACGCCAGCCTCACCCTTGATGAGCCGTTCATACTGCGGCCCCCGAATCCCAGCCACACTCATGATGGCCTTCTCGAATAGAGGGTTGGGCATCGGCGTCGAGAGGGGAATGTGCGACCACTTTGATCCTGAATGACCACCCGTTGCTTCGGGATCGAAGAGACCGCCCTTTTCGGGCTTGAGGGTGCGCATCTTGATTAACTTGCCCGCGTCCTTGAGCTCGCCGTTCGACATCTCCAGGACTTGCTTGTCCGTGAGGGGCATGAGGTTGAGGGAGTTGCCGTCCTGCTCCACATTGACCCCCGCCGCCCGCAACATGGACTCGAACTTCTTGTACGAGAAGGTGGGCTTGGGTGGCGGCAACATCTCTCCGGACTGGAGCGCCATCCATAGCTCGTCGTTGTCGCCAGCATTGGCACGGTCACTCTTGTATGTGCTCATCTCACGCACGTTGGCCTTGGCACCTCGTGCGAGCAGAGCGTAGACACCAAGAGCACCAAGCGCCTGGCCACCCTTTGGGCCGCCGCCTTTGGGTACGAGGTTCTGGTCGTAGGAATCCCGACTACGCGCCGCCATCTTCTTGTCGACCTGGTGCTCAAGCTTGAGGAAATATTGAGGACCAACGAGCACGCCGGGGATCTTCTTGCCGGTTGTCGGATCGAGAACGGTCTCCTTGTCGGCAATCCCATTCTCCTTGAGCGCTGCTTGGACGTGACCGATATTGTCCTCGAGCTCAAAGTTGGCGACCTTGAACGGCTTCCCGGTTTTCTTCGCAATCTTCGCCGCAGCCACCTCCAACACCTGCCCCGCATTCATGCGGCCGGCGAGGCCGATGGGGTTGAACAGGATGTCGACCGGCTTGCCATCTTCGGTTCGCGGCATCTCTTCGTCGGGCAGGATGGCGGTACAGATCCCCTTGCCGCCGTGACGGTTGGACACCTTGTCGCCGAGCTTTGCCGCCTCGGTGGTGCGGATGTGGACATCCACTCGCCGGCCACGCTTTTTGACCTCGACCACCTCGCCAGGAACATCCTCCTCCCAGGTGATGGCCTTGTCCTTCATGGGATTGACAATGGACTTGTGTAGCTGCCGAAACCTCTGCTCCTCAGTCGTCAGCTCGCGTTTGGCCATGGCAGCGATGATCGTGTCACCGGGCTTGAGCACCTGGCCGGGCTTGGCCACGCCCCCGTCGTCCAGCTTTTCGAGCTGCTCCTTATCGACCTTGGTCGGAAAGTACGCTTGATACTTCTTTTTGCCCGAAACCTCGGCGTCGGTCGTTGTGATGCCCTTCTTGTACATGTGCTCGGAGGAAAGCTTTTTTGCCGCTGCTTCGGACAGCACCACTCCATCCTCGAAGTTGTAGCCTCGGTACGGCATGTAGGCCGTCGTCAGGTTGGTCCCGGGAGCGTAGACTCCACCGCGCGAGAAGTTGGTATCGGCGACGAGCTGATCCTTTTTGACCACGTCGCCGACCTTGACCGCCGGCTCGCTGTGAAGAAAGCCCTTCTTGTCGTTGGTCGGATAGTTGTCGTACAGCGGCACGCGATGCTTTTTCCGATCACTGCCTAAAATGGTGATGTAGTCCTTTGAAACATCGACGACCTTTCCGTCTACATGCGCACGCTGACTTGAAAAGCGGCCAACAAGATCGTCGAACGTGTTTTTGCCAAGAGCGGATTGAACAAGCGGCGCCTCTCGTTCTTTGAGTGCGATCGCTTGCTCCATTTGCCGGCCGGCCATCGTGGCACGGTTGGGGGAGTCGGAGGAGATGAAGGGCACCAGGTTCGTCGCCATCGAAAACATCTGACTCGAGCGAGGAACGATGTACTGAACCTTGTCCATCGACATTTCCCGCATCTCGTTGCCAACGGTGCTGGCAGTGACCGTCTTGCCCTTTTTCGGCACGAATTTACCGCCTACGCGTTTGACCGAATCGGGAAGAGCCACGATGGAGTCGTGTACCTGTTCGGGCCGCAGGTGCTCCAGCTTGCCGGTCTTGGCGTTGTAGAGAGGAATGGTCACGTCATTCCCCTGCTTCCGCGCCCCAATGCTTAGATGCAGTGTGACACCAGTCTTTCCGGACTCTGGAGTGTGGAGGCTGTCGAGCACACCGAAGTGCGATGGATCCACAAGCTTCGCGTCCTCGGTGATGCGATTCGCATCCTTCACTCCGCCTTCGCCAGTGATGGTGGTCCGAATCTGCCCCGACATGATGTGGAGCGGATTTGTCTGAGACGTTGTGCTGGCCAATGTCGACTGGCCGAAGAAATCCTTGAGCGGCCGATTAAAGACATCTGGGCCGACAATGTCACGAATCTTTCCGCGCCGATCCAAATTGTTTTTGATTCGACGAGAAATGATCTTTCGATTCTCGGTAATCCGCTCCCCAAGAATGTCCTCGATGCCGTGAAAGGTCTTGAACATGAGTGAGTCGCGGACGTCCGGCTTCTCTTCGCCTCGCGAGACGCCCAGCAACCTCTGCGACGACCGCAGCACGGCCTCGGGCGTAATACGGTCGATGGCCTTACCCAACGTCCGCTTTGTTGCCGTCGGGTCGAGCTTGGTCTCAGCGAAGTTGTCTCGGATCACTTCAACGGCCTGATCGTAGCTCTCCACCGTCGCCGTTGGATCCAAACGCTCGGCGAACTTCGTTACGATTTTCGACACATTGATGGGGCGGCCGCGTGTGTCCATACGGTTGGCCTGAAAGATGTCTTCGCCCCACTGCTTTTTGAGCGCCGCATCGTCATAGCCAAGAGCTCGCATGATGGGGTAGAGAGGAGGATTCGAGCCACCGAGCGCGACCTTGAATTTCTTCTCCTGCGGATCAAAGTTCACATGGAAGGGGCGTCCTTTGATGTTGAAGAAGCTTTCGAGCTCGCCGTTCTGCTTCACCTTCGTGTAGACGCCGGGCTTGAGCCGCCATTGGTTGTCGACCTGGTACTCTGACCCGTCAACGATGTAGGAGTAACGATTAGTTATCATTGGCAGCGTCGCCACTTTTTGGCGGCTGCGGTCGACAACCTTTCCCGTTTTCTTGTCCTTCAGAACAAGATTGGCGTGGATGGGGATCCCCCACGTCCTTCCGCCCATCTTCGCCTTCTTCTGCGCGGGGACATCGTTGACGTGCAGGTCCTCTTTCACGTCAACGCTGTCAACTTCGAGAATGTGCTTGGTGCCCTCCTGGGGAAAGCTCTCCTGAATCGCCGTCTGTACCCGGTCTTTGAGAGCTTGAAAACTCTCTGCGGGGTCGAATCGAGCCATGACAGGTCCTCATCTTTCTTTTTGCTCGACTTTATCAGTGCGCAAAAAACCCAGCAAGGACGCGGTTATAAGGAGGATGAGGCGGTATCGTGTTAGCCCGCCTTTGGAAAGGAGTGAGGATGGTTGGTGTGGAGGCAGTTGAAAGGTCCTCGCAGTTGAGGGGCAAAGGTGCCGATGACACGGGCGCCTTTGACTCGTTGGACCTCGAGGATGAGATCCTCGAGGACCTCGAGTACGACTGCGAGGACACGGAAGGGGAGGACGAGGAGTGAGGCTGTTCGTCCTCGTCGCAGCGGCAACTGCGGCGATCACGGTAGCCTCATTGATGCGGTAACCTCTCCACCAACCAGGGGCGCCCCCAACTCGGGGGCGCCCTATCCCCAACTCTTTTCTTAGATCTGTGCGTTCGCGGCGCCACGTCTAGGTGGAAGTTGGACGGGGAGCTCGCGAGCGGCTGCAGGGCTATTGAAGGTGAGCCCCAATCCCTTTCCGATTTGGCCGGCGAGCTGTGGATTGCTCTGACCAATCCGCTGCAGAATCCGCTGCTGTGCTTGCGGATCCAGAGCACGCATGCGCTGCACAACTTGCTCGAACCCCTCGGCCGGTTGCTGCGGCGTGACCGGCGGAGAACCCACCCCCTCGCCCGGCTCTCCAGGAGCGGCACCGTGCATACCTGCCATGGCCTGCTGCTGCTCCTGAGCGATGACCGTTTGGGCCTTCGCTTGATAACGCGCGTTGACCACCTGCGCCTCGCCAGCAATCTCTGCCTCGGCCAGCTGCTGTTGCTTGACCGCCTCCAGGCGCCGCTTGGTCTCACTCTTGAGCAGCGCGTCCTCCTCTTCGGGACTGAGATCACTGTCTTGCAACAACGTCGTGTCACTGATCTTGCCCGCCTGGTTGAGCTGAAACAGGTACGCTTTACGCTGCAAGTCATCCGCCATCTTGAACGGCTTGAACCGCACCTTCACGGCTGGCCAGTCCATGTGGGCCGCAATGCGGCGAATGATGAAAGTGTTGAGAAGCTGCTGCAGTCCACTCAGATAACGGAGAAACTGATTTTCCAGCATGCGCAGTGAGACGGACGATCCCGAATAGCTGAGGCCGCCGAAGAAAAACTCCTGAGGTACGCCCATGCCCGAAATGATCTGCTCGGACAGCGCGCGCATTTCTTGTGTCAGCAATAATGCTCTACCGTCTCCACCAATCACTTGGTGACCGATAGGCAGTGGGAGAATTGGGATATATTGACGGTCTTGTCTCCAAAGAAACAGCTCGTTCCGAACCGCCTTCCGCCAGTCAGTCAAGTTGACCATACTGTAGGGGCTGGCTCCCTCGGAAGACTGCTGCGGGTAGATCGTGACGAGCGGAAGGAGTCTCTCCAGAAGCACAGACTCTTGGGACTTCTTCATGATCTGGAGGTAGAACGTGTCCTTCAATACCGGCATCGCCAACGGAATACCCCAACCACGATCTCGGGGGCCTGTCATGATGGCCGCGCGCTTGAGGTGGTAGATGTTCTCCCTGTTGATAACGATGGACTTGTTCTGCTTGGCCGCATCCAGAAATATCTGCGGAGCATCCTCTACTGTTTCTCGCCGCCCCAACGTGATTTCGTTTTTCGATGACGTCGGCAGGTTGAAATAGTGTGTCGACACGTGCGTGAGCGCATTGTAGTGAATATCAAGATCTTCTGGATTCCACAGAATGACCTTCATGCCGCTGGTCGTACGCAGTGTCTGCTCCCGAACCTCCGCCGTGCTCAATGCGCCGCACTTCCGACATGTCAGACGAAACCTGTAATCGTAAAATCGATAGTTCGCCGTCTTGGCCGGTTCCCAATGGTGGCACTCGGAACAACCCAACCATTTCACGGTTGGCGTGTACATAGAGATGGGCGCGTTGCCGTAGCAAAAATAATGAATGCCGATGTCGGTCAAAATGGAACGAATCTGCAGATCATCCTCAAGGCATGCTTGCCACAGATCCTTCAGTCCCTTGCTGTCCGTGTCGTACACCATGTCCGTCAGCGGATAGAGAGCCATCTTGTTGATGATGGCGGAGTGAAGAGGGCTGGTCAGATAGTAATACCTGACCCAACGAAACATACTCTTGACGGTGGGTGGCAGGTAGGTCTGAGCAATGTCGAAAAAGGGCGACGGATAGCTGACCGTCTGCGACGCCGTCTGTCCAATTCGGCCAGGGGTCAGCGCTGGAGTTGAGCCACGTCCAGGTTGAGTGAGCATTATTTCACCGCTGTGGGCGGTTCCGAAGGCGCTCGACTCCGTATCCAAGCGCCTCGCCACCCTTACCTGCCAGAGTTCCAAGAGCCATGGAGGCACCGATTGGCATACCGCCCGCCAACGTCCAGCCGGCCGTCTCACCAAGACCCTGCGCAAACTGACGAACATCCCCCGTCTGCGCGAGCTCGGCTCCAGACTGTGCCGCCATGGCAGCCGGCAACACGGCCCCCATCGCCATTCCGGGCGCTGTGATATTGAGCTTTGCCGCCTCGAGTGGGCTCATCCCAGCCCGCCCCGCGTAGCCGCGCGCCAGACCCGGAAGCGAGGTCATGCCAGATTCAGCCAGACGGCGCCGCGCTTCCCGCGTCGCGAGCATCCGTCTGGCCATCCAGTCCTGTACGCGTGCGCCCGTTTGCGTCTCGCCAATCCCAAGTAGACGACCGACGGTGCCCTCCCGAACCCGCTTGCGCGCTTCTTGCTGCGTCAGCCGTTCGGGCACATCCATCTTCATCGCCTTCAGTTTGGCCACCCGTTCGGCTTTGGTAAGAGGCTGCTGCGCCCGGGCGCCCAGCTGCCACCATTTGGTCCCCTCTGTGCCTCGGCCAACGAGACCGCGGCCGGGAAGGTAGCCGGTCACGCCGTGCAGCTGTCGCTGACCAAAGCGCTGCGCCTGCTGTCGACCAGCACGCGTTGCGAACTGTCCACCCAACAATCCGGCGCCAGCTCCGAATAGAGCTCCGCGCACGGTACCGAGGGTCCTCTGCTCGGGAGGGGCGGTCGCCGCTCCCAGCGCGCCCCCACCGGCCCCACCAAGCAGGGCGCCCGCGATACGACCGGCCCATGGCGAGCTTAGACTGACCGCGATCTTCTCAAACTCGTCGGCTTGGGCGTTTGCAAGATTGAGCGTGTAGTCATAGTTGGGCATGCTTCACAACCTTCAGCTGCTCTTCGAGCTGACGTCGACGATACAAATGGTACTCGTGTGCCAAAATGAGTCGCGCCACTGGCACATCCACCGGATTTTCTTCCAGGAGAATATCCGAGTTCGCTAAGCGTTGCGCGTAACGTTTGGCAATCGGCGCCGGATCATGAGTGTACGAACGCACAAGCTTGCTGGCCGGGGCACCACACAGATCACACATATCGTTTTCCGTATCAATGTCGATTTTCCCACATGCCGTGCATCGATACATGGGACGGGCGGCCCGTTCCTGCGCAAAATCGACGGGCGGGGGCAAGTAGCTGACCCCCTCGTCCAAAAAGCAGGTGGCGATGAATATTTCGACTTCGTCGCTGAAGACGGCATCGCGAATGCGTTTCATGATGTCGACGGCCACAACAAGCTGTGCGATTGAGGGTTTTTGCAAAATGCGAAAATTCGGCACATTGTTGTTGAACGCCTGACAGACAACATTGAATACGCCCCACGCTTCCCACGGCGTGGTCACGGCGTGACAGGTGCGGAGCGCCTGGATTTTATTGCGCGCGTGTACACTGATGGATTGTTTGAAATCATCCTCGATCTCAGCCCAGACAGTCTCGGGCTCCCACCCAAGCCATGCCGCTCCGTACTTGTTAAGGAGAACGATATCCAAAAGCAGCGGGTGAGTGTCGGGATGGCCGAAGATGTTCTTTGCAGTGAAAGGCACCGGCCGAGCGCCCTGAGATTGGCTGGGCTCCTCCGGAGGCTCCGCCTCGACGACGGGAGAGGTTTCATCGTCTTCCGCGGGCACCGGAGGAGCACCACTCTTCAAGTTCCGATAGAACGTCTCCTCCTGGGCGGTGAGCATTTGGCCCCTACGCGAGCACGACGGCGACTGTCTGTGTGCGGACACCGTCGGTCGCGACGGTGATGGCCGAGGGATCTCCGACCGCTCGTGGATCACCGCCAGCGGTCAAATTCGGAATGGTGACGATGGCAGACGTCTCGGACAGATTGGCGTTCGATGTGGCGGCACCCGTGTCGTGTTTGATAGGAGCAGCCACGCCTGCGACCACACAACTCCAACCCTCGCCGGTGCCGCCGGTCAGATTGGCTTCGGTGACCGTTCCGAAGGCGGCGCCACCACCTGAGTCGGCGCGCAAGGTTTGGTAGTTGGCCGCAGCGGCGTTGTTCAGCGCCGTGGCGATGGTGTCCTCATTGGGCGTGGCCCCACCCAGGTCGATGGTGAGCTTGCTGGCCGGCATCGCGATGGTCAGACCGCCACCGCCGGTGTCCACCACCTCGACACTGTAGTCGTTGCCCGCCAAGCCAGGCACGCAGGCGATGATGTCCAAGCTTGCGCCGAGCGTGAGGCTGGCGAACGCCTGCCCCTGCAGCAGGTACTGGCCACGCAGCGTCGCGTCGCCACCGGCCGCGGCCGGTGCACCGCCAGAAACCCACTCGAGCTCCGGATACTCATCCGCTGCCGTCCGCCCTTCGTTCTTCCGGAAGGCCACCTCCACATCCGAACGGAGGTCACCAACCTCACCAGGAAGTCCGCCCTTCCCGTCGTGTGCCAGGTGCGGACGGCGGGCAGTCTCACCGCCAAAAGCCTTGCTTACCATGTTCTCCTCCTAGAGACCTGATGCGTGTTGTTGAGCCATTCGTGCGATGGCACGTTTCGAGTTGAGCGGCAGGGACTCGAATATTGGAATCGGGTCCCGCGCCAAAGCCCTCGCAAGGTCCTCGCCGAACTTGTCTTTGAGGACATCCTGACCTTCCGACGCGAAGGTTCGCAACTCCCCCTCTGATAACGCTTCCGTTCCCTGCACCCATCGCCAACTTTCCTGCGCGACTTTGCCGAAAGTGGTAAACCATGGATCGGGAATTCCACTATCCCAATACCGGTCAATCCCCGTAACGATGTCCAGCTCCGCCAATGTTTCTGCGAAAACGTCGGGCGACATTGAAGCTCTCTTTTCCATCAGCAGCTTCAGCATATCGGGAGCTTCTCCGTTCTCCAGATCAGCCCAAACTTGCCGTCGAGTTTCTACCGACGTGGCCAGCTCCTCGTCATCGGCATAGGTGCGCGACCCGTATTTCTGAATCGTATCGCTGACCGTCACCCCAAGCGTGGCTGCCTGAGATGCGATCTTGACGCACGCTTCATGACGTGCGCGCGGATGCAATTCGCGTCCTGTCTCCGTGAAATGCCGGGCAGCTGATGCCACGTGATCGTAGGAGCTGAGCTTTGCCTCTGGGTCCAGCACATGCGCTCCCGGGTCGTAAGCCAATTTCGTGAAGAAGTCCTCTTCCGCCAACTTGAAAGTCACGTAAGGGTCGCCCATAACGGACGCGAGCTTCCCCGTCTGTGCGGGCGCTGATACCGGCATGACTGACGTCCCAACAAGCTCGGATTCTTTCTTTTTTGCTGGTGTCGTCAGGATCGGCCCATCAGATTTGATAAGGACCTTTTTTGCTTTTGCCTCTTTGGCGAGCGGGGCTGGCGGTGTGATTTGAAAATGCACACAAGCACGGAGCAAGTTTTCTGCAGCCACGTGCTTGGCCTCTTCCGGAAGCAGCGCAGCGCCCTTCTCGATAAAATACAACGTATTTACGGCTGTGTGCGCTTTGTCCACGCACGCATACTTCCGCAGCGGTGCACCGTCCCCCAACAGAACGACCGCAAAGGCGTGGTCCGGAAGGGCCGCCAGCACGGCATCATCCATGATGCTCGCTGTCTTGATGAAGTCTGGTGCGCTCTGATTTGCGAACATCGCTTTGAGCGACTCGAAATCATCGTCATAAGGATCGATTACCGAACCAGCCGGAATCTGCATCGCGCCTCTCCGCTCCGTAAAACGCAAAATGTTACAGTTATTCTGTTCTCGGAATCAAGTCTACCATCGCGGAACCCTTGAGCAAAGATACGAAAAATTACGGTATAAGAGATTCCCTGACCGGGCAGTTTACATGACAAAGGAGGGTATGTGGGCGTTTTCGATGAACAGGAGTGCCTCGGGCATTACTCCGAGGATGATTACGAATGCAGTGTCTGCAACGAACGCGTGCAGTGTCGGTTGCAGACGCGGAAGATTCATGGGATCCCGCCACACCGACCGGCAACAACCATTGGCCGCGCTCCATTTACGACGACACGGCCGATGCCCAGTCAGCGCCAGCACGACCAATCAGTAGAACAGCGAGCCTACGAGAAGCTTGGCTACGCCGTCGCGCCACCCGTAGAGTTCCGGCGGGTGGCAGTCTTGCCAAAGGAGGGTGAAACACTTTTTCAACGACTTATGAAAAACATGCTCGCCGGCGGTCTCTCTGCAGCCGGTGAGGAAATGGCGGCATACTTTCGTTGGAATAAATTCTAAGGGAGTCGCATGTACACTGTTCCGGTCAGGGATTCTGAATACGGATATTACGATGGATGGCTTTGGCTACCAAAGACGAAAGTCAATCCAAGCATCCTCAAGACCAGCCTGACACTCGATGCCGACGGGCAGGAGCCCATTCGAGCTTTCCGTGAGGCGCCACGGCATATTGGAATTCCTCGAGCGAAGATCGATCCAGAAAAGCTCGGATACGAGGTTGTGGACCTTCGCCCGCGCTCTTACGCCCAAACACGCATCGAAAGCCGAATCGTGCTCGACAAACAACGCCCCGAGCGTTCCGACCAATCTGATGCGTTCCGCGACATGTGTTGTGCGAACGGCGGTATTTTGAATCTAGCCTGCGGGCTCGGCAAAACAGTCATTGCGTTGCACCTCATCGCTCACCTCAAGGTACCGGCCCTCATCATTGGATACCCAACGCACCTCGAGCAATGGAAGCAGGAAATCAATCGGTTCCTGGAAATCGATGGCGATCTCGGGTGGGTACAGGGCAATCCCAAAAAATGGACCTGGCGTGCGCCAATCACTCTCGCCAGCATCAACTCTCTTGCTCGACACGCCAATTCCATTCCGCTAGAGATGGCCGCATTTCCAGGAGTCGTCGTCTTCGACGAGGTTCATCATCTTGGCGGGGCAGTTCTATCCCGCACAGCCCCGCTCTTCTTGGGACGGCGTTACGGTCTGACGGCGACCGTTGACCGACCTGATGGGCGGCATCTTTTGTATCTGTGGCATCTTGGTCCCGTATTCCACAGCAACCTCGAACAAGACATGATTCCCACAGTTACTTTTGTCGCATCACCCACACAATTGGATTTGCGCGACAGGGAAACTCGTCGAGGGTGTTGTGACGTAACCGGTGAATTCCATTTCGCCAAAACGTGTGCCTATCTCAGCACACGGGAAAAAGAAATTCGACTCGCAAAAATGATTATTGACGAAGGCTTAGCCAGAGATCGTACGCTGATGGTGATCGCGCTTTCAACAGAAAGATTGCGAGTCATGCACGAGCTTTATCCGAACTCTGGATTCATCAATCGCACCGTACCGCAAAAAGAGCGCCTATCAATTCTTCTGAATAACCGACTTGTTTTCGGAACAACCCAAATGCTGCGCGAGTCGCTAAGCAAAAAATCGTTAGATGCGCTCATCAGCTTGACAGAATTCTCGAGTGACAATCTACTGCAACAGTGCATGGGCAGGACCCAGCGCCGTCTACCAGGAAAAAAGATGCCGAAAGTAATTTTCATTTGGCATCACAAAGTGGGACCCCTGGCCGCAGCCGGGCGTAAGCTCATGCGCATTCTCAAGTCGTGGAATATTCCGCTAAAAATCGTAGGAGAGGAAGATGCCTAAGAAAATGCCGAAAGACATACAAGGACTTGCTGTGGTCCTCTGCGGACCGAACACATACATGGGGAAGGCAAGCGAAGTAGGTCAACCACCATTCGCCGCCGGCCGGGAAATAATCCTCCGCGATGTTTTGGAGGTACGCCCCACCCTACGAACTGGACCAAATGGTCTGCCCGTCGAGGCGCTGGCTCTCGCCAACCTGCATTGGACGATGCTGGAGCCTCTGCCGCAGCTCATCGTCACTCCAAGTGGGGGCTACTACGTATCGTGGTTGAGCCCAGAGAGCCAAGAGATCAACTGCGAAGTCTACAGCAGCACCCTCGAGGAGATGCGGCAAAAGCGCCAAGAGATGCTCGCACAAGCGGCCGGAATCTCCATTGCGCGGCCCGGAGTCCTGCACGACATCGACAACGTGGCCACGAAACACAACCTGAACCCTGCCGAGTTCGCCTCCAAGATTCGTGGTGGAGGGCATGAATAACGAGCTTCCACGCCCCCTCCCGTTCACGGAGAGGTGGCGAAACTGCACAAGGTGCAAGCTGCACGAAACTCGCACGAACGTCGTCTTGGGAGTCGGGAATCATCACGCGAATATCGTTGTCTTCGGCGAAGGCCCAGGGTTCACCGAAGACGACGAGGGCATTCCGTTCGTGGGCGAATCGGGAGAGATTCTCAATGAATTTTTGCTCGACGCCGAAATTGATCGAACGGATCTGTTCATCGACAACGTCGTTAAATGCGTTCCCTTCGTCCGAAGCGACGGGCGCAAACGCGTCATCCGAAAACCAACTGCAGCGGAGCTCACCGCCTGCAGCTCGTACATTGAGGAGGTAATCTACACGATCGACCCGATCGCCATCATCGCGTTTGGCGCCACTGCCTTCAAAGCGTTGACCGGCATCCCGGAGACCATCACGCAGGCACGCAAGGACCTGTACACCGTATCAATCCCCGGATTCTACAAGAACGTCAGCTACCCCGTGTTCCCCATGTTTCATCCAGCACACCTGCTGCGTGAGCCGTCAAAACGTAAGAGATCGCCACGATGGTTCTTTCAACATGACCTGCATGAGGCCAAGAAGCTGGTAAACACGCTGGATCGAATCTATCAGGAAGCCCAGCAGAAAATGGAGGAGTTGCGAAATGACCGAGAGTCCTAGAGCCCGTGTTGCGCGCGTGTACCAGGAGTACGCCGACGCACAGCGGGAGCTGCTCGCGTTCGAGAGCGAGCATGCAGAAATCATGGACGAGCTGCACGAGCTCGTTCGGCAACGCGAAAATGCGAGACGTCTTCTCGAAATCACTGTCGGCGAAACGCGAATCGAGGCTGGTGGCATGAAGGTCGTCGTCATGCAGAGACGAACCTATGATGCCGCGATGCTACACGAAGCTCTCAAAAAGCACCCCAAGCTGCGCGACCGCGTTGTCGCCCGCGAATTCAAAATTCAAACAAAAGCGTTCAATGCAGCAGTCTCTACCGGCGAAATCAGTGCAGAGTTGCGCGATACTGTCACAACTGAGATCAAGGAATCGGTGCAGATCAGACACAAAATCGGACCATACGACTTGTCATGAACGCAGAAGCCACTATCACCACAACCATTTGGAGGAACGACGACGTGCCAGAGACCAAAAGAAGGACCGTCGACGTCGACGTTTTGCTCGGTGACGGTAAGGCCAAAATCTCTCGGGGCCTTACTGAGCGTTTGGGCATACGCTTCAACCGATACGTCGTTGGCTCGTATATCAATGTCGAGCTGACGTGCAATCAGGATGCGGACACCATTCGGCGAGCTTTGGCTACGGCTTGCGGGCTTGCTGAGGAGGAGGCCAACCGTTACCACCCAAAGCTGGTCAAAATCGTTGAGGCAGTAGCCACAGAGGTAGGTGATGATTAAGGGCACCGCTGGCCGTATGCAAACGCTTCTTGTGACCGACATTCAAATACAAACCGGCGGCTCTGACGCCTTCGGCATGAAGGCTCGAGGCGTTCTGCTCGATTCGCCAACATTCTCCTCGGCCAAGGCCACGTGGGAAGAGGCCCCCGTCGAATGGCCAGAGGAGGTGCGGCAGGCAGCCAAAATCCTCATCGAAGCGGTGGAGCACGCAACCGCTAGGCATTTTCTGGAAGGAGCGAATGATGGCCCAAGCAGCAGAAGAGACGACATCCCCCCGGGGATCATTCCGATTGGACTGGACGACTCCGGAGAGGGACCAGCTCAGCTTTGACGATGTGCAGGAGCATGCTCAGCGGCGAGCGGACCTTCGCCTGGAGCCGAGGTCGCTAGGCGTGCGTATACGGGGGCTGTCTCCCGACGATGTATCCACGATCACGCCAGACATGATCCATTTGTCGGCATGCACATTTCCGAGCGCCAACACCATCCACGTTCCCCAATTCGGCACGCTGCAGTTGACGTCGTGGTCTCACCAGCAGATCCGCGCACTGACGGGTGTGCATCTCAGGAAATTCTGCGAGCTTTCGACCGAACCAATCGTGCAGCGCACGATGCAAGACAACCTCAAGCCTCGGAAAAATGACCCAAGCTACGTCCGCCGCCTCATTGTGCGTCGTGCGGCACCGGGCGAGAAGGTCGAGCCGCACGTCGACGGCGTTCTCGCCGGACTCGTTGGCCCACACTACCGCCCGATTGGGGACGAGGTTGTCTTTGACGCCCTCCGATCCCAACTAGGACCCGCCGTAAACGACATCGAAGGCTACGCGTTTTCGCACCAGTTCAACTCGTCACACTACATGCTCGTTTTCCACAACACGATCCGCGGTTCTGGAGCCGGGAGACACCGTTTCGGCGTGCGCATTCGCAATTCCGAGGTGGGCTCGCGTGCCTTGTCCCTGTACAGCTGGCTTGTCCGCAGTGTCTGCTCAAACGGCATGATACTGGGAGACAAGACAGGAGCGCTCTTCGTACAACGTCATGTTCATGTCACGAAAGAGCGGCTGATGAAGTCGCTGAAAAACGCCGGCGAAGAACTCCAGAAAATGCTGAAACTTTCGCCGAAAATCATTGGCACGCTCCTCGCCGTCAAGATCCCCGACGATCCCGGCGCATATATTGAAACTCTGCTTGCACGCCAGCCTAAGTACATCGTCGAGGCCGTAAAGAAAGCGTACGGGCTTGAGAAACTCTGGGGCCTCTACGGCATCCTTCAGGCGATTGCACGGGTGGGCGTTGCCCTTCGGAAAGACTTGGACAAGCGGCTGGAGCTCGAGCGCCTCTGCGGTAAGCTCCTCGAGAAGTACCTGAAACCGCTCGTTTGATAAGGCATTTCGTCAGGAATAGTTGTGGCGGCTTGAGTCGACCACAACATCTTGTGTATTGACCACTCGATTGTTCCGGATAGGCTTAAAGACTTCCGGAAAATAGGGGACAAATGTCAGGCCACGCTGAGTTGCGGCTAATCACGGAGGTGATACGGCAGAAAGACTTCCGCACCGTCGTTCGGGCCAATATCAGCGACGACATGTTCATGGTCGCTGAGGCCCGCGAAATGTTCCGATTTATTCGGGATTACTTCTACGATCAGCGCCACTACGGATCCGTCCCTTCGCAACGCATTATGCGAAAGAGCTTCAAGGGATTCACTCCCGTTACCGGACAATCAAGTATACAGGAGCTCTGTGAAGAGATTCGTGAAATTGCGCTGCAGAACAAGATCGTCCAAATCTGCGAAGGCATCGTTCTCAATCTCGAACAAGGCGAGAGCGCCTACCAGTCAATGAGCAGCCTCCGATCCGGCTACGCAACACTCCAAACAATGACCCCAGCCTCCCGCGATTTGATTCTCGCCGACTCAGCAATCGAAGTGCTTGAGGAATACAGGCTCGTAAAAGAGAACGGTCTGATGACGGGCCTACCATTCCCCTGGTACCAGCTCAACATGGAGACGCAAGGTATACAGGAGGAGGATCTTGTCGTTATCTTCGGCCGACCCAAGAGCATGAAATCCTGGCTCACAACAAAAGGCGTGACGCATACCTACTTGCACGCCAACGCTCGCGTCATGGTCTACAGCTGCGAGATGCCCCCCAAGCAGTATCGCCGACGCGTTGCATGCTGCATCTGCGATCTGGATTACAATCGACTCAAAAAGGGGAAGCTCGAGCCGCACGAAGAGGAGCTGCTCAAGCATGAGCTGTCCGCCATTGCAGAGCTTGAGTCAGAAGACATGCGCAACGGCCGTCACCGCTCGTTCCTTTTCACATCAGACAAAGACGATCCGCAAGGCGGTGGCGTTTCTCACCTTATCGCCAAAGCAGAAACCTTTGAGCCCGACATCATCTGGGTCGATTCGTACTACCGCATGAAAGATGACCGCAGCCGAAAACGATCGCCAAAATGGGACGCGCAAACGGGAATCATTCAGGACCTGAAGCACGCAACACAGCAGCTGCGCGTCCCCATCATTGCCGTTACACAAAAGAAGCGAGGCAACAAAGACGGCGACACAGATGTTCTCGAAGACCTAGAAGACATCGCCTACGCCGACGCAGTCGGCATGGAGGCGGATCTCGTCTTCCGTATCGTGAAGGGAAGGAAGCTCAATCAAGATGGGACCGTTCCGCTGACGGTCCAAATTGCCGGCGCTCGCGAAATACTGGCGCAAGGCTTTGCCCTAAGCGTCATTCCGTGCACCCACTGGCGCTGGGACGGCTGGTTGACACACGACAAATCACATGTGCCACAAAACGGAGCGCAACCACGCGGTCCGTCAGTTGAAACGATGTGCGGCATAACTCGCCAAGCGAAAACCGCCAACGATTTCACCAAAAAGCTGAAGTTGGACTACTGATGCATGAGCTAGGACCCATCGGCACGCTGGTCATGCCGATGCTCCAGCGGGCACGGCTCAGTAGTGGAGGAAACATCATCGCATGCTGCCCATTCCACGATGACCGGCGGCCCAGCTTCTCCATACATTCCGAAACTGGTTATTGGATCTGCTTCGGCTGCGGCCTGCGTGGAGGCATCGAGCGCTTTCTCGAGCTCCAGCATTATTCGAAGAGCAGAATCGAGCAGGAGCTCGGTCCCCTCCGCGCAGAGCTGCAGCAGTACCGACAAACAAGAAAGCGACAGGAGGCCAGACGCTTTCAGAACCGAGATCCCTTTCTGGCCGATCCCGTACTTGATGAGGCGCTGACTGGCATCTTCTACTTCCAACCGCGCGCGCTCGAGCGTGATTTCGATTCCGGACTACTGAAGAGCTACGGCATCGGCTATGATCGCAGCGCCGATCGCATCATGTTTCCCATACGCGACCTGTACGGGAATCTTGCCGGCTACTCCGGCCGGGCCGTGAAAGAGGGAGAGCAAATACGCTATAAGGTGTACACCGGTGGACGAAGAAAGGAAGATGGTAGCTGGGTACCGGGCGATTATGGTGAAGCGTTCGATCAAGTGTACCCAGAGTACACACTCAACAAGAAACAGTTTTTATGGAACGCCCACAATGTTTATCCAAAAGTGCTCAACGGCTCCGACGAACCCGTCATTATCACTGAAGGATACAAAGCCTGCCTCTGGATCATTCAGGCGGGCTGGACACAAACTGTAGCGCTGATGGGATCATTCCTTACTCAAATTCAGCGAAGCATCCTGGATCGCATGGGAGGGAACGAACTGGTTCTGTTTTTGGACAACGATGCGGCAGGTATAGCTGCAACTGAGCGTATCGGCAAATCGCTCAAACGCTCCGCAAAAGTCACGATCGCGGAGTATCAACCCTGGGCAAAGCAGCCGGACGACTTCAACAAAGCAGGGTTGCAGCACGCACTCGACAACAGAAAGGGTTTTTGGAAATGGGTGTCAACGAGGCCCGGGTGATGGGTCGGCTTCTGAAACGTGTTAACCGTAGACCACCCCGCAGCGGAGGTGGTCTGGGACCACTTTGGATACTGCCAAAAAGCGACGAACCGAAAGTGCCAGCGTTGCTGTACCCGGGCAAGTACGTCCTGCCCGTCGCCGGCCATGATGGTAGTCCAGGACGGGTGGAGTACCCGTTCTTTGTGTACTTTCGTCACTGGCACAACAGCGATCGGCGATACTACACATGCGAAGCCGGTATCGCCGAAACGAAAGATGGGCTGCTGGTAACCGGGAGTGAGCCCTGTGAGCTATGCGATCAAGCCGCACAGGGCAGGCACACCGGCGTATCCTTTGCGTATCTGTGCGAGCTGTTCAACGCCGTGCTCCTCCAAGATTTCCACAAGGTGGAGGAAACGAGCAAGAGAGGACACACCTACCAAAAGGATGTTGCTTGCACCGGAAAGCGGTGCCCACACTGCGCGCAAAACAACCCCAAGGAATTTGGTCGAGCGGTTTACCTCCCACTTGGAGGTCCGATGGCTGACCAGCTGTCGGCATTTGCGCTGAACACGCTCGCGCGAACATGTACGTGCGGCGACCATCTCCAGCCTGTGGCCTTCACCTGCCACAACTGCCAGAGCATCATCCGTGATCTGGAGGAGAATCCCGCAAGCGTTCGGGAGCTCGCGGAGCTGAACGGTGAGCCCCACCGCTGCCCACACTGCCAAGAGACGGACTACCTCGAAGAGCAAGCGCGGTGTGAGAATCCCGAATGCACGAACCCGACTCCGCTCGGTCTTTGGACCACAATCATGGAGCTGTACACCACGGACGAGACAACCAGCGACCAGTCAACCAGGAAAGTGCTGTCGGTTGGCCGCTACAAGCTCTTGCGCCGGGACATCCACGCTCGCATCAAGGAAAAAATGAGCCCGCTGGACTTCGCCCAGCTCACAGCAGGCAACACCTACAGCCTCCGAAATTCACCAGAGGACTCGGGAGGCAGCAAGACAGCCGAAAAAGACATTCCGGCTGTGGCTGGCTCTGACGTTTGGGGCGACTAGCAGTTCACTGGCCCGCGACCCTTCGGGGTCGCGGGCGTTCCTCACAGGAGGTCCTCATGCGCTCCGGATGGACGCTCGCACGCCCCAGGCCGATTCACGTGCAAACTCCCGAAGACGTGCGGCGACTCAAGGAGAAGATATCTCACACGGATCTGGTAGCAATTGACACGGAGACGACCGGACTGGACATTTCCCGATGCGTCGTCGTCTACTGGTCGCTCTCGACTGGCGACGATCGATACTTCCTCGAGCGCCCAATGCTCGAGGAGTTCGACCAAGTATTCCAAGACAAGCGCATCAGTTGGCTCGGATCGCAGATAAAATACGACGCCCACATGCTCGCCAACTCCGGCCACCACCTGGCTGGAGATCTATTCTGCACACTTAGCGCCGATCGTCTTCTCGATCCCGGCCGCCCGCACGGGTTGAAGGACGCGTACGAGCGAGAGTTCAACGAGCGTATGATGACGTTCGGCGAAACGTTCTACCCGCGTAACAAAAGCGGCCGCCCGCAAAAGCCACGAGCACGAAAAGGTCAGCCGCCCATCGAGCTGTACCACATCCTCACCAAGATGTTTCAGCAGAATCCCGATAGGGTCATCGACTACGCATCCTTGGATGCTTGGGGCGTCTTCCGGTTATTCGACCGGCAACGTTCACAGCTTAAGGCTATCCAAACTTGGCGAGGCTACTCCCTCTACGATCTCTTCTTGTTCCTTGAGGTGCCATTCACACGCGTGCTCTACGACATGGAGCAAATAGGCATTCGCGTCAACGTTGAGTACCTGACTGAGGCCGAGGAGACTATCAGCCAGCGACAAGCAGACATCGAAAAGAAACTCAACCATAAGATCGGCGACTTCTTCAACCCAGCGTCGCCGCCCCAGGTCGGTGCCTACTTGTTCGAGAAGCTGGGGCTGAAACCCCTCAAGAAAACCGCCGGCGGCGCCCCCTCAGTCGATGAGTCCGTACTCACCCACTACGCAGCCCAAGGCGTCGAAGTAGCCGAGCTTGTGCTTGAGCACCGAAAGCTCGGAAAACTGCTGGGGACTTACGTTCGGGGCCTGCTCACGCGGATGGACGCGGATGGACGTGTCCACACCACGCTCAATCAGCATATAGCCGACACCGGCCGACTCTCCTCTTCTGACCCAAACTTGCAAAATGTTCCGGTCACAAGCAGCTTCGGCTTTGAGATCCGCAACGCATTCATTGCCTCGCCGGGGCACAAACTGATCGTCAACGACTACGACCAAGTTGAAATGTTTCTCCTCGCGCACTTCAGCAATGATGAGGGTATGCTCCGCAACATCTGGATGGGACGTGACATCCATACAAGCAATGTCGAGCTGGTGTGGAATGAGCCGTATGACGATGTGGCAGCAGCCAAGAAAAACAAGCACGACACCTCGTCACGTGCTGAATATCTAAGAAAGCTGCGGCGCCGAATAAAAACCATCGGGTTTGGCTTGAATTACGGGAAGGCCGCTCGCAAGCTGTCAATCGAGCTAGAGTTCCCAGAAAAACTCCGTGACGAGCATCCTGATTGGTCTGACAAGCAAATCGATTTCGCCGCCAAGGTGGAAGCGCAAGAGCTCATCAACCTGTACTTCGCCCGCGTCCCCGGCGCCGCACAGTTCATCAAGGGCACTATCCGCCGTGCGGCGGACACGAAGTATGTGGAAACCTATCTCGGACGAAGACGGCTGCTGCCAGACATCATGGATTGGAGCGAGCAGGAGTCGCACCGGCATATGGAGCTGATGCGGGGGCGGGACCTGTGTTGGTGCAACGCCTGCCGCCTCTCCCGCGACGCCGAACGAAAAACAGTAAACTCCATCATTCAGGGATCGGCAGCAGATATCATTCAAACGGCCATGATTCTTTGCCATACTGACCCGTACATGCGGCAGTTGCAGTACCGCATGCTGCTTCAGATACACGACGAGCTCGTCGGCGAGGCTCCGTATGAGTACGTTGAGGAGGCGGCTAAGCGTAAGCAGTTTATCATGGAGCACCCGGGGTTGGATCTACGCGTGCCACTGCGTGCAGATCCAGGCATCGGCAACACGTGGCTAGAAGCAAAATGACTCACAACGATCGCGCACAGCTCATTCATCGGCGGCTCCCATCTGACCTGCAGTATTTTCTCGGGCCTGCTGATATTTCCCTCATCATCCGCCACTACCTGTGCTTCCTTGGCGTGGAATTGGCGCTCCATGCCCACACGAGTCTCTTCGGCCTGGGCGCGCTTTCATTGGAAGTCGAACACGGACGCATTCGCTTTACAGCAGCCCCTGCTTTGAAAAAAGTGCTACGGGCCAGCGGAAAGGAGATCGATGGAAAAATACGGGTATGAGCCAGACAAAAAAGAACACGTAAAGCAGGCTGCGCAGGAAGGCGTCTGTCCTATCTGCGGAACTCCCACTCAAGGAAACCCTCCCGTCTGTCCAACACACGGTTCTACACCATTCGAGAAAAAGTGATGCCAAAGAGCAAAGCTGAAAAGACTGAAAAAACTGAAAAGACCGCTGCAACCAAAGCCAAGCCGAAAAGGCCGAAAAAGAAAGCCGACGCCGCACCTCCAGAAATTCCTGAAGGCGCTTCCTTGGACGAAGTGATGGCGATCGTCAACCGGGGCAGAGAAAGGCCGCTGCTCAAGCGTGCAAGTGAAGCGGCCAACCCCTTCATGCTGCGGCGTCCCTTTGGCCTCCCATCCTTGGACATCGCCATCGGTGGGGGCATGCCCGCCGGAGGCGCTGTTCAGATCGGAGCCAAGGACAGCGTCGGCAAAAGCGCGCTCGCCAACTGCGCTGCGGCCATGAATCAACGAATCTACGGAAAGAACTCACGAATTTTGTGGGTGTGCTTCGAGCTGCCCTACGACAAACCGCACGGACGAATCAACGGTGTCCTCGTCTCCTCTTCAGAAACGGACATCGAACACGAGCAGCTGGAGCGCGCCTGTCGAGATCTTCCACCTCTCACGAAGACAGAAATAGCCGAACGCAAGAAACAGATTGGCGAGTTCATCGTTGCCGATTCGGACACGGCTGAAGCTCGGCTCGACTCCATCGTGCGCATCTTGGCCGCCAACGTTTGTCAGCTCATCGTCGTTGACAGCATGGCGGCCATTACAACCAAATATCGTATCGACACCGATATGGATCACGATCCACGACAAATGGCCACGGCCTGGCTCGTGTCTCAATTCCAGCAGCTGTGTTGGCACTACTACGCCAACCCAGACACCGATGAGCTCAACTGGACAACGCTGATCGTGCTCAACCAAGCACGCGCCAAAAAGAAACGGACCAACAGCATAAAAGAGCGGGACTGGGAAATCAGTGGAGCTCACGCATTCCGCCACGGCAAGCTGCTTGACCTGATGCTCACCAATGGGGACCGCATCGACGTAGATGGCCGACGAATCGGGAAGCACGTGGGATGGGAAGTGACGAAAGGCAAGGCCGGCTGCCATGAAGGCGGAAGGGGCGAGCTGGCGTACTACTTTGCGCACGGCTTCGATCGGTATTCCGACCTCGTCTCGACGGCTCGTCGTAACGGTATGGTCGTGAAGAGCGGGCGCACCTATGATCTCATCACTGCAGACAAAGAGGTTCTCGCGGAGGGCCTCACGTACGGCACGGGCGGCGTGGAGCTGGCGAGGACCTTCCGCAAAGACCCTGACCTGTTCCAGAAGACGTACCTTGCGTGCCTGGAAGCGGCGGAAGTGTCATGCCTGCACAAGTTGTAGTCCGACTCAGACGTGCCGATGCGGGCATGTGCATGGATTGCTGGGACCCCGAGGGACTTCTGCAACTCGAGGTGCTCGTCCGTACCCATGATGGAGCCACTCGTCTATCCGAGGAGTCCATCTGTCCGAGCTGCCTCAAGACGTTCGCCAGCGGCGGTCGGGAGATCACTATTTCCGAAACGATTACAGCGGAGGATACGTTCACCACTCGCGATAAAAGCCAGCGCCGTGCAATCAAGAAGCAATCAATGCGGCGCGAGCTCGAGGGTGCCGAGGCTATTGGGGGCCGGACTACTCCAGCCTCCGGCGCTCTCGTAGCCAAAGGAGACTTCCGCAACGCCGGATGGGCCATCGAAGACAAGTTCACAAAGGCCAGCAGCTTCCGCATTACGAAGGCGCTGATCTACAAGATCGTGCGTGATGCGGCAAGCAGCGGCCGCGGAGGCGCCCTGCGAATTGGAATCGATGGGCTTAATGCCGCCGTGCTGCTATGGGAAGACTTCGTGGAGCTGATTCAGGATGACCGCAACACCAATCACGATACAGACGATTGACGACTTCGCTGCCCATCCAGGAGCGCGCGAGGCAATCGCTTCATGGGATCCTGCCCAGGAGCTGAAAGACTGGGCCAAAGAGGTGCGAGTCAGACAGATTCCTTGGCGATCCCTGCATGACTGGAACCAACCACGCACGAAGGCCATGTTCCACCCGTCAAGCCTCGGCAATCCTTGCGACATGTACCTGTTCTTGGAGTTGGTTGGCGCCAAGGAAAGATCTCGCACCGACAGCAGCACTCAATTGATATTTGATACCGGAACTGCCATCCATTTGCAGATGCAATATTACCAACACACCCGGGCACTCGTTCACGACTACGAGTACCACGAGGAAGTCGCTTTCTGGGAAACGAATCGAGACACCCGCTCACTTCGTTTGTGCGGGAGCGCTGACGGAGCACAGACCAGAGAGTTCGTGCACAACGGCGCACGCTACTCTATCCCGTTCATCTGGGAGTATAAAACGATCAATCAGTCCGGCTTCGAGCGCCTCGGCAGCACCCCAGACAAGCGGTACGTCAAGCAGGTGCACGGGTACATGAAGACCAGTGGGCGGCCGCTGACTGTTCTTCTCTACTACTGCAAAAACGACTCGAGCATGCGCGCCTACTTCATCTACTTCGACAAGAAACTTTGGACAGAGATTGAGCACCGACTGCGCAGGATACTCGAGTACGAGCTACACAATAGCGACGAGCCCGAACGTGCCACAAATCGTGGATGCTTTCGGTGCAAATTCTTCACCGAGTGTCGGCCCAACATATCCCGTGTACGAGGAGCCAAGCCAAGTCGGGTGTGAGAAATGCCGCAAGGACGGAGAACAGAGCGGCTGGCTGTGGCCAGCATGGTCGATGACTATGAGCGGTTCACCAAACTGTTCGACGGCATCGAAGCAGAGATCGATGCCGCGATAAAACAACTCGGGTTCGACCCGGCACCAGCAATCAAAATGTTCAACGGACGCATCCAGGAGCTGCCCGAACGTATCTCGGAACTCACAAATCGAGAAAACTCGGATCTGCAAGGCGCCTATGTGTCAGTCTACGCTTACGCCACACGAATGCTTTCTCGAGCCGAGATCAAAGAAATCAAAGCGGAGCGCAAGTACCGTCGCATGCGTCACCGAGTCTACTTGTCGGCGACGGGCACCGGCGAAGAGCGAAAGGCCAAGGCCGCAACGGATAACCGCTGCTTGGATCTCGAGGAGGCGTGGATCAAATGGGTGGGCATCGCCAAAGACCTACGTGCCATCTGCGAGGGCCTAGAGCGCGCTCGAGGCGTCCTTTCTCGCGACGTCGAATACCGAAAGCGAGAGATGGACCAGCATCAACGCGCCCACAACGTCGCGTTGGGCCGAGGGACGCACGTACCGAGGGGCAAACATGATTGAGGATGGCCTAGATCTCCACCACAGCAAGCCGCGGCTGCACCTGACTTTACCGCTCCCACCAACCGATAATCACATCTACACGACGCTGCGCGGTCGACGAGGCCGCATCCTAACGGCCGAAGCCAAGTCGTACAAAACCTTGGTAGCCAGCAGGGTGGCCGACCTCGCTGCCCACTCCTCAATCCAATTGCGCACCGATGTCCCCTACGCAATCAGCATCAGTGCTTACTTTCCGGTCATCGAAAATGTCAACTGGTCAAAGGGTATAACGCGCTCCCGCTACCGGAAGGTTGATACGCAGAACCGACAGAAGTTGCTTGTCGACGGCCTCATGACCGCGATCGGAGTGGACGACAGCCACCTTTTTCACATCCGCAAGCTCAAATTCGTTGATCCAAATGACCCCCGCGTAGAAATCACTCTTGTCGAGCTGGATGAGGATTGGGCCCGTGCGTTTGGGCAATAGAGACCAAAAATGGCAAAGCGCAGATGGGTGTTCCCAAAGATTGATTGGGACGTGGAAATCCAGACGAACGGTATCCGCATCAATTCAAACGATCTACCGTTTATGAACAAGACCGAAATGGTCGAAATCTTGCGGCTATTGGGAATTCGCGCGCATCGAGGAATTCCTCATGAGGAGCTCATTGAGCTGCTGCAGCAGGGAGAGAGCAAAAAGATTGAGAATCCGATTGATGCGTTACGCGATCGCATAGCTCGTTTCATCCGAATCCACTACGATAGGATCAAAGATCAGATGCTTCTGCAGTGCAACGGCAACTGTTACCAGCACAGTGACATGGAGGTGCTTGTTTGTTATCTAGCAAGTGCAGACACTATTTCAGCCGAGGAGACAAGCTATGACGAAAGCGAAAGCTGATACGGCTCGCCGCGCCGTAGAAACAAAGCTGACGCACATGTCCCGCTACCGAATGCGGCGGCTTCTTGTGCTGGCCGGTGAGGGTGAAGAAGCCATTCAAACAGCAGACGAAGAAGGACCCTCTGCGCTCATCGAGCTTATCCTCGATGCCTACGATGCAGGTCGTCTCCAAATGGAGATGTTGCAGGGGTACACAAGCCCATCCGTTGAGAAGGAGAAGGAGAAGGAAGAAGCAATGACACAAACGCAGCAAACCCCGAAGAGGCGCGGTCGTCCTCCCAAGAAGAAAGAAGAGCCCCAGATCGACAGCGACCCCTACAGCAACCTTTTTGGTGACGAGGAAGGCGGGAACGGTGCCAGCACCAACCCGTTTGACGATGAGGCGCCAGCAGAGGAGAGCATCGGCAAGGCGCCGGTCTCGCGAGCAAACGGGGACATCGAGCAGAAGCTGGACACACTCATCAGCCTCGCCGACTCCATATCTCAGCTCGTGGAAGCCATCCACACGACGGTCATCACCACGCGCTCGGAGGTGGTCGATCTGAGTGAGACGGTCAAGCTCTCCTTCGCCCGCGCCTTTCAAGTCGGACTTGCCAACCCGATCAAGAACTTCGGGGCCATCATCAAGATGGCCAAGGAACGTGCTGAGAAGCACATCAGCGAATAGTGCGAAGACTCGGGCCACAGGACACAGTCCTCCAGCTCGATGACCGCATTGATGACTTTCCCCTGAACGCGCTCAGGAAACTTTGTGACAAGATCGGCATTGCCGCACCTGCAACACGGGAACAGATGATCCTGGCTATCAAGCGTGCCTCGCAAGAAGCCGGAAAATTCTAAACGGGAAACGGTATAAGAGTAGTGGAGCGGGTATCGGTTATTACCCCCAGCCGGTGCCCGCTTCCTCCTTTCCAGAAACTCGCCCAGGGCGGCCGCTGACACGGCCGCCCTGGGCGTTTCTTCAAAACTCTCCTTTTTTAGCTAAGTAGTGAAAATTCAAAGATTTTTCTGGCAGAAGAATTTTAGAAAGGAGAGCGTTAGCGCGAGCGGTGAACTGCGCGGTACCGCGCGGCACGGCTCCGGCGACGACTCCGGCAGAGCCGCCCATTATGGCGGCTCTGCAACAACAGAAAGGATAGTCCTTTCTGTTGGTTCCCGCCCCGAGAGGACATCGAAAATGCGCCCATTGTCGGCGCGGTCCTCTCGGGGCAGTTCTTTTACCTGCTTATGAGGCAAGCTGGAGGTACGCAAGAAGCGACGCTCCAAAGAACACCACGGACCCAACGACTCCTACTACCACACCGAACCACCAGGACCTGTACCACGCCCCCTGACGCGCCCGGTCCTGCTCGAGCAACTCCACCCGCTCGCGCATGAGAGTGTTGCGCTGCTCGAGATGGTCATGCTGAATTTCGGCGGCCCGGCGAACGAGCTCGACCTCGATAGCGTAACGCTCAGAGAAAGTGAGGCGATCGAGCCATCTTAGCCGGCGGGCCGCTTTGAGACGGGAGCCTACGAGAAGAAGACTGTCGCGGTGGACGAGGGCACCATCCCACTCGGCCACCACGTTCGTGCCTCGTGCAACGGGTACTGACGCAGGAGGGGAGAGCACCGGCACAAACAAGTCCTCGTCAGGACCGGGGCAGCCAAAGTTGGGCGGCGCCTCGCTGTTGTAATTTTGCGTTGAGCAGTTATCCACACCTTGTGGGTGTGCTGTGGATGGGATCAGAAGAATCAGAAGAATCAGCGCAACTTGTCGAACCATGCCACAACCTCCGTAAGCGGCTGTTCCCGAAGCTGCCGAAGCTCGTCCTGCTGTTCTTCACTCAAGTCGGCCAGCTTTTCCTTGTGCTCTTCTGAAAGCTCCGCCAGTTTTTGATCTCGTCGCTTAAGCGCATGGAGAACTCGGTCAACTTCGGGCAAACCGTTGGGTGACAGATCAAGAAGTCCTTGTGAAATCCGGCCATGGGACGATCGGCCGACAAGATAAGCGATGAGCAAACTTCCAAGACCAACCGGAAAGAGCACCCACTGCCAGTGCGCTTTCCACCAAGCCCAGACTTTCCCAATCATCAAGTCATTATCTCACCTTCTGGCAGAAATCCCGCTTCTTTCAAAGCGGTCCAAACGAGACGATGATTCACTTCTCGCGCGCTGCTTCCAAGCGATTGGTCAAAAAGGCTGCTCTCCTTATTCGCATCGCGGGGGGCATTCTCCTTGCTTTCCCTTTTTGGCCGCGTCAACTCGACCCCCACGAGCTCTCGATTGTGGCGACACAGGGGCACAAAGATACCGCCAACGATGCTGCCTTCCTTGTACAGAACCTGCAGAATTTCCGTATTTCGATCGGCCTGAAAGACAAGTGTCACCTTGTTGAGACAAAACGTGTCGGCAGCGGTCCCATTGACCATACGAGAATTGTTTGCTCGGTAATACACGATCGACCTCCCACAGCTAAGATATGACGCGTTCGATCACACGCACAGTCCAGTCATCGGAAGTGGCGGTCGCACGCAGTCGCACGTTATCGCCAACGAGATCGGCCGATACTGTGACGTCGATTGTTCCAATAAATGCCAAGGTCATTGGCATTCCCACGAAGAACGCATTCGTAGCAGCGTCCCAACAAGCGGCGAGAATGAGGCGCGCAACGTTGGCGCCCTTTTGCACATGCACGAACCACATGACGCTGGCGCCTGCCGTGTCCGGAAACTCGTCGACCGTCTCCGTACCCGTATCAACGTCCGCGTTCTCGGCATCTTTCGGCCACGAAACTACGGCTGCGGAGTTGATGGTCGTTGCCGTCGACACATTCCACTCACCGCCCTTTTCGATTGTGACCGCCCCACCAGCATCGACTGTGGTGTCGGCAGGGAGAATTCCGTCGCGATCGCAGGTTACGGCGCAATCCGCCCCCACGGTCAGATCTGAGCTGACTCGTGAGCCATCCTTGAAGCTCACAAAAACATCTCCGCCCGGCGACCCCACGCGACGTGTCGTCATCTTTTTGCACAGCACGTCGCCCTCAACATAGAGAAAAGTGGATACGCCAAAAAGCGGTTTCGGAGCGTCCTCATCCCACTCGATAATCGCGTTGGCCGGACCAATGCTTGCGAGCTGCGATCGATATGCCCAAACCTCGGTGCAGTTGGTGACCGTAAAGCCGATGAGGACCTTGCATTCTTCAATGTTGAAGAGCGTCATCTGACCAAGCGTCAGGTTCGTGAACTGACACGATTTCATCACCGAGCCCTTCACCGAGCACAAATCCCCGTCGGTGACATCACATTGAATCGAGCCGTTGATGAAGCGCAGACCGACAAGGTGAAGATACACAAGATTTTCGGTGTCGACGGCAGCGCTCAGGGTTGAAAACGTGGCGCCGTAGTCCAAACCGTCCCGTGCTGTCTGAGAATGGGGAGCGCACACGATGGAAATGTTGGTGAGATTTTCGTTTTCCAGACTGATGGTCTGCCCAATGTAGGATCCGGGCGCGACGATCAGCTCGCAGCGTGCAGTAGGATCGGCCGTTTCAATTGCGATGATGTCATTGATGCCGTCCTGAGCAGTCGTGTACGGAAACAACTGCGAACCGTTCTCATATCCCGTCGAATTCGGCCCAACGTAGCGAACGGTCTCCGGTGGCGTGGTAGCGCTGCCGACTGGTGTCCAATTGCTCGGCCCCACAGCAAGATGAATCCATTCGACGCCCGAATCCTGCCAGTATAGCGAGCCGGCGGGAGCACCATCGAGACCGGAGTCCCCGTTCGGGTCTCCCGCACCACGCAGCATGACACGGCGATTCGACATCTCCGCAAGAACCTGGTCCAACGAGTCTTGCACGCCCATGCGACACCTCAGACGAAGAGTTTGGCAGCAACGTTGGCGTCGGTCACATCACCGCTGGTTGCCAGCTTGTTGGTGATGTTACTTTGCCACGGCTTGTTGGAGGTATTCATTTGGCTGTACGTTGAGCCCGACGTCACACTCCCACCGCGGACAAATGTGTAGGTTCCGGTTTCGGTCACGAACGTGCAGTTGTAGAAATGCCCACAATCGAATGTGGCAGCTGCGGACGTCCATTGCACTGCCGCATTGGTCGCCGAGCCAACGAACCAACAGTCCTTGGCAATGACATCAGCGTTGAAGTCGCCAATGACGAGAGGAACCCGGAGCCCGACAACACCAGTAAGCACCGAGTTCTCGAGCAAAACCTGCGAACCGGCAGCACAGCCGGAAATCCGAACACGCCCTTCCACCCAGCAGTTCACCAACCGTAGCTTGACGACGCTTGCTGTGTTGAGGCGCAGCTCTCCTTTGAAATGCACGTTTTTGAATGTGCAGTCGCCGGCACCGGTGATCGAAAAGATGGCGCTCGTTCCGCGGTCGATGACGTGGCGCCGCCAATCCTCAGCATCGAGCGTGAAAGCGTACGTGGGGATGGTCAAAGCCGAGGTGAGCGCGACGTCGGACTGCAGATGGAGAATGAAGCCATCCTCGTCAATCTGATTCAGTGCCTGCGAAAGACGGTCGTACGGTCGACCTTCTGACCCATTGCCCGTATGCGGCTCTGTCTCCTTCACCCAAAATTGCCGCCGCATGTGAGCAACACCGGCTACGCGCTCATCAGGATCCGAAAAGGTACCGCCAACAGTGATGTCGTAGCCAGAACAGAGCGGCCCGCCGCTACCTCCCTGCACATCCAGATTTCGCTGATGGAGGGTTCGGTACGTGTTGATCTCTGCTGTCGGCGCAATGGTCGTATCGTGAATGACGACCGAGTTGCGAATATCGAAAAGTGCCGTCTCCAATCCCTCAGCGTCATAGAGCGTGCAATTGTCGAAGATCGTCGTGGCTTCGCCCTGCACGCTCACGAGGTCATTGTACTGACCAAGATCACAAGCGAGGGCTTTGAAGTAGCTGCCAAGAGTCTTCCAACCATATGGGCTGGTGAAGTCCAAGTCCCAAATGAGCTTGGAGGCGAAGGCACCATACAGGTAGAAGTGCCCGCAGTTGTACCCCTCGATCCCACCCAACTGCCCGAGGACCCATTCAACGTAGTTGCAGTTGCGCAGATAGGCATGGACTTGTGTTGCAGGACCCGAACGCGTCCAGTACATGCTCGAGAGCACAATGCTGGGAACGCCGAGCGACTCACCCTTCCAGCCAAAATATGTGCTGTCTGGCCCATTGTCACCCTTGACGCCCAGCAACCCCAAGATCCGATAATTGCAGCTGGCTCCTGCATAGAGATTGAAGCCGTGCACGATATTCGACGAAGCTCCGCGATCTCCCTGATTGACAAGCGTTCCGTAATCTCCTGATGTGTAGAAGCTGGCGGCGTTGGTGGCGTTGGTCAGCGTCAGTGGTGGTGAGACGGAGGTCGTCGTAGCCAGCGTTGGAAAACCGATTCCGTACAAATATACGCCCGACTGCCGCATCACCACATCGGGATTGAGATACGTCGCGTGCGCACAAACGACTGCCGCTGGATTATCTTGCGTCGGCGTCAGGTTGTCCTGAACATCGGTGATGGCATCCGAAATTGTTTTCCAAGGGCTGACTATTGATCCGTAGGACGTGCCGACAAAATTCGGATCAACGTACCGAGAGCGGCCGGAGGCCCCAATGATCGGCAGAGCCCTCTCAACCCAGCCCGCCACCTCCTTGTCGTAAATTGTCGTGGGGGCAACATCCGTTTGCCGATACGACGTTCCGACCGGCGCTCCGTTGTACTCCGGATGCGTGTTGGGGTGGCCCGTATCTTTGAGCATCGTCAATCGATTGCCCAGCTCTGCGAGAACCTGGTCCAACGAGTCTTGCACGCCCATCAGCGTCTCCTATGGGACTTCGCGAATGTACGAAAGCGTCAGCGTTCCAAGTGTGTTCTGGCTTGCCAAAGTCACGTCGTTGAGCCAGACCGCCGTTGGATTGGTACCAATGGTATCGACCGTGACGGTATCGACGATGTCGCTGTGATCACCTTGCACCGGATTGACCAAGGCTTGGTGGTTGTTGAGTGATAGGATGCCGACCTCGAGGTTGGCGTAGTACGTGACGGGCACGTTGATATTCACCGTCTGCGCAAAAGCAGGCCACGTCACGGCACGGTCGACAAAGCCAGCGATCTCGTATTGGGTCGAGCCCCCATCCAATGCCGCCGTCACACGACCGGCAAGATTGGTGACGGAAAAGGCACCCCAATTGTGAACTTGGTGGAGATCGTTGTCATGCACTCGCAGATCCCGCACCCACTCCGTATCCAACGACTCTCCCGACCATGAGCCCGTCCAGGTCCCGCCGTTGGCAGCTTCGGTCAGGCTCGGTGCGCTGAGCGCTGGTTGGTCAAGGATGATACGGACTTCGTGATCCTGCGCGGCCGTTCCGTCATTACCGCCTGAATCAAGCTTGGCGTCCATCGAGATGGACGGCGGGGTGATGGAGTCGTGGGCAATGTAGACCAGGTCCGTGACGACCGTCTCCGCACCATTGTCATGGCGGCGAAGCCGCATTCGGAAGTTGGTGCCCGTGTAGCGAACGCCCGCGGTACCGCCCAGGCGCGTGACCGTCTTGGCAGCCTCGAAGGTCGTGGGATTGGCAATGTCCAGGTCGCCGACGGGGCTGTCGTGGACAAGAGAGTCGTAGTCGGCCGCCACCAGATTCACGGTGGCCGACTCCGTATCCTTGAGCCCGCCTTGTGTCGGCGGATAGTCGATGGAGCTCACGGAGCCGGTCGCCTGCTTGTCGTTCAACGTCACCACGTGCACGCCATCCGTAGAGCCCCCTCCGTGATTCGTGGCTCGCACCGGACCGTAGGCATCGGCTGCATTGCGCGCCTGTACCCACGCCGGCAGCGCTTGCGGTGTATCCCCACGGTCGGCAATCGTCACCTGGACCGTGCCACTGGTCGTGGCTGGAAAGACGATGACCGCGAGCTCGCCCGCATCCTGGTCCAAGATGCGGACAGCCACACACTCCTTGTCGGTTGTGAACGTCACATCGAACTGGTCGCCCTGCTTCAGCGCTGTTTGGGGAATGGCTCCGGGCGGCCACGTGGGGTCGAGCGTTGGGTAGCCGCCGGAGAAGGCCAACGCTGTCAGCTCGGGCGGAAGATCGAGCGTCAGCTCCAATGTCTGCGCCGCTGCCTCAGCGCCGTTCGGCGTGACAGTCGCTGCCGTAATCTCCTCGGTGGTGGTCGTTGGGGGAATACTCGCCGAGACGGTGCCCTCGTAAATGCCTGCCGCTGTTTGGGTCAACGTCGCCGTGTACTCCCCCAACGACGTCGTCACCTTCCCGGTAGGATACGAGCCCCGCACGGCCACGTCGACATCGACCGATGACGTCGTGCAGGAAATCAATGAGGTGTTGTTTGGAGGATCCGCGTACACCCTTCCGGTGACCTGCCCGCCCGGAGTGGGCGTCGTAACTTCGGTGATGTAGATGAACCCCTGCCCGCCGGACGAGACATCATCTTCCAGCGACTCGAAGGCATCATCAATGTCCTCACGCAGGTCAAAAATCTCTTCGGCGAGGCCGCCGCTGGGCCGAATGAGGTGTGGGCGCTTAGGACGTTGTGACCCGAAAGACCGACTTGTCATGACATTCCCCAATAATTGCTATCTATTGGGAGATTGTATCCCGACAAGGCGTGAGCTAGAAGCCGGCACGGTTCCTGCGAATCTGCGTCTTGGGTGGATCATCAATGTCAATATTGATTCCGCGCGCTTCGAGCGCCTTCCGCACACCCTTCACAATCCATGTGCAGAAAATTCCCGCAACGAAAAAGACAAACGCGCTGACGAACAAGCTGCCCTCCACCAGCGCTGGGCGCGGCATGACAGGTATGCAAGCGAGCGAAGCAGCGAAAAGTGGTGGGTACACCAGCTTTGTTGCCTCCAACACTTTCAAAACACGGCGTATGAAACGATTTTTCGTTTCCCACAACACGGGGCCGACTCGCATGTTGAGATAATAAAATACAGAAAATGTGATGCAGGCGGCAAGAATGGTTGGGAAGGAAATAAAGATCGTGGTTATGTCATTCATATCTCCATTATAGAAGACTCACGCCCAATACGACCCGTTGTTGATAACATCTCCGGGCGGCGTCGTTCCGGCATAGTAGGCCGAGCCAGGAATGGAGTTCGGGCTGAGCTGTACCGTCAACGTGTTTCCGTAAGTGTTGTTGTTTTGGCTCGGCGCCCCACCCGCGCTGTCGACACCATAGATTTTCATGAGCCAGGCACGGTTGTTTGGCGGTCCTCCATTATCCGTTGTCGTCGATTCCAATACATTTCCAGAAATGACTGTGTCTCGAACCGTCGCCGCTAAGCCAATAAGTGCCCATGTGACGACAGGAGGAGCTGCCGAGTTTTCTTCAGGAAATTCGCCAAACCAGCGAATATAATTGGCGTGGATGTGATGGTTCCCGCCACCGTTTAGCCAGATTGGTTGGTGGCACGTATTCAATAAATCTACGGCAAAGTGCCCTTTCACCAACGTGATTGAGTTTCTCTCGATCCGTGCACGCTGAACCGATCCGCCATAAATCAAGTAGTCGAACCAACCATCCGGAATAACAAAATTGCAATCAGACACTTCAACGTCATCACCACCGATCTCGATTAGAGAAGACGCTCCATTTGCGGAGTCTTCCTGAAATCGGCACGTATCTCCGATAAAAGCACGCCGAAAGATGGATACCTCTTCTAGATGCGCTAGGACCCCTCCCGGTTGGGGTCGGTAGCACCCCCAAGTGCTTGTCCCCGGATTTGCCGGAAGGATTGTTACTCCCTCGACCATCGCGTAATGCGGTACATCCAATCCGAAGTCAACTCGCGACCCTTGAAGATGAAAGGCTGAGAAGATCCAATAGCCTTCGACACCAGAGATGTGCACATTGCGCAGCACACTGTTATCAAGCACATCGAGCATGGCTGGCCCAGCATTTGGAGCGCCCGGGAGACCCGGGTCGATCACCGTACAGTCCAGCTTCACGTACAAGCCATCGACGCGAGAGCGGGTCATCTCGACGTGCGCGCCGTACTGGTACATCTTCGAGGCACCCGTACGGTCCACCGTCATGTTACGCGCGTGCACACCAACGAGCTCTATCACCGGATGATTCGTTCCGCCCCCGTCCCGCCCCCGACACCACGCGTCGCGGAAAATGCAATTGTCCAAAACAATTCCATATTCCTCACCGCCCGTTTCTCCGGCGCTGAACGCGACAAACGGTACCTGGTACTCGGCAATGGCCGTATTCTCAAACAGGCAGTCATGGAACGAATACTGCACTTTCTGAAGCACGCCGCCGCCACCCGCCTCAACAACCTGCACATTGCTCCTAAAAACACATGATCGAAGGGTATTGCGTCTGTTCTGAGCAATGGCGCTGTATTCAAGCGCAGATAAATCGATCGTATCAAATACGCAACTATCAAACGTGCACTCTGACGCACTGTTGATCTGTAAGCCGTGATACCCAAACGCGGCGTTTGCAAAACGTACGTTGGTCAAAGAACATGAGCTGCATTGCACAAGCGATACGGCGTGGATAAATGGGCTGCCCGATCCTGTCGGCGCTGCTATCGTCACATTTTCCACGGAGACATTTTGGCTATTCGAGAACGTCAAGCTGGAAATGAACGGGAGTGTATTTGTCACCTGCACATTACGAATGGAGGAAAGATTCCCCGGTACGCAGGCAAAGCATAGCGCATCGAAGGTGCAATCCTCGATCCGAATACTGCCTGTGGTCGTGAACATGGCAGTGTTCGTGCCACCAGCCACTGTAACTCCCATGAGCGTCAGCCGTTGGCCCGTCACCGTCAGCAGGTGCCCGTCCGCGACCTGAAGCGTGACTTGCCCCTCCCCTTCCCCAATGATGGTCACATCGCGCTGTGAAATGGTGAGCGGGTTGGGGGTCCCGGCCTGGTAGAGCGTGTACGTCCCCGCCTTCACGAAAAGAACGCACCCATCTCCCAACGCCGCCAGCGCATCCTGAATAGCTGTCGGGCCGGCGTAGTCCACGCCTTCCGGATCATTGGCGGGGCCGATGACATGAACGCTTCGCCGAACCGTCTCGGCTGCATCTTCCTGAAGGCCGCGGATATCAGCGCGAATGAGGCTGTACGCCGGCAGGTCCTCAAAGGATGCGCCACGCGGGTACACCAGACGGTAGTTTCCGCTCGGCAACGTGACGTTGAGATTGAGCGTCACGAGGTTTGAGTTGAAAAACCCGGTCCCGAGAGCCGCGCCAGTGATACTCGTGACTCGTGCTTCGACATCCCCGACCATGACCTCGTTGTAGTTCTCGTCAAGGATCTGGAAGAGCGTGTCGATGAACTCTTGCGTGGTCCATCCTGCCTCGCCCAGATACAGAAAGCCGGTGTAGTTGACGTCGCCACCCCACCCACCCGTCATATCGACATCGATCGAATTTCCGGTAAACGTGGTGAGCGCGCCAACTTCGGTGTAGGCAAGCTCGGCCTCAAAGATGTCGTAAAGGTACTCGACATTCTTTGCCAAAGCATAGGAAATACGGTTGAATGTCGTCGACAACGAGTCTTCACCGGGAGCAACCCCGCGTGAGCCGGATCCAGGAGGCCCGTCCACGTCCAGCGGGGTGGTGCAGCCGTAGAAAAGCTCCCCAGAGTCGAAGCCTAGTCCCGTGATGTACAAAGGATGTGGAAGAGCCATCAGATCACTCCTTACGCGTAGCGCAGCTCCCAATCAGCTTGCAGCACAAACGCGGTCGTTTTGGAGAGGGTATCGAATGTGTTGTACGCCACCATGAACTTTTCGGCGGGCAATGTTCCCGCCACGATAGGTGGCTGCGCCAGATCTGGAACACCTTCGGTGAAAAGCCCGATCTCAGACAGCGGCACGCTCGTGTACGTGCCGAAGCTGACTTCATTGATGCCAAGCACCCCAGTAAAACGGACAATGCCCGTTCCCGGAAATGTGGCTGGGGCCGAAACGTCGTCGTAGTAGATTCCCGACGTCACCTCAACTGGCCACTCAAGCGCCGTGATGGTTGGGTCCGTATCGGTTTGGACGGGATCACCCGCACCTCCCGAGCCCGCAACCCACTGATCCGGGTAGCCTGGGTATGTGACCCGAATGGTGTTGGAGGGTACCAGCTGACTTGTGCCACCAATTCCAAAAGCCATGTAACGGACGCGATCACTACGAAAGGGAAGGTAGCCGGCGTCCAAGGAGCATAGTTGCGCCAGCCAGTCGCGGCCATAATCCAAGAAGATGTTGTGGCTCTCCCGTTCTTCGACAACGCGCCCCTTCTCATCCTTCAGCCGCAAACGGACGTTGGAGAAGATTTTTACCGGAGGTGCACCCCCTCCCCCTCCTCCCTTCCCTCGAGCACCGACAATATTCCCGCCAGGATCTCGAAGCGTGAGGCCGAGACTCTCACTGACACGAATGTCATCGCGAAAACCGACTGTCTTGGGTCCAGGAGGTTTTTTCATGGCTTGAGCTTATCCCTTCGCGTAACACGCGTGTACCACCCATCCGGGAGCGGAATGTCGACTTTCCAACTGCCATTTGGTGCGGCGCCCGTTCCATAACCAGTGTGGCCCGTGCCGTTCTTCCACTCGTTCACTGGCGTCCCTAAGTCAGCGATGGCTGGATGCCACGCATCGTTTGTCGTGGGGTTGGACCACGACGCCGGTGGAGTTCCAGTCGCGGGTCCCGAAAGGATGATGGTGTCATCCTCGACACTCGATGCGTCGACTGGAAAAAGATACGCGTGGTCATCGACTTTTGGTATGAACGGCATCAACGCTCCTACGGCAACGATGCGTGTAGCCAGAAATTCCAATATTCGTCCGGGAGTCCCCCGACAGTATAGCCTCCGGTGCGCCCATAATACACACGGTCGACGCCCCATTGATCCCACGGCATCAACACAGAATAGGCTTCCAAATCATCGACAAAAAAATTACCGCCACCTGGGCCGGTAAGGATTTGGAATTGCAATGGCGCTGCCGTGCCACTGACCTCCCAGGCGTGAATGGTGAAATCCAGCCAAGCCCCTGCTGGATACGACTTCTTGAGCTCGGCCAACACTGTCGCGCCGTCTTGGTCAATGATGCGAAAGTGCGCCGCGCCGTTGAGCACGTAGACCTTTCCACGAACCGCTACCTGCCAGCCTTCGGCCACAAGCGCCGGGTAGTCCTGGTAGACACCATATCCGGCGCCCGCCGAGATGATGTGGATGCTGTTTGTTGGGCTGACAAATTGCAGCGCGCTCTTGACAGCAGTCAGCGGCAGACCACCAGGAGTGACGAGTCCCCACGGACTACCGGGACCACCCGGGTTGATGCCATCCTCACAGTCGGCATCGAGCAGCACGTTCACGGCGTCCAACTGCGCGTCGACTTTGTGTATGCAGTGGCCGCTCTCATCGGTGTCGTCAACCCGGAAACTGCCCTCTGACCTGGTTGGCGCATGGGTGCCCGGAGCTCCAGACGGCCATGCGCCGGACCAACCGTCTGGAAGCTTGCCGGGCACATCGTAGAGATGCAGCCCACCCCACCGCGTGTCGTGGTCAGGCGGTATCGTCGGTGTCCCACTGCGAGCAACCTCGTGAGGCGAGTCAGCCCAACCGGGCGGAATGTCGTAGGCCGGCCAGGCTGATGGGTACGCGTAGCCGACGGCAGGCACAGCCGGGCCCAACACCAGCGCATCGTCGATGTCGACTGTGTCATCAAGGGTCTTCACCACAGAGAAGAACGGAAAGAGGTAGGGTGGCTTGTACTTTTTAATGTAGTCCACCAAAAAAATGAGGTTCACCAGATCAAAAGCATCGGCGTCAATGAGCACGCCAAATGTGCTGACTTTCTGCGGCTCCCAAAAATCTCCTGAGCCGGCGTAGACCGCCCACCAGTCCGGATCGCTGATGTAGTCAACGACGTCAACTCCTCGAGACAGCGGAGCAAACTGTTCCACGCCATCTCCAATGGTGTACGGAGCGTCAGTTGCGGGATTGATGGCAACTCCAAGTGAGGTTGGAAAAAAGTAGGAGCGAGTTGTCGTCGTGATGTTCGCGTCTTGCACGAGTATTCTGGATCGCGTGGCATCAAACGGATCACGAATATCAGTAATTGTTCCCGCTACTTCAGCAAATGGCAGCCCCAACACGATCTGACACGCGACACGAATGTTGTACGGTGTCCGGCCATGCCAAGCGAAGTACCAGAGACCCCGGACCGCTGAGAGGTAATCCAGATTGTCGGTCCGTTCCTCAAGTGCGTCGAGGGTAAACCCGACCAGACGACCAAAATTGGCCTCGATAGTGGGACGATTATCAAGAAACGTCACTTCGGCCCAAAGGGTGTCGGGAACATCTGACAGCGACCGAATTTCCCAACTCTGCCCCGTCAGGTTGAGCTCAAGAGCTTCATCGAACAGCTCGACCTGATCCGCAGCGATCACCTGAAACAGCCGGTATCGGTTGCCACCAACATCAAGAACATATCCTCGAAGATCAGCATCGGCGCCAAACGTGGTCACAAAGTCAGCGGTGCTGTCAAAGAAGTACCCTCGGTCTACCGCATTCGTGTACCCCGACAATCCCCGTAGCTCGCGTGGGAACCAGGAATTCAGGAACTGAATCGTGTTCCGCTCCTGCCCCTGAACAGTCGTCGCGGTCTCTACAAGAAAATCGAGGTTTCCATGAAGCGGGTCGGGCGCCCCCTCCACACGACTCGGTGCAATGACCTCCTGCAATCGAGGAATGCGCATGACCAGATCATCGACCAGCATGGCGCTGCGGCGGACAACGCCTTTAAAGAGAACTACATACGTAGAGCTGGTGAGGTACCCACTGATGAGGCTGTCGTCGAAGGCCAGGACTGCGCCCCGCGCGCCCCACACATAGGCAGTCAGCTCTGAAGTATCACCCTCCGCCGTCTGCACCTCAAAGATGGCGCTGTCGCCAGCTGTAACGGCAAGGTCAGAAAAGTTGCTCGCCCTCGAGGTGACGGTCGGTCGAATCATCCAATACTTCGACCGGCCGACACCAGCGGCGATGGCCGTGTTGGTGTAGACCGTCGTGGCCGCATTTGTCTCTACTCGCACAATTTTATGGCAGATTCCGTCGATGACCAGATAGTGCTGGTCCGTTACTCCAGAGACGATGACGCCAAGGTCGTACGCGTATTCCGTCTCGAAAGTGCTGCCATCCGCACGCTGTGCCGTGACGTTGGGAGCAGCCGAGTATCCCGCCGCATCCAACGTGTTCTCGACTGTGGCGGGCAGCTCATCGTAGTTCGGCTCCCCATAGAACACATCGTAGTCCAACCAACGACGTTGGAACGTCCGCTGAATGTCCGGGACGGCCTTGCTATAATCGTGCTGCCACAACTTCAGCAGCTCGTTGGCGGACAACTGAGCAATGGACGACCAGAAGGTCTCTACCATTTCCGTACCGGCCACGATTGCCCAAAAGTCCGACAGGTAGTTCCAAATGAAGCTCAGATCCGGCGTGTAGCCGTAGGCCGTGCTCGTCTCCTGAACGTTGAGCAGAGCTTCGGTTGGCAGGCTGGTAATCTCCCCGTCATTGACGAGCAGCTCAATGGTGTAGAGCCCAAGCTCATCACCAAGAAAGGCGCCCACACTGCTGATTCGCCCCTCGTAGTGCTCGAGCTCCCATGGTGAAGGCTCATCTGGGTACCATAGGCCAAGACCCTGCGTCCGATAGGTCTCGTACTCATCCAGCACGTAAATGATGGTGTTGACGGCCGGAGAAGTGAAGACCCAAACACCGCCACCACTGTCCCACGTCGCCAGATCCCCCTCTTGGCCGGTCCACAAACCGCCCGCTACCGGAATGACCAGATACGTGTCCCCGTCATTTGGAAGAGCCGGTGGCGTAGCGCGACGGCCGAGCACCTCAATGATGGTCGATGGATTGCGGACGCCGCCCCAGCCATTCTGCGAAAGGAACCGGTATTCGGCAGTGATTCCCGCCGCAAAGAGGTCCTTGATGGTGACGATGTAGCTGCCGTCACCCGCCACGTAGAGCACAAACGAGTGGCCCACGTCCGTGACCGCAAGGTCACCCACCTCCACGTAGGCAAAGTCGTTTGGGTTCCCCACGACCACATTGGTGTAGCCAGTTGCATCAGCTGGCGACGTGGCCTCAATCGTCTGCCAGCTCGTCGACGTGAGCGGCGCGTCGGTAACTGACCACATGTACACCAAAGGCTGTGCTTCGGGATCGTAGCTCGGCCGCCCATCGAAGCTGGCGTAGCTACCCGACAACTGCACCTGGTCGGAGGAGATGACGGCAACCGGCCGGCGGTTCGGCACGAGCTCGCTGCTGCTCAGCCGCAGGCAATCGAGACAGACTGTTACCGGGTCGGTGGCGCTGCCAACAACCTCCACACGCAGGTTGTCTGTTTCATGCGTAGGGCAATCGAGAAGGTTGAACGTGTACCGCAGCTCGTGCTCACCTCCAGCTGCGATGACCTCCCTGCGCGTGACGTACAGATTCGCCCGACCCGTAGTGTGACTGGCCGTGATCCGAAAAACGTAGTAGTCGAGGCCCTCATCAAAAACGTCGGCGGAATCGACAAGCGGCGAGTAGCTTCCATCTCCCTGCTGAGCCAACGCGATGCCGCCCATTTCCGACAGGAGAAGACCGATCATCTTTCCCAAACGATTGAAGGCAGCCACGAAAAATCTTGATTTCGTGGTGTCAGAAAAATCGTAGGGAAGGTCCGTCGGCAGAATGCTGAACTGGATCGTGAATGTGTCGTTGGGAATTGCACGGTCGATACGAAAGCCAGAATCGGCCTCGTCATTACTGAACATGCAATAATCATTGCTGCCGTTGAACCAGGACCACGGAATCCCAGCGCGCTGCGGCGTAACCTCCGCGTAGGACAACAGCGTCAACATCATTGCGTCAGTTGGGTGGCACAGATCGAGAAGGTCAAACGACGGCGAGACCGGGAGCGTTCCGACTCCATACGTCATTATTCCGTAAGGCAGCGATCCGTAAGTGGCCATCGACGCACAACCTTCCTACAACAAATTCACGCGAAACCAATATGCATTACAGACCATACCCACTGACGCATTGTAGGCAAGCATATCTATCCCGAAGTGTGTCGGTGTCCACGTGAGCGTTTTTGAAAACAGCTGCGTGTATGTAAAGCCGTCTACCGTAAAGGAAAAGTTGGTCAGCTTGGTCGTGATGTTGTGGAAGATCTTGAATATCCCGTAGTCATTCGGTACGGGCCAGGTGTAGTGGTCGATGAAGCCGGTGTCGTACTCTTGAACCAAGCCGGTGAATTCGCCGTAAGCAGCCCTGTGCCCCAACCACATATTTGCGTATTTCGAGGTGGCGAACAGACCGATGCCGACTGAATGAAAATTGACGAAGCGTTGACACGACACCTTCGCATAGAACTCGAAATTCTGTGCCGGGACGGTTTGGGCCATTGTGTGCTGGTCACCGAAAGCCGGCGTATCCGGATCAAGAACTGCGTAGAAACGGCCATTCGCAACCCCGTAACTCTCACCGCCGCCGGCGGGAGCTCCGGAATTCAGCCACACCCATTTCGGATCGAGGCTGGCGCCCGCGAACTCGTCGTCCTTCGCTGAAGGTGCTCCAGGAGGAATATCTTCTTCGTGTCCTCCATATGACACGCTTCCGTACCCCGGAAGGTTTCCAATCTGCACCCGCTTCTTGGCATAGGTGGCGGCGGAGTCTTCCATGAGCAGGACATCAGTCGTGACGGGAACCGTCTTCTCCGTCACGATCGAGATTTCTCCCGAGACGTTATCGTGAATAGCGTCCGAGTCGGTGCTCGGCAGATTGGTGATCTGCACACGCTTTTTGTTCCCTGAGTCGTCCGTATCCTCCATGAGCAGGATGTCGTCGCTCGCTGGAGAGGTGATCTCTCCAAAGCCAGACCAGTCATTTCCGGCACGCTTGAGCTGCGCGTCATCCGTCACATTCCCGAGACTGACTTGGGATTTCGTCACCGAATGCGGATTGAGAATGCTCGAAAGGTGCGAATCAATTTGGCTATGACTATTCGATCCAATGTCGTCGAGCAGCGTATGAGAAATATCCCCAATCTGCAGACTCTTTTTGACGTTCGCGGCTCCCGAGTCTTCAATGACCAGCAGATCACCGGCAATTGGTGTGGTCTTCGCCGCAACTCCAGCAATCTCTCCAGAGGCGTTGACATGAATGGCGTTGGGGTCTGCTCCAGCGATGCCTGCGTCCAGATCAAGGTTGCCCGTGCCCGCATCGACCAATGGAATGGGCATGCGGTTGGCCACCAGAATATTGTTGGAACTGCTCACCAAGAGATTGATGCCGCGGAAAAGCGATCGATTTCCTCGAATGGTGCAGTAGCTGCCGCCCACATTGAGCGCGTCGGTACCGGTACGTATGTCGCCAAAGACGTTGCCAGAAATATCCCATCGTGATGACGCAGCATCGATGACCACACCGTGGCTGCTCGGTGGGGTCAAGCGCGTGGCCAAGTGGGAGCCGGCAATCCGTCCCCAGGCGGCCCCGACCACAGCCACCGCGTTTAGCGAGGCTCGGTACGTCTTCACGTCGAGAACGTTGACGCGTGCGCCGTCTACATAAATGCCGTAGTCACCCCCGTGCAGGCGTCCGCCGTACACGTACGATGGGTCAGTGGAATCTGTATGTGCCGCTCGAACGCATGCCAGGTAGTTGCCGGGCGCGGTTGGGTCGAAAGCGGGCGCGAATGCGGATCGACCAACGCTGCAGTCAATGAGCTGAGCGATGGGCGTTGTCTGATAGAACACCGAATCGATGCCGCCATCAGAGATTTGTCCAGGCGACCATGAGGGTGACGAAAAATCGACGACCACTCGTTCGCAAATCCCAGTGTTCCGAACAATGTACGTTCCAACGCACGGAGCTGTCGGTGTCTGCACCGTTATGTTGAGATCGGAGAGCAGCGCGTTGTTGACGTAGAACAAGCTCAGAGTCGTGTCTGTTCTCGTTCGGATTTCCACGCCAGGCGAGGGACTGTACACATTCGAGGAGCCGCGAACCTTGCAGCGTCGAACTTCAACAACGGTTGTGGGACCGCCTGGTTGCGAAAAATCGTAGACGCCCGGGCGAATATAGACCTCGCCGCCAGTGTCCTTGGCATCGTCGATCGCTTGTTTGAGCTGCGCCCCATTCCCGGTGTCGAGATAGTTGCAGATGGCAGCCGTATCTCCATTAGGAGCGTTGCCAACAATGTACTGCTCCGCCTGCGCTCCACCCCCACCGACATCGCCCCAGGCAGCCCCGTCCGCAACCTTCAGTCCCTCGCTTGCCCCGGTTTTGTAAAAGAGCCGCCCGGAGTCGAAGGTCACCGGAAGCGTGCCGCCAACCGGAATACGAAGAAATTCAGAATCATTTATGTCAACGCCGTCTTTCGCCCAAAGTCTTCCAGCGGCAGAGAGAAATAATTTCTCGACATAGACGGCGTCGAATGCATCACCAGCGCTGAGGAGCTTGCCCGTTGTGAACGCGTTGCGAGCGGCCAGCGTGTGAGCAATGCCGCCGTCGGCTTCCGGGCTGGCAAGTCCCGATGGGCCGGCTCCTGCCACATCCTCGCCAATGAGCTTGCCGGTGGTTCCCAACCACGACTGCAGTTGACGTACTTGATTGTCCTGATAATCGAAGTCATCAGCCGCCACAATATCAACGGCATCCGTACGGTCTTCGATGGGGTCATAGGACGTCGGCCAATCAGTAGTTGGAAAAGGCATTCTGTCTCCTCGACACCCAAGTATACTATAAGTCCATGACTTTCAAGGAAATGGCACGGGACACGTTGGCCGATATTCTCGCGGGGGCGGAGGACGTACTCACCAAGCTCGTCGAGGCAGACCAGGCGATTTACGATGACGCGTACTGTCCGCGTTGCGGTGGAAGTTGCAGTCCGGAACTGGATGTCGCACACGCTTTGCGTTCGGACCGACCCATACCAAGAAAAAATTGCCGCTGCCTCGACTGTGGCTGCCTCTTCGAGCCCTTCACTCGGCTTGTCCTGGAGATGGGAAACCTTGCTCGCCTGGAGCCGCAGTTGCCAATATTCGATCCGGAAGGCGACTAAATTACGCGCGTGAGAATGAGATAGCTTGCGCCTGCATCGGTGCCAGCATCGTCTGGTATCAGGGCAGCGAGCCGGCTCACGTACAGCGCATCCTCCGAACGCTCCAACGAGATTGTGCGATCGCTCTGGTGCGCAATGCCTGTCAGGCTGATGGGCAGGTTCACCTTGCTGGCTCCCGTATCCTCAATGGTCTTGACCATACTCGACACGGCCAACGAATCCTCTGGGCGCACAGCTTCGATGAGTTCAGTCAGATCTTCGCGAATGTCGGCCTCGGTGCTGCCGCCAGTATAGGTGATGGCGGTACGCACAAAAACCGGAAAGAGCGAGCGCACCAGCGGATTCTGGCAAACATCTCTCGTCTGCGGGTCGCGAACGTAATCGTGGATTTGCTCTACAAGCGGGTCCCTTTCATACGCAATTTGGATATTGTCTCCAGACAGCTCCCGGTAATTACCAGGATCGTCTTCGTTGCCAACGATAAGGATGCGAGGTGAAATAGCAATCCACGGAGCTTCTGCCATAGAGTAAGATGTGTTTTCATCTTCGGTATTGATCTCCCAACCTTCGGAATCATACCCCGCTATTGTGGCCTGGAGCTCAGCCTCAATGTTCCAAAAATCCCCATGACCCTCACTGATGCATTCCACGTCAAAATAGTAATACCCAAGATCATCCATTTGGTCGGCCATGGCCGTTGAGCTAATCCGCTGGCGGCCGCTGCGGTTGACGTGGATGTAGGGACCACGTGTGTTTGGCACATCGTAGCTTGACGCCCACACACTGCCGTCAGTCTCTGTCAGCGTGAGCGCGCCGGTCGGATAGCTCGCAAGGAAATCAACAAGGAAGTACCCGCCGTGTCCTGTCGGCGCATCATTGGATGTCTGCACGCCAACGAATGTGCCCGCCAACCAAGGTTGGAATTTGGAACGATCCGTTCCAAAAACCTGGGCCGTGGCGTCACCAGCGCCCGCCGCACTGTTGTCCTCAATGGCAATCTCATGATCCCCACGCAACATAGCGTAATATTCCCCGGGGTAGGTCACCGGATCTTCGTACTTCACAGCTACAGATCGGCTCAGCTGCGCGTTCAGTTGTGAAATGACTTCGTCTGCACTGAGGGCCGTCCCCGAAAAGGTGACAGTCTCGACACCGTAACCAACGTTGATCCGTAAAGTTTTGGCATCCAGGTTGATTGATCCAGGTGCAAGATCAACTGACCCGATCGACGGATAACGGGTAATCTCGACGCGATCTCCGACCTGGACACCGTAACGAAGAGCGTCAATGTTGGTTCCACCATCAGTCGAATATGGAACTACAGTGCCCGACCCATTTGCCAAAGTGATGGTGGGAACGGTCGAAGCCGTCGGCAAAAACTCGTCCAGAAGATTAGGATCGGGTCGAAAGGACAGTGTCGCGCCGCTTGCGTCCGTCACCGAAAAAGTCGCCTCATCTGCAGTTACCGAAAATGTGCATGGATCGACAAAACGCAAACGGAACGATCCGTACGATGGATCACCAACCGCATACTCCATCCCGCTTGCCGGCCACGCCAGTTCCCGATCCACACGGAGCTCGTTGTCTGCGATGACTGCTGAAGGGTGACCACCCACCTCCGCGACAGTGTAGTATCCCTGATTGTCGGACGTGAGGATGTTGACAATGTCTCCTTCCCGTACACCAAGCTGGTAGTAGTTGATGAGCCCCGAGCTGGCCACCACATCGAAATTGAGCGCATCGCGCGTCAAGTCATCAGAAGTCGCTTCGATAGCGGTCCCGGCCTTCGCTCCGCGACCAGGATTTTGAAAGCTGCGCGAAAGAGCCTCGATCGGGTGTCTGTAGGGAATCATCTCGCCGGTAGGTTCCAGCGTGCTATCCAGACGCTCAATGGACGTCACCCGCAGCAACGGCAAGTCAATGCCGGTCTGCCGTCGGTAGATACGGTATTGGAGTGGCGAGGCTGTAATGGTCATGTTGGTCTGAAGCGTGATTTGCGCGGCCGCCACCCCACCCACGGCAATCGCGTAGGTTCCCGCATCCTCGCCATTCAAAATCTCCACGTAATCCGTGTCCACGACACCAACGGAGGTGAAGTCAGGAAGACCGCTGACCGTTGAGAGGATCGGTTGACCGGCAATGGTTTTCAGATCATCGCCGACATACCTGATCTCCTTGGGCTCCAACAAATCCACGTCGAGGTCATCAACAAGCACGTAAGAGATGTCTGTCACAACGCCGGGCCCAGTCATGTTCGTGGAAACGCGCACCTGGTAGGGTGCCGCGCCGGAAATTTCCAAAATCCGGTAGCTACCAGCGTCACTGCCCTCCTCGAGCACCAATGATGTTTCGCCAGCTACGACGGTCGCCTTCTCCTCATCTGTCAGATCCTGCAGCGTAATCCACGGACTGCCGTTGGTCGTCCGCGCATCCTCCCGCCGCGCAAGTGCCAATTGGTCCGCTACGAGCTCGACAGCCAGAGCCTTGTCCTCCGGCGTTCCGCCGCGAACGTAGAGATCCGTGCAGTTGCCGACGTGGACCTCATTGTCCGGCACGTCGAGTGTTGTGCCGCCAACATCTGGAAACAGAATGCCGCCAGGTACTCCGGACAGCGTCAAAATCTGACTCTTCCGAATCATCCAATCCAGCGCCGCATGTGGCTCCGGAAAACGGTTGGCGCCCGTCTCACTTGTGCTCACCCTCGTCGCTCCCAAAACGCGAGAGAGCCGATAGTCGACGGGGCCAGTTGGAAAAATGGCCGTCAGCGTATAGCCAGAAATGTCCGTACCGACCGGGCCGAATGTTGCCGTGAAGTCGATGGAGCTCACGACGTCAAAGTACGTGGTGTAGCCATCGACATCACCATCATCGGCTGTCGCCCCGTCAGCGCCGAAATAAAGAATCTCTCCAAGGTTGCCGCCGGTGAGCACATCGCGTTGCATCTCCACATCGTTGAAGCCGATGATCTGCAACGTTTGCAGCTCGGAGTAGGTTTCAAAGAGTTGGCTGACGATACCAGACACGTTCGTCAGCGAGCGCTCACCAATGGATTCCTCGGCACGTGCGATAAAAGCGGGCGTGGTCTCTTCTGCCGTGCCGGGCGAAGCTTTCGCCAGATTTGTCGCGCGCGTCGCCGCCGTCAAACCAACAACGCCTGCGATCTCGCCGGAAGCGACGTTGTACGCCGTTCCGGGACGCTCGGCGATGTAGTTCACATCAAAGTAGTAGAGATTGCCATCAACATTGAAGAGCATCGCTTCGGCCGTGATGCTCTGCGTCTCGACTGGCAGAAAACGAAGGCCCCGTGCCGTGTACGCCACATTGACGGTGCTGATGTTCACCGATACGGGGTTCTGATAGTAGATTCGGACACGCACACGTGCGTAATCACCGGCCCGCCTCGAGAGGAAGTAATTGGCAACGAGCGCGTCCGCCTCATCCGCCGTCAGACGATCGGGATACTGCAACGAAAGTTGATCCCGAATGCTCCGAATTTCTCGCCGATAAGGCTCGAGCAGCACAAGGTGCGTCTTGACGAACAAGTCCGCAATGGCACTACCCTCTCGAGCGTAGACTTCGGGGTATTCTTGCTGCAACCGCGCAAGAATAAACTTGAGCGGATCAGTCTCTATGGGATCGGGCGAGAGCCGGTTGACGATGGGGTCGACAATCTGCACAGTGGCCGGCGCCCCAGCGTTTAAATCAATTTCTGGGTCATATGCCCGCAGGCGTTCCTGAATGTAGAGCGTCCAATTTTCAATCGACATGGCTACAACCCCAACCCTACAACTGAGCTGTGCCCAGCTTGATTGCCCAACAACACTTTTCCGATAAGCGTCAGCTCGTGCGGAATGAATCGCGCATCTGCAACCTGCGCGTACAGCAACCGCTCTGTCATTTTCAGTGAGGGATCGTTGGTTTGAATAGCAAGCAACTGACTTTTCGTTCGAGTGACGGCCGCGTGGAAATCAGAAACAACTGTGGCCCCGTGCTTGTCCCGCATCTGCTTCCCGACCGAGGCAAGCAGTCCACCACCAACGAGCGGGGCGAAGACGTCGGAGCCAGGCGACTGCAGCATGGTCTTCATGAATGCCTGAATCAACCGCTCAAAGCCGTCGATGGATTTTGGCGTGTCGCTGATCCGAAAGCTCATCCGACTTCGATCTGTCCGCGTCAATCGACTGCTGATGGCTACAACCGATCGGATTGGATCAGCTGGGTCCGTTGGAACTTGTACGAGCATCTCCGTCGATGACACGACAACGACGCTGGGAGACATGACATCGTTGATGAGTACGTACTCGGTGTTGTTGAAATCTTGCCCTTTGACATGAAGTGTGTAGGGATCAGAATTCTGCACTGGCGAAACATTGAGGACTTTGAGCACGTCGCGCATTTCCACGAACTGCAAATCAACCATCGCCTCCTCCTGGGCCAGACCCGTCCGGACGTGTGTTGCTCACGGTCCTCGTAGCCAGTGCGAACATTGAGGCGGGCAGCTGCTTGGCTCGCTCAACCGCATCGACGACCTGCTGGCGAGTTCGCAGCACAGCGCTCAACTTCCCCGGCCGGATATCGCTCTCGTCGTCCTCAATATCGCTGATGGCTCTCGCCAGCAGCTCCTCAAACGAGATGGCGGCGATGCTGTTGGTGACCTCCGTTCCTCGCACGGAGGCCATACCCGCGGCCAGCTCCTTCCGAATCTGGTCCACCGCCTGCTGGTCATACAGCGGTCTGTCCGTCATCCCACATCCTCATCGATGCCGGGAAAATACTCCTCAAGGGGGTCATCCGGCAGCTCGTCTTCCAAATCAGGATACTCGTCCAGCGGGTCTCGGTCTTCTCGCCAGTCCCCGGCGTACCGCATGTAGTCCGCCGTGTGGCGGCCACGCGCAAGGCTCCCCTCGTTGACGTCTTCCACGGCAACTTCCGTCGCCGCGCCAGCAAAAGACTGGGAGTACGATGCGCTCCGCAAAGTGGTACTGAAGAACTCGGACACGCGGCCCAGCAAGAGCAGCTCTCGCATGCGGTCGTAGCCGCGTTCGAGCAACGTCTGTAGAACACGATCGACGACCCCAACGGGAGTGACTACGAACGTGGTCATCGCCGTCTGCAGGTACTCCAACCAGGTCACCAGCGCGCTCACGTAGTCGTACGCAACGTTGACGCGGTCAGGACCCGGTTTGACTCGAATGAGGGGGTTGAGCAGCCGGTCAAGCTGGTCCAATGATGCAGGGTAGGTTCCCGCACCCGCCAACCAAAGCTCGAGGGCTTCTTGAAAGATGGAGTAGGCAAGATAGGCCGCCGATTCAACCGAGAATCCTGCATTGGCGATGAACAGGTCTGCGGGCACTTCTGGGTCGACACCGATAAGCCCAGACTCCAATGTCCCAACTCCAGTGATCGTCGTCACATCCGCGCGCTGACCATCCAAAACGCGATCGCCGAGCTTGAGCTTCCGGCGCCGCAGATCAAAAGCTCGCCAGCCGAGAACCGGATCACTCCATTCGACAAGCACGGTCCCGGTCGTGCTGCGCTCTAACGTAAGTGGAAGACCAAAAATGGGGCGCGCGGATCCGACTGGGTCGCTGAGCTGAATACTGCCGAGCGTCGAGTCATCATTTGAGACGATCTGCAACAAGCTCGTGTAGACAACGATGTGGTACGTCTTTGCTGTCCCATGCTCACGAAAAGTTCGCTCGAGCAAATCCACTTCGATCGTCAGTACCCCAGGCGCGTAGGACGCATCCTGCAGAACGTAGACGCCCCGATTCTCCCCGCTCGTCACCGACAGCTTTATCTCGCCCAAAGATGGCCAGCCCGCAAGAGGATCTTCATCGACTGGAACGGAAAGGGTGAAATCGTTGATGGCCGTCGCGCCACGAGACTCAAACACGGACTCATACGTCAGATGCGCCGTAGCCTCAGCGGCAAAGGCTGCATCGTTATTGAGCACGTTGGCGATCGCGCGGCCGTCGACATCATGCTCCCGCACTTCAAACCCGACGGCAAAGCCGAGTGTCTCGGCGCCGCGCTGACTGGGCGTGTCCGCCCCCGCTGACCGAATTGTGAGAATGGAACCTTCGCCGAGCACTGTCGACTCGAGCGTGACAAAATCCGTAGGTCCACTGGCACTCGCAACGAACTCGGACGTCGCAATGGCAAGTGCGACCACGTCTGCGTTCACCAGGTAATCGGGCCAGGTGCCTTCCGGAAGGGACACAATGCTCGCAGTGTCCTGAGCATTTGGTTGTAAACGGAGCTCGTTGTTGCCCGACCAGCCATCCGACCGCACGCCGGCTACAGGCCCACCCGGCACATCCACCTGCCACGGCCACAGCTGCGAGGCGTAGTCGTTGCCTTGCAGCACCTCCATGTGCCGGTCGTTGTAGGCCGGAGTATTCGACCCGTTGGTGTACGCAATCTGCACCCGGTCCCCAACAGCAGAGGCACTGATGGGATTGGCGGGCGTCCATAGGGCGGCTGCCGTGCTGATGTCTGAGGCGACCTGCGCCGCCGTTCGTGTCCCAGTAGTCAACGCGCAGCTATGAATGATGCCATCCACCAGAACGTAGAATCTGGTTCCGTTGGTCGCATTGATGACAAAGCCGCCGGGCCGAGACTCCGATTGCAGCGGCCACGGCGTTGCGAGATCTGAATGCAGCGCGAACGGTCCCCTGTTCGCCGACCGCAGCGAGGCGGGCTGGATTCCCGGTACGGTGGATGGCCCCGCCGGAAACAGATCAACGGACACGGGATTGCCGTTGATGGTGCCCTCCAGCAAGTACGTTCCCCCCTCCTCCAGTGGCCACGGCGCGCTGTAAATCCCCTCAATGCTCGGAGCCGTGCCGGTACCGGTTGCCGAGAGACGGTATGTCGGTGCTGCACTGATGGGCTGCAAGAGCTTCGGCTGACCGGAGAGCACGGGGTCAGCCAAGGCTGCGATAACACCGGTATTGGCAAGAACTTCCAGCAGCGTCTCCCGAGCGCTTGCCGTCCTCTGAGCCGGGCTCAATGCCTCGAGGCCTTCTTGTCTCGCCGACAAGATATCCGCCGCCCGCCGCACCTGCCGCACGCCAATGGCGGTCGTTAGGTTACTGCTCAAATATTCAGGAAATGCGCTGGACAACTGCTCAGCCCGCTCCAGCAACGTCGCATGTTGCGTTCGTAGCGTCGAAAATTGTGCAGCGACGGCCTCTTTGGCTTCAGCAGCCGGCCGGACGATGTCTCGCACGGCCGACGACGCACCACGATACGTGTAGGTCAGCTTGATGGGATCGCCGAATGCGCGTTTGGCTCGCCTGATGGCCGCCCGGTACCGACCATACTCCTGCGCCCCCACCACGCCAGCGCGAGCCAACGAGGATTCCATAATTGATAACGCTGCTCGAGCATCCGCAATCGAAGAAATATCCTCCACTGGCTTTTCGGGCATTCGCAAGTCGTCAATTGCGTCCAGCAATTCCCGACATGTTGAGAGCTCTGCGTTGAGATGCTGCAGCAGATAATTTTTCGCAAGATACACAGCGTAGAAAATCGCATCCGGATCGTACAGGAAGGCTGAGTACGTCAGCTCCTTCACCTCCTCGAAAGGTTCCGCAACATCACGCGTACCCAAGCGGTCTCGAGGAAATGAAAGGGTTCCCTGCACAAGGTCCGCGGCGGCCGCGTCTCTTTCATCTGACGAATAAGCCATCGTTTTTTATCCAACACGAGAATATCACAGCGAGAATATCACAAACCGAGCGCACATCCGCTGGGTTATGATGGTCTGCTATCATCCCATCAGGAGAGGAATTGCAATGAGCATGACGAAAGAAGAACACGTGCGGCGCGAGACGCGACCGCTCCTCATCGAAGTCCACGCCGCCGGAGTGTGTATCCGAAGGCAACCCCAAACGACGGAAGTGCTTCTAGCAAAACGCGCAAAGGACAGAGAGCTCTTTCCGGGAAAAATTGAAAGCTGCGGCGGGCAGGTACCCCCATCGTTAAGTTTCCAAGATGCCGTCGCGTATCATTTTCGGGAAGAAATGGGAATCGAAGTTCACGTCGTTGGATCACTATGCCTTCCGTATACCATTCAGCACAAGGGGCTGATCATCCCAGGCATCCGTTTTTTATGTCTGCACAAACATGGAGAGCCCAGCTCCAAAAATCATGAATGGGTCAAATGGGTGCCCATAGACAAACTTGCGTTCATACCACCGAGCGACTTTGCCGGTGATATGAGCGCAAGCGCGTCCGCCCTTATCGGAAGTTGGCATGCTCTGGTAAACAAACTTTCCCGAGAAGAGCTCTCTGTCGCCTTGCAGCCGCAGACAGAAGACTAGTCCACATCCCAATCCGGCTGCGGGCCAAGTTTTTTCAAATCCGTCCGACGCATGGCCTGTACTCTTTTCCGAACACGGTTAGGATCCCACCCAATCACCTCGCACGCGGAGTCGAAGCTCATGAACCGATCTAGCGCATCGTCAGAATGGGAGTTACCAAAGATCCAAACTTTGGCCTCTTCATGTAGGTCACGAAAACGCCGTTTCGGATGCCGCTTGTAGGTAACGAAATCTCGAATACCGCGCAGAATCAGGCTTCGGTACAGATTCTTTGAGCCTTCCAGGTCTTGCAGCTCTTGCGCGTGAGCATCCTCGGAGCGAAGTACCATCTCATGTGACCACCACATTCAATGGTGTGTACGTCAGCGGCTGCGCCGGAATTGTCACGATGGTCGTATCAGCCCGTTCGGCGGTGATAGTCGTCGATCCAGGCGCGACTCCAACCACACGCAAAATATTGCCGCTCATTGTTTGTGCTGAAGCCACTGCGTAGTCTGAGCTAGCGAAGGTAACATCTCTGTCCGAAATGTCGAGTGTTTGGCCGTCCGTGGACTTAACCGTCATCGCCACGTCGACGTAGCTACCGGCCGCAACCGTGACCGGCGCTGTGCCAAATGTGATTTCGGACACGACCGGGAAGAGAAGGTGGATAAGGTTAATGCTCGCTTGGTCAGGCACCTTGATTGTTCGCCTTGAATGCTCAAATTCCTCGACCAGCACCAAATATTCACCTGTGCGGAACAAGTCGATCTGACAAAATCCATCTTCGTCGGTGCGAACATAGACTTTGCGTCCGGCAACAAGCCGATCATCGACGATGAGCGGGGAAAGATCAGATTGCTCCAGATTGAGGCACAGCGGCGAGAAATGGAGATTGAATCCCTGCAGGGGGCGGCCCGTGTGGTCCACGAAGTAGCCCGAACAGCGACAGAGCCGAGGATCGGTAGCGGCCGGAAGCGTGAAGGTCTGCCCCTGCACCTCGAAGTAGTTGGTCCCGGTCGGGGCGCCCGCTGGCGGGGAGTAGATATCAATGCTCTGAGGCGTCTTCGATTGGTCGCCGAGCGAACCGTCAAACGCCACGCCCGTCTTACTCAACCGAATCGTGTACTGAATCGGCGGATCGTTGCCATCCAATGACACCTCGGCGTACGCCTCGCCACCCACCAAAGCGGTGAACTGTTGCGTGACGAAAACGTCGACAGCGTCAAAGAAGCGGACCAACACATCCTCAAGCGGGGCATTGAGCTCGTCGACGGCGTACACCCGCACAGTCTCCACGGCCATCAAAAGCCTCCAGCCAATGTGGGGCCCATGACCGGCATTCCGGCCGCGGCCTCCTGCATCAGTGCGTGCGTCGGTTGGTAAAGCGCAGCTGCCGGTACTCCACTTCGAGCAAGACTGACACCGAGCTGGCCCGACGTCATCGCCCGCATGCGAGCCAGATTCTGCTGCCGAGCTGTGTTCTCGGCCACCATCTTGTGCTGTGTCGCCTGACGTTGCGTCTCTGCGCGGAGCTCCTGAAGCTTGACCGCGCGGACCTCACGGCGGGCCAACTCGAACAGAAGACTGACGGCGATACCGCCGGTTGCTGCGGCAACTGCTTTCTCAGACGTGGGCATCAGGACCTCCTCACCGCTGCGGGAATGTCAGGTGTGTGGATCTGGAAGACGTCATCGGCCGTGGCCAAGGCCGCACCCAAATCGAAGGAGGTTCCCACCGTTGGTACCTCCACATCGCGCACGATGTTCGTGCCGGCGATGGCCACCGAAACTTGCGAACCCCGCACCAGGTAGGTCTCAGCGTGACCGACAGCATCTGTGAGCATGCGCACCTCTTTGCCCGCCAGCACGTAACCATCCTCGACCTGGGGCACATACTTGTTGTAGACGACGACCATACGTTCAGCCACGGGAGCCCCATCCAACCCCGCCAGATCGATGGTCGTCAAAATCAGACTGGCCGCCGGCAGAACCGCGCTGACTTCGGCAAGTGCTGGCTCAGAAAAGCTCGAGTATTGCCCTGTCGCGCTGGCGTAGTAGCGAGTTTTGTACGCGTACGTTGTCTCGCCCGTGCGGTCCAGGTACTCGTACTCCTCCTGCAGCGGGCTGAGCGGAATGTGGGTGTCCTCTCCAGTATCTCGATCCGCCACCGAGAAGCCGAGCTCGCCCAACGCTGTGCCGCCAGTGATTTCGACAACCGACGAGGTTCCGTCGGTCAGTGACGTGAGGCGCATCTGCCCGGACTCCTCAGACGCTACGAACCCAGCTGCCTGCGCATTGACGACAATGACCGCATCATCAATGGATGTGGGATCGGTCGTCGAGAAGGTAATGGTCTGCTCCACACCCTCATCGACTATCAGCTTCAGCGTCGTCCCGTTGAGGGTGAAGGGGGCCGGGTTTGCGCTGAGGAGTGTGGCCGCGGCCGCCACGTCGGCCGTGATGGCAAAGTACGGTCCCGGCTCACCGTTCTCCGACCGATGTACCTCAATCCTGTCGAAGACGTCGTAGACCGTGTCTGGATCCGGAACGGTGATTGTCAACTTGAAGATCCCCATCAGTACCCCTCGACCTTTTGAATTCGTGGCCTCATCTGCTCGATGGCCGTCGTCGTCGGCCGCACATCTGGCGATACCGTGTCTGGACCTACCACGGCCCCCATGCTTGGGCGAAGCTCGATGATCGCAGGAGCTACGGGCACCACAGACGGAGAAACGGGCTGAAAGTGGCTGGCGCTGCGTTGGCTGGGACGCAGCTCAGTGATGGATGTGATAGTTGGCACGCTGCTCATGGACCGTTCGCCTTCCGAATCTTGCGAGCATCGACAGCCCGGTGCAGCCGGGTCTTCTCACGCTCGGATAGGCCATTGTACCAATCGCGAAAACTTATCCCAGAATCCGCCTGCCGCTCGACGCTGTCGCGAATAGTGGAGAGGGCTTCGACCGCCGTATAGTTCGCACTTTTTATTGAATCGACGTCTTCTCGAATCGCGCGCATCTGCTGTTCTTGCAGCAGTTGGTTAGTTTCTACCTGCGAGTCCAATTTCGATGCTCGCCACGAAATCGTGACCGCTGCGCTGATGCCTGTGAGAATTAAAGTAACAATGAGAGATATGAACCCAAGAAGAAAGTGCCGTTTGCTCTTTTCCGAGTTCGCAGCCAGTGAGTCGATTTTTTTCACCGACTCGGCCACATGACTCAGTCGCTCGTCCAGACGCGAATCCACCATGGCGAACTCTCCCGACGTGTTCTCCAGCCGAGTGATGCGATCGGCGTTGACACACACGTAGTCCCGATCCATGTAGCTATCCAAACGACTCTGCGCCACCTGGAGTCCCTCACGTGTAGCCGTCAGCGCAGTTTCGATCTGCGCTACCGTCGTGTTGGTGCGACGCAAATCCTCTCTAATCTGCGGAATGAGATCAACGTACTTTGCTATATTGTTGATGGCTTGCACCATCTTGACGATCTTTGCCGTGTACGTGTGCACCTGATTTGACAACGTGTAGATCGCCCCAGCGAAATCATCCTCCCGCAGCTCCGGCCGGAGAGGAGGAGCTTCGACCGATGGGTGAACAGCGGAAACGGGCACGTTGATTGGCGTAGGATCGGGGGTGACCGTCACACGCTCCTTGATGGTCGAAATTCTTGGCTTATCCGAGCCCACCTACGGTTCCTTCAAGCTCATTTTACCAAGCGGCCGCGTCTGATACTGGTTCATCAGGTTCGCCAGCACCCTACCCTGCACACGCACCTCGTTGAACAGCAGCTGCATGTCCGTCTGCATTCGATCCAATTTGTTGCCCAGCACCTTTACCGCATCCTGCAGCTCGATAACGGCAGTACGAAGGCTCCCCACCTCGGCCTGCAATTCCGCCAGCTGACCGTTGGTGCCGCAAAAAGGGACCGTCGGATGTTCTGATTTTGGCATCTGAATTACCTAAATGTTCCACGCACTTCCGCTATCTCCACTTTGACGAATTCGTTCCCGATACGCAAGGTGACCGTCCCAGCGTCATCTGGAAAAGTTTATGGAAGAGCTGGTATAAGATTGGTGACGAAAAATCTTTACCAGAAAACCGGAGAGGCACATGAATCAAAACGAAAAGATGTTGGCGGCCGTTGAATCAATGAGCCAAGTGGTGTTGTACCTGGCCGAGGATTATTGCGCAAGCTCATCCGCATGGAAGCAGAGCCGACTGCATGAGTTGCTCTTGCGAATGGAGGAGGCGGTGCGGGCACTTCAGGCTAACGACGCAGGCAAGGACGAACCCGGGCATCTCGCCACGGGTTGTTGACTCCCAACACAATGCGGGCCAGTTCGGCCTTGAACAGCTTGCCGTCAATATCAGGCACCGTGACCAGCACCGTCTGGCTCTGTACGGTCAGCCGACAATGACAGGGACACTCCACGCACTCCGCAAGCTCGTCCAGAGAGCACGGAGATGTCTCCAGCAATGAGATAGCGCCTGCGTGCAGCTTTTGCTCGCAGACATGCACTGGCATCTGACACGGGAAGAGCTGCTCGCCGGTACAGGGAGAAAGGTACCAATCGGGAGCAATCTTCACCGTCAAGCATTCGCGTGCAATGGACATGGAGAGGCATGCCTCGAGCTCCTCGGTCCATGTATCTATCTGAGCAAGCGTTTCGGCGCTCCAACGATACATCGACATGTCAACACGGAGACCGGCCGGCGTTACAGTGTTCGGCCGTACTTCGTAGCGCGTGACGTTAGCCAGCCTGGGAAAGTAGCAGGGCGGCTTGTCAAACAAGGCTGGACAGGCCACGAAGCCTACCAGAAGCATCAAGATATGCCGCAAAAGTCGCATACGTCAGTATACGGGAGGAGAGGACATGACATCGACAGAAGAAAAACACTACGATGGCGTATACCCAAAGACTGCCGAAGAGTGGTGGAAGTTGCTCAATGACTTCGGAGAACAGATCCAGAACGATTTCTTTCGTTATGGAACGCAGAGTGAGTGGAAGAAGTTTCGGAATGCTGTGCGCGGACATAAAAACACGGGTTGGATTGTCCATTTTCTGAACGAGGTATGGTGGAAGCTGCCAGATACCTCATCCATCCATGACATTCCAACTTTTAAGCTGCTCTGTGATCTGTGTTCAGAAGCTGGCGCCCATACAATGGAGGAAAATTCATGAAGTATGAGCTTACCAACGAGGAAAAGACTGTTGACGGCCGAACGCTGTATCGAATTCGCTACCTGCAGGACATTCCCTATCACTACATACAAAAGGGTGACTTAGGTGGTTGGCTCGAATCGACGAGCAATCTGGCACACACGGGAATGTGCGCTGTCCTGGATGACGCGGAAGTTTTTGGTAACGCGCAAGTTCAGGATGACGCCATAGTTCGCGACAACGTTCGCGTCTACGGATACGCGAGCGTTCGTGGATCGGCGATGCTTACTCAAAAGGTGCGTGTGTACGACCAGGCAATCGTCACTGATACTCGGCTTGAAGGACATACCCGCGTTTCCCGCTATGCTATCCTCTTTGGAAAATTCATAATTCGCTCTGGGCACTGGCGATGCTCTCCGCTCGTAATATACGGCGCGGCAGAAAGAGTGCACACCGCCGGGACAAATGACATCGCCATCGGGTGCCGAATCAACCCCTACACTTGGTGGGTAAAGAATGCAGAAAGCCTGGCCTTGGAATACGACCTAGACGACGACAAACTAGCGTTCTACAAATTCCTTGTAGAAACCGCACAGAACTTTTTGCAAATGAAGCTGGCTACCGGTGAGCTCTCCCACTGACCACTGAACCTATTCGCCTGTCTCCCCAACCGAAAATTCAAAGATTTTTCTGGCATAAGAATTTTGGAAAGGAGGCAGCTATGCTAGAGCAGGCCCTCCGACTCATGTTCGCGAACATGAGTCGGCAGGACAGGGCGAGCGCGGCGGAGATTCTCCGCCGCGCGTGCCGAATGTTGCACGTGGCGGCCGCCCTCTGCGAAGAGGGGGCAGCCACAGCCACAGCCACAGCCGCAGACGAGACCGTCATTTCGGAGGCGCTCCTTGAGCGCCTCCGAAAGGGACAAGTGAAAGTGGTCAAGATCGGACTCGACTGAGTCCGATCTTGACCACCCAGCGGCCGGACACCCCCCACTCGTAGCGATGTGCACGCACAGTGGGGGGTGTCCGGCGTTCCTGCTCTTCGATCCGTTTCTTAGATAAAAACTTTTGCGCTAGGAATTCCGCTAGAACTTTCCTGACTTGGCCGCTTCGATATCAGCAAGGCGAACGGCAACCGGAATGGCGGCACCGTAGAGCGCTCCGATGCTTCCCGAACGTGCTAGGCTACGAGGACGGAGGGCGGTACGAAGAAACTTGCCTTTGGGCGCCCCCTCAATGCCGGTACCGACAACGTGCGTGAGGGCACCGACGCCCGCACCGATGGCCGATCGACGTACAAGCTGCCCGGACGTCATCTTGCGTCCGGCAAGACTTTCTACCCGCCGCTCTTCAGTGGACTTTGGTTTGACTTCTCGCAGCTCCTGCTGGAGACGCTGCAGCTGCCGTTTGGTCAAATCGGTCTCGCCAATCCTCCGCAACCGCCGCGTGACTCGTTGGGGCAATTTCTTCGCACGTTCGAGGAGCGTTGGCTCTTCTGCTGCCAACTTGTTCAGAAGCAGCGGGAGCAAAGGATGCATCGTCTACCTCCACGGCAATGATGCCAGATGATGCTGAGCTAAAATCGAATTGCGGAATCTTTGCGGCTGGAAGGCCGCGAAGTCGTGCGAACGTCAACATCCACAAATCCTGTTCGCGGCCGATCATCGCGCTCATGCGCGCCAGACGTTCGTGTGCAAGCCGAAGCTTTTCTCTTTCGATCGCAATGCGGTCTTCTCGATTGCGCAGCTGGTCGTACTGCATGCGCTCAAGCTCCCCCATACGGTAGTGCTGTTTCATCTACTCCACCAAGTACGCGTTAATCTCATCGAGCACCAGAGCGGACGCCTCGGCCGTAATGAAGTCAGAAAGTCGACCACCCTCCGTACGTCCGCTAAAAACAGAACGAAGGAAAGACGCCTCGTCGCGAAGCCGCTGCTCCTCCCTATCTGCCCACTCCTCAACCGCCAGCTGCAGCGCGGCGAGGCGTTCTTCCCTCGTGGCCATAGTCTACCCCCTATGCGTATTGCTTTGCCTTCACAGCAATATTATTTTTCAATCGAGAAACTTTGGATGGTGACATCCGAAGCTTCGTTGCGATCTGACCAGGCCGCAGCTGTGGCTTTCCATTCACGCCCAGCAAATACTCGTAGACCAGCTTCTCTTCAGGATCCAGCTCGAATTGGAGCAGCCGTAGGCGTTCCGCCTCTTCGGACGGCTTGAAGCTGCTCATATCAGCCGCCAGCGCGGAGGTCGCAACCGGTTTCCTGCTCAACTCCACCGTCAGTGCAGACACCTCCCGAACGGGCCACTTCAGTCTGTCCGCGAGCTCGTGTGCGGAGGGCTCTCTACCGAGCTGGTCCTCCAGCCGCTGCCGAGCGTTGTTGAACGTTGTGATCTTATGGATGCGGTTCTCGGGAATGGTCCCGATGTTCTGGTACGTCGTCACAAAACGGCGGCCACGCTTGAGCTGGTCAGTCAGGTACGTGTTGAGCTGCGTGCCTCGCTTTGGATCGTAAGTGTTGAATGCCTTGATAGCTTGAATCTGGAACTCGGCCCGAATGGCAGATCGCGGAATGTTGACCTTACCGGCGTAGACGTTCGACGCCTTTCGGATGAGCGGGTCCACCTGACGAAGCAAGCTCGCCAAATCGTCTGACTGCTGCGTCTCTTTCCACTGCTGCCACGCTCGAAAGTCTTTCTGCGCACGCGTCAACGCAGCCTGCTTTTCGTGACCGAGAAACTCCTCGAGCGGATCCGTCATCCGTTCCTCTTCTCTACGGCCTGTCGATACGCTTTCCGCAGCAACTCAGTTTTTTCGCGTACGGACGGTAGGTCCAGTGCGGGCTGAAAAGCCCGTACCTGCCGAAGCTCCCCAATACGCTGGGCAAGCCGCTCCGGATCGAACTCCTGCTGGGCTTTGGCCGCAATGTCCGTGAGCTCAGAGACAAACGCTGCCAGCTTCACACGCTCAATCATGGCAACACTCCAATACCAGGATAGCAGCTGAGCACTCGCTGCTGTGCTCGTCACGGTGGCTGAAAATCCCGCAAAAGACTCTGGGCACACCCGACGAGAAGTCAATCCACTCAGCGGGGTGTGCCCTAAAGATTGGTGGCCGACTACTACACAATCGTTTGCCTCTCTGTAGTCCTCGCTGAGCAGCCAGAGCGCGCCGCTCTATCGACGACATCACAGCTTTCCTGCGGCCAAGGCGCGCCTCGTACTCAAGCGCTCCATGACGGTTTTGAGCTCCTGCGAATCTGGACGAACGTCGGCCTCTTTCATTAACTCCGGATCGTTCTTGTCTGGATGCCAATCTTTGAACGCCGGCGCCCGCAAAGCTTGGCCGCCAAAGGAGCCCTTGCTGGCGACACGCGCTACGCGTCCGACATACCGGTCTGGATTGACGGCCATATCCTTCCGCATGGCCGCACTGAAACCAGTCCCGACTCGACCGACCACCGGTCCGTCGGGCGTGTGGGAGTAGGCGAACCCAGCTGCCTGTCCCTTGGCTTTGGTACGCTCCTTGGCGAAGATTTTGCGAACGTAGACATCCTGCAGCGGGCGCCGCACAGCCTTTGTGGGCGGAGCCGCTTCATGAAGGCGCTCGAGCACCACGCCCTCCCTGGTCTCGGGCCGACGACCGGCCGTG
>Ga0180433_10000572_pt1 | contig 63018 bp, 58 predicted proteins | sample SS_ome_8_FD_132980 | JGI IMG/M metagenome (GOLD analysis project Ga0180433, IMG submission 132980) | Hypersaline lake sediment archaeal communities from the Salton Sea, California, USA - SS_1_D_1 metaG | ecosystem: Environmental > Aquatic > Non-marine Saline and Alkaline > Hypersaline >... | reverse complement strand
CGAGCTGGCCCGGCGGCTGAATAGACCGGCGATGTTCGAGATGAGCTGTTTTCATCATCATCTCTGGTACGTTCGGTCCCGTATGGGAGCGTGGGATTGCCCGGCCCGAAACGCCAAACGCTTCATCGATATGCACTGCGTCGTCAACGAAAGCTGCCGGGAGATGTTCCTGCCCGCGCATCTCGGCTGGTGGGGTATCTTCACGTGGAACGGTATTCAACCGGAGCGAACCTTTCCCGACGACATCGAGTACCTGTGCTGCAAGGCGCTGGCCACGGACTCGGGCCTATCCGTGATGGGCATCGACCCCGACATGGCGCCGAAGGTCCCCGCGCTTCCCAGGCTTGCAGAGATTGTCAGGAAATATGAAAAGCTCCGGACCTCCGGTTACTTTTCCGAGGATATCAGGGCCCGGCTCCGGGTCCCGGGGGACGAATTTACACTCTTCATGGACGATGGGGGACGCTGGCGCTTCAGGCCTGTCGAGTACTCCAAGCACAGGGTGGAGGGTCTGGGAACCCCGGGCGAAAAATGGTCGATAAATAACCCCTTCGGGTCGCAGAACCCCGGATTCAGGATCGAAGCATTGTATTCTGCCGCCCCGTACGATAGCCCCGATTCCCGGGTTATCGTCGGCTCGGATGAGGGATTGATCGGACCCGAGACGGCAGACGCGGATATTACCGCGGAGATATCTGTTGCAGAGGACTCGCACGGTGAGGGGAAGTCGGGACTGCGGTACCGTGCCGCAAATGCCAATAGCAGGCGGAAATCGACCTGGACCAGGGTCGAGAGGGTTTTCTCACCAACACTGGACATCAGTAACCATCAGGCCATCGGGGTGTGGATCAACGGGGATGGAAAGGGAGAGGTCCTAAACATTCAGCTCATGAGTCCCCAGCACCTCACCCACGCCATCGGAGAGCACTATGTCATCATCGATTTCACCGGCTGGAGGTACTTCCAGTTGATAGAGCCCGAGGGCGAGAGGTACGCGGACTACGAGTGGCCATACGGGCACAGCTACTCCATCTACCGTGAGGCGATCGACTACGCGGTACTGGAGCGTCTCTCGCTTTTCTTCAACAACATCCCGGCCCAGGGAGAGGTGGAGTGCCAGCTGTCTCCCATCAAGGCCCTTCCCCTGAGAGAGACCACGATCAAGCATCCCAGGATAACGATCAACGGGAGGACGATCACATTCCCGGTGGACCTTGATACGGGCAGCTACCTGGAGTTCAACTCCATTTCTGACTGCAGGGTCTACGGGCCCGAGGGCGAGCTCCTCTGCGAGGTCGAGCCCATCGGGGAGGTTCCCGTCCTGGACGAGGGGGAAAACGAGCTTTCCTTCTACTGCGATGCCCCGGGAGATGTCATACCGCGGGCACGCATCACCACGATCTCCCGGGGAGAACCTCTATGATGTCCGTCAGGGTCTTCGCTCACAGGGGTTTCTCGGGGATCTATCCCGAGAACACCGAGATCGCGTTCTGCAGGGCACTGGACCTGGGGGTGGATGGGATCGAATTCGACCTCCGTGCCACCAGGGATGGTCACCTGGTTGCAATACATGACCCCACCGTGGACCGTACCTCGAACGGCTCGGGTCCCGTTTCGGAGCTCACACTCGACCAGATCAAGAACCTGGATGCCGGCAGCTGGACCTCACCCGAGTTCGCTGGTCAGAGTTACCTAACCCTGAAGGAGGTCCTCGATATTGTTGGCCACAGGGCGGAGCTGAACATCCACCTTAAAGCCGACCAGACCACGCGGGAGATGATTGTACGCGCGACGATCTCTGAGATCAAGGCGAGGAACCTGCTGGATGAAGCCTTCGTCGCATCGGATCAGGAAACGATCGCTCTCTGCAGGCGGATCCATCCCCGCCTGAGAACCTGTAACCTCACAACGGACCCCGTCGATAGCTACATATCAAGGTCCAGGGGCCTTGGTTGCAGTATCCTCCAGCCCAAGAATGCCGATGTCGATATCGACTTCGTGGTCGAGGCACATGCTCTCGGTATGGTCGTCAACCCGTTTTACGCCGATGATCCCGGTGAGATGAAAAGGCTGATCGACTGCGGCGTTGACGGTATGCTCACGAACAGGCCCGACCTGCTTGAGGAACTAGGTCGGGATGGTGATTGACCGTGGACGAGGACGCGGAACTAGGTAGAACTGAGGAGGATATTGATAGGTACAGAAAGGGAAATGGTAGTATCGTCGTGCTAAATGGCGGGGAGCCCGTCGGGGGTGCTGCGGTCTCCATCGAGCAAATGGGGCACGAGTTCCTCTTCGGATGCAATATCTACATGTTCGAAAGATTCGACGCGGAGGAGGAAAACGAGATCTACAAGGCGAGCTTCGAGGACCTGTTTAACTACGCCACCACCGCGTTCTACTGGAGAAGCTACGAACCCCGGAGGGGGGAACCTAATTATTACTACACCCTAAGGGTCGTGGACTGGTGCCGGGAACGCGGCATAAGGCTCAAGGGCCACCCCCTCCTCTGGGACCACGAGGCGGGTTTACCTAGGTGGTCGGGGGGATCCCAGCCCGCCCCCGAGATCCAGGAACGGAGGGTAAGGGAAATCGTGAAGCTTTTCGGATCCAGCATCGAATTCTGGGAGGTCGTCAACGAACCATCGCACTGCAGCGGGATCAAGATCGACGATCCATACAGGTGGGCACTGGACCAGGACCCAGGGGCCTACCTGATAGTCAACGATTACCACGTACTGGCCGATGGTCACCCCCCGTTCTACCGGCTCCTGGAGGAGGCGATCGAAAACGGGGTTCCGTTTTCGGGCATCGGTATACAGGCCCACGAGCCTCGGATGATGAGATTTCCGTTACACGAGGTAAGGGGGTACCTCGACAGGTACTCCAAACTCGGAAAGGACCTCCACATCACCGAATTCACACCCACATCCGGCGGCCAGGAGGTCATTGGATCGGAGGGTTTCTGGGACGAGGAATCTCAGGCCGACTACGCCGAGAAGTTCTACAGGGTCTGCTTCTCTCACCCGGATGTGATAGCAATTACCTGGTGGGATCTCTGCGACAGGGGATCATGGCTCGAGGGGGGTGGGCTCTTGAGGAATGACCTCAGCCCCAAGCCCGCCTACGATAGGCTGAGGAGGCTCATTTGGGAAGAATGGCAAACAAGCCTGGAGGGGAGGACCGGCGAGGATGGCAGGTTCGAGTTCGATGGTTTCTACGGCAAATACGATATCTCCATCGATGGCTATCCTGTACGGAGGGGTATGACGCTGTCCAAGACCGATCGGAACCCCTCCCTTATCATCGACCTCGGTAAGACTTAAGGGCCTTCCCAATCTCGACAGATTGCCCAGATGGTGATCAACTGCCCGACAGACGTTTCACCAGCAGGATCGAGGGAATACTGAAGCAGGCAAGGAGGCTCGAACGCGAGCAGCGAGACCGCATCGAGGCCTCGAGGATCCGCCACGAGGCGGCCATGAACTTCGAGACGCCCGACAGGATACCTGTCACCGTGGGTCTGAACACGATCTGGTCCGACTGGTACTTCAGGAGGAGATACGGGATAAAGATCGGCGAATACTGGAGGGATCCCAGACTTTCTGTCGAGTACCAGCTAAGGGGTTGGATCGACTCGTTCAGGGACTTCGAGGACGACCGCCCCTACGTGATACCCCCCGATGTCGGTCCCCTGGGCGGCGTCGTGCTCCATCCCACGATAGCGGGCTGCAGGGCGGTCTTTCCCGAGGACGACTTCGCGTGGATCGACCTGGGTTACAGGGCACTGGACACGGAGGAGAAGATCGATGACTACCAGGTTCCGGAGGTCGCAGAGGCCGGACTGATGCCGGAGACGCTCGAGAGGTTCGAAGAGATCGAGGACCTCGCCGGGGATCTGCTCCAGGTCCGGATTCAGGGGGGCAATGGGGGACCACTGCAGATGGCAGCATATACCAGGGGCATCAGGGAGCTGATAAGGGACATGCACACAAACCCCGACCTGGTCCACAAGCTGATGGGAAAGATGGTTGGCGTCTACAGGGCGATCAAGGTCTATTACCGGGATTCATGGGGAATCCGGTACCGGGGGGCGGATATCGATGGTTACTTCTACGACAATCCCCTTTCCTACTTCTCGCCACGGCTCGTGGAGGAGTTCGTCCTGCCCTATTACGAGGAGTTCGCCCGTGAATGCTCATTCAGGACCTGGAGCATGGAGACCCAGGACGTGCTGGACCCATTCCTCGAAATCTACAAGAGTATTCCCATCGGGAAGCTACGCAATCTGGTCAGCAACTCCGACCTCGTCGCCTTCAGGAAAGAGCTCGAGGGGGTATGCTTCAACGTCTATATAGCCCCAGGCAGGCTTCTCCACGGGCCCTCCATTGAACCACTGGTGGACAGGGTCGTTGAGGCGATGGGATTGGGGGGTGGCTGGACCCTGAGCAGCGGCGTGCTCGATGCAGCGGTTCCAGAGGAAAATATTCATGCATTCCTCAAGGCAGGAAAGAGCATAGGGTTCATCGGAAAGTGAAACGACCATCTTACTGGGTGTCAGGAATTCACAACGGAATTCCGGGATTTCAGGACTAGCAGCGAAACACTTTTGATCATTGGAACATAAGTAGGTTCGAGAGCCACAAGATTGGTTGGCCAACTCTGGATTGGGGCAGTCCAATGGATGATGAAATAATACGTGAAGAGGTCGCTAGATCGCTTAAGAAGGAGTCTTGCATCCTCGAGGTCGGATGTGGTGATTGCTCGCTGGTCAGGTTTCTCTCGCAGGAGGGCGGACACAGGGTGTTCGGAATCGATTTAGCCGATAAATGGGCCGGGCAAAATACTGACGGCGAGGTTGAAATTGAGGATCCTGATTATTGGTGTAAAAAGGTCGATGCAGAGCATATGACGGAGTTCCGTGACAATCAATTCGATGCCGTCGTCGCGGTCAGGACCCTCCATGAACTCTCGAATCCAAACGCCGTCCTTTTGGAGATCATGAGAATCCTCAGGAAGGGCGGTAAAATTGTAATAGCCGACTTCCTCAAGGGTCACGAGGGGGAGTCCCTCTGGAACGAGAAGTTCTACTCGACGGATGAGATAGGCAGCATGCTAGGCCAGTCAGGTTTTTCGGGCATTCACATGAGGGAGCCCACCAAGGAACCCTTCGTGTTTGCCGTGGGAGAGAAGAGGGCCTGAACAAATTTTTCGTGCATAAGCACACTTATTAATAGGCCCCCGTCTGTTGCGCCATGCCTTGGGTAAAAGAAGACGATTGCGTTGCCTGTGGAATCTGCATCGAGGAGTGCCCGGCCGGTGCGATATCCATGGTGGAGGATCATGCCAGAATCGATATGGATGAGTGCATCCGTTGCGGGACCTGTCACGAGGTATGCCCGGAGGGAGCGGTCAGGCACGACGGAGAGAAGTCCGGGGAGAGAATAGAACAGAACATACAGTGGGTAATGGACCTAATGGAGCATTTTGAGACCGAGGATGAAAAAAATGGCCTTCTCAACAGGATGAAGAAGCACTTCACCAATGAAATGAATATCGCTGAACAGACCCTCGGGAGATTGGAGTCTCTAGAGCCCTAGTAGCCCGTTAATCCGGGAATTACCGTTGCCTTCCCATTCAGCGATAAATTTGATGCCGCCGACCTGAGTGCAAGGGCCGGACTAGGAGAAGGCCCGGTCCTCTTCAAAAACTTCCAAGCCGTATATCCTGGCGAGTTTCATAATCGAGTCCCGGTGATTTCCATAACAGGTCACGCGGTGCCAACTGAAAAGTTCAAAATGATAGTTATCAAAGACCGTCTGGGCATCAACCGTGGCCGCTAGCTTCGTCCGGCACCCCTTTTCATCGTGGATATTTGCCACGGTTTCAGCGTTGTGTATGGAGATCGCCCTCTTCTCGGGATTAATCTGTATCGTGGTCACGGCCTCGCCAAGTGGCATCAGTGATTGCACCGAGGCACCCTTGAGGTCCTCGGCATGGGAGCGTATCACGTACGGGTTGGACAGTCCCCCGGGTCCGAACACCCTGTTCGTTGATACGCAGTGGGCGTATACTATCTGGTTGGCCGCGGTATCTATTACCGGGTCGGAGACATATGCGGGCCTTCCGGTCAGGTATCGGAATACCAGCTGGCACAGGGTGGACCTAGTGTCCGCCTCGCATACACCGGTGGATCCCTCGTTATTCAGCTGGAAGAAGCCGAGGCATGGGTAGGCTGGAAGCTTGTCTGAATAGTAGAGGCCAAGACAATCCACCGTTATGGCGTCTGCATTCTTTTGCGACATTGCCTCTCGCATCGCCAGGAAAATTTTTGCAGATCGCGTTATTTCATCTTCGTCGGGTTCAATGACATCCTTCGCCCCCGATATCCAGGACTCGGCGCATCGCTTCGCCTCATCATCGGGAACCCCATCATAAAATTTCCGGAATTCAACGGAGTTCATGCACGCTATCTTCGTGCCCAGTGGCTCCACTACCCTACCATCTTCACAATTGCGGTCGGTCACCACCAGAATCCGGGATTCCCTGAGTCTTTTCATGACCTCGAAAAGGCGAACGGCATCCACCACGTCGCCGAAGTTGGAAGAGGATACCGTAACCACGGGCAGACTCTCTCTCCTAATTATGGAATTGACGGAGAGAATACCACCGGACCCGGCAAATGGATCATCGGCAATGACCACCGGATATGCTTTACGGGCGAATACCTCCTCGATCTTCGTCCAAAGTGACGTCATGTATACGAGATATCCGTCGAAATTATCGGTGTCGCCTCTAATCAGGTCCTCCGCCTCTTCCACGGAGTGAAGGATGCTCGGTACAAATTCGAAATCTGGCAGCTGTTCTCCTAGAACTAACAGCACCTCATTTGACCGTTCCTCTACATCATAATTCATATAGGGCCACGTGGGCTCATCTGCCTTGCTGGCTGGAAAGGCCACACTCACTCTGGTTTTCATCCAATCATAACCCGATAGCCAAGACTATTGTGCAAATGAACAATTATTAAATGGAATGTAGCTCGAGAAAGACCGGTATGGCTTTCATGCCGAACTAAAAATTCCGGGAGGCATAGCGTCCCACATTCCTGGCAGTTGAATAGGCGGCCAGCAGACTCTCCGGGGAAACGTTTGGCTGCACGTTGTGGACCTGGTTAAATACGAAACCCCCGCCGCGCGAGAGGATCCTGACATTCTCGGCGACGTGAGCCCTGACAGCTTCCACTGGCTTGTACCCGAGGACGTTCTGAGTATCGGCACCGCCACCCCAGAAGGTGAGCTGGTCACCGAACTCTGCCTTTAGCCTCCTAGGTTCCATGTCAGCCGCGGATATCTGTACCGGGTTGATGGCGTCCAGCCCTGCATCCACGAGGTCACCGAGCAGAGAATATATCGATCCGCACGAGTGCAGGAAAGTGAAACATTTCGAGTGCCTCTTTACGTAGGTGAACATCTCCTCGTGGCAGGGCTTGAGCATCTCCCTGTAGGTCGCGGGTGACATCTGTGGGCCAAGCTGCATCCCCAGGTCATCCCCAAAGCCCATTACCTGCACGTGTTCCGAAAGGGCACTGACCATTTTCTTCACCCGGTCCATGTTTACCTCCATCATCCTCTCCAGGAGGGCTCCTGCAATTTGTCTCCTGCCGGTTATGTCTACTATCCAGTTCCTCCATCCCCTCAGTCCCTGTCCCCACTCGTGGACTCCACCCATGCCCATGAAGAGGATCCCGTAATCCGTCTCACTCTCCAGGTACTCAGCCCTTTTCCTCAGGTCCTCAACGGCGCGTGATGATACCTTCATTGACTCCCAGTCCAGTTCCTTGATTTGCGAGGCGCTCTTGATTCCCTCCAGGGGATGGTAGACCCCGTCGAAGTAGAAGCCATCTTTGGGCATCCTGGATACCACCCTGCCCGAGGAGTCCTTGATGACATAGCCGCCGTCTGGATTCGGTATTGGATTGAAGCTATCCGGGATCTCAACATCGGTTCCGTCCCTCAGCTTCCAGGGTTTCCACCCCCGGGCGTCTGGATATGCGGGTGGAAGGCTTCGCCTGAGGTCAAGTACGTCCACTCCCAGGAGTTCCAGGACGGGTTTCTCGGGCTCTGCGAGCTGCTGCCCGGTATCGTAAACCCTGATGGAGCCATCCTCCATCCCCAGGTGTTCCCTCAGCCTTGCGTACGCTAGGGCCGTTATCCCGGTTGAACCCATCGCACCGAAATCAACTGGTACACGGTCGGGTTCCTGGTGAAGTAAGGAGGTTACCAACCTCTTTCGGCTCGTCATTTCATCTCCATCAATAGCCACTATTGACCACTATCCTAACTTCTATTTTGAATTGGGATTACCAATAAATCTCTGCTCGAGTTAGCCCAGACCAAACATTTTTAAGTAATGACTGACTTACAGTCGGTGACTGTTGTTCAGTCATTGACTGTTGATCAGTCGGTGACTGTTTATCAGTCAAAGGAAAGCCCTTAAAAACCCAGGAACCCAGTGAGATCATGGCAAGAATTAGCAAGGATCCGGACACCCGGCGCAGGGAACTCATTGACACCGCCGAGAATCTCTTTCTTGAAAAAGGATACGACGATACCAAGATCTCCGACATAGTCAAGGCTGCAGAGGTCGCCCAGGGAACCTTCTACTACTACTTCAAGACAAAGGACCAGATCCTCGATGCAATAGCCGACGACTATCTGGTAGAAACCCGGAGGATAGCGGACGAGATTGCAGCGAGGGATGACCTCAACGCTATCCAGAAGATGCTCGTAATATCGGCAAGCTTCACGGGCATGATCAAGGGAAAGAAGGGAGTCGTTGTATCCCTCCACGAAGATAAAAATGCACAGCTACACGTCAAGATAGAGAAGAAGGGCATGGCCACATTACTGGTTCCATACAAGAAAATCGTTGAGCAGGGAATACGAGAGGGTCATTTCGACACGGACCACCCGGAGGAGGCCATCCTTACAATCATTGGAATGAGTTCAGCCATCCTGGACACCCCAGAGGAGGTTTCCGAGGTCGCCGAAAAGCCCTTTCTACCAAATACAGATGGCCTTTCAAAACAGATGGAGAGGAACATCGACGCGCTATTCGACATCTCCGAGAGGATCCTGGGGGCAAAGAAGGGCATCTTCAGGGAAGAAGCAGAGAAGATGAAAAAATAAAGAGAAAGGGGGAATGGAATTTGTCTACGAAAGATCTAGCGAAAGCTGGGCCCTCGAGACAGCATGAGTATGGTCCGAAGGCCGAAAAACCAGGGGATAAAGAGCAGAGAGGTCCCCTCGCCCGAATATCGGATATCTCGACCGGCCACCCGATTAAAACCCTCGTTGCCTTCGTGATAATTGCTGTGGTCATGATGATACCCGCATCACAGCTAAAGACGGACACTAGCATAGAGTCGGTGTTTGGAGAGGATCCGGACGTGAAAAAGCACCTGGAGCTCTCCGATAAATTCGGGGAGCAGGAGCTTGTCACCGTTGTGGTGGACTGCACCAACTCCAGTGCACAGGTCGCAATGAATTACCTCCAGGACATCTCCGATGTCCTTCAGGACAGCATTTGGTTCAGGGATATTAGCTATAGAAGCGACCTCGATTTCGCTGGGGAAAAGGGCATACTTTACCTGCCGGAGGAGCATCTGTCATTCCTACTAGATCCCGATGCCACCGCCGAATCCATACTGCAGACACATGCATACATGTCCAGCCAGATGAAACAGCCCAGCTACTTCGTGTCAGACAACGGTAACCTCTACCTCCTCAACATGAATCTTAACGTGACCATCAAGGATGCGGAGACCAGGAACGCAATATTCGATGACCTCTACGAGATCATTGACCAGGTAGTGGAAAGCGATTCGGCCTACCAGAATCTCGAGGTAGGTTATACCGGCGGTCTGGCCGTAACCGACTACGAGGGCGACAAGATGGCCATGGGGGACATCTTCATGACGGCAGGATTGACCTTCGTCCTGATCCTGGTCCTGCTCTTCGTCTCATTCAGGAGCATCTCGCTGCCGCTGTTCTCGATCGTACCGATAGTACTCGGGATAATAGCGACCGCGGGCCTGACCTACATTCTATTCGGGGCCCTGGGAATGGTAACCATGATCTTCGCGGTGCTTCTTATGGGGCTCGGCGTCGACTTCTCTATTCATCTCCTTTCCAGATTTAAGGAGGAGATGGAGACAGGTTGCGGGGTCAGAATAGCATTCAGGAGGACCCTCGCGAACACTGGAAAGGCCATAATCATCGGGTGCGTCACCACGGCCGTTGCTTTTGGTGCCCTTTCCCTCAGCGAGACCAGGGCGATGTATGAGATGGGCATCATATCTGCAGCTGGCCTGTTGATAACCCTGGTGTGCGTCTTCTTCGTGCTCCCGGCCCTTGTGACGCTCAGGCTCCGGAGGGGTGGGCTGGAAAAGAAGCTCTCCACAAGCCGAGACGGTTTCTCTCCACTCCGCTGGACCGGGAATATCACCGCGAGGTTCTGGTATGTATTCGTTGTCATCCTGGTTCTCGTCGGCGCCTTCTTCACCCTGAGGGCCCCGGAGGCCGAGATAAACAGCAACATCCACGAGCTGCAGCCAAAGAACATACCGACATACCAACAGCTGGAGAAGGTAAAGGAGAACTTCGAGTACTCGGAGGATTTCCTGCTCTCAGTCGCGAATTCCTACGAGGAGCTAATCCAGATGGTCAGGGATTTCGAGGCCATTGATGAGGTCACAGGCGTCGAATCAGTTCTCGACTACCTGCCACAAGATCAGGGGAGCAAACTGGCCCTGTTCGGCAAGGCGAAGCTCCTTCACCCGGAGCTTTCAGGTATCTCCTGGCTGAACCTGGATCAGATGACCTGGAGGAACCTGCCAGATGAGATCAGAGGCAGCTGGGTATCGGACAACCCGGTCAGTTTCCTGATGAGGATAAAGGTCAGGGGGAATCCCTACGACAACGAGTACAGGGAAAAGTTGCTTCCGGAACTGGAGAGGGTTAACCCTGATATCCTGGGGGAGCCTGTCCTCTACCCGAAGCTAATAGATGCCCTGACCGATGACGTCATCAGTGTCATCTTCATGGCGGGTGTGCCGATACTTATCATCGTCTACCTGGGCTTCAGGAGGATTAACCCCATACACACCATTCTGGCGATGGTACCGGTTCTCCTTGGAATTGGCGGCATACTTGCCCTGAGCGAGTACACGGGGACGAGCCTCAACATGATCTCGGTCCTGATGATACCCCTGATAGTGGGCATTGGTATCGACTCCGGGATACACATCCTGCACAGTTACCACGAGAGGGGCAAGGGATCGATACCCGAGGTAATCGGCAGAACAGGAAGGGCCGTCTTCTTGACCACGGCGACGACCTGCCTGGCATTTGGCTCTCTATTCTTCGCCGAACACCCAGGAATCCTGTCGCTAGGCAGGGTGCCCGTCCTCGGGCTGGTGATCAGTCTTCTCGCGGCGATCTTCTTCCTGCCAGCCCTGATCAGGATCATTCTTGACGGGGGAGACGAGGAGGACATCGAGAGAGACGCCAGAGCGAGGTCCGATACAGCCGGGTCTTCGACAAGGATCGTTTCACGGTAGGGTTTTGTATCGTTTCACCCACTTGGTAAGTGTGAGGATGATGCATACCGTTTCCCCTGGATCATGGAAAGTAATCGGTGGGTCAGTCAGCTTAGAAATCCTAGTCGCCAAGGGGGCCGTCCGTTGAGCTATGGTGGGAACTTCTTCAGGGAGTGGATATCGGAGCTATCAGGGGGAAACCCCCTGAGGGCCCTCCTGGGAATACTGCTTATCATCGCAGTGATTGTGCTGGCCATAACCAAGGTCCTAATCGATCCCGGTTCCCGGCCGAAGCCCGGCAAAATCTCATGAGCCGGGATGCTGAGCCAAGGCTGCCTCCAGGGTTATCAGCCCCCTTTCGACATCGCCCTCCAGATTGACCCTCAGAATCCTTCTGCCACGCCGCTTCAGTGCAAAGAAGTCACCGATTGACTGAGCACGTATCAGGTCGTTGAAAGAGTGGGGCTCCCCGGGAACCCACAGCTCCTCATCCGTTCCGTCAACTATCTGCAGATAAAGGCCCGTCCCGGGGCCTCCCTTGTGGAGCTGGCCTGTCGAGTGCAGGAACTGGGGCCCGTAGTCCATCGTCGTGGCCAGGCTGGTTCTAAAAAGCAGGGCCTGCCTCGCCTGCCCCAGCAGGTCCGAGGTGGATTTACTGGGCTGCAGGTATGCATGAATCGAGATGTAATCACCCTCTTCAGCATCTCCTAGCCACTCATCAAGCCTCTCTCGAAGCAATTCCCCGCTGCCCGTAGTTATGTCCCCTGCCTCCAGTTCCTCTTTACCGCCGCTGTCCATCGCCCTCCTTGAAAGTCTCTTTGAGAGCTCGACATCGGGCTGGTTGAAGGGGTTTATACCGATAATGGCCCCCGCCGATGCAACGGCTACCTCCCACCTGAATATCTCCCTCCCGATATCATAGGCATCTGAGAGGGATACCGTCGCCACTGGGTGCCCCTCTGCTCCAAGCCGGGCGAGAAAATCATCACTGGCACCGGGCACCTCCTCGCCATCGATTCGGAGGATTGCGAAGAGCCTGTCATTGCCGTAGCGCGATGGATCTATTGCCGGTTCGTTTACAACCGGCAGTATACCCCTACCGTCCTTGCCCGTGCTCTCGGCGATTAGCTGCTCAAGCCAGACCGGGAAATGCGCCACTGATGGGGATGCAAAGAAGGTCAGCTTGTCCCTTCCTCTGAGCGCGAGCTCGCCCAGAGCCGCACCGAGAGAAATGGCAGTTGAGACCGATTTTACGGCAGTGCCAGCCCTTTCCAGAAGCTTCCCCACGTCAACACCTATCAGGGCGGCGGGCACCAAACCATAGGCGGTCAGGGCGGAGTACCTGCCCCCGAGGTTCGGCTCAGCGAAGAAGGTCTTCCTGAAGACCTTCTCTTTCGCGAGGTCCTCGAGGGGGGTGCCAGCGTCGGTTATTGCGATGAAATTATCACCGGGTTCCCCGACTCTCCTCCCTGCTTCACGCCAGAAATACCTGAAGAGTGTCAGTGGCTCTATCGTCCTGCCGGACTTGCTAGCGACTGCAAAGAGGGTTTCTCCGGGCTCGATCCTGGTACTAACATCCCTGACGGCCCCCGGGTGGGGTGTGTCAACGGTTATCAGCTCCGGGTGGTCCACCGAATTACCGAAGGTACGCTGGAACACCTTGGGGGCGAGGCTTGAACCGCCCATGCCCATAAGTACCACGTGTCTGAAGCCCCCCGACCTCAACTGGTCTGCGAAGGAGATGATATCATCGAGCTGCCCGGGGCTTTTCTCGGGAAGTTCAAGCCATCCAAGCCTGTTTGTGATCTCATGATCGGGGTTCCCGGACCAAATGGTTGGATCCCCCGCGAGCAACCTTCCCCCGAAATTCCCCGCCTCCCAGGCGGTTAGCCTTGCCTTAACTGCCTCGACGTGATCCTGCAGGTCTAGCAAGAGCTCTCCTTGCCTCACGGTCTCTTCCCCCGTAGAAGTGCACTTGCTCGTTCCAGTACGTTACCCCTGTTGAATCCGAGCTCCTCGAGTGCGATCTCCCCCGGGGCGCTTGCACCGAACCTGTCGATTCCGATTACGTCGCCGTCATCCCCGATATACCTGCACCACCCCAGGGTTGACCCGGCCTCGATTGCCAGCTTGGGAACATCCAGGGGAAGGACCTCCTCCCGATACTTCTCGGGCTGATCCTCGAACAGCTCCCAAGATGGCATCGAGACCACCCTTGTTCTTATACCACTGTCCTCGAGATCCCTGGATGCATCAAGTGCAAGGTGTACCTCGGAGCCGGTTGCTATTAATATCAGGTCGGGCGTTCCCCGGGAGTCGCGAATAACGTATGCCCCCAATCTTACACCATCAAGGGGGTACTTCCGGGGATCCAGGACCGGCAGTTTCTGCCGGGAAAGGATCAGCGCGACGGGTCCCTTTCCCTCCACGGCTATCCTCCAGGCACGCGCCGTCTCGTTGGCATCAGCGGGACGGATAACGCAGAGCCCGGGAATTGCCCTCAGGCTCATCAGATGCTCGATGGGCTGGTGCGTTGGGCCATCCTCGCCGAGGCCGATGCTGTCGTGGGTGAAGACGAATAAAGAGTGGGTACCCATCAGTGCCGAGAGCCGTATGGCGGGGCGCATGTAGTCGGAGAAGGCAAGGAAGGTCGCCCCGTATGGTATCATTCCCCCGTGGAGTGCCATGCCGTTAATGACGGCACCCATGGCGTGCTCCCTGACGCCGAAGTGGACGTTACGGGAGCAGTCCTGGGAAAACCCGAAATCCCCGTACCCGATGAGGAGGGTCTTGGTCGAGGGTGCGAGGTCCCCGGATCCACCGGCCAGGGAGTGGGGCAGGGCCACCGCCAAAGAGTTCATGACCTTGCCCGACGCGCTCCGTGTCGCAATGGGTCCATCCGCGGGATCAAAGTCCGGGATATGATCGTCGATATCTGACGGCAGATCACCCCTCATTATTCTCTCGAATCGTGACGCCATTTCCGGGTTCTCCCCGCGGTACTCCTCGAAACGGGCATTCCAGTCTGCCTCGAGATCCGCCCCCCGATCAACCGCCTTTCGGAAGTGCTCGAGGGCCTCCCGTGGGACGTGGAAATGCGGTTCGATCGGCCAGCCGAGGTTTTTCTTGGTGGCATCTAGGGCCTCCTTCCCAAGTGGTTCTCCGTGGACCTCCCCGGTGTCCTGTTTCGGACTGCCGTATCCGATATGCGTCCTTACGATCACCAGTGATGGCCTGTCCCCGACCTCCCTCGCGGAGGAGATGGCGCTGGCTATCTCATCGAGGTCGTTTCCGTCCGAGACGGCCACTACATGCCAGCCGTAGGCCTCGAAGCGCCTCCTGACGTCCTCGGTGAATGCAATGTCCGTGTCACCCTCTATGGAGATGTGGTTGTCGTCATAGAGGTAGACGAGCTTTCCTAGTCGGAGTATGCCCGCCAGTGATGCGGCCTCCGAGGAGACACCCTCCATGAGGTCCCCGTCGGAGCAGATCGCATAGGTGTGGTGGTCCACGATCGGGCTGCCAGGGAGGTTGAAGCAGTTCGATAGGAACCTCTCGGCTATTGCCATCCCCACTCCCATCGCGAATCCCTGCCCCAGGGGTCCCGTGGTGGCCTCGATTCCCGAGTCAGGGTCGTACTCCGGGTGACCCGGTGTCTTGCTTCCGAACTGGCGGAAACTCTTAATCTCTTCCATGGGCATGTCGTAGCCATACAGGTGGAGAAGGGAATACAGCAGAGCTGATCCGTGGCCTGCCGAGAGTATGAACCTATCCCTGTCGAACCACCTCGGGTTCCCAGGGTTTTTCTTCAGGAACCTGTCCCAGAGAACGAAGGCCATTGGAGCAGCGCCCAGTGGAAGTCCTGGATGCCCCGATTTCGCCCTTTCAACAGCATCCACCGCGAGAAATCTAACCGTGTTTACCAGTTGCTCCTCCATTCATTATCAACTCGGCTAACCTCGTGCCGGAGGTCGCTTTCAGTTTACTTCTATTTGAAGTTTGCGATTTCGGGAACCATTTGACCTCCGAACGCACACTGGGAACCCCTTTCACCCGCCTCCTCGAGAACCAATTCTCTCATAAAAATTCAGGAAACGCTTCCCGGGATGAATCCCACCTCGACCCTCCATTCCATAAGTGATTACTCCAGCCCGTTACCATCCATCTCAAATATCGAAGCCAGATAGCCTGGTTGTCCCGACCTCCCTCCACAGGCGCCTCCTCACCATCAGGGACCACAGGAAGAACCCGGCCAGCATGGACGTTCCGCTGATGGACATCCATTCGATGACATACACCCATAACAGCGCGCGTTCCTTCAGCTTGATTGCATCTTCCTCTATCTCCGAGTACATCGCGTGTACCTCGTCCATGACATCCAGCACCTCCTCGAAACGAAGTTCCAGGTAGTCGGGCAGGGCATCCGCCACCAACGTGCTGGCCTCGTCAACCCTGGCATTGATCCTTTCCGTGTTTGCGCCGAATGAGTCACAGAACTCGAGCAGTCCGAATAGGAGGGATTTACGGGTGGAAACGTCGAACATTCGAATCCTGACCTGGTGGACCAGGTAAATATCCTGGGGCACGGGCCGCCGGTCAAGGTAGATCATCAGGTTTCCCCCGAAATCAAGGGCATATTCCCAGGGATTTCCCCTCGTACACATCGTGTGGAGCTGGCCCGGCTCGGAGCTTGGTCCAATGATCTCCCCCGTGATTGAGAATGTGGGGGCCCCTCCCATAAGTTCCCATGTAACGAAACCCGGGTGGTCACTGTAGGAGTAGCTCTCGACGTGGGCCAGCACCTGGGCCCCGGGCTTGGCCCTCACCAGGTTGTGGTGGTAGTTGTACATGAATGGCTGGCCGGGATCCCAAGGCAGGCTGCTCATGAACTCGTGATCCGGTCTATCTATTACCAGTCTGTGCGCACCGGCGGGCTTGTGGATGTACAGCTCCGCGGCATCGCTGGTGGGGAGCAGTCTCCCGATGGAGGTATCCCCCCAGGGTGGATACGAGGTACCCGTGCCACCGAAGCTCTCCCATCCGCCGAACATCACAAGGCCCATGGCGGACTCCTTGACCCCGCCTGCAAGCATCTCCACGTTCCTCGGCGAGACTGCAAGCCTGTTGGCATTTGCCATTATGATAACATCGAAACGGTTGGTCAGGTCCTCCAGGTTACGCGGCATGTATAGACGTATCATCCTGTAGACCTGGCCCTCCTGTGTGGCAACCTGGGTTGGTCCCCACCCAGCCCAGTCGCGTAGCGTGGCCTGGACGAAGTTGAGTGAGAATAACATGTCGGACCTCATCCACCAGAAGGGCGTTGAACGGGCCAGGCATCCCACGTACAGCACACCAATCCTGCCGTCCTGCAGGGCGTGAGATCCCGGAATCTGGTGGAGCTGGAGGATTATCAGTATGACGAATATCACGGCCAGGTGGGGAGACACACCCCGATTCACTCCACTCAACCTGTATGATCCTTTGCTCGGGTAACTTAAACACTTTCCTCATTCCCCACATTTTTATTCGTCTGAACCTGTGCGGCGCCGGTGAATTCATGGAGTACGTAGTGGAGCCCGAGAAGCGCGTGCCCGTTGCCGGGAAGTATGATGTAGTCGTCGCCGGCGCCGGGGTCTCCGGAGTCTTCGCGGCAATGGCGGCAGCCGAAAATGGTGCAAGAACCCTGATCGTGGATCGCTTCGGGATCGTGGGCGGAAATATCGGGCCGGGGATGATCTGCAAGGGAACGCTCGCCTCCGGTAAACCCCATCCCAGAGCGCCGTACATGTCGGGCACCTACCCTGGATTCATGGGGCTTCCCAAGGAGTTCATCGAGAGACACGCCGCCAGTGGCGGGGGATGTGTACCGCCATACAGCGAGTGCCACTTTCCCCGGGATTCAAACATCGCCTCCTGCACCATCCTGAAGATGCTGATGGAGAGGGGGGTCGAGTTCATGCTATCCGCTTACGCATCCGACCCGGTAATGGACGACAACAGGGTCACCGGCGTTTTCGTGGAAAACAAGTCGGGCAGGCAGGCGATCCTGGCCGATATCACGGTAGATGCCACCGGAGACGCTGACCTGGCAAGGAGGGCGGGGGTACCCACCCTGTACCCGAAGGACGAGTACCACGAGGTCGACGGCCACTCCCCGAGCGGTGTCGGGATGTCGTTCATACTGGGCGGCATCGACTGGAATGCATACGAGGCCCACGATAGTCGACACCCCCCAACCCCTGAAGATATCTCCTGGGCGAGGGATATTCTAGGGGATCTCAAGGCCGAGAGGTACTCAGGCTCCAGCATCCTGGCGTTCATGAGGAAGGCATGGGAGGAGGGCAACTTCACTAGGCAGGAGATAGACATCGACGGGAGTAAGCTCTACACAAGCATCGGTTTCGGGAGGATAGCCGGCGAGAACCTGGCGTGGGGGCACGCGTCCGTCGAGAGGACGCAGAAACTGGACACGGGTGATGCGGGGCACATATCAGCGCTGGAATCCAAACTGAGGCTTTACATCCACGAGACCATACAGGTCTACAGGAGGTACATGCCAGGATTCGAGGGAGCCTACGTCCTGGTAACCGCCCCCTTCCTCGGTGCAAGGGGCGGACCCTGCATGGAGGGAGAGTACACGCTGACCATGGATGAATGCAAGTCCGTCAGTAAGTTCGACGATGTCGTCTACCTCTACGGCGAGTTCAGGGCACTCAGGTACACCTGCGAGGAGGGGGAGTGCAGGTGGGCCGAGGTCCCCTACAGGGTCATGGTCCCAAAGGGAATCGATGGACTACTGGCGGTCGGCCGAAGCGCCTCGGGCAAGCCAGACACCCTCCTCAGGAACCGCATGGCGGTCAAGCACATGGGCCAGGCCGGCGGTACCGCCGCGGCAATTTGTGCCAGAAACGGGGTATCTCCCAGGGAGCTGGACGTGAAGGAGCTGCAGAGAACGCTCCTTGACCAGGGCTTCCACCTGGGAAACATGGAGAGGTTGAGGGAACTGGGGCTTGCCTAGGCGGTAGGTCTACCCCCGTTCCCTGTATTCGTCGAGCCTGGTGACCTCCACCTCGCGGTAGAGCCTCCTCTTCACCATCAGGGTCCAGAGGATGAACCCGGAGAAGAAAAGCGTCGAGGATGCGACGAGCCACTCGATAACGTAGACCCAGAGCAGGGCCGCGTCCTTCTCCCTCCTGGCGATGTCCTCGGATTCCGGGAAGAGCGCCAGCCCCTCCCTGATGATCCCCTCGCTTTCGACGAAAAGGCTGTCCAGGTAGAGGTCGGAGGCCTCGTCGTATTTTGACTGGAGCTTCTCTATCTCGTTCTGTACCTTCTGGGTGTTGGCACCGAACTTGTCGATGAAGTCCCGAAGCGAGATCAGTACCCCCAGCCTGGACCTGTACTCGTCGAAGCTGGTCTTGACCCTGTGGAAAACCTCGATGTCGTCGATTAACGGCCTCTTGGTCAGCCAGAAGATCACGTTCATGAACGCCTCCAGCGAATACTGAAACTCCGATTCCCGGCCCGGGAAGCCGAACCAGGCAGTTCCCAGCCAACCCCCCATGGTCACGGTTCTGCCATTTTCGTAATCCCAGTTGACGACCCAGTCGGTCCGGGATGCAAAAGTGCCTTCATTCCACGCTAGAACGTATGCACCCTCCTTAGCAATAACCATGTTTGTGCCGCCAGCCTGTGTGATCTCGCCACCCAGGGGGATGAAAGGCGTGAGGATGGGCTCTGGATGCTCGCGATTGATTATGATCCTGTACGGGGCGGAGCTTCTCCAGTTCAGGGTATCCACCTTTTGGGCGTCATTGGGAAATGCCCGAGCGGCCTGGGAGTTGGCCCAGACGGTCGATATCGGGGCCATAATGCTGAATACGCTCCCGTCGTTGATCCCGCTGGACCCCTCTCTGATCGCGTCGTAAATCCACTTATCCTGCTTGTTCGTCAGAAGGTTATACTCGACCGAGGTTAGGAGTATCAGGTCATATTTTTTCATGCCCTCATAATCCCTTGGAAAATACAGCCTGATCAGCTTCATGTTATCCTCGACGCTGTCGAAAACGATGGATCTCATAATCAGCGTCTGGTAGGTCACAAGGGGCTCATAATCGAAAATTCTCGCAAGCTCATCCATGAATGCCGGAATTCCTATGATGAAGGTCTCGATCTTTTCACCGCCGAGGCAAATCGGCATGTATAGAAACAGAGATAGCAAGAATACCGTTAGAAAAAATCTTGGTTTGGGTCCCATTGTCTGTGTGTGTAATCTGGGCATATAAAAATTTCCGTCTGGGTACTGGAAGACTGGTACCAATAGATTACCCAAAATGTTTTAATAAAAGGGGGTAATACTTCATCCACGGAGCAAATCATATGAAAACCGACAGTAGGGTCATAGGTCTCGCGGTAATTTCCCTAATCGTCTCTGCACTAATCGTGTTCTCCTTCGCCAAGGAGGTCGTCGACCAGCCCGTCGAGATAATAAAGAACGAAATCCCCTCGATCGGCGAGACCATCTTCACCTTCGCCCTAGTTGCCAGGGAGGACATCGAAAACCTCGAACTCCGGTTCCTATTCCTGGATCCCGACCATCGCGTCAGGGCGGAGGAGCTGGTGGATCCCGATGCCTTCGGCAGGGTAAACGACCCGTTTCCATCCATCGGTGGATATTATATCGAACCCGGGGGCGATCCCGAAGACGTCCTTGCCAACATACGCAGACTGGGATGGTTCAAGGAGAAAATGGCGAACCAGAACATCGTTCCCGAGGAGGACAGGACGAAAATCGAGTACGCTGACTCCGAGTACGACCTTCTCTATATCGATTACAGCCAGATAATGGACTACGTCATCGGTGCCAACGAGACCGCAAACCTCCCCCTGGTATACGCCGCCCTGACAAACGGCACGGGGCACTCTTTATACATGGAGGGAAGCTCCGCCTTCTACAGCTGGCTGGGTACCAAACAAATCACAATATCTCACAATGAGAACAAAACCTCCTATGTACTGGAACACCAGTTATCCGGTAACCCGGGTGAGCTTCCGCTCTCGGCGGCACCCCGGGGAACACCCGTCTTCGAGTCCGTTAAAAGGGACGATACCATCAGCGTCGTCATTAACATCGACCCATTAGCGGAGGGATTGCTAAATCGATTGTTCTACCTTCAGATCATCAAGGTTTATGCCGATGGCGAGCTCTTCGACGAGCCCGTAGTAAACGTGCTGAGGTGAGAAGATGTCCATAAAACCCTCCGTCATCGCCGCTCTCGCAGTCCTCATCGGTCTGGCTTTCTCTTGCGAAGGTCTCGCAAAACCCGTCGTCGTGGTCTACGGCGGGGGTAACGACGAGTTCACCGATATGTTCGCCGAACTGATCGAGGATAGGGTGGATGCCGAGGTGATGATCGTCACCAGCCCGGAGGCGGTCAGGCTCGCATCCGCTTTGCCCAACATCGCCTGCATAATGATTTACGCCGACCACAGGGATGACCTAGTCGGCCTTCCCGAAAGTCTGCCCGCCTTCTTCCTCGCGGGCGGTGGCCTCGTTGGCATGACTGAGGTCTGCTACGAGCCCTCAGCCGAGGAGTTGTCGGAAGAGGTTTTTCCCATCCACGGAAACGAAACCATCAGACCGCCCAAGAGGGTTTTCACATACGTGCTTGACGAAAACATGGAAATCACCGAGGGTCTCCCTGAATCCTTCGACGTCCTCAGCATTGGTACCTACGCAAGCGTCGACGATGAAGGCACTCCACTAGATGTGCCAGGCGACCAGAAGGTCGTCTACCGGGACTCGTTATCGGGAGTTCCACTAGTGGTGTCGCACGAGAGCGAGGCGGGCGGGAGGTCCGTGGCCATACCCGGGATAATGGTTGTATCGAACCAGAGGGTCGACGTCTACTACGGGAACCTGTTCCTGAACGAGAACTTCAATCAGCTTCTGATCAACTCGATAGAGTGGACGATCGGCAACTCGAGGTATACAAGACTAGAACAGGAACTGGACGAAAAGATCAACGAGTTCAACAGGATACAGGAGGACCTTCGGACCGCCGCGGAGGATACGAAGGATGAAAGGAGGACCAGGAGGATATACTACCTGTTGGTCTTCTGGGCAGTCGGACTGGTCGTCTGTGGTTTAATTCTTTACAAGCTTGTTCTGATCCCGGGGGATTAGCCGGACATATATTTCAACCCGAGGTCAAGGGCCCTAAGTTCAAGGCTGGTGCATTTTTTGAAGGGCTCAAACCTTTGGTGGGCGATCCCCATCCTCGCTTTCCTGGTGATTTTCCCCGGAACGGGGCTCGGAAAGGAACTCAAGCGTGACCCGGATACCGGGATGATCCGTTTGATGTACATAGGAACCCCCTTCAGGGCATTCTCACCATATCCATCCTTCAGGTCCGATCCACTGCTCTCGACAACACCCATATCAGGACTGGCATGGCTCGAACCCGAGGTCGTCGTAAAGGCACTAAGGCTCTACCTGCCCAGGACCCGAGAGGATTACAGCAAATACGACGTCATTGGACTGGATGACACCACATTCGAGCACTTCCCCCCAAATACCCTGATATGGATGAGGGACGCCGTACTGGAGGACGGCCTGGGGTTCTTCATGGGCGGAGGATCCGGGTCCTTCGGAGGCGCCCACGGATTCCCATCCTACGCTGACACACCCCTGCAGCACATCATGCCGGTGGAGTGTCTCCCGGAACACTCCTCTTACGCTAGAAACGAGGTCACCAACTTTGAGGATGAATTCATCAGGAGCGTTCCCTGGGAGGAGTACGAGAACCACAACGTCTTCGGGGGGTACAACGTCGTGGGAATCAGAGATGGCGCCACCCTGCTGTCCGAGATCACCCCCCTGATCGGTGGAGTAACTGACCCGGGCTGGACCTGGTGGGATATAGGCGAGGGAAGGTTCTTCGCATCACCCACGGGCTTCAGGGGATCGGTGGGAGCGGGGACAACATCTGCTGGCGTGAGCTTCATCTACTGGAAGCACTACCCTGATTTCGTGGCCAACATGGTCTACTTCCTCGCCGGTCTTACACCACCGACCGACACCCAGCTACTCTACACCACCCGGCTCAGGTTTAGAGAGGTCGACTATCACCGACAGATGATCACCGGGACCATGGAATTCATATCAAGATTCGGGGCCCGCTCGAAAAAAGTGGACGAGAAGATAGCGGAGGCCGAGGAGGTTCTCTCAACGGCAAGGGGTTACTTCGTGGACCTGGAACTCACCCGCAGCCTCGAGGAGGCCGAAAGAGTCATAATGCTCCTCAGGGAGGCAGACGACCTGGCCCTCAAGGCCAAACAAAACGCTTTGTTCTGGGTCTACGTCATCGAGTGGCTGGTCGTCACCGCGACCCTCCTTCTGTGTGGATCAGTGCTCTGGACCCTGATGGTCCGTCGAAGGCTCTACAGAGAGGTATCGGCCACCAGGATGAAACGCCTATAGTGGAAATAGATGAACTCCTCCCCCATCAATCTTGTTCCTTTAAGAAAAACATATTTATGTGCATATGAACTTTAATCTGGGGTGGATATTTTGCCTGGATTAGATGGAACGGGCCCCCGTGGAATGGGTCCCATGACCGGAGGAATGAGAGGTTGGTGCACGGGCTTCGCACCCAGTCCGTGGAATTACCGGCGGCGGCCATTTTATGGCACAGCATACCCCTATGGCTCCCCGAACTGGTTCCCGAGAATGCCCTACCCAAACCCGGCTTGGGGAATGCCAAGGATGCCCCCCATGCAATTTGGGACCTCGCCCTGGATGAACCCCTCATACGGGTTCTCGAAGGAAGATGAGAAAGAATATCTTGAGAACGAAGTGAAAATGCTGGAGGAACAGCTCGAACAGATAAGGCAGAGGATCTCGGAAATCGACAGCGAGGAATAGACGGATAATACAATCGCACTGCAACCTGATTCGGGAGATAGGCGAACTCCCGGATGATTCATCCCGGTTCCTTCCGTGTGAGCAAACAAAGAGGCCAGAAAACCTTTTATGTTTGAATTACCCACTGATTAAGGGGGTATAGCTGCTCGGTAATCCGAAGAACATCCATATCCCCGGGGGTTGCTGGCAATGAGAGCCAAAATATTTGACAAAGGAAAAAAAACGCAAATAGTCCTCGAGGCAGAAAATGATGAGGAGAGGAAGCAGATAAACGGAGTCTGGGCCCTGAGAGACGACGTCAGGCTTGCATCGGTCTGCCGGATCAAGGAGCCTTCCCCGGCCGGCATTTTTCTCTCCCTTGAACATACCGCCTAGAAGATCGTATTTGATGAGCCAGATTTGCCCAATCCTCCAAATCTGACGCACTAGGTCTTGATATGCACGAGAATCCACCCGTGGGAATCGCCCGGGTAAGGCACGAAAAATGCCGTGGATGCGGGATCTGTACCAAGGTATGCCAGGCGGGTGCAATAAAAACTCTCTCCGGCAGGGCAATAGTATCGGGTGAAAGATGCAGGGGATGCATGATGTGTGCCTCATCCTGTCCCAGTGGTGCCATAACCAAAGTGCCCTACCAAACCGCTCCAGATATTGCCAGAGAGATTGACAGGATACGTAAAGAGATCGAGAGGTTATCAACCAATCTTTCCAGAATAGAGGCACGCAGAGAAGGCGGTGAATCCGGGTATCCCCTGCACCGCAGGAAGTGCTCCTAGAGGCTTTCAGTATGACCACCGATAATAACGGGCACGGAGCCGGGCAAGTTCTCGATATTCCTTTCTTCCACCAGACGCATGAATTCACCTGCGGGGCCGCCTGCGTGATGATGGCAATGAAGTATTTCGATCCCCGGCTGTTTTTGGACCATAACCTCGAGATCGATATCTGGAGGGAGGCGAACCTGGTCGAGGACTGGGCGACCTGCGGCAGGGGACTTGCATACTCGGCGGCGAAGAGGGGTTACCGCTCCGAGATCATTGCCAGCCTTGATGATATTCCCTTTAGAGAAAGGATATTCGAGATTTCCCCCAGCGCAGATGCCGAGGTTCTTGAGTTCTTCTTCAGGGACCTGAAGAAAAGGGCTCTGTCCATGAATGTACCGGAGCTGGAGAGAGAGGTGACACTGGACCTGATCAGGGAGGCCATTCTGCAGGATGCCGTGCCCATAATTCTCACCAGCTCGCGGTTCTTTCACGAGGATGACTGTCCGCACTGGATCGTAGTGAGAGGGTGGAACTCCAGGGGCTACCTGATACACGACCCCTTCTGGAATAATGCGAGAGACATCCCCATCGGGGAGGGTAAGATGAAATCCATGATTGGATACGGTGCTGGTCAGATCCTGATCAAGATACTCTCAAAATCATGAGATTCGTTGGAACCCGCTATAACGGCAAGGTCCTTGGGGAAGTAGCTTTTTATTCCCAAGTGCAATTTATATCAGGGGCGATTGTTTGAGGGCATCGCTCACGCCTTTAATCCTTCTGCTTACCGTTGTAATGTTACAGCCGTGTTTTACCTCCGGCTCCGACGATTATTCCTGCTCGCTCAGGGTTCTCGTTCTAAAGGTACCCGAATCAGCACCCGGCGAATCTTACTGGTCCGCCAAGGAGGCAGAGAACCTCAACGAAGTAACCGCATGGCTCCTGGACATATACGGGTTCCCCTACGACGAGATCTACCCGGAGGATCTAACAGCCGAACTTTTGTACAATGGCAATAACCTTGCCTACTCGGTCTTAGTGGATAACGGGAACCGGCTTTCCCAGGACGAGTCAGCACTCGTGCTTGAGGCCGTTGCCCAAAAAGGCCTAGGCCTGGTCACCCACACGGCCTCCGCCTCATACGTCTCCCAGTCCATGGGGTTCATGGAGGTTCCCGGGAAGGGCTGGAAGGACCGCATGGTGGTGGGGGAGTTCTCCATAGAGGATGAATTTCACTACATCACCAGGCAATATTACCAGCCCATAGAATACATTACACATAACCTCGCCGGGCAGCATCACACTGATAATAGCTACGTCCATAGGGTCGAGGTTTTAAACCCATCAAGGGGGCAGGTCCTCGCCAGGGTACTTGAATCCCATATGGCACAACCCCATGAACCCGAGATAGTTGCCAGCGAGTTGGGCGTGGGCAGGATCGTCTGGTTTGCCCGCCCCTACAGGGTATATGCCCACGCCTCCTACTTCTTTACTGAAAGGGACCACACTATGCTCTTCCTCCCGGGCAGGGCCATCGAGTGGGCCTCCAGGGGCGGGGTAATGGCATCAAAATGGCTCTACCCCTACGGCCACTGGTGTGCCCACGCGATTATCATGGACGGATACTATGACTACCCTCCACCGGGGTACAGCGAGGAATGGCAGCCTCCCTCCACAATGGACGAGCTGATATGGAATTACCAAGCTGTCGAGAACTACCTTGCCACACTCGGTCAAACATTTACAGCCTGCATAACACTCCGGAACAATGCCACGATGGGCTGGGACGCCGGATACGACCTCACGCGGTGGGATGCTGGGATAAATGCCTTAGAGTGGCTGGGGGACCAGGGCAATGAGCTGGCACTGGGAGCCCTCGACTACCTCAACTACGAGGACATGACCCGGTCCGCCAACCCCAGGGCCAGGGCCCTCGAAAACCTCCGCGGGGGAAGGAAGGCGATGGAGAACGTCCTCGGGGTGGATGACCCTGCATACGTCTTCTACTACGTTCCCGAGAATATACTCACCGGAGATGAGATGTACAATCTCGCTGCAGATGCAGGGTTTAGGATCATTTGCGGCGGCATATACAAGGTCGACTTTCCATACGACCTTTACGGATCGATATACCCTTACTATCTTATGTCGCGGGAAGAGGACGTTGACCCGAGGGCAGTAATTATAGAGAACAACTTCTTCTTCGACCATTTTACGGAGGACACCGATCTCTTCTACATCGATACCGTCTACGATAATCACGGAGCGCTGGTAGTAAGGATACCCCTCTGGCAGGTACACGACAGGGAGGATATACTGGTCAAGCTCAGGAACCATCTGAGTGAGACCCGGAGGGAAAATGTCTGGTGGACCACTGTTGGGGAGCTGGGGAAATACGCCCTCCAGAGGAACGACGTTGCCGTTAACTCAACTGCCTATGACTGTGGCAGGCGGATCCATACAACTGTAACGAACAGGGGTGAGGATGTTGCCGAGGGATTCTGCCTTAAGTTCAGGCTCGAGGACGGAAGCGAAACGACAGGGCGGTCGACGATGCCAATGGAGGTGACCTCCGTCCTGAGGGATGGCGTGGAGCTAGCGAAGGGAGAGGGCTGGACACTTGAGGACTTCGGTAGGGGCCCAGCATCACTACTGGTCTGGATGGATCTCTCACCCGGGGAATTAACGAGGCTCGAGATTACGGCAAAGGGGGGCAGGGAGCCAATTCCTGAATCCCTCATGGTATACCTATTTACGGCCATATGCCTGGGTATTTATCGGAGTTCGGTAAAATCAAGGGAATGCTGAATTCTTGGCCTCTCCCTCCGTACAAGTTCGACCATTATCTATGGCCCCACGAGCCTGGAGCCCTCCTCCATCCAGTCCCTCAGGATCGTGTCATCCTTGATTGAGCGAGTAGCCACCGCCCTATCTGCATCCTCCAGGTCGATCTCCCGGGTAACAAGCCTCTCCTCGAAATACCCGGCCTCCTCGAGAACGTTCCCATCGGGGTGTATGATCTTGCTGTTTCCGTGGGATTGTGAGCTGCTACGGAGGTGGTCCGGGTCGGCAGGGGCGTTGGCCATGACGAGGAAGATGCCGTTCTCCGTGGCCCGGGCTATCGGCATCGACCTGTAGGCGCTGAGCTTGTGCTCCGAGATCAGGCCGCTCTCGTTGCTGCAGAAGTAGCACACCTGGGCACCCGAGATTGCCGGGAGCCTCACAAGCTCAGGGTACCTGATATCGTGGCAGATCAGGAAACAGGATTTGACCCCCGCCAACTCGTAGATGGGAAGGGTCCTCCCGGGTGTAGACCAGGACTCTGCAAGGTGGGTCTTCGAATATCTACCCCTCACCACCCCGCCCCTGTCGATTGCCAACAAATCATTGAACCAGCTGCCACCATCCCTGTGTGCTGTTCCGAGCACTACACCTATACCTAATTCCCCCGATGCCTCGATTATGGCGTTTTCGGCATCAGCGAACTCCCCGGGATTGACCTCCTTCCAGTAGGATGGATCGCATGTGTATCCGCAGAGGGTGGCCTCGGGAAAGGCAACGACATCGACGTCGTTCTCGGAGGCCCTCCCAATCCATTCAAGTATCTTACGCTTGCTATCATGAATATCCGGGCCTGTGTTAATCTGGCATGCTGACACGCAAAATCTCAAACAATCTCCTCTGTGTTCTCACCATAATTCGATAATAAATGGCTGGTTCCATCCGGTTTTAGTGCAGGGGTGAATTGAATGGGGCGGAAACCCTCAGCGAGCCAGTCTATCCCCGATCAGGGTTTTAATGGCTCCTAAAAGGTGGGGCAATTTTCTTTATTTAAAGGATGATCACAAGCGCCCGTTCATGGAGAACGAGATTTTGTTTATCATAGATTTCGTGAAGAGCAGCCCTATAACACAGGGCATACTGCTTACCGCCCTAGCGATATTCCTCCTGGCAGTCTGGAAGGAGTTCAGGGCTCTCAGAAAGAAGAGAAGGCAGGATAGTGCCATATTCTCCTCGCCCATGCTCTGCGCGGAGGAGGTCTTTCCCTATGGCTACATGCAGCGTCCACGGGGATCCCACTTCTCCCCCACGTACGGGAATCTAAAACTTGGCACGGAGAAACCGTCTTATAGAAGCGCTAGAGTGGTTCATCCGGTTCTATCGTGAACTCTTCAGGGGGAGTTACCGAAACCTCCCTCGGTACCCCGAGAGCGTTCGTTTGCGGACAGTAGTCATAGGGGTAACGGTATGCTCTGGGAGTCCAGGCGACATGCTCCCAGACGATTTCCTTTTCCGGAGTGACCTCGAAGAGACGCCTCTCCTCTGACTCGCAGATCAGCGTGTTCCCGTTCCACAGGCGCTGTGCTGATGATGTGTAGGTCGAGTGGAACTGTGTGCCCCCGTCATAGACCCACACCAGCTCCTTGGTCACCGGGTTTAACTCCAGTACGTAGCTTCTCCCCGCGTGCCCCAGGTCATTCCATGGCGAGGCCCCATTATCAAAAACTAGGACGTTCCCCTCGCCGGGGTAACCCTTGGGGATCATGTAGGGCTCGTGCTGGCCCGAGAGGCCCCCGAAGTAATCCCCGCTGTACTCCCAGACGACCTCCTTGGTATCCCGATCTATGATGTACACGGTGTCCAGCTGTCTGGGGCTTATCATCACATTGCCCGGTCTGAAGCGCTCATCGCCCAGGTCAAACCAGTGGTTCTCCGGGAGATCGCGGACAGTGTTAATGTGGGTCCAGTCGACCACGGTGCTGTTGAAAGGCCCGGCCTGCCAGTCAGGGCTTGCCAGCAGTCGGTAGTGGTTGATGTCCAGGTGTCCATGGCTGTTCCACTCCCAGACCACCTCCCCCTCCCTGCTAACCTCCAGGATGGTGTCACCGCAGATCGTCTGATTCTGCCATAGTGGGTTCCTGACTTCCTTCAGGTACTCCTCCGGAACGGGCTCCCGGCACACCAGAAGCGTGTTCCCGTTTTCCTTCCGCCAGACATCATGGTGGGGGCCTGTAAGATGCTCATGGGGAATCTTTCCCTCCGGGATGTACCTCCAGACCAGATTTCCCTCCCAGTCGTACTCGTCAATACATCCATCAGTCGAGGTCATGCCCCCGCGGGAGACCAGGATGTTTCCATTATTGAGCAGGTGAACGCGGTCGGTTCCAACGGTGGTCACTGACTTGTCCAGAGGCCAGCTCCTGACGACTCGTCCGTTCATGTCAACCAGCCGGATCGGGTCCCTGAATATGATGGTGTAGCCATTAGCGCATCGTTCCGGTTTGTAGATAGTCGTCCCCACGGGGTATACGGTTTTCATAGTTTTACATCACCCATGATATTAAAAAGCGAGTTTACCAAATAACCTAACGACAGTTATCGGCTACAACCCGAAAAGCCAGGCATTTCTTCCTGAACCTAACCACGACTGGGTAATCATCTTTTTCCTTAACAATGTGCCCTATCCTACTATCCCATTTGCCCAACTTCCTGTTAGAGTTTCCGTCGAACCTTGGAACCATAGAACGAAACCTGTGATAGGATCGGTGGCTGTAGACCGGTTTGATGAATTCTAGTACAGTAACACCTTGCCTCATCTCTCCTTCTTCCCTTACCCCACCGGAAATAATTACTCTGGCCCAATACCTACCAGATTTAAACATAATGTAACCTATAATATCAGGTATTGTTACTGAATACACACCGGGGTACTAATCGCAAGGTGTCATGTGCACATTGAATCTAGATAATTCTACTAGGTCAATAGTAATCGCTGGGTTGTGTTTCTTTGATAGGACATAGCAATAACATGATAACGATCTATGCTCTTTTTATAATCCTAGCTCTGGGTTGTTTTTCCATTCTTGAAGAGGTTGCATGTTCGGCCAGCAATTGGTCGGAGCTACCGGAATATATCTGTGGAAGGCATACATGGAGCTTTACAGACGAGTACTTTACCGGAACGAATATTGTATTTTACTCGAGTGCGAGATACATAAACCAAACTCTTGATAAAGTGAAGGAGTTCAGCCTTCTAGCTCAGGATCAAGGCCTCGCCTTCGCAGCTGGTCTCTACTACAACCTGCCTAATGCGATCTTACCAGAGGGCTTCAACTATTCGAGAATGGTCCAGCTTGGGAAAAAGGAGCCCAATGTGCCCTCAATCTCCGATGACAGGTACTGGGAGGAGGTGGTTACCAAGCCGGCTCTTGCACTGGCAAATCTCTCGCTTTATTACCCCATACACGCGATTTTCTGGGACATCGAGATCTACGGGAGGACATTTGTCCCAAGGCCCGGGTATTCCTGGGACCAGTATAGTCTCGAGAGGTTCGGTGATGAGAAAGGCATGGATATTCCCAAACTCAACGATTCGGAACGATATTCCTGGATTTACAATCAGGGCATACACGGAGATTTTTGCAATTGGCAGAAAGAGCAGGTGTTTCTATTTGCAGATGAGACCGAGAGGCTAGTGCATGAGATCAACCCCGACCTGGCGCTGGGGACTTTATGTCTATATGATGAGTGGTATGATTGGGCGATCAGAAAAGGTTTTGATAATGAGAGGGTGCCCACACTCTTGTGGGACGAGGATACCTATGATGATTACAAGGAATCGCATGTGAAGTACATCATGAATAAGATAGAATCTCTCGGATTGAACTGCATGTACACACCTGGTTTCTGGGTCTGGGAGGTAACGCCCGAGGACCTCCTCCAGGTCATGCGAAAGGCGCTTAAAAACTGCAAGTCCTTCTGGATATTCCCACCAAATGGCGCAGTACCGGGGCGAGATCCGGCTGAGTACAACTTCGTCTTTGACTTCTTCGCAGATCACTTCTTCGACTCAAATGGAGAGCTGGCACTGGAGGGTGGTCCAATCGTGTATCCTGGCGTGGGCAGCCAGATATACCCCAACAGAGACTATGAGGACCGGGATTCTGTTGAGCTTCTGCTTTTCTCAAGTACGCTATCAAGTAGGGCCAGAGTCTCCCCGATCACTCTCCATGTTGATCCATCCCGGAACATAGTTCACTGGATCAACTTCTCTCTGGCCGAGGGATATGCCACCGTGACGAACGGGAGCCTACAAATTTCATTGGAAAGCCTACCCTTGATACTTTATGGTCTGAATAGAAGTGAACTCGGTTTGTTAGAGGAGGGGGCAAGGGTTGAACGGGTCTTCAGCCTGTGGAATGCCTCCTCTGGTATTGGACTTGAGACCGACCCAGCTGTTTTAACACAAGTCCTAACTGGGCTTGAAGCTTTACGGGAGGGAAACGCTACGCTCTGTAGCCTAGAGCTAGGGTCCCTTGACGACGAGTTCACAGCGGATATCATTTCTTTGACGGGTGAATATGTAAAGAATGCACCTCCCGAACAGGCGACATACGAGATTAGGCATGGTCTCGAAACAGCAGGGAATTATATGGACCGCGGATCCACAAATACAGCGAATCGTTATTTGATGGACGCCCTGGCAAGGATTTACTTGGCGTCGATTCCAGAAATACCCCAATTTCCCGCCACGTTTAGCCTGCTTGCCTGCATGATATTCCTGAAAGTAGAGCCATAACATCAAAAAACCATGAAAAAATGATCTATATTGTGAAGTTCCATGCCTCGGGAAATACAATCTTCATATACTCATTACATACTGATACATTTGATCACCGTGAATAATACAAACATACTCTTGCTCTTGGACTGATGAATTCCCCGGATTTATGGGCCAAATTTCATGGATCACTTAATTGTAGGTTTCCCTATACCTTTAACTCCATGAAATCAGCATTCCTGTAGGGATCAATTGTAGTGTGAACGGACCCGGCGGGATTCGAACCCGCGACCTCAGGCTCCGGAGGCCTGCGCCCTATCCAACTGGACTACGGGCCCGTAATGATACGAACGTAAAATCGGCTTCTAAATATGTTGCTCAGACCCTCGCCAGCTCGTCCTCGTAGTAGGCAAAGTTTACCAGGAAGGCGTTCAGCTGCTCGAAGGGCACTATGGGCACCCCCTCGTGTATGGAGATATCCTCCTGCTGGAGCGTAACCAAAGCGGGGTAGAGTTTCAAAGCCTCGAGATGCATGAGGCCTTTGCTTTCCAGGCACGACCTGAGCTCCATAGTCCTCTCAAGCTGGTCCTCCGATGCCCTGATTGACCTTCCACGACCACCACCCCTCTTCCAGGCCTTGCAGTCTATGCACAGTGCGTGTTTCAGGCCTGCCGCTACGATATCGATCTGGAATTTCCTCTTGACATTGCTGAAGCAGATTCCTTCGGTAACCTCGTAGCCGTTCTCCCTGAGTACAGTTCCGCAGTGAGACTCGAAATCTCGCCAGTCGAGATCGCTGATGCGTGTTCCGTCAAGCACCTCAAGGTACGAGATCAGGTCGCGGCACGTCATGCCCGGCCCACTGCATCTTTCCAAGGATATCGGTCAGTGCCCCCCGGGACTGCTAAAAACGTCTTCTTCACCCCCGGGGGCATTAGTTGTCGGGGTTATCTCCTTGTGCTGTTCCGAAGCAGAAGATCCTTTATCTTGCCGGCGGTCTCATCATCGATGGCCTTCTCGTCAAACATCTGCTCGTTATAGTCCAGTGCATCCTCTATTCCTAGCCTGGACGCCTTTGAGTATATCGTGGCGGCGATTATCTCTGCCCTGCTCTGGTCGGGCACGGACTTCAGGATCTCGTTAAGGTCCCAGAGGAAAAGCTCCTTGTCCCTCATGCGGAGCATCCTCTTCTTAACCTCCTTCTTCTTCTTGCGTCGCCATCTTCTGGTTGGGTATCTTCTTCTTCTCATCCGTACTTGGTGACCCTAGGAGGGCTTATAATGGTTTTGAGGCATATTCGCGCCCTGAATCGCCCAATGGAATAACAAACCTGCCTGAAGAGGGAAATGCTAGATTCCATCATCTTTAAGAGGTATACCACATGTTAGACCATCAGTGTCCCTTCACCACCGATCAAGCTGGATCTTGAAGGCATCGCCAGCCTTTTTGTTCCTGTTGGTAATCGCGAGCACGGGCACGGGAAGCGGTGTCAGGGTGGATCCAAGTGGAAGGGTCAGGGCGATACTGCTGGGAGATGTAATTGACCAGTCCGGTTCCTACAACAGCTTCACCGTAATCGGTTACGACCCCGCCATCGAGGTTACCTTGATCCCCTCGGTGCCCCAGTTCGTTGGGGGTTACGATAACGCCCAGCGCAATCTCAGAGTCTACATGCCCCGCACATACGAACTCCTGGTAAACGGCTACCAGGAGTTGATCTTCAGCGATGCCGATCCTCTTGTTTTTAAAGCCGAGTGGATCCACTGGCTTTCCAACTCAGTAACCGATGATGGTCTTGGAATGCTCTGGCTCGGCAGCATAACTGCAGAGTCGAACCTGGCAGGCTGGGACGACACGACCGTCGCCGATATACTGCCAGCAACCCAGCCATTCGGGGATCATACCATTATCTCAGCATTCTTCATGAAAATATTGGATGAAAACGAGGTACTCATGCAGGCCCTCCCCTGGGAAAAGGCCCCTGCCCTTATGAACGTCAATGCACAGGTTCCCAAAGAGGGGTGTGAATACTGGGCCAAAATAATCTCGACCACCGGGGAATATCCGCTCATGACATACTGGGGAATAGGCAGTGGGGCTGTGCTGAATTTCGCCAGCAAATTCCCAATGGGCGTACGGGTATGGGCGTCCGACTGGCAACTTTTCCCGCAGGCCATGATATACATGGCCTACAGGGTTGCGGACAAGCCCCTGCCCGACGACCCCCTTGTTTTCATCGCCTTGATCAACGGTTTCATTGAATTTATCGAGGCCAACTCCCTCATCGAGTCAATGCTCGCGTGGGTCGAGAACTTCGGGGGAAACACCCGGAGGCTCCACGATCAACTGGCGGCACTTGATGAAAAAAGGCAGGAGGCAGAGGCTGCCTACCTGGAAGGGGGTTTTGACGATGCCAGAGATATCATCATGGAGTTAAAAGCTGAACAATCCGAACTCAGGGCCCAGGCGGGAGATGCTAAGGACGATGCGCTCTTCTGGGTATATGTGACGGAGTGGTTTGCGCTGACTGGGGTCTTCCTGGTTTCCAGCTACATACTCCTGATGCTCATGGTCCGCCGAAAGCTGTACCGGGACGTCAAGGTATCCCGCCTGGAGTCGAGGGCGGAATAGACCCACCAGGATCTCTACATGCCTGTGGCATGTCTCTTGAAGAACCTCACTGCCTCCTCCGGGAACTTCAGGAATTCGGCCTCGAAATCCCCCGATTTTGATGAATGAGGAGTCCTGGGCCAAGCCGTCTCAACCTTATAACCCATCTCTTTCATGCAAGATGCGAATTCCACCGCGATTCCGTATCTTGAATCGATCGTGCCACACATCACGAGAAATGGTACATTCTCTGCTCCAGCACTAGCAGGAAGGCCGGCGATTTCCGCGGTTCGTTCATCAAACATGTCCCGCAAACGCTCGGGAACCTTCCTTGCGTTCCCCCTGTCTGAAAGAAAAACCCCGGGGTTTTTCACCTCTCCGTAATCCTCGATTAGCAGTCTTCCATCCGGGGTTGACCAGGTTCCGGCGGCGAATGCCGCGCATGCCTGAACGAGCCCTGGGTTGGACAGGGCAAATCGGTGGGCAAACTGCCCCCCCATGGAGTACCCGTACAGCAGGATTTTTTCCTGTAAATAGAATTCGGAGTGGACTTGACCCAGGAGGGCCTTCAGGAAGGCGGCTTCGCCGAGCAGTGGAAATCGGCTAACCTGCTTGTCCACCGTGACAAACTCCGGCATTACCATGATCACCGGCAGGTCCAGTTCATCGGCCCTGTGCCGCATGACAATTGCCTTTGAATTCGAGCGGGCGTTACCACCACCACCGTGGACAGCTACCAGCGGCCAGTACCTTGTATCCTCGTCGAAATCCCCCGGCAGGGCAATGAAGTACCTGCGCTCGGCTCCAAGAAAGTCAAATATGCGCATCTGAGGCTCTTTTTCCATCACGGTGATCGGGACATCAGATCATAAATAAATATCCAGCAGCGAGATATCCCCCGGATCTCTCAGGTCGCATGCCGAACATCTACCATTTTATTACTTCGGTCAAGGGATCCAAATATCCCGAACTGGGGCCTTGCGAAATTATTTCAATGAGGAATTGCGATATCACATCGTGGCCATCGATCTTTCCCTAGGCCTTGGACTCCCGGTCAAGCTTGACTCCAGGAGCCCCAGGCTCTGGTTCAGCGGGAACCTCCTATCATCCCCACCGGTGGCAAGGACCCTCGAGGAAATGCGGGATATGCTTCTTGACCCCGGTGTGAAGGGGCCAAGCAAGATCTACAACATGTACCGGGATGTACGGCTTCCAGGAGACGAGGACGTAATTAGGTCCCACGGGCTTAGGTTCGACATCACGGTAATCAGGAGCGGTTTTCTGGGCAGGGAGTACATGAAGACTGCCGGCCACTACCACCCCATGCTGCCGGGGCAGGGAATATCATACCCCGAGGTCTACGACGTCATCCACGGGGGGGCATGGTACCTGCTCCAGAAGGTCCGCTCCCTGGTCGACCCCCGCAGGGTCACAGATGTAGTCAAGATCGAGGCCAGGCGGGGGGACAGGGTCGTTATCCCTCCCAACTACGGGCACGTCACGGTAAACCCGTACAAGACGCCACTGGTCATGGCCGATGTAACCGCCTCGGGCTTCCAGTCGATTTACTCCCCCTTCAGGCGTCTCCGGGGGGCTTCCTACCACCTGGTCCTAGAGGGGCGAAGACCCACCTGGCTGCCTAACCCGAGCTATCTCGGGCACCCCGAGGTCCGGGAGGTTAGACCCGCGGGGCTCTCAGGGGTCGGCGTGCCCAGGTCTATGTCAACCTACCGGGCCCTGATCGATAGACCCGCTGCCTTCGAGTTCCTCACCAAGCCCGCCCGGCACAAGGATTTCCTCAACGCCTTTTTGGATTAGCCCCCGTTGCAAACCAGGGCTGCCTGGCGCCTCCCGTCCGCCACCATGTGGCGCATCACCTCGTGCGTGTATCCAAGGCCCTCGAAGAGCGATGTCCCGGCCCGGATCACCTCATCGTAGTACTTCCTCCAGTCGTACCTTGAACCCTCCTCGAAGAACTCGATGGGCTCCGCCCTCTCCCATGGGTTCCCGGCGGAGGCTCTGGTTATCACGTAGCCGACGAACTGCCCCGGCTGGACGGTCCTCCCGGCCCTGTGGAGCTTCAGGCTCGATACGGCGATGTGGCTCAGGTTCGAGTACTCCCAGGGCGCCTTCGAGGCCCTCCTGGATATGACGAGGTCCCTCACGTCCACCCTCCCCTCGCGCAGTGCATCGCCGTACCCGCGGATTATTTCCAGGCACCTCCCCAGCCTGTCCAGGTAACTCTCCCGGTCCACGGCCCCGGACAGGACCTGGAGCATATCCCACTGGGCCCGCTTTACCACGTTCGGGGTGTCGGACCTCCTCAGCTCTATTCCCCTCACCTTGATCTCGCCGCCGTCGAAGACCCCGAAGTACCTGTTCAGGACGGGGACGCCCGGGTACATCTTCGACGGGACGAAGACTATCCACCTGTAGATACCCTCCAGGGATATGGAAAGTCCCGAGCGCTCCTCCACCATCCGGCAGAGCTCGAGGTAATCCTCCTCCCCGGCACCGGCCCTCCTGAGCCAGAGGGAGTCGGTGATGCCGTGGAGGACCTCGTAGCCCAGCCCCTCCGCCACGTCAACGGCCCTGAAGAGCTTGTCACGGCCGAAGGAGGTCACGGCCTGGTGGGCCTCCACCCTCCCGAAGCGGGCGTTCTTGTAGCCCAGGTAGCCGAAGCAACACACCAGCAGCCACTTGATGGCACGCTGCCTCACGTCGTACCTTACCGCGTCCCTCCCCCCGGCCTTCGCCAGCCTCTTGTAGTGGGCCCTGTGCTCCAGGAGCGGCTTGAGCACCTTGGGTATTATCCCCCTCCTCCTGGTGCAGATGTGGTAGCCGCAGGTGGGCACCCTGGGGGCGTCACCGTCCTCGCGGCAGCAGTCGCACAGCACTGTCTCGGGGGAGATGTTGTGCCGCTCCATGATGTTAGGGTACATGGATGCGAAGTCTATCTCCCCGACCCGGGTGTGGAAGCCCGTGCTGGGCTCGTATATGAACCCGCCCCTGTCGCTCTCCAGCAGGTGCATGGCGGACTTGAAGGCCTCGGGCTCCTGCTTCCTCCAGGGGATGAGGAGGCCATCCCGGTAGGCCTGGTCCAGCTGCATCGAGCTTATGCCCGTTCCAGGGGATGTGCTGGAGGTCTTCTGCACCGGTATCTTGGTCAGCCTGGCGATCTCTATCAGCCCGTTCATGCCGGCATGGATGTCAACGGGACCGAAGACCTCGCCCGGGGACACCTCTTGGAGGAGGTCGAACTCGGAGCTCGGCCCCCTCCCGGCCGCCTCCGCGGGCTCGGGGCCCTCCGCGGTGACCAGCCCGCCGGAGCCCTCGTATATGAAGGAGTTTTCTGGATCAAGCCTCAGCCTCCCGTAGAGGGGTTGCTGGGGCTCCTTGTAGTAAACAGTGCCGTACGAGAAGAAAGACCTCCCCCCCTTGCCCGTTGAAAGCATCCTTGCCTTGTCGCGTCCCAGGCGTAGCTCGTGCTCCACGCCCCGCGCCCGGGCCCGCCTGAACAGGTGGGAGAGGTCCCTGGAGCTGATGTACACAACGTCGGGATCTATCCCGTCGATTGCGCCCACCGCGCCGAGTATCACCTCCTCTTCCCCCCTCCCGTCGACCTCGAACCGTTCCTCGCCGTCCAGATCGAAGGCGATCGCCTCGACCGCGGCGTCGATGGAGGTCCTCGGGCGAACCTCTGCCATCAGGCACCTCAGGGGCGGTACCTCGTACTCCAAGGAGAACCTGTCGTCAAGGCTCTCTACCGCTCCCCCCCGTACCCGGACCAGGCCCATCGGGAAGACGTCCCGGTGGTAGAGGAACTCCTGTATCCTGGGGATGTCGACGTTGAAGAAGCGGTACCCCCTGCCCTCTAGGAGGGGAAGCCTGGTGACGATGTCCCTGAAGGCCCGGGACCCGACCTCGACCCTCAGGACCCTCGACGGATCGTAGTCCCTGATGTCGATCCTCTTCCACTCATACTCCGCGCGGATCCCCGGGTCCCAGTCCGCCATGGCCTCGCGGAGGTGCTCCATACGCCCTTCCGATGCGGCGGCGTAGAAGGACGGGGGGTAGCGAAACCTGAAGCTCCGGGCCCCGCCGCCCCGTGTTTTGATCCAGAGGACCACGTCGTCCCCGTCGACGTAGAGGTCCAGCAACCAGCCCTCGGTCAAGGCCGTTCCAGCTCCTCCCTGATCCCCTCCAGCTCCCTCCGGAGCCTGGATATTGTCTTCTGCTGCTCTATCAGTATCGAGAGGATCATCGCCTCCACGGGGGAGGTCCTGACGGCGTTGCTGCTGGCCGAGGCGTGCATCCTGCTTTGCCCCATTATCTCGTCGAAGACCCTCCGGTCTCCCTTCTTGAGGGCCTTCCTGTAGCGGCTCCAGCTGCCTATCTCTGACTCCAGGGCCATTCTGAAGGATGGAACGGTCTTGCCCATGCTCTCTCAACCCCCGCAGGGTAGTGTTCCGTCCCAGGGGGACACGGTCATAAAAACCCTCTTCGATCCCCCCCGCTTCCTCAGTTACGGCTCGTCGACTCGGTATACTGATGGGGTTGCCCCGCATCCATGGACTAGATGTCCCTTCTCTCGAAGAAGAGGTACGCCAGGATCAGTGGTATGAAGAGCCACAGCAGCTGCGAGATCACTATGTTCGGCATGTTGAGAAATTCGGGCAGGTCCATCCGATATCCGAATACCTCCGAGATATCGAAGGCCTGCGTGCTGGCTGTCTGGTAACCATCCATCGGGCTCAGGGAAGCGAAGAACCAGAACCAGTCGGGGATGTTTTCGAAGTTACCCATGATTAGGTCCATGGTGTCCCCGCCCGTGGCCTGGAGGTAGCCGAGGAAAACCAGCCCAACGATCATCCCGAAGAAGAAGACGACTATCCCGGCCCCCAGCGATGCCACCCTCCTCTTCAAGATGGCGGAGCAGCACAGAGATAGGCTGAGGAACACCAGGCCAAGCAGTATGGAAAGTCCGATGAAGACGAGGTAGCCACCCCACTGGGCATCGGTGGTGGCCGCGATTACGACGCCCGACAGACCGAACCCGAGAAGGACCGACAGGCTCAACACGGAGCCCAGGCCCAGGAACTTACCAAAAAGGACCTCCGCCCTCTTGACAGGGTAAGAGAGAACGACCGCAAGGGCACCGCTGTTCGCCTCGCCGGATATCGTCCCGTATCCGAGCATGATACCTATAATGGGTATCAGCAGGCTCGCGATGCTGAGCAGGCCGGCCACGGTGTCATCCATGCTCCCTATCTCTCCACCGCCGGCCACAATGGATGCCGCTATGGTCAGCGATACGAAGATTACCGTGAGGATGATTATCCACCTGTTTCTGATGTTGTCGGCGAACTCCTTCTTTGAGATCACGAGCATTTTGTTGATGTCAAATCCCACATCAGCCACCTCCCCGCTCGCTCACGAGTCTCACAAACGCGTCCTCGAGGGATGGTTCGATCGTCCTGATGTCCTCGATCTTCAAACCATCCTCCTCGAGCACCGAGATTACACGGGCCCTTAGGGAGCTGTCGCAGGTGATTACAAGCTCATCGCCCCCTACCCCTACCCTCTCGATGCCATCGATGGTCTTCACCACTCCTGGAACCTCACCGTCGAGGCCCGGGATCATGATGACCAGCTGGGGCCGGATGTCGAGCAATTTACTTATGTTCGTTATCGTGTCCTCAGCGACGAGCTCACCCTTGTCTATGATGGCAACCCTGTCGCAGATGTTCTCGACCTCCGATAGTATGTGGGAAGAGAAGATTATGGTAGCGCCCTTGTCCTTGAGCAATTTGATCTTCTCCCTCACCACCTTCACCCACCGGGCGTCCAGACCGCCCATCGGCTCGTCGAGGATGTATATCGAGGGATCGCCTATCATGGCCTGGGCCACGCCCACAAGCTGGACCATCCCCTTGGAGAAGGTTCCCATCTTCCTGTTTGCAGCCTCTTTCAGGCCCACTTCCTCGATGAGGGCATCGATGCATGACTTGTCCTCCCCCTTCAACTCGCAAAAGAAGTTGAGGGTCTGTACCGGCGTCAGATTCTCGTAGAAGGATATCCTCTCAGGGAGAAAGCCTATGTTCTGCCTGATTTCCACAGTGTTGGTTCCCACCTGGTCGCCTTTAACCAGTACCTCTCCCTGTGTGGGACGGACCAATCCCATGATCATCTTGATCGTGGTCGTCTTGCCGGCCCCGTTCGGACCCAGGAAGCCGAATATCTCCCCCTTCTGCACCTTCATGTTCAGACCCTGAACAGCCTTCACGTCCTTGAAGTGCTTGGTAAGATCACGGGCCTCTATTGCGGCGGTTTCTCCTGCAGACAAGGTCAACACGTCTTAACCATATAACATTCTATAAAGAAATCTATTCCACCGTTTATGTATGGGGTTTTTTAAGCCCGGCAGATGCTTTGGGCTTCTTTCGATATGGAAAGGGGATATCTGGAAGTAATCGATCGGGTAAGAAAAAATGCCGGATGCAGCGGCGGGGTCGCATAGAGGCTATTGCACTCGGCTGAAATTTTCGCGGAGACGGTGCAAAGATCACGAGACCATGCCCTGCAGCACCTCGTCCAGCGTCATGGTCCTGGACCCCGCGGGGATGAAGTGCGACGGACCACGCGGAAGGAGCGGGTGCTTTACGCGCGTCGCCGAGAAGCCCCCCTGAACCTCCTCCAGCCTGTAGACGGAGTCGGACAGACCGAAGAGCACCCTCTCCGAGGACCTGGCTGCCCTCTCGCGCCTCCCGTCCTCCAGCGCCCCCCCGTCCAGGAAACGGGGTACGTGGCCCGAGTGCACGACCAGCGTCGTCAGGCGCCGGGAGTAGGTGATATCCAGCAGACGTTGCTGGGCCGAGATGAACTCCTCCATGACGTCCTCGTCGGCGGACCTCTCAACGTAGATGTAGGTGGGGTCGGAGATGATGACCGTGCCCGCGCCGAACCTCTCCACTGCAGACTTCAGGCGCTCCCCCAGCAGGGCCGACATCTGGTGGCACGTGAAGGCCCTGGAGAGCTTTATCCTCCTCATCACCCTCCTCTCGTCGACCCCCATGAGCCTCGAGTAGTGTGTTACGTGGTATGGATTGAAGGAGTTCGCGCCGTCGATCAGGACCACGGACTCGGAGGGAGTTACGGATACCCGGTAGGAACAGTAGGCGGAGGGAACCGCCAGCCCGGCATGGTCAACTACCATGTTCAGGTACCTGTGGCCTATCTCCTCCAGGAATGCCTCGAGAAACGCCAGATTGTGCCCGGAGATCACCATGACCAGCAACGGGGCCATTTGCCATAAAAACACTCCTTTACCCCCAGGGGGCAGGGAGTTAGAGAAAACCTTTTCTATTATGGGGAATGCTCCAGACCCGGAGGGTTATACGTGAGGATAGGTTCCCGAAAGCTCGCTGTAATAGCATTAATCGTTTTTGTGTCCCTCGGTGCGGTCTACGCCCAGAAGGTCTGGGAGCTCTATGGCAGGGTCAACGGGGCGGTAGGCGACGAGATAATATCCATGCACCTCTCAGGCGGTGAACTCTGGGTTGCAACCACCTGGGCGGACCCGGATTCCGAGGACGCCCCGCTGGAGGGCGGCGCCAGCCTGTTCAACGCCGAAACTGGTAACTTCACCACATACACGCCCGAACAGGGGCTGGCACACGTGAAGATATGGGTCATGCTCATCGACGGGAACCTTGCCTACTTCGGGACACCCCGGGGCGTCAGCATACTTGACACCTCGAAGCTGCCGGACCTTGGGCCATTCGAGGTGAACCAGGCATTCACAACCCTGACGAAGGTGCAGGGGCTTATAGAGGACGATGTGAGGTCCATAGCCAAGGACGGGGACACCATGTGGTTCGGGACCAACGACGGGATGTCGGCCTATGATACGAAGACGGAGGAATTCACCAACTACGGGTCCGATAACCTGCCAGGGAAGACCGTTCACTCACTGAGGGTCGACGGCTCAACCATCTGGATAGGTACATCGAGCGGCCTTGGCAGTTACGACAAGGATAGTGGTCAGTTCGATAGGATACCCCTTCCCGTTGAGGGGCAGGGCAAGGATGTGGTCCACTGCATCGACGTGGATGGCGACGAGGTCTGGATCGGCACGAGGATAGGCATCCACGTCTACACCAAGAGCACCGGCGAGTTCACGACCTACGGGGATGAGGTACTCCCGAATACCTGGGTAAACGACATAGTCATCGATGATGACCAGGTCTGGGTCGCCACCCAGCAGGGTGGTGCAGCAATACTAAACCGGGATAAGAACAAATGGAAGATCCTGGATGAGAAAAAGGGCCTAGCCAGCAACGACGTCAGGGAAATTGAACCGGCCGGGGAAATTACCTGGTTCGGAACCCTCGGGGGTTTGAACAAGTACTACCCGGCAGCGGCGGCAAAGCAGGCGCAGAAGTACATTCTCTACGGAGTCCTGGTCATTGCAGCGATTGCGGCGGTTGTGGTCGCAAAGCTTACCATATTCAAGCCCAGCCAAGAGGAGATCGAGAGGAAGAAAAGGGACAAGGAGGCCAGGGCGAAAAGGAAGGAGAGGAAAAAGACCGGGACCCCCTCCTGGAAAATCTGCAACGGCGTTCCCAGGACTGACCTTTGCAGCAGGTGCAAGTACAACGCCGTTAAGTCGGGCAAACTCCACTGCTCGAAGTACGACATCGACCTGGAGTGAGATTCACGGGAACTGGTAAAATCTATATGGGCTGGTCATAGGTCGCCTTTGACCAGAGGGGGGATCCTCCTTGCCAGAAAGGTCATCAAATAACCCCGTGAGACCAATCAAGATCGAAGATGCCAGAAAATTCGCCGAGATGATGAACCGCAGCAGGAAGGGCTGGCCATGGGACATGGACGGCGGTGTATCATGGACGACGAGCATGGCCAGGGCGGAAATCGAGGGGAACGCCTCCATGGGATACTACGTTGCACAGGTGGAGGACAAGCTCGTCGGTGTCTGCGAGATATTCAAATCCCCCTGGGACAGGGAATCCAGCTACGTCGGGTTCCTGAACGTCGAGCCTGATTTTCACGGGAAGAAATTCGGCAAGCGCCTGCTGAGAATGGCCGTTGACAGGGCCATCCAGGAGGGAATCGATAGGATAACCCTGAACACCTGGAGCGGCAACCTGAAGGCGCTTCCCCTTTACAAGAAGATGGGCTTCTTCTGGATACCCGAAACCCACGTTGAGATGGTAAGCTTCCTGCCAATAATCCTAAAACACCCCATGTTCGAGGATTTCTTCAGGGAAAATCCGGACTGGTACGAGGTCCAGGAGAGGGATCTCTCCCCGAAGGAGGATATACTCGAGCGCGATGGCATCCGTATCTACGAGTACGTCTTCAGATCAGGGGGGAGGGAGATCAGGGCGACTGCCGACAGGACCGGCAACTGGCTTACCGGAGGATCAAACTCCTCGATCGAGATCTGGATACACCCCGAGTACGAGGTAAACCCGGAGGGATTGCCGCAGAAGATGTTCTGGGAGATCGTGAACCGGGGGATTTCATCCCTTGAAGCCACCTTGATGGTGGAGGCTCCAGAGGGTATAGAAATCATCGATCCCCCGGAGCAATCGTTAGCGATCGGCCCCCAAAAACGGGTAAGGCTGGTGGGAACCTACAGGATAGATCCCGGGCGCGAGAGAAAGGATTACTGGGAGCCGGATAGAATCGAGACCAGGTTCATCCTTGGCGGCAGAGCTATGCATTTCAAGACCGGCTTGGGACGGGATAGCGCCCTGCAGGTCAGCTATGACCCGGCCCAGTTCCTGGTTCACCCGGGGGCGAGGACCGATCTCAATGTAAGAATCAAGAACCGGACCAAGCTTCCACTGGAGGGAAACATAGCCATCACCCCCCTCAAGGAGGCGGTCAGGGTCAACCCCAGAACCAGCAGCTTCAAACTCGAACCCGAGGGTCAGACGGGCTTTGGCTGCGAGGTCGAAATCGATGAAGAGGCTCCAACCTCACTTCTACCCGTCTTATTCAGCCCCAAATTTACCGATTCCAAGGGAGGGGAGGTGGATGCAAGGCAGGAAACTCTCCACATAAGCTGCGTGAGACCCGGGGATACACTGGCCTACATGATGCTAACCGGAAAGGTGCTCCAGCTCAACACCGATCGTTTCCGGCTGTCAATAGACCTTCGCTGGGGTGGAAAGGCCCTGATAAGAGACCGGTTTTCCGAGGAACGAGTGCTGATGGGATTCGGCGGTGATGCCCTGGGGCCGCCATTCTGGCCAACCGAGTTCGACCGGAAGATGTGCGATTACCACCTGGAGGAGGGCAATGGCTTCGTCAGGGCAACTATCTACATGAAAAGCGAGCTGCACAAGGGGTTGACGCTGTTCAAGGAGTACACACTGAGGACAACATGGCCAACACTTACCATGCGATACGGGCTCATCAACGATCACAGGGGTGCAAGAAGATTCAGGCTCCGGATGAGCGCGTTGGCAACCCTGGACAGACCCAGAATATTCCTGCCAACCAGGTATGGCCTGATTTCCGAGCGAATTGATACCGGGTATCCCAGTTGGCTGGAGGATGCTCCAAAGAAACCGCGGGATTACTCGGAGAACTGGGTGGCCATGGAGGGTTTCACGGGGGGCCGCCAAATATCTGTGGGGTGCATATGGCCCGGGGGAACTGGAGAAATTAAACTCTCACATACCTCCTTGGGGGAATTGAAGATGGACCTGCGGGTGGGGGCCCGCGACAGGTGCACCACTCCCCCGATTTACTATCACATCTCCGAGGGTTCATGGAGAGGGATCAGGGAGGTCTGGAGGAAGCTCGTGGGCGGAACCATCGGCGTTGAGAGGAGGTGCCTGGATATAGAGACCAGAGGACCCCTCTCCTTTGGGTTCAGCGATAAGCTTATTTTCAACGGTCCAGGGCCAGTTCAGGGAGAGGCCTTCATTTCAAATCTAAGATCAAGGCGGGAAACCGGGCGTCTCGAGATCTCCCCGCCGGATGGATGGACCGTATCTCCAAGCGTGGTCAGGTTCAGGAACCTTCACTGGCGAACCAGGACGAAACGGGTCAGGTTAAAGCCACCGGCCGGCACCAGGCCTGGGGTCTACCAGGGCAGCCTGACCCTGTTGACCGAGGAGAAGCGAAGGCACAAGGCATACCCCGCCTTCAACCTGGGCGGTGGGCAGGTGGATATTAAAAAGATCGAGGACCGGGGAAGGGAGGCGTACCTGGTCAGTAACCCAACGATGAACTACAGGCTGTGCCCCTCCTTCGGCGGGATTGTATACAGCCTCATGTCCGGTGATTTGGAGTTTTTGGCATCATCATTCCCAAGTGAGAAGCCCCACTTCACCTTTAACCCGTGGTTCGGGGGAATCAGCGGACAAACTCGATGGGAATCCTCGAAGGGGTGGCAGGAGAGACACGTGGCCAGAGAGGCATCCAGGGGAATCTGGAGCGGTGTTGAGACGGTTTGCAGGCCTGGAAAATTCATGAAGGACCTGAAGGGACTGGCCATCTCCACGGGGTACTTCTTGGCGAAATCCAGCAACATCATGAAGATCGAGCAGGAGATAACGAATACCACCGGAGCACGAATGGAGGTTCAATGCGGGGTAAACGTTTTCGTGGGTCTGGGCGAGGAGGAGGACATCGAGTCCGTTGTCCCCGACGACCTTGGCATGCCCTACTCCCGGCCCAGGGGTGACGATCCCAAGCTCCGGTTCCGATCTCCAGAAGGCTGGATCGCATTCAGGAACCCCAGGCTGGACGGCGCCATCATCCTCTCGGGGTACACCTCGGATAGGGGATACGTTGGGATGGAGGAGTCAAGGGGATGCCTGATCATGAATGCAACTATGAGGTCGGTTATTGAACCCGGTGGTTCCACGAATTGGGCATACCACCTTGCCCTCTGCTCCTCCTCCCTTGACGAAATCGCCATGCACAGGCATATCCGGGAGCTCGTACCCACGACCGAGCCCCTGGCACCTTCCTGAACCTCAGACCAGGGCGAGTGCCGCGATGCAGGCCCCGTAATTATCCATGGGGACAGAGAGTTCCTGTATGTGGTACTCGATTGGTCCGAGCCTAACCTCCCTGTGGGAGGCCATCTCCCCCATCTTCCACTCCAGAATCTCCCTCATCGCATCCCTCGCGAGGTGGCCATGACCCTCTGCCGCATACCCACCGTCTCCGTCCTCACGGAACGCATAAGCAATGCCCGCTGATATGGTCTCGCCCTCATCGCCGTTCATCTGAGCCAGTACGCAGTGGAGAATGGTGCCCCGGGGAAGCTCCATGCTTTCGACCTTCTCCACCCCCACCGGCAGAACCGAGGACACGCGCACTATATTATACTCGGCGATTCCCGCGTCGCGGAGGGCCAGGTCAAAGGCGTTAAGCTCCGATATTCGATTGACTCCCTTTCCCGAGGTTATGAAGAAGCGCTTAGGCAGGTTCAGTTCCACGTTTTAACCTTCTTACCATAGGTCAGTTCAGGTGCCCATTAAAGTATTCACATTGAAGTCCTGGTAAGACAGAACTGGTTGATGACCTCGACCGCGTAGCGAATGCCCAGTCGGAAATCCTCCAGCCCCGTGAACTCGTTCGGTGCATGGATGTTCCCGTAGGCCGGGGAGCACCCAGTCCAGATCGAGTGCAAGCCCAGGTTCTTTGAGAACAGATAATCGGGGCCCGATGCATGGTGCTTGGGATAGATCACGGGGTCGGTACCGTAAACCTCCCGGGCAGCCGTTGCCGCAGCTCTTGCTATCGGCGCATCCACCGGGGTGTGGGAGGGCTCGCAGATACCCAGGGGGATGACCTCAACGTCGCTGAAACCCCCGGCGTCCAGGTGCCGCCTGAGTAGTTCAAGACATCTCCGGGGACTCTGGTCGTAGACGAGCCGCATGTCAAGCTTCGCGCTGGCCTCGGCCGGCAGGACCGTCTTAACGCCCTCCCCCTGGTAACCGGCAGTCAGCCCCGCGATATTGCAGGTGGGCTCGTATAGGAAGTCCCTCAGGGCCTCCACCCCATGGGAATCATTAAGGAAACCGTCCACACCCATCTCCTCCTTCGCTGCATCCTCGTCAAAGGGGATCTTCTTGATGAGCTCCATATCCACACCAGTTGGTTCGAGCTTCCCCTCCATCCACCCCGGTACGGTTACTCGGCCACTCTCGTCCCTCAGGGTGTTCAGGGCCCTCACGAGCCTCCATGAAGCGCTGGGTACAAGGGCCGCCCTGGATGAGTGCATATCGGCACTTCCCACCCTGCACTTCAGCTGGACGTATAGCAGGCCCTTCATTCCAAGGGTAATCATGGGCCTTCCCGAGGGATCCATATCACCATCGGCACAGACCACGGAATCTGCCGAGAGCTCGGATTTGTGACCGTCAACGAAATCCTCCAGGGGTGGGCTGGATATTTCCTCATCTCCCTCGAATAGGAACTTCACCGTTATGGGAAGACCGACCGTTTCCTCCAGTGAATTTACCGCGGACAGGTATGCCATGAGATTTCCTTTGCTGTCACTCGCCCCGCGGCCGTGGATCCTCCCGTCAACGACCTCCCCGGAAAAAGGATCTCTCACCCATTCATCAAGCGGCTCGACTGGCTGTACGTCGTAGTGATCGTAGATTAAGAGGACCACGTCATCCCTCTCTCCTGACTTCTCCCCGACGATTATGGGGTTCCCGCCATCCACCTCGAAGGTCTCCAGGTCCACTCCCATGGCCTCCATCAGCCCGGAGAGGTGGGTAAAGCATTCACGGACCCCCTGCCCCGTTGCGGACACGCTGGGCATCCTGATCAGGGAGACGAGTTCGGCGACGTACCGTTCGAAGTTGGAATCGATGTGATCCAGAGTTGATTTGTCCATGAGCCCTCCTCTCCACCAGGGCTTATCTTTATTACTAACGAGGAGCAGCGGACCCGCTCACACTTTTAAGGTTTCTGGCTTGTTTAACGCCCGTGAGGGTCTACGTCCAGTACCCCAGAGGTGACAAGCTCCTTTCCTCCGAGGACCGAGATACCCGGATGTTCAGCCTGGATGGCCGCCGGTTCTTCAAGGTCATCGTCACAGAAAGGGGTGTCCGGGTGGACTCAGAGGCGACGATGGGCAGGAGGAGGTACTACTACGGCAGTGAACTCACCCTCAGGTTCGGCAGGGGCAAGAGGCCCATCGTGACTGCAAAGGGCCACCCGTCGAAACCCATAGGCTTCGAGGAAAAGTCCTTTGAGATCGCTTAGCCTTCTGGCCATGGCCCTACTTTTTCTGCTCAGCCCGGCAGCCACGGTGAGAGGAGGTGAGCAGAACCTGGGCGTATGGATGAGGCTCGATCTGATAGGTGGGCTGGATCCCGATTACATAGCCGGGACCCTGCGGGACAGCGGGGTTAACTCCGTCTTCCTGCTGACTCCCTTCCCTCCCCGGGAGGAGGAATACGACAGAATCGACAGGCTAGATTCATCGCTGGGCGATGATATAGACCTCCACCTCTGGTTAACCGTCTTCAGGAATGAAAGATACCTCGCCGAAAACCCCAACTTGTCATTCGTCTCCACGGAGGAACTGTCAGACCCGTGGATCAATCCCCTGGGCCAAAATTTCAGGGCGGACCTGATCCAGGGCGTAGAGGAAATGGTCGACCGGCTTAGGCCAGAGGGCATCTTCCTTGACTACTTCTACGTTCCCCTGGGTCCATTCGATAACAAGACACTTGATTCATTCTCACAACACCTGGGAACCAATCTAACCGTATCCGAGATCACCGGCTCCCCCGATATCCTCGGGATGTTCTTCGAGTGGAGGAATGATGTAATCTACGAGACTCTAAGGACCATCAGAAGACAGTTTCCAGGGGTCCAGCTATCGGTATTCATCATAATGCTTGAGGAGGCCCAGAGGCTGGCCCGGGGGCAGGATGTTGCTAGATTTGCCGGAATTGTGGACTTCATAGTGCCAAACACCTACCACGTGGTCGCCATGAGACCCGCCAGCTGGGTCGGGGATGGTGTGAAGGCCCTGAGGGCATCCGGGGCCCGGGACATATGGTCGGGGATCCAGGGATACGATATCCAGGAGATAGAGCTCAGGAAGGCCCTGAGGTCCGCCCTGAAAGCCAATGCAGAGGGTGCTATAATCTTCAGGTACGGAACCATGACAGAAGATCACTGGAAACAGGTAAGGAGAGCATACTCTGGAACCGATCCAATTATTATACTGGCTCCGCTGGCCGCAACTGCACTCGTACTCTCTTCAATTTTCTGGATACGCAGGAAGGGCCCTGGCACCAAGGCTTCCGGGAAGACCGGTAGGAAGAGACCCGGACGGAAACGGTGACACCAAACCGGGTGGAAAACTATATAATCAAAATCACCCCGGATTCTTTGGATAGCCCGTGTCAAGCTTGTTCGACTGGGCAATGGCATTCACCCTCAGCGCGGGGCTACCCGGGGTTTTCGTGATATCGCTGGTATCAACCGGTTCCCTGTTCTTCTTCCCCATTGCCGACTTCGTCTACATCCCATGGTCAGTTGAAGCGGGGATGGATGCGGTTTACGTGGGGCTGGTTTGGGGAATTGGGGCCGCCTTCGGAGAGCTCGTCGCCTATGCCATCGGGAGGCTTTCCAAGAACCTCATGTCTGTCAGGAGGAGGATGGCGAAGAAACGAAATGGACTGCCATCCCACACGCTATACTTCACCGTGGGAAGGAGTATAAAACGCCACACCGAACCCGAGGACTGGAGCTCGAAGTATGGATTCTGGGCGATACCTGCCTTCGCCTTCACGCCGTTACCCATGGACCTCCTCGGTCTCGTCATGGGGTACCTTCGTTACAATGTGGGACTTTTTTTCCTGGGTACACTCATCGGCAAGATACCCAGGTCGCTCCTTCTAGCCTACGGACTGCTTTACTTTAAAATTCCCATCTGGGAAATACTGCTTATAACCATCATTATCGCTGCGGCGGTACTACTGACCAGGAGAATCAGGGTCGAATAGGTCTATTCCGAGAATCTCGAGGAGCTTCAGGTCCTCGCTGGAGAAACCGGCTGCCCTTAGGGATCCAGCGTAGTCACCCTCGATTCCCAGATTTTCCCTTATGTGCTCGGCGGCCTCGAGCTTCTCCCAGCCGTAAATTATCCACCTGTCGGTCTCCTCGATGAATATATCGGGGTCACAGGTTGACCAGGGTTTCCTGTGTAGGGTGCAGACGAGCATTTCAGATGGCCCAAGGGATTCGACGTGCCTCTTCGCGATGGCAAGGCTCCCTCCGGTATCTGAAACATCGTCAAGCAGGATCACCCTCTTTCCCCTTATGCCCCGGCTCAGGGGATGTGTGATGACCGGCTCGCTCCCGGTCCTGCCTATCTCCTCGTAGAAGGCAACCCCCAGGATGATTACGTCGCGCACGTCGAGAAAATCTGAGAGTATTCTAGTGGGGGCCAGCCCACCCCTCGAGACTCCCACTATGATATCGGGCTTGAATCCCCTGCCCCTGACCTCGACTGCAAGCCTGGCGGTGAGGCGCTCGATGTCCTCCCAGGAAACGAACAGGTAATCCAATCCGTCCCAGCCCTCACTCGACGCTTATCATGGTGGTCGTAAGGCGGACGGACGGGAGCCTCCTGATCTGCTGACGTACGAAGGAATCGAGGAGCTGGAGAGAATCGGTCAGAATCCTCGCGACAAGGTCGTACTCCCCGTAAACCTCCCAGACCTCCTTAACCTCGGGAAGCTTTCTAAGATCCTCTGCCAGGTCCTTCTCCTCGCCCGGTTTGGATACTATCATAACGAAGGCGGTGACCATCGAGCTGGGATTCTGCGTCTATACTTTTAAAATGTCACAGGGTTCAGCCCCCGCTGACCCTGGACTGTATCTCCCTTTTTATGTCCTCGTCGGACTTTCCATCGGTGGATATTCCCAGAGATGCAGCGGCCTCCCGCAGTTTCTCGGATTCCCTCTTCTCGGCCGGCGTCCCCGTATCATCCGATAACTCCCTGGAGGCCTTCTTGAACTCCCTGACGCCCTCCCCCATGGACCTCATCAGCTCGGGAATCTTGCGCCCTCCGAAGAGCAGTAGAATAACGACAATAATGAGAAGAAGCTCGGTGAAGCCTAATGGTCCTACGAGCAAGCCATCACCGGTTCCCTTTCTCCACGGATATCTCTTAAATGCTTGTATTTCCCGATTTACGGAAGTTTGCAGGTAAACCGGAAGGCGATCGGTCCAGGAACCTGAGTATCTCCCCCACCAAATCCTTGCGCCTGACCCATATGGTGTACTCCTCCCCCGCCGGTTCGAAGATGATCCCGTACTTCGTCACCACCTGGCCAATTATCTTCATGACACTGAAGGGCAAAAGCCCTAGAACCAGGGCAGTTAGGATATCTGATGCGGGGACGATGGCGTAGCCCTGGTAATCGGCTGGACCTCCGCCGAAGAATATTAACCCGAGCCTCAAGCTTCCGGCCGCCATACCACCCATCAGAAGTGCAAATGAAAAGAAAGCGACCAGGTAGCCCAAAACAGCAGCCCTTCCACCCCCGACCCTGTCGATTATGAACGGAATTGCGACCAGCGCGGGAAGAATGGCCAGCTCGGCGGTGGTGGTAAACATTATTTCCACAAACATCGAGGCGAAATAGATCACGAAAACCGCGGATGCAGCGGCACCAAGATACCTCGCCATGGATTTTTTCTCCACGATCCTCGCCCGGGCTGGCAGGGAGAGTGAAAGTTGTTTCCCAGACTCCCTCTCAAGTATTGTTACGCTCCCATCTCTCCTCGAGAAAACATGATCGGGCAGTTTTAGCTCCTCAAGTTTCACGTGCCTTCTCATCTCTGCAGGGTTAAATCTCTGTTCATTTCAGGCGGGCTTTGACCATTTTTAACGTAAGCACCGTGCCTGTGGTAGGATTCGATAAGCGCTAGGATATTGGCGGTGGGAACGTCCACCTGGATATTGTGGGCTGTGCAGATGATGAACCCCCCTCCGCCTTTCCCCGCCGACATCCGGTCCGCCACCTCTGCCTTCACATCATTCGTTGTGCCCCTAGGCATCGTCTGCTGTATGTCCACGGAACCATGGAATGAGAGCTCGTGCCCGAAATCCCTCTTCATGGAGCCCAGGTCCATCCCGGCGGCCCTTGGTTGAACTGACTGTAGAATGTCCAGGCCTTGGTCGATGAAGAGGGGAACCAGTGAGCGTACCGAGCCGCAGCTGTGATGCATGACCTTAATCCCGTAACCGTGGGCCAGCTCAATGAACTTCCGGAAACCCTCGCTGAAGAACTCGACCCATAGCTCGTTTGGCATCATCGGCCCCCCCTGCATGCCGAAGTCGTCACCCATCATGAAGATGTCTATCAGCCCATCGGATGCCTCAAACACCCTCCTGTTGTAATCAAGGAAGTAGGTAACGATGTGGTCGAAGATGCACCTGGCGATCTCCGGGTTTGATCTGAGATCCCTGAATATCTCCCTCATGCCGCGGAGGTACATCGCGGTCTTCAGCTGGGCAGTCCTGTCGAGCCTGTCGCCTGCGAAGATGACGCAGTGCTCACCATGTTCTCGACAGTCATCCGCTACGTGGGAGTAATCCCACCAGTCCGGGGAGGGCCATCCATCGTAGTCATCGATTTCCCCCACAGTTCTCATCTCCTTCAGCGGGGATCGGGTGACCTCGTTGTATACCCCGGTCCTTGTACCCCTGCCGAATTCCACAGGGCGCCGGATCACCCCCCAGAGGTCCCTGAAACTCCCATCCGGGAATTTCTCCAGCTGGATGCCAACCAGGCTTGGCCCCCGGATCACCCTGAAGTCCACGCCAAATAGCTGAAGTAATTCCTCAAACGAGCCCAGGCCCAGCCTGGATATTAGCCTCTCCCTGACCTGCCTGGTGGCCCAGAAATCTATGGGTACGCGATCGGGTTCCTGGTGTTCCAGGGCGATTTCTACCCTTTCCCTGGGATCGAGGTATTCCTGTCCGGTCCGTACATCTCTCAACCTGGAGGAGAAGCCTCCCATTCAACCACGGTCTCCAATTCTATTACGCGCGATGTACAAAAAGGTCCTCCCCAAGGGCCGAGCTAGTCGTTTAAAAAATCGTCCATAGAACCACCCGTCTAACCGGATGGCCATAGGACAAAAACAGGATAATATTTTCGGAAAACTAGTCCTCGATGCTTATAGCCTCGACCGGGCACTCTTCCTCGGCCTGCTTGGCACACTCCTCCGCGTCATCGGGTACCTCGTCTACCTTTACGACGCTAATGTCTCCCTGCATCTCGAAGACCTCGGGACATGTCTCCGTGCACAGCTCGCAACCGGTGCAGAGATCTTCGTCGACCTTCGCCTTCATGAAGACTCACCTCCTGACCCCCTCCGGGAGGAGTCCCTTCTTAAACGTTACACCTGATGACCTCATAACCTGGATATAGGTATGATCATTCCACCACCACGGCACGGTAAAGAATGATATTGGGGGAGACGACCTCGTAGAGCGGAATGCCCATTAGATTCAGGGTGTACAGTATGTCTTTTGATGGGAACTTCTCAACGAGCTCAAACCCGCATTTCTCAACCAACCTGCCCCCACCATTTCCAACTCCTGTGGAGGGCTCCCACAGCACCAGCCAATCGCCAGCCTCCAGTTCCAATCCGGCCTTACAGGGTTCATCCACTCCCCTCACCGATCCCGAGTAATAGTGCTTTACCGGCGATGTAAACCAGGAGGGGGAAACGTAGAGTATCTCGCTTGAACCGACACGGTTCTCCAGATAATCCGCGACGTCGCCCCAGCGCTCGTTCTCGTGGTAAAAGTAGTGTGCCAGAATGCACGAGGCCCCGTCAACTATAATTAGCATTACCAAAAGCAGTCTTGTCCCTCTCCTCCTATCAGCAAGTCCCCTGGCAGCAAGGAGGAAGAGGGCGGGGGAGCAGATGATCAGGTACCTCGGGTGAAATATTGGTGTCACCACAACAGACAATAGGTAGGAACCAACTACCGGGGCCAGTAGCCAGAAAAAACAGACGTAGGCACCGAGTGACCTCGAGTTGAATGCGAGCAGATCCCCAATACGCCTTTGCACCGGACCCAGACTTGCCATTAACCCGTCCTTCCCAAGCCATAGAAGGAAAATGAACGCAACCAGCGATCCGCTGGCGAAAACGAAGAAGGTTCCTATTACGAACAGGGGGCCGGGGACGGGGAGCCATGCAAGAGACTCTGGCCCGACTCCGTCCGACATCCCCTCCAGGAGCTTCAACATCCACGGCATGAATGCAACAAAGGCGAACGAGAAAACCAAAAAACCCTTCCAGAGATGGGCCCCTCCCCGCCTGTCACCGACATCCTCACCTCCCGGTCTCCAAAGTGCGAGCAGAAAGACCTGTACTGCCAGGATGAACCAGCCGAATAGGTGTGTATACACCAGCAAAACGCTGCTGAGTCCATAGCCAAACCACAGGAGCCCTCGGTTTTCCTTCAGGGACCTGAGGAAGAGGTACATGCAAACCAGAGATGTGAGGGCGAGAAGGCTGTACATCCTCGCCTCCTGTGAGTACCTTAGGTGGAACATGGAAAATGTCAGAATCAGAGCTCCCATCAGCCCAACTTCATCGGAGTCGAAAAGCAGCCTCCCGATAAGAAAGGTGACGGGGATGCATAGGACTCCGAAGAGAACCGAAAGGAGCCTGACCCCGAACTCTCCGGTTCCTGCGATACCTACCCAGAAGTGCAGCAGCAAATAGTATAGAGGTAAAACGTGGACCTCCCACTGTGGTGGATTTGCTATTGATCCGATATCTGATTGAGCCATGGAAAGGCTGATTACCTCATCGAGCCAGTAGCTCTCCGCATCCAGGCCGTAGGTCCTGAGAAAAGCGCCCACCAATATCAGGACCAGAATAGCCCCATAGGTCTGCCCAGGCTGTTTAAAAAACACGGGGAAGAATAAGGAAAGCTACCCTTGAATTAGTTTACCCGTCTAAAAAAAACCAGGGGATCACACCTGCGGAATGGGAATCAGCATCCATCCCACGAATCCTGCAGGGATTGGCCCAGCATCCATGATATCTGCCGGGTTTTCCGGGAAACCGGTACAGGACCCTATTTTCATTAGAGAAGTAAGAAAGATCCCAAGGAGATCAGGTAGAGGTCGCCTGAGAAGAATCCCCTAATTTTCCCCTTTCCTGATTCGTTTGGAAGCCGACCGCGAAGTCCCTTGGGATCCGTGACTACCTGTTTGTTACGAAAATATAGTGGTTTTGTTTAAATGGGGTGTTATTAACCAATATTTGTTTGTTAGGATTATTTTTTCAAACTTATTTTGTAAGAGGCCAGCTATTATTTTCCTTTTTTGTACCGGAATGCGCTAACCCAAAATTTCCTTTATGGAATCCTCCAGACTTCTCCCCTCCCTTATCTGGGTAATACCCATTGACCTGCACTTCTCTATGAATTCCAAGAACTTGCTCCTTTTACCCGCCTCCCCATCATCCATCAACATTACACTGGAATATTCGAGGGGAAGCGCGGCAAGCCTTATCCTCCGCCTGACCTTCTCATCACCGGCCTTCTTCTCGGCATCTTTGAATATACCAAGCGAGTCTTTCACGAAATCCGAATTCAGGAATATCCCGGGATCGTCATATATCCTGACATGAATATTCTCCCTCTCAACGTGGTTATGGAGTTCATCTATGTAGCCCCGAATTGCTTTCGCGGCCCTGCCGTAGTATCCCTCTAGGAACTCCGTCAATGCCTCTTCCACGTCACATCCGGGCTCCCAGAGGATCCTTGCCAGGAGGTATGACCGGAGAGCCCCGAACTCCCCTCCACCTCCATCCGGATAGCTGCCCTCCTCGAAAATTCCCCTCACGTTGTTCTTCACGAAGAACTGTACATTGGGCTGTAGAACCCTCAGGTTGGGGAACGGCATGACGTAGTGCTTGAAATTGGTCACGTAGTCCCATACGTAAAGGGTGTGGGCCACCCTGGCCCAGTCCTCCGTATCCCGCCTGAAGGACCTGTTTTCAGTACAGGTTTCAAGAGGATGGGAGAAGCAGCACTCGATGCTACAGAGCCTAACAACCACATTTCGCCTCGGCCGTATCGTCCTGGTGGCCTTCCGAGTGTACTGGTATGCAAGGGTATCCACCAGCACATCCGGGTGTTTTTCCTCGATCCTTTCCGCAACCTCGTTGACGAAATCGAGGAGTGAACCTGCATGGGTTCCCTCTTCCTCATCTATCTTTGAGCAGGTTTTGCACTGGCAGGGATTTCTCCAGTCGTTCTGGCTTATGGATATGAGATCGGCCCCGGGGGTCTCATCGAGCCAGGATATCGCCTTCTCGGCTGCCAGTCGCACGACATCAGGATTGGTCAGACACAGCTGGGTGTGCTCGGAAATCCGTTTTCCCTCCACCTCTGAGAAATACTCGGGGTGCGAGGAGAAAAAATCCTCCGGTGGAACCAGAAGGTTGAATGTGTGCACGAAACCAACGTAGTTGATCCTACCGCCGTGTACCTTGGATAGACCTGCCCTGTTCGAATTCAATCGGTTGCGAGCTGCCCAGTCGCCGTCGAAGCCCTCCGTGAAGTAGGGCTCCCTGTAGTTCAAAACCGGGGAAAAATTCACACCATCAGGTGAAAGCCATATTTTATCCTTGGACGGGACCGTGGTCTGGTCCTCGGCCAGCCAGCGTACTCCGCAGAACCTGTCCAGGAGCTCGTAGGAACCGTAAAGAACGCCCCTGGGGCGGCCGCCCGATATCACAACTTTCCCTTCTGAGGGGCGGATCGAGAACTCCTCCGGGCCCAGGGAATCGTCGTTTTCTAGAATTAGCTGGGTGTTTTTATCCCCTTCTCCGGGGAGATCACCCGAGACCTCCGATATCCAGTAACGAAGCTCCTCGACCGCATGGTTCTCGGCGGGCGTGGGAGTATCAGGCCCGGTTACATTGCAGGATTTCAGATCATAATCCGGCATAATCTCAGGAAACAACCTGGCGTAGAAAAGTATGTTCCCCCGGTCCAGTTTCGGAAAAATACTTAACACTCTCGTCATTCTGGTGGCGGGGAAATAGGGTTGACTCCATACAATCTCCCACTAACGGCCCTCAGCTGGCAGTCAAACCTCAACATGACCAAGATATGGGTAGCAATGCAGAGCAAGTGGGGGGAGTGGTACGCAATTGATGAGTTCAAGATGCTCGTGTGGGCAATCATCGGGCTTATCATCTTCGTGGTAATCAGCTATATCCTGCTCAGGAAATCCAGGGACCGCTGCATCAAGGAATTCGAAGGTTACCACGTGCAGGCGATTATGACCAGTGAGACGGAGGGTGATACGAGGAAGTTCGCCTACTCGGGTGTACTCGAGGTCCCCATACAGGCTGGAAACGGGTTCGAGGTAAACTACGATATTGAAGCCATCGAGAATCTGCCCCAGCTCTTCTCCTATCTCAAGAGCGCCGAAAAGTACACGGGTAACTCCAAGTACTCAAAGACCATCAGGGCAATAATAAATCGGATCAAGGAGCTGGAGGGCCCTGACCTTGGCCTCGAATACAGCCTAAACCCGTTTGACATGCCCCCTGAGGCATCCCACAAGGTCTACCAGAAGGATCTTCCGAGGTTACTGGTAATCGTCAGGTTCTTTGACGAGCTGCCAAAAATCGAGATGAAGGCTAGACTGGTTGCCATGGAGAAGTTCTTCCACCCAAGCCGGATCAGGAGGCTTACCCGCTCCCTGGGCAACTTCCTCTCCTTCGCCTGGGACAGGGTTAAGCAGATACTCACCATGATAACAGGTTACTTCACAAAGGGCAAGACTGCCGAGGTTCAACAGCTCACAAAGGATGCCCAGACCAAGACCTTCACCTACACACCAAGGAAATACGAGGCCCTCCTCGAAAACAGCATAGGACTTCTCGTTAAGGTAAAGGTACTCTCACCCGATGGAAAAATCCGCTTCTACAGGGGGGTACTCAAGGAATACTCTGATAATTACATCTGCATATACAACGTTTTCTACAGGTTGCCCCGGGCCGCCGAGTACGAGGACTGCGAATTCAGGGGTCTTGATCAAAAGGTAATGCTCCTCGTCAAGGGCAAACCAGTTACTAGGGATCAGGACATGGAGATATCATGTGGGAACTCCGGTAAGCAACTGGCCCTGAATAACATCTCCAACCACTACATCTTTATCAAAAAGATAGTCGGCGATGGCGGGGAAATTACCGGATTCCAGGAGTTGGTAGAACCCGATGGATCCCAGTTACTCAAACTGGCGGTGCCGGTCAAGAAGATAAGAATAGATTACGAGGAGGCCTACCCATCCGATATCGTCCTTCCCCGGAGCCTAGCCATAGTCGTCGGGAGGGCAGAGCCCCGCATCTCGAGCATGGATAACCTTAGAAAGCTGGCGTCAAAGGCGAAGGACCTGCCAGTTTCTAACATTAAAGATTTTCAATCTAAATTATTTATAGATAATAAATTAGATGAAAATAATTCAAGCCAAGCCGAATCCAGATCGGGGCAAAGAAGATGAAACTAGAATATACACCGAGATGGCCCCATTTCACCTTCGGTGGTGCACCTAACCCGGACCTCGAGGATTCCAGTGTGGCCATAGTACCGGTTCCCTATGACTCAACGGCCTCCTACCGTCCCGGTTCCAGGATGGGACCAGAGGCCATAATAGACGCATCCAGAAACATGGAACTGTTCGACATGGAGACTGGATCTTCCCCGATCGAGGTCGGGATCCACACGATGACCGGTGTGGAACCATCACGGGGTAGCCCGGAGGAGACAATTCGCAGGATAAGGAATGTGGTGGATGAGGTCCTTTCAGACGGCAAATTTCCGGTGCTCCTTGGCGGGGAGCATACCGTGTCCCTCGGCGGCGTGGGAGCTGCCGTGGGGCATGCAGGTGAGCTTGGGGTACTGGTACTCGATGCCCACTGCGACATGAGGGACGAGTACGAGGGTTCAAGGTACAGCCATGCCTGTACAAATCGCAGGATAAGCGAGATGGTTAAAAACATGGTTGTTGCAGGGGTAAGGTCCTGCAGCCACGAGGAGTGGGAACTAATACAGCGGGACAATCTCAATTTCTACCAGTGGCCCGAGGGAAACAGGGAGAAGGGACTAAGGAACATGCAAGCCGCCCTGGACCTGGTGATAGAAACTGGCGGCAATTGGTACCTATCCATTGACCTCGACGTCCTCTCCCCCTCGGAGATGCCAGGGGTTAGCACTCCCGAACCATCGGGCCCTCTCTACGATGACCTACTACCTTTTCTGAAAAAATTCATTAGGCGGGTAAACCTAATAGGGATGGACGTCGTTGAACTTACTCCAGTAGAGGGAGATGTTAGGAGCCAGTTCATGGCAACCAAGCTGATCTACAAGATTCTCGCCTACGCATTCGGTTCCCAGGAAAGGAGCCCCGACTCTTGATTTGAAGAAGGTATCCAGATGGATGAAATCAAGCCCCTCATTAGAACAAGGATCCCGTTTGTCAACGCCGATGATCGCGTCTCGAGGGTGGCTATAGTCCTCTCGAGGACCCGTTCCAACTCAGCGGTAGTTAGGGAGAAGAGAGGATTCGTCGGCTTCGTAATGCGAAAACAGCTCCTCCGTCCACCGGTCGCCCCGGAAACCAAGGCCGAAAGGCTAGTTTCCCATCCGCCCGTTCTCGACGAATCATCCAGGCCAGAGGATGTGGTATCCCTCATGCTGCAGTCGGGGTGCGAGATGCTGCCCGTGGTGGAAAATGGGAGGTTCGAGGGCGTTGTACTGGCCAGGGACCTCGCATCCAACATTCCTGCCCTGGGTAGCATGAAACTCGAGGATGTGGAACACCGCTTGATGTACGGCATTCCGATCGAGGCCACCATCTCGGATGCTGCATCCGCCCTCAGGGAAAACGACATTGAATCCGTCCCCCTGGTCGGGATTGATAACAAGCTGGCGGGGTGGATCTCATTCACCGATATCTTCAGGTACCTCGTTGCCCCGGAGAAGGGGGTAAGGGGTACTGGCGAGTTCGTCGGGGAAAAGGAGCACCCCCTCCGCAACCCGGCCATGCCCCTTTCAACGCGTTCCGGCCTGGGAATCGAACCGGGGACAGACATCAAATCCGCACTTTCCGCTATGCGGGAGAGGAAATGCAACGAGATAACCGTAATCGATGGAAATAGGGTAAGGGTCCACATAAACGTGCTTGGAATCCTCTACCTGACTAGGCAACCCACGGGCATCCTGGTCCAGGTGGCCGGCCTTGAGGATGAAGACCCTATCGTAGCCGGACAGCTAGTCAATGGCCTCAGGTCGACTGCCGCCAAAATCCAGAAGATTTGCGAGGGCATGGGTACCCCCGAGCTCAAGGTTAAATCCTACAAGCACAGGGGCTCCGGTCGAAAGAGGTACGAGGTCCGGGTCTTCTTCTCGACACCCGAGCAGTACGTCGCCGAGGCAAAGGGATGGAACCTCCTCATGGCGGGAACCCAGGCGATAAAAAAGGTCGAAAGGGAGATAATAAAGGCCCGATCCAAGTTAATCGATTCCCACAGGCACCGAAGGTCCAGGCGCTCCGAAGGGGGGGAGTGATTGGGCCTTGGTGAGGCCGTAATCGAGACCGATGGCGCATCCAGGGGAAACCCGGGCAGGGCGGGCGCTGGATTCATAATCTCGAAGAACGGGAAGAGATTGGCCCAGGGTAGCAGGTTCCTTGGCATCTCGACGAACAACGTTGCGGAGTATACCGGGATGATCATGGGGCTGGAAGAGGTCGTTGAAAGGGGAGAGAGCAGGGTACTCGCCCTGACGGACAGCCTGCTTGTCGCCCGGCAGCTCGAGGGCAAATACAGGGTGAGAAAATCTCACCTGAAACCCCTTCACCGGAGATGCATGGAGCTCATCGGAAGCCTGGAATCCTTCCGGGTCGAGTACGTCCCATCCAGCGAAAACAGAGCCCACAAGTTAGCCGAAGAGGCCGCAGACCACCCACGCACCCGAGGAAAATGATTTAAACCTGTCCATCGGGTAGCCCGGAATGTGGGTAACTTGAAAACCGTAAATATCGGCGTAATTGGATGTGGTGGAATTGCCCAGGCCGCCCACATGCCGGGATACCAGAAACTCCCCAGGGCCAGGATGGTGGCCTGCTGCGACATCGACGAGAAGAAGGCCAAGGAGGCCGGCGGGAAATTCGACATACCCAACGTATTCACCGACTACGAGGAGCTGCTCCGGCTGGACGAGATTGATGCCGTCAGCGTCTGCACTCCCAACTTCGCCCACAAGAAGCCCACCGTGGCAGCACTGAAGGCAGGAAAACACGTCCTCGTGGAGAAGCCGATGGCAATGAACGCGAAGGAGGCGGCCGAGATGGTCAGGGCCTCCAAGAAGAGCGGGATGAAGCTAATGGTCGGCCTCAACTACCGTTGGGGCGCCAGCGTACAGGCCCTTAAAAGATACCGGGATGCCGGGGACTTCGGCGAGATATATTTCGCCAGGTCCCAATGCCTTCGAAGAAGGGGCATACCGGGCTGGGGTGTCTTCACCCAGAAGGACAAGCAGGGGGGAGGTCCCCTCGTGGACCTGGGGGTTCACGTGATAGACTCTACTCTGTACCTTATGGGGTTCCCCAAGCCTGTTTCCGCGAGCGGGGCGACCTACACCAAGTTCGGAACCCGGAGGGGTGTCGTGGGACTCATGGGTCAGTGGGATCCCAAGAAATTCACCGTCGAGGACTTCGCCCTCGGCCTTATCAGGTTCAAGGGCGGGGAGACCATGTACGTCGAAACGAGTTTTGCAGCCAACATAGAGAAGAACCTGTACAACATATCCCTGCTCGGGACGAAGGGCGGGTGCACGATGGATCCCCTCAAGATATACAGCGAGAGGAACAAAACACTGGTGGACATATCTCCCGTCTTCCTCAAAGGGGGAAACACACACGAAATCGAGATGGAGAAGTTCGTCGAATGCATCATCAAGGACAGGGAGCCGCCTGTAACGGGAGAGCAGGGCCTTATGGTTCAGAAGATAATGGATGCGATCTACAGCTCCGCCGACCAGGGAAGGGAGGTCACAATCGAGTAGAGAGATATAGACGTTCCGGGAATAAAGTTGAGGTAGGCATCCTTTAGAGTCATTTTAGCACCCATACTTATGATTTGAGCTACTCGGATGAAGCATGAGGGCCATAGATACGCCGGTGATCATTACCCTCTTTATCCTAGTCGCACTCCCGATAGCGGTGGGCCAGGAGAAGCTCGTCTACATATCCATTATGGATACCGAATTCATTGGGCAGCCAACCGTTGACCAGTTCAAGAGGGAGCTTCAGCGTGCCTACGATGACGACGCCTACGCCGTAATCCTCATGATCGATACCCCGGGCGGTCTGTTCTCTTCGATGAATGACATCATCGAGCTCATATTCTCCTCCGAAATACCCGTGATAACCTTCGTTGCACCCAAGGGGGCCGATGCCGCATCAGCTG
>Ga0180433_10000570_pt1 | contig 63104 bp, 55 predicted proteins | sample SS_ome_8_FD_132980 | JGI IMG/M metagenome (GOLD analysis project Ga0180433, IMG submission 132980) | Hypersaline lake sediment archaeal communities from the Salton Sea, California, USA - SS_1_D_1 metaG | ecosystem: Environmental > Aquatic > Non-marine Saline and Alkaline > Hypersaline >... | reverse complement strand
AAGAAGCTGTTAGGAGGGAATATAAAAAGCAGAAGACTAGAAAGGATCAAAAAAGAGGTAAGGATAAAAGCCATGATCCTAAATAAGATGACAGAACAGACGCAGACGGCATGAAAAAAAAGAGATAGAAGAGAGGTTATTCTTGCTAAGCCGCGAGACTAAAAAGAGTTATGCAACACACCCTTGAAAAGCTGAAATACTTATTTTTTTCCTTGCTTTTGACATAGCTTGTTTCGTAACGGGTTCTTCATCTAATAGTTCAGCCAAAAAAATGCACTCGATTTGAAGGCTCTTTTTTGCTGCCTTGAAAAGGAATGCCATTACTTTAGCAAAAGAGAGGCAACGATTGCGAGTAAAGTCTTGAGGGTGGAGTCGATGACGATTGATAAACACTTGGTTAGCAATGGATTCCATTCTTTTCCGCCAATTCAAAATAATAGATATCATAGAAAGCTCCTGGTTATGAAGCACTCTAGATTGAAGCATTCGATCAAAAACGTTAATTCAATTCTTTAAGTTGACGCCATTGGAGTGCGACCTACTAGCAGGCTGCCTGAATTTTTCTTTTTTCCAGCTATTTCACCCTAAAAATCGCCCCTACTTCAAGAAGTATGTGGCAATTTTAGGGAGAAAAATCTGAAAAAAATCTAAAACTCCTTCATCTGCTATTAGGTCGCACTCTGGGGTAATAAATTAATATTTTTACATTTCCGAAAAAGATCCCAAATGATGTAAAATAGTAGCATCTAAGGAGAGCACCAATCAATGAAAAAGAAGCTGCCTATTGGGATTCAGAACTTTAACGAAATAATTGAGACAGACTGTGTCTATGTAGACAAAACCGGGTTCATCAAACAATTGATCGACCATGGAAAGCACTTCTTTTTATCTCGTCCACGACGATTTGGTAAGTCCCTGTTTTTAAAAACATTGGAGGAAGTTTTCAAAGGAAACAGAGACCTGTTCAAAGGTCTAGAAATTGACCGGAGCGACTACCAATGGGAGCAGCACCCTGTCATTCATTTTGACTTCTCAAAAATCCCCCACCAGACCACGGAAAAGCTAGAAGCTGGTCTAAAAGAGGCTATAGAAAGTGTAGCCCTCAAGGAAAAAATATCGACAAGTGGCCAATCATTTCAAACGATGTTTGAAAGGCTCATCCAGAAATTAGCCGAGAAAAACCGTGTTGTCATCCTTGTTGATGAATACGACAAGCCCATCATCAACAATCTTAAAAACCAGGACATCGCCGAAGGTAATCGTGACCTACTAAGGGATGTTTTCACTCTATTTAAAAGCCTAGACCAGTATATTCACTTCACATTCATCACCGGAGTGAGTAAATTTTCGCAGGTTTCACTTTTTTCAGGTCCCAACAACCTCAATGATATCACTATGGATCATAGGTATGCTTGCATGATGGGATATACTGAAAAAGAGTTAAAAGAGAATTTTAAAATACACATCGCTGAAATCGTGGAAGAAAGACGGTCAGGTGGAACCGATACTCACGCAAGTGACATTCTTGAAGAAATACGTCAGTGGTACAACGGATACCGTTTCTCGGAACAAGACCTTAAAGTTTATAACCCCTATTCCACTCTACTTTTCCTCGATAAGCGTTTAGCAAAAAGCTATTGGTACCGAACTGGCACCCCTTCATTTTTGATTGACCAGATCAATAAACGACCTGAAGCTCTCTTATCCATGAGAGGTAAAGAGGCGATAGAAAGTACTTTGTCCGACATTAGCGACATCCGAAGAATCAACCTAGCTGCTCTTATGTTCCAGGCGGGCTACCTTACCATCGTTGATTACCACCAAGAAGACAAGGCGTACAAACTCGACTTTCCCAACAATGAAGTCAAAGAAGCTTTCTTCAATTCTCTCATCCAAGACGTCGCTGAACTCGAGCCCCTCGACATAACCCGATCTGCAGTGGCTCTTCGAAAAAGCCTAGACACCTTAAACTTAGACGCATTTATCAAGGGACTCAATGCCCATCTGGCTAAGATTCCCTACCACGCTTTTCAACATGCCAAAGAGGGCTTTTTTCACGCTGTTGTATTTAGCCTTCTTGAGGCCTCAGGTATTAAGACACTCTCAGAAGTTGCCACCAATATTGGTCGTATTGATTTAATCACAGAAACCGAGACAACCGTCTGTATATTTGAGCTCAAGTTTAATCAATCAGCTGAGATTGCTTTGACTCAGGCCGAAGTGAAAAAATACAAAGAGCGCTTTTCCGATAGCGGCAAACAAGCACTCCTTGTCGGTGTCAATTTTAGCTCTAAAACCAGAACTATTAGCGATTGGTCAGCGAAGCTTTTTGAGGCATCGGGAGACTTTGTAAAAGACATCTCCCCAAGAGATTAAGATCAAGTTGCTCTTTCCATAAAATTCAGTTACATTATGAGAGAATAGCACTATTTTCTCTATGTGCGGCTACATACAATGTCATTTCTCCATAACATATCAGTAGCATCAAGTTTGCCCCTTTGACCCTGATTGCGCTCACCTGACCAATTGGGCAACAACCTGTTGCCCAATTGGAAAACACTCAATCACATAAAGCTTGCTAGGGAGAAGGCAATCTGATTAGCGAGGCTCTCGTAAAGGGGCGTAAGAGCTGCCTCGCGGGCGTTCTCAAAGCGCTGTCCGTCCCTCACATCAAAGCCACACTTGGCAATATGCGTCCGAGCAAACTTGAGCATCGCGGGCAAGTCTTTGAGATTGGCCTCGAAGGATTGCGTGAATTGAAGAGGTGCAGATGATGAATTCATAGCCTCATCTTTACAAGCTTTTCAATTTTTCTGCACTAAAAATATACCAAAACTATTGAAACACAGTGTCTCGCAAGACGGCAATCAAATACTTTTACATTTTCGTTGACACAATCTTAATGAAGAAGTAACTTCGGCACAGACTACATTTTCAAAAGGAGGTTTGTATGAGATACTGTCACTTAATGTCATTGCTTGTTATGGCTCTATTTGCAAAAGGACTCGCTACAGAAACCCCACTACTTCGTATAGAAATCCCCCGTAATCGTTTAGTCCAGACTCAAGAGGGGTATTTTTTTGCTTCAGAGACGTATGGTCACATCCATCTTGACAATCTCCACTCTGATAAAAAAGGCCTCTACACCCTCTGCAATGTCTCGTTTGTGTGCCCAACTTGCTCCACATTAACCCCAAATTGCCCAGACCATTGCCAGGTTTGCGGGCTCGATGAGTGGCTCCTAGAAGGCGAGGAATCAGATACCCTTCTTGTTGAAGCACTCCTATTTGAAATGACGATCAACCCATTTTATTATTATGCTTCCGAAAAAGGGACTTTAGTTCTATGCGACAACAGTATTGAAGCATGGGTCGAGGGTGATAGTGATGGTAATAAATCGGTTGAGGTGGATTACATATATAAGAACGATAATGAAGATTTATCAATCGAAGTTCAAGGTTCCGCGGAACAAGATGAGTGTGGAGATGTCAACTACAAGGGTCGCGCTGGCATTAAATGGAAATTTTAAACCGATATAAGTATCAATTTACTACATTATTACTAATTGGAATTATTACTTCTTTGACTTTGACGAGGCAGCCTTTTCAGTTCATCAAGGTCACCCTTTCCAAAGACTCTTTACCGACTATTGCTGTTGAAACAGCTGGCAAAAAGGAAAATTTCGAACTTCTCCTGACCTCTAAATTTCCAGCTATTATCAGCAAAGAGAAATACTGGGATGATATGAATGTTCCTCTATCCCAATCACAATGGAAAGATCTCACAGGAAATACCCACGATGTTGCAGCCATTAAAATCAATCAGCTTGTGGTGGCGAACTTCAAGCTTAAGAACATTCAGGCAGCTCTTATAGACGGTGGAAATGATAGCGCCCATTCTGTCAGATGGCCATTTTCTCAATCAAACTTATTACTAGATATTCCTCACAGAAAGCTCCTGGCAACAAACAGCCTTAGACGCCTTAAAAAAGAGGGATACGATGTATCAAAAATGGAGAAAATCACCTGCAAATTTGCAGACAACCTCATCTATTTTCAGCTAGATAGTGAGTCAAAGCCACTCTCTGTTGCTATTAATACTGCATCCCCAAGGAGTTTTGCTCGAAAAGAAGTGACTAAGACTCGATTTAATACTGACTATCTCCAATCCCTTAAACTTGTCCCTTATGACATTTCACCAACATATAATGCTGATATCTTCCTTGGAATGGATTTTTTCCTTCGCCATATTGTCTATTTAGATGCTAAAGAATCGGTCATTTACATTGGAAACAAGTACCCCAATCGATTCATAAACTTTTCAAATAAAAGAATCCCAATCGAGTATTCCAAAACTGGCTTGCCTATTATCACAGCAAAAGTTCAAAACAACACGATTCCCGTCATTTTAGATACAGGCTCTTGCCTCGAGTTCAGCACACACACCAGGCATTTTTCTACCGATTCCACTAAGTTTCTTTATAATAAGACTGTTTTGGACTGCTTTGGACACCCTAAACACGTCGAGATTTATGAATTGCCAAGTATAGAACTCCTTCACCATAAAATGAAAAGGGTTTTGGTCGGTCTAGAGCCCGATAGAGATCATTCTCAATCAAGCATAGGCTTGAAAATGAAGTCCGTTGGGAAAATCGAGAGCAAAGAATTAGCGAAAATTGGCCATCCAATACTAGAAAGAGAGAATATTCTCTTTGATTTTCCCAATAATAGCCTCTATTTTGTCGATACAATGCATATCCATCAAACCGGATTCAATTTGGATGAATTTGAATGTATTCCTTTCGCAATCTCAAACTGGGGGATGATTGTAAAACTCGACACGGAACTTGGCCCACTAAAACTTGTCCTTGACACAGGATCAAGTGGCACTATTGTCAATACATCTCATTTTAAAGAGTCCCTTAAAGAGCTTGATGAGTGTGGAAACGAAGTCATTCATTGCAAAAAATTTCAATTGGGATCGATCAACTTTGGTCCGCAAAAAGTCTACTTCTATAATCTTGAGGCAATCACAGGGACAGATGGTGTATTGGGCATGAGTTTTCTAAAGAACCAGACTCTATACATTGACTACTCCAACAAGTGTCTCTATATCCGCAAGCCCATACAGCTTACCTGACCAGTTGGGCAACAACCTGTTGCCCAATTGGAAAACACTCAATCACATAAAGCTGGCTAGGGAGAAGGCGATTTGGCTAGCGAGGCGCTCGTAAAGGGGCGTAAGAGCCGCCTCGCGGGCGTTCTCAAAGGCGTCGAGCTGACCCAGTGAAAACTGGAGGACGCTCTCGCGCCGCCCCGCTTTGTTGAGAAAAGAGAGGTCTGAGAGGACGTCAGAGTTGACGTAGTCATAGTCCGTGCGCCCCTCAATGATTTGAGGACCTAGGATCGGTTTGCCACTGTACGTATCGACAAGCTGCACCTCAACTTTGACGGTTTTGCGCTCTTCGTCGGGCTGCAGGCGGTCGATGCGCTCCCCTGTGATTTCGTCGCGATCGTAGCGAAACCCAATGTAGTTGTGGACAGATGAGAGGATCGTAACGTCAAGGCGGTAGCGGCCATGGGAGACGCGGGGTTCAAAGGAGGTGTTTTTGGCAATGGCGTGGATCAGGGCAGAGGTGAGCTCGCCGCTAATGTCCCCTTCGACATAGGGCACGGTGATGGTGGGACGATGGGTTGTATCTAGGGTAGCAAGGCGGTAGCCACACCCTCCACAGGTTAAGAGGAGGGCAATGAGGGCAAGCCGTTTCATTCCTCGTCAGCGCGGTCCGCGGGCAGGGCCATCATCCCCTCTTGAGGGATCTCGCGCCCCATGGCCTTAAGGCGCTTTTCCGATTGGAAGGCCTGCGGTGTGTGGGGGTAGCGGAGGATGATTGTCGAGTAATAGATCGCCGCTGAGTCGAGCTTTTTTGTCTTTTGGTAGAACGAGCCTATGCGGAATAGCTCGTCGGCAAACTCCTCGCGCATCGCTTGGAGGTTGGACTCGGCTTCGTTAATGCGGGGCTCGCCTGGGAAGTCGCGTCGGAACTTGCGGAGGTTGATCTCGGCCAATTCTAGGTAGGCGGGATCGGGGAATTTGCTCGATGCCTGCTTGAGAAAAACGCCCGCAATTTGCAGGTAACTCTCAGCCCCAAGGTGGTGCTTGGGAAAGCGGCGGATGAGCGTTTGGAAAGTTTCAATACTCTCTTTGTAATCCTCAAACTTCACGAGAAGGGTCGCCTTCTTAAAGAGGGCCTCGGCCGCCATTTCGTGGTTAGGGAGAGAGGTGATCACCTCGTCGTAAATGCGGACGGCATCTTCGTAACCGTTGAGGAGGCGGGGCAGTGCCTTGGCACCAAAGAGGTGCTTGCGCGTGCCGGCCTCGTAGAGGTTCGCAATTTCAAATTTATATTGAATAGCCTCTTCAAAGAACTTGGGAGAGGACTGGGTTCTCAAATATTGAGTGAATAGTTGGTCAGCGCGGGCGTAGTCACCCTTGTTGAAGTACCCAACGGCCCAGTAGTAACCGATCTCCTGGGCAAAGTGGGACCTTGGGTAGGCCGTCTTCACTTTGCGGCAGTGGTGGACCATCTTGGACCAATCTTTGCTCGTGTAGGCCTCCATGGCCATGCCGTAGTGCTCGCTGACCTCTATCTCGGTCGCAAAGGCAGAAACGGCAATGAGGGATGAGAGAATAATCTTTTTCATAGAGGTGTTATTATCTCAAATCCCCTCTTATTTAGCCAGCTCGAGTTCGGATAAAAATGAAAGTTGCTCTAGTTTTTCTTTGAATTCGTCACTCCCATCGACGCCCCAGTCCTTCCCAATATCAACTTGGCCCACTGAGGCCGTGTCGTGATTAAATTTTAAAATAAGGGGGTGGAAGCCGGGGTGGTCGTGAAATATTTTTTTTAGCTCTAAGATGCGCGTTAGGCTCATATTTTTGGCATCAAGGTGTAGGGTGATTGGGGGTTTATCCACAACTTTGACCTCCTCTTTGGGTTTTTCTTTCCGCCGACTCTCTCTAAGTGGGTTGTTTTGGGCGTTTTCAAAGGCGGTATCACACTCTTTGATCACCCCTTCGTTGACTGTGGTCAAGTCGGAGAGGAATCGCGCGTGGAGTTTGAGAGACTCATCCCGTTTGTCGACTTGGACGACGGCGTAGATGAGTTGACTCTCGTTGAGTAGATGGGAGTGAGCTTCGTAGAGGTCGGACCAGATGGGGAGCTCAAAGTGTTCGATCCCGTTGCTGATGGTGAGAATGGCAAATTTGCGCTGTGATCTCTGGGCAATGCGCACTGTGACGCTGTCGATAATGAAGGCGATGCGGCAGGGGGTGCTATGCGCTTTGTCACTTAAACTCTCCATGGGCACGCACGAGAGGCGGGGCAGTATCTCTTTGTAATCGTCGAGGGGGTGGGCTGTGAGGTAGAAGCCAAGGAGCTCTTTTTCCTTGGCCAAGATCTCCTGCTTGCTAAAGGGGCGCACACTTTCCGGAGGGGTCACAAAGGGAGAGGTCTCGACAGTATCGAGGGTGGCAAAAAGATCCATCACCCCTTTGGCCTTTTCCTTTTGCTCGCGCGCTGCCATGTCGTACTGTGTCTCTAAACTCGCTTGGAGCTGAGCGCGCGACCAACCGGTCCCATCAAAACCACCCGCGTCGATCAAGTGGCAGACCGCTTTTTTATTGGCCCGCTTGAGGTCGATCCGTTTGAGAAAGTCGTAAAGAGAGGCGAAGGGGCCACTAGCCTGACGCTCTTCGACAATCGCCTCCACCACGCCGTGACCGACACCTTTAATCCCCGACATGGCAAACCGAATCCCCTTCTCCGTGGCGACAAAGGCATCCCCCGCTTCGTTCACATCGGGAGGGAGGATAGGGATGTTCATCGCTTCGGCCTCGCGGATGTGTTTGGCCACTTTGGAGATATCGTGAATATCGCAGGTCATCAATGCCGCGACCCACTCGCGCGGGTGGTTGGCTTTGAGATAGGCGGTGATGTAACTTAAGAGTCCGTAAGCAGTGGCGTGGGCTTTGTTGAAGCCGTATGAGGCAAACTTTTCAACTTTATTGAAAATTGCCAAAGCCTTCTCGGCCTCGATCCCCTTTTCCTGAGCGCCCGTTTGGAACTTTTGACTTTGCCTTTGCATCTCCTGGTGATCTTTTTTTCCCATCGCCTTGCGGAGCAAATCCCCCTCTCCAAGGGAGTAGCCGGCGAGCTCCTGGGCAATCTGCATCACCTGCTCTTGGTAGACCATAATGCCGTAGGTCTCTTTGAGGATCTCCTGCATCCACGGGTGGTCGTACTCAATCTGTTCCCGCCCATGCTTCCGGTTGATGAAGGAGGGGATCATCTCCATTGGCCCTGGACGGTAGAGGGCGCCCACGGCGATGATCTCTTCAAATTTGTCGATATGGAGTTGCTTGGCAAGCTCCTGCATTCCCCCCGATTCCAACTGGAAGACCCCTTGCGTTTTTCCGTGGTTGAGCAAGTCAAAGGCGGCCCCATCGTCAAGGGGGAGGTTACTTAAGTCGATCTCAATCCCCTTGCGATCTGAGATGGCATCGATGGTTTTTTGGATCGACGTGAGGGTCTTTAATCCCAAAAAGTCAATCTTCAACATCCCCACCGCCTCGACCGGTTTCATCGAGTACTGGGTGACGGCCATGTCGGAGTCTTTCGATGTGCATATGGGGATGTGCTGTGTGAGGGCGTCGCCACTGATGATCAAGCCAGCGGCGTGGATCCCCGTGTTGCGGATCGACCCTTCGAGCTGCCGCCCGAGATCGAGAATGCGCTTGGCATCCTCGTCGCTCTCATACATCGCTTTGAGCTCGTGATCGAGTTCTAAGGCCTTGTCGAGCGTCATGTTGGGATCTTCGGGGACAAGCTTGGCAATCTCGTTGACTTTACTGAGCGGGACGCTCAAGACGCGCCCCACATCCTTGATCGCCATCTTGGCTTTCATCGTGCCGAAGGTGATGATCTGTGCCACCTTCTCTTTCCCATACTTTTTCACCGTGTAGTCGATCACCTCGCTCCGGCGTTCCATGCAGATGTCGACGTCGATATCGGGATAGGAGAGGCGCTCGGGGTTGATGAATCGTTCGAAGAAAAGGGAGAAGCGGAGGGGTTCAATGTCTGTGATCTCGATGAGGTAGAGGATGATCGACCCCGCACCCGATCCCCGCCCTGGACCGACGGGGATCGACTCTCCCTTCGCCCACGCGATGAAATCGCGCACAATGAGCAGGTAATCGCACATCCCCTTGCTAATGATCACCTCAAGCTCGTAGTCAAGGCGCGCTCTCACCACATCTAAGGGGTCTTGATCGGGGTATTTCTCTTTGACATGGGAGAGGCGCTCGGGCGTGTAGCGGCGGGTGATCCCCTCTTCACACAACTTAACGAGGTACTCTTCCGAGGCTTTTTTACGCACCTCATCTGCCACCTCTTTCCCTTCCAACTCAGGGGGGACAAAGACGGGGTAGTGGCGCGTTTTAAAGTCGAGTTCAAAGGTGCACTTTTCGGCCACTTTGAAGGTATTTTCCAAAGCATCGGGACGGTCGGCAAAGCGCGCCGCCATCTCCTCGGGTGATTTAAAGTCGAGCTCGTGGGAGGCCTCCACTTTTCTTTTGGGGTTGGGAATGCGGCGGATATTCCGCCCGTGGGCATCCCTTTCCCAGATCTCGCACGGCTCCCCTGACTGCACATTTTTCAATATCTCATGCGCCTGCCAATCGCCCGCATCGATATAACGGGTTCCATTGGTCGCGACCAAAGGGAGTCCCAAACCGACAAGCCCCGCCTCGACCTTCTGTTGACGAGTGAGCATATCGCGGTAATTGGTCAGAAGCCACGGCTCCTTTTCCATCCCATCGTCTTGAATCCGCCCATCGCTCATTGTGTGGCGCTGCAACTCCAAGTAAAGATCGTCTTTAAAGAGACCCTGCAAAAAGCTCATCTCCTCGTCGACCTCTTTCCCATCGACGATGAGGCGGGCCAACCGACTCTTAAGCTGCCCTGTCATGCAAATGAGCCCCTCGGCATGTGAAGAGAGCGTCTCCCGATCGATCCGCGGCACATAGTAGAAGCCTTCAAGATAGGCAATTGAGGTGAGGGCGCAGAGGTTGCGGTAACCGATAGGATCTTTTGCGAGTAAAACAAGGGAGTAGCCGGCCGGCTCGCCGTAAATCCGCTTTTTCTCGAGGCGCGATGTGGGAGCGAGGGCGATCTCTAAGCCGATGATAGGGTGAACCCCTTCAGATTGACACGCTTTGAAAAAGGCGACAGCGCCAAACATGTTGCCACTGTCGGTGAGGGCCATGGAGGGAATTTGGTACTCTTTGGCTTTTTTCGCGAGAGCGTTGACAGAGGCAGTGCTGTCTAGGATGGAATATTGGGAGTGGGTGTGAAGGGGTACGTATGACATATCCCCCAAGTTTACCAAAAAGCCCTAGGCGGACTCAAGCTCCAAATCTTTCCCTTTCTTGACTGACCAAAGAGGTGCCAAGAGCAAAGTCGCGACCACACCACAGCCGATGAGAAGGGTAAAAAATCCACCCCATCCAAAGTCTTGTGTCACCTTGCCGACGGGATACCCCGCCATCGCCGCACCGAGATAGGCGATCCAGCCGACAAAACCCGTCGCTGTCCCCGCCGCTTTCTTATGGGAAAGCTCGGCAGCCGCCATACCGATGAGCATCTGCGGTCCAAAGATAAAGAAGCCAATGAGGAACATCGAGGCCATGTCAAAGAGACGCAATCCAGCCGGTGAGAACCAAAGGACACCCATTGCCAAAACGACACCCAGGGTGAAGAGGACATTGACGGGCCCTCGCCGCCCTTTGTACACCTTGTCGGACAAAAAGCCCGCAGCTAGGGAGCCAAAGAAACCGCCGAGCTCAAAGAGACCGATACACGACCCCGCAAAGAGCAAGGAGTATTTTTTGTGTTCATAGAGGAAGAGCTGACCCCAGTCGTTAATCCCCACCCTCACGATGTAAACGAAGAAATAACTGATCGCCAGGACCCAAATGAAGCGATTCTTGAGGACGTGCTCGATGAGGGCCTCTTTGGTCGTGAGCTCCTTCTCGTGAGCCTTGATCTCTGCGTCGGACTCCTCCCCGCGGAATTTTTCAATCGGGGGAAGGCCTAGGGACTGAGGGGTGTCGCGCAAGCAGAATATGAGGAAGAGTCCCGCGCCAATACAGAGAATGCCGGGCACCATCATCGCATATTGCCAGCCATAGCTAGCGGCACACGCTGAAGCGAGGATTGGGATGAGCAAGCCCCCCACATTGTGAGAGGTGTTCCACACACCCCACCAGCGCCCCCGCTCATTCTGGGAGTACCAGTGGGTGAGCAAACGGGCACAAGGGGGCCAGCCCCACCCTTGGAACCATCCGTTGAGCCCCCAGAAAAGGGCAAAGAGGATCAAGGAGTGACTCATGCCAAAGAAAATGTTGAACACCCCCGTTAGGATCAACCCAAAGGCCATGAAAGCGCGGGGGTTGGACCGGTCGGCGACAATGCCGCTTGCAAACTTACTGAGACCGTACGAAATAGAGAGAATACTCGCTAAAATGCCGAGCTGACTCTTGGTGTAGCCAAGGGAGGACATCAGAGCGGGCATCGCAAAGACGAGGCTTTTGCGCGTGAAGTAGTAGAAAGCATAGCCAACATACATCCCAATGAAGATGCGGAACCGCCAATAGCGGTACTTCGATGCGACAACGCTTGTGTCTTCGATTTCTTTTATGTGAGGAGATGGTTTAAAAAAATTTAATAAACCCAAATTACACCTGATTATTTTAATTACGTGGTTTCAGTTATTAGAAAAATTATCTTAACATAAATCGGCTCACAGGTCAACGGTTTTTCCCAAAAAACCGATATAAATCATTTTAAATCTCCTCTTCCTCGTCGGAAGATTCTCGTGCTTCAATCAAGACTTTCAAAATAGGACCATGCAGCTCCTGATTATAAATTCCATCTATAAGCTCAGAGTCAAAAACCTTTTTGAGCGCTTCTTCGGAATATTTCGTAAGAAGTTCAACAAAAATTTTGGGCTTTTGCTTTGCAAAAAACGCGCGGAGATCGCTTTCATATTTAATCATATCGAGCATGAAATCAGGTTTGCATTTTGCAATAGATGCTTTAAGTACCTTATCATTATCAATGGTCATCAAGGTCTCTTTCGCTAACTTAAGGGTTGGGTCTTGAAAAAGTGCGAGAGTGAGAGGGTGACTCTCTGTGGGTTTTAATTTGAGTTGGTATTCATAGGTCTCAGGCTCAATTGTGAGATCAAACTCAACATCACTTTCCAGACAATTCGAAATAGTCTTCCATGCGAGGACAAATGGCACGTGTATTGTTTGCTTATGAATCCCCAGGATACTACTGTAAAAACTGAAATTCTGTATAGGAGGGAGTTTTGTTGCCTCCATAACTTCCGTTTTAAACTCTTTATGCCCCTCTAGATATTCAGATAGGGATTCTCTGTTCCAAGTCCGGCAAAGCCCTTTGGCAATGTCTGGGAATTGACTGGCCAGATTTTTTACAGGTTGAACCAATGGGTTAGAGGGTCTCTTTTTTTGATATTCGGATTGAACCTCTTTAAAGACCTGAAGCTGCTCTTCATCGAAGAATTCACGGAATTCCCCTTCTATCTCAGCCAGATCAAGTATAAACTGTGGCGAGCACACCTTGATAGAAGCGCGCAACACCTCTTTATCATCAAGGCCCCTCAATGTCTCTACAGCCAAGGATCGCGTTGGATCTTCAAAGAGATCGCGAGTGAGGGGGTTATCCTCTGTGGGATTTAAAGTGAGTTGGTATGTGTAGGTCTTAGGATCAATAGTGATCTCAAACTCAACATCACTCTCCAAACAATTTGAAACGGCTCGCCAAGTTGTGACAAATTGTCTCGCTTCAGCTTCATTGAGCCTCAAGGTATTGCGGAAAAAAGATCCGTTGTCTTTGAGATTTTTCTCGGAAACCTCCTCTTTAAACTGCTTATGCTTATCAAGGTATTTAGGCAGTGTGTCCTGATCCCATTTGCCAGAGAGCCCATTTAGGGCATCTGTGTATTTTTTGCCGGGATGTTTAAAGAGGCTGACGGTAGGAAGGGTGTGCATTGAATTTTGCTTTCTTTTCGACCGAATACTGCGTTGACTATGCAATCGTGCAGCTGTCCGAGGTGTTATCACTTGCACAATATCTTCCTCCTCCTTAAAGGAGTTGGGCAAAATGGTCTGTAGCTCCGATTCAGAAAAATGCGAAATCACCCGCCGATTATCTATATCCACAAATTCGAGAACTTTAAAGAGGTTTTCCTCAGATAGGGCATTGAGCTGACTAATGAGTTCCCCTTTATTTTCCAGCAGATTCTGACCCATACTCGTGAGGAAAAAACACGAATTCAATATCGGCGAACCAATGACACCCGTTTGAAAAGTCAAGTCAGCTATTGAGGTGTAGGTGATGGTGAACTCCCACTTTAATATGAGGAAATCTTTGGCGCGAGTGATGTTTGTTTCGAGTTTTTTACGCTCTTGTGGCGTCAGCTCTTGATCGGAGAAATGCTCTCGTAAATCAATCTCTGAAAAATCCCTTGATTGAATGACGATCTGCTGAGGAGAGGGTGACAAATCATTGACAGATTCCGGCTGACTGACGCGATTGTCTAAAGGAGGAGCCTCCTCACTTTGGCATAGGCCAAAAAGTTGTAAAAGGGCGATAAGCCAGCCCCAGGGAATATCAAGCAGGCAGCACCCTGTGGGAGAGCTTTCTATAGGCGTCGCGGTCTCATTTCTTTCAATTTTCATTTTGACGATCTCCTGGGTTTTTTTAATGGATATATGTCTGAATAGGAACTTTGCACAAAGAAAAGCGATGAGCCGTGGAAAGATGCCTTCATGCGACCTCGAATGGTTTTATTCTCAGAATCCTTAGTAGCAAGCACTATTTCTTTGTGAGCTGGGGTGAGATTTTTAAGGAGGTGGAAGACGGCATCGTGGTTCTCATAATGCATCGCAATTTCTATCGGTAAAAAGCCATCACTATTTTTACGTGTAATTAAATCAAACAGTGCCTCCTCAGAAAGCTCGTCGATCAATAAGAGCGTCTCTTCACAAAACTCTTCGGCGAATTGGTCGAGCTTTGTGTACCCCTCCTCATCTTCCATTTGCAATGCCTCGAAAGGGGTGATGGCTGGCTCCTCTGTCACATTGAGTGGTGTGACCTCTGGCATCTCTGCGGCGCCACAAAACCACTCGGCAATCGCATTGAATATGCCGATAATAAAATTGAGTGGATTGTCAATTAAACAACACCCCGTCCAACTAGTTTCGATGTCTATTGCACAACAAACCAATGTGTATTCCTTGTTAAGATTAACCGTGAGCATATTAAAGACATTGGGCTTTTTCGGCAATTGACAAGAATCGAAACTTAAGAAAGATTAATGGTATGTCCAATCACATCCCCCCCATCCGCCCTCCCAAGCGTGAGGAGCAAGAGCGCGTCTCAATGCCCGCTATTGAGGCGAAAAAAGAGATCAAAGAGAAATTTGCCAAAGAAAAAGAGAGACAGAAAGGGGGCTTTTTTCTCCTCACTTTCTTTGTCTCAGTTTTACAAAAAGTGCTCGATCTATTTGTCACCGATAGTCAGCAAAACCGCCCCAGTCAAAATAAAGCGCTCAAACAACTGCGCGCTCACTTTAAAACCATGTCAGAGAGTGACAAGAGTCAGGACATCCCCTTTATCCAAGAGCTCAGCCATTGCTGGGAGCGCCTTTTAAGTGGCGATCCTACACCCCTCACCGAGCTCAAAAAGTGTCTACGTAGTTATCGGGGAGAGGCGCCCAAGTCCTTTGCCTACTATTTAGAGGAGCATGCCGGCGATCAGTGGTTTCCCCTCCCCTTCATGGAGATGATTCAAGCTCTCCACAGGGAGTTTGAAGCTGCGCCGCAGTCAGCGACTTTGACCCAATGGATAGCCCTCATTGACGAGTTGATCCTATTCCGATCATAGGGTATACTCTCTCCCAAGATGGTTTACAAACGGCCCAAGGGCACTTTCGACATTCTTCCCGAAGCGATCAAGGACGACGACAAAGGGCGCGAATCCCACCGCTTTGCCCACATTGAAGAGGCCCTAAGAGCGACCTCTCAGGCCTACGGCTTCAGCGAGATCCGCACCCCCATCTTTGAGTCGACTGACCTCTTCATTCGCACAGTAGGGGAGGATTCCGATATCGTCTCTAAGGAGATGTACACCTTCAACGACAAAGGGGGGCGCTCGATGACCCTCCGCCCCGAAGGGACCGCCCCTGCCCTGCGCGCCTTCATCGAACACAGTTTGCAAAGTAGCGCCATAGGCTCAAAACTTTTCTACATTGGCCCCTATTTCCGCTACGACCGCCCTCAAGCGGGACGCTTCCGCCAATTCCACCAGTACGGCGTTGAGGCAATCGGAGACACCTCGCCCGAGCAAGATGTCGAGGTGATCGACATGATCCTTGAGATTTACCGCCGCTTAGGTCTCAAAGAGCTCACCCTCCTGATCAATTCCCTTGGGACCCCCGCCTGCCGCGCCAAGTACGTCTCCGCCCTTAAAGATTACCTACAACCCCACCTTGCCGATCTCTCTGAAGATAGCCAAAAGCGCTTTGAGACCAACCCGCTACGCATTCTCGACTCAAAGAGCAAAACCGATATCGAGATCGTCAAAGGGGCCCCCAACCTGATGAAGTGTTTGAGCGAGGCCTCAAAAGAGCACTTCAACGCTGTGACCACGTGGCTGACCAGACTAAAAATCCCTTACCAGCTCACTCCCACCTTGGTCCGCGGTCTCGACTACTACAACCAAACTGTCTTTGAAGTGACATCAAACGTCCTCGGCGCCCAAAATACCATCGGCGCGGGCGGCCGCTACGACGGCCTCATTGAGCAGCTCGGCGGCCCAGCCCTTCCCGGCATTGGGTTTGCCACGGGGATCGAGCGGGTCTTAGCGACCATGGAGGGGCAAAATGCCCCCTTCCCCCCTCGAAACCACCCAAAAGTGGCCCTCATTCCCATGGGAGAGGCGGCTGAAAAGGCCCTCTTCCCCCTCACCTTGAGCTTGCGCAAAGAGGGGATTGCGTCGACCTTCATCCCCACCACCAAAAAACTGGGCAAAGCCCTCTCAAAGGCTGAAGGGCTCAAGTGTGAGTGCGCCATCATCGTCGGCGAGGATGAGCTCAAAAAAGAGTGCGCCAACGTCAAAGATCTAACCCAGCGTCAATCTGAAGAAATCCCCCTTAAGACCCTGTTAACCTACATGAGAGAGACCTATGCCTAAGAGATCGCGCACCCACATGTGTGGCGAGTTGAGAAAAGAGAGCCGCGGCCAAACTGTCCGCTTGAGCGGCTGGGTCCACAAACGGCGCGATCACGGCGGGCTCATCTTCATTGACCTGCGCGATAAGACAGGGATCACTCAGCTTATCTTTGATCCCGAGCGGGGCTCCACATTTCACGACATCGCCACCAAACTCCGCAGCGAGTGGGTCATTTCCATCGAAGGGACTGTCGCCGAGCGCAAAGAGGGGATGCACAATCCCAATATGGCCACAGGGGCCATCGAAATCGAAGTGACCGCTCTCGAGATCCTCTCTGAGGCAGCCACACCCCCCTTCGCCATTGCTGACGATAAAACCGAGACGAGCGAAGAGCTCAAACTCAAATACCGCTATCTCGACATTAGGCGGGGGCCCCTGGCCAATAATCTCGCCCTCCGCTCCCAAGTGATGATGGCAATACGCCGCTACCTCGATGAGCAGCAGTTTCTAGAAATCACCACGCCCATCTTGAGCAAATCGACACCCGAAGGGGCGCGCGACTACCTCGTCCCCTCTCGCCTCTACCCCGGACACTTTTTTGCCCTTCCCCAATCCCCTCAAATCTTCAAACAACTGCTCATGATCTCGGGGATGGATCGCTACTTCCAAATCGCCCCCTGTTTCCGCGACGAGGATATGCGGGCCGACCGGCAACCCGAGTTTCACCAAGTCGACATTGAGATGAGCTTTGCCGACCCGGACACCTTGATGCCCCTCATCGAAGGACTCTTCAAAACCATCCTAAGCGACGTCAAAGGGATCACCATCCCCACCCCCTTCCGCCAAATGTCTCACGCCGAGGCAATGGAAACGTATGGGACAGACCGCCCCGATCTTAGATTTGGCATGGAACTTGTCCGCCTGGATGACATCGTCAAAGACTCTAGCTTTTCCCTCTTTGCCGACACGATCAAAGAGGGGGGCGCTGTCAAAGCGCTCTGTGTCAAAGGGGGCGCTACCCTCTCCCGCCGCGAGATTGAAAAGTACATCCCCCTCGTCAAGTCCCTAGGTCTCGGCGGCCTCGCCTGGCTCAAAGTGGGCGAAAGTGATGTGACTGGCCCCATCGCCAAGTTCTTCAAACCCGACGAGCTCGCAGCGATGCAAAAAACCCTGAGCGCCGAGCCCAATGACCTTCTCCTCTTTGCCAGCGGCAAAGAGAGCCTCATCAACCAGGCCCTCGATCACCTCAGGCGCCACATCGCCAAAGAGCGCAACCTCATCGACGAGAGCCGCCTCGAGTTTGTCTGGGTCGTCGACTTCCCGCTGTTTAACTTTGACAACGAGACTCAAGAAATGGGGAGTGAGCACCACCCCTTTACGGCCCCTCACCCCGACGATATCGATAAGCTCGATACCGATCCGCTCAGCGCCCGCTCTCTGGCCTACGACATCGTCCTCAACGGGTACGAAATTGGCGGCGGCTCACAGAGAATCCACAACCAAGCTACCCAGCGCAAGATCTTTGAGCTCCTCGAGCTCACCCAAGAGGATATCGATGAAAAGTTTGGCTTCTTTGTCGAAGCCCTCTCATACGGCACACCCCCTCACCTGGGGATTGCCCTTGGTCTCGATCGCCTCGTGATGATTTTGTGTGGGGCAGCGAGCATTCGAGATGTCATCGCCTTCCCTAAAACGGCCCGGGCGAGCGATCTGATGTCTGAAGCCCCCTCTCCAGTCATGAAACATCAAATAAGTGATCTTCATCTTGAGTTGCATCAAGATGAAAAATAAGATATAATCGTTTTTTCTAAATCATTTAGGAGTCCACACATGAAAAAGTTCCTTTTCTCCCTCTTCCTTGGCGCCCTCACCGTCCAACTTTGCGCCTTAGAGGAGTCTCCCAAGGAGGAGAAACAATCCGCCGACATGAAAAAAGTCGCCGAGGCTTTTGGCCACCTTATCGGTAAAAACTTAGAGACTCTTGGCTGTGACCTCGATACAGCAGCTATCCTCAAAGGGATCGAAGATGCCATGGCGGGAAAAAACTCCCCCATGTCAGAGACTGACTGCGTCCAGGCCATCTCACACGCTCAAGAAGAGGCCTTCCAAGCCAAAGCCGATGAGAACCTCGCCAAAGCCAACGAATTCATGCACGAGAATGTCACTAATGACAACATCGTCGTCGTGGAAAAAGAGCGCCTCCACTACCGCGTTGATAGCGAAGGGACAGGCGCTGAAGTCCAGCCCCACTACTCCCCCCTCATCACCTACACAGGGCGCTTCATCGACGGTGAAGTCTTTGGGGCCTCTCACGAAGAGGAGATGATCTCACTTGACGAGGCAATCCCTGGCTTTAGCCGAGGCCTTGTCGGCATGAAAGAGGGTGAGACTCGCACCATCTACATCCACCCCGAGTTTGGCTACGGCACATCGGGCTATCTCCCTCCCAACTCACTCCTCACCTTTGAGGTCAAAGTGATCAAGGCCAACGCCTCTCACGACGACCAAGAGTCACTCACAACCACCATCCACGCCAAAGGGCAGAGCGACGAAGAGATCGCTCTCCCCAATGACCACGACACCGAATCACTGAGATAAACCCACCCCCTTTTTGCCCGGTGCGATGCTAGCGCCGGGCCCAAACTTATGGAAGTCATCCTCTACAATCCCCAAATCCCCTCCAACACTGGCAACGTCATCCGAACCTGCGCCGTCACTGGCAGCGCCCTCGGCCTTGTCCCCCCCATGGGCTTCCGCCTCTCCGACCGCCTCGCCAAGCGCGCTGGCCTTGACTACTGGAAGGAAGTGCCTCTAAACTATATCGACGACCTCGACACCTACATCCAAGAGTCCAAGCGCCGCCCCCTCTTTTTCTCTAGCAAGGCGACCAAGTTCTATACCGAAGTTTCTTACAATAAAGATGACCTTCTCATCTTTGGCTCGGAGACCGATGGCCTCCCAGATGCCATCCACGAGACCTACAGCGACAACTTCTACACCATCCCGATGGTAGAAGGGGCCCGTTGCTTAAATCTCTCCAATAGCGTAGCTATCGTCCTTTACGAAGCTCTCCGCCAGCAGAAATTCTTGTAGAATATTCCTATTTGCACTAACACCTCCCCCTAAAATATAAATAGCGAGGGTAAAAGAAACTGCGTTCTCCAATCAGGAGAACGCTATTTGTGATGTATGGTTTAGTTCACTGAGGAGACAAACTGCTTGATGGCCGCTGCGTCGCGCAAACCGACAAGGCGGTTCACTTCTTGACCATCTTTAAAGAGAATGACTGTGGGCACAGAGGTCACCTGGTACTGCGTCGCGACTTTTTGATTTTGGTCGATGTCGACTTTGGCAAATGTGACCGAGCCGTGCATCTCGGCCGCTACTTCCTCTAAAACAGGGGTGAGCATGCGGCACGGGCCACACCAGTCGGCGTAAAAATCAACTAAGGTCACACCCGATGCGGTCTCTTTTTCAAATGTTTCGTCAGTAAAATGTTTAATAAGTTCTTTCTCTGTCATGGTAAGGAATCCTTTGTTCATACTAATTTTAAGAGATTTGGCCATTTTTGACCACTCTCTACTCCTCCTCGACAAAATGGCGGCGGACAATGAGCCAAAACAAAGCCGCCATTAAAATCGTGATGATAAAGAGTTGAAGGGAGAGTGGCCGGCTCGAGGCAATCTGCATGCGGGAGATCAAAAAGCTCGCAATCGAGCTATTGATCATTTGAATGAACCCAAAGGCGGCCCCCGCCAGCCCTGCCATGACCCTAAACGGGGTCATAGCCCCGGCCGTGCAATTGGGAAAGACGATTCCCCCTCCGATGCTCACAATGGCTGGGGGCGCTAAAAACGTCACTAGGTTAATCGTCCCTGTAAAAGCAAAGATGACAAACGCAAAGCTCGCTCCCACCATTAAAATCACCCCTGCGCGGAGGAGGTTCACTAAAGAGAAGTGCTTGAGAAGAAAGGTGTTTGTAAGAGCCCCTACCCCTGTGCCAAGAGCCACAACAAGGAGAGCCCATCCAAATTGAACCGGAGAGAGGCCCAATTTGTTTTGCATGATGAATGGACTCGCTGTCGCAAAGCTAATAAAAAAGGAATAAGAGAGTGAGGACATGAATGAAAAGGCCAAGAAGACCTTTGAGGAAAAAACGTGTTTGTAGTTTTGCCACACTGTCGATACTTGTAGAGGTTGATGCTCAGTCTTTGTTTCCGGCAATAGAAAGAGAATCACGCCTAATATGATGAGAGCATAGATAAACATCGCCACAAATGAGGCTCTCCACCCAAAGTACTGCTGCAGATACCCCCCAAACACCGGGGCCATGACAGGGGTGAGCACCCAAAAAAGGGCCACAAACGATGAGACGCGCGCCATCGCCTTCCCTTTAAAGCTATCTCTAAGAATCGCTCTGACCCCCGTCAGGAAAGCTCCCGAGCCAAAACCTTGGGCCACTCTAAGACCAATCAAGGTCCCGATGTTTGGGGCAAAAGCTGCCCCCAGTGAGGCCGATAAAAATAGGAAAAATCCAAAGTAAAGAGTGGGCTTGCGCCCGAATGTGTCGGAACAGGGTCCATAGATGAGCTGTGAGGGGGCAAGGCCAAGAAGGTAGAGGGCGACAGTGAGCTTCACCATTGACGGAGAGGCATTCAAAGCATTGGCCATATGAGGCAAGGAAGGAAGATAGAGATCGACAGCAAACTGCCCCAGCGTCACCAAGAAAAGGAGCGAGATAATAATCCGCGTAGACCGTTTATTCATGGGTTTACTGAGGAAGCCCCTCCGCTCCATTTTTGTACCAAACTCGTAAATCGTGCAGGGCCGTGCGCAATCGCTCGGTCATCACCACCATCGCCTCTTTCTTGGGTAGATGGGCATAGTCAGAATAGTGAATGGGCTTGCCAAAAACGCACGCTACTTTTTTAAAGAGTTTGGGGAATTTTTTTCCCTTGGGCCAGATCTTGTCGGCCCCGTGGATATAGACCGGGATGATGGCACTTTCGGCACGGGTCACAATGAGGGTGATCCCCGGCTTGATCTCTTGGAGCTCTCCCGTTTTAGAGCGCGATCCTTCAGGGAAGAGGAGGACTTTTTTCCCCTCGCGCAGGAGCCCCTCCACAGTCTTAAAAATGGTGATATTGCTCGCGTTTCTCTTAATAGGGTGGGAGTTGACCGCACTGATGAACTTGCCAAAGGGTCCCCTAAAGAGGGTATCTCTAGCCAAGAAATGGATCTCTTCGGGCCACGCTGTCGCCACGATGGGAGGATCAAAGAATGAGACGTGGTTGGGGGCGATCAGCCCTCCACCTTTGTAGACGTACTCGAGACCGTAGATCTTGAATTTGTAGAAGAGTTTGGAGACAAGGTAAGTCACAAAGATCGTTAAGCGGTAGAGGGGTCTCATATTTTTGGCAAGGAAGGCGATGCGCCGCTTCATGTAGCGTTTTACCCGCTTTTCGAGCTTGGAGAGCACCTGCTCGACGGTTAAGTTGGAGGTATCGATCACAGTCGCTCCATCGGGACAGACTAAAGGGGCCACAGCCCGCGTCTTGTCGCGCTGGTCCCGCTCTTCAATATCCCTTAGGGTCTCATCAAAACTAAAGGAGCGATCGGGGTATTTCTCTTGGAGCTCTTTGGTCCGCCGCTCGGCCCGCACTTTGGCCGACGCTGTGAGGAAGAATTTGATATCGGCATCGGGGAAGACCACAGAGCCCATATCGCGCCCCTCAAAGACGGCGGGTGATTTGGCAAACTCCCGTTGGTATTTCATCAAGGTCTCGCGCACAATGGGGTAGGCCGAAACTTGACTCGCAACGCGACTGATTTCAGGGGTGCGGATTTGATCGGTAACGTCATCTTCGCCGACAAAAAAGTGCCCCTCTCTCATGTGAAAGTCAAAGGTGGGAAGGAGCGCCTTGACGGCGGCAACATCGCTGGGATCACACCCCTCCTTAAGGATGTACCAAGAGAGCGATCTGTAGACGCCCCCCGAGTCGAGATGACCAAACCCTAGGGCATCTGCTAAGGCCTTGGCGAGGGTCGACTTCCCTGTCCCTGAACCCCCATCAATCGTGATAATCATCCCTTAGTACCCCATCGCAAAGTAAAAGAGTGGTGTGGCAAAGAGGAGAGAATCGACCAAATCGAGCATCCCCCCAACGCCAGGTAGAGAGTTGCTATCTTTCACCCCGCAGTCCCGCTTAATGAGCGACTCGGAGAGATCGCCAAGCTGCCCGACGAGCCCGAGGGCGATTCCGAGAGCGGCCCACGCCCAAAGGGGAAAGTTGTCGCTAGCGGCGACAAAGAGGTGGGAAAAGAGGTAAAAGATCACACTGAGCACACCCGATGCGAGCACGCCAAAGAGAGTCCCTTCGATGGTCTTGCCTGGGCTAAGGCCAGGGGCGAGCTTCCGCTTGCCAAAGAGATGGCCCGTGAAGTAGGCAAAAATATCTGTCGTTTTGGTCACGGCCACAAGGTAGACGAGCCAAAAGGCCCCATTAGAGAGGAGCGAGCGCTGTGTCATGGGGTAGAGAATGCGGTAAATCATCCCAAAGGGAACGGCCACGTAGCAAATGCCGAGGAAACTCACCCCGATACGCACCACTCCCCCTTCGACGCGGTGGAACTGACTGAGGGCAATCACAAAGGCGGAAAAAACGATCATCAACACAGGGACGCGGGCCAGGTAGGGACCGATTGGGGGGACATAAAAAGCGAGCGTCATCACTATGCCGAGGGGGATCAACACCCAATTGGAAAGGATCACCCCTTTTTTAGCGAGCATGGCGACATACTCCCAAATCGCGACCCCCACCATCGCAAGAATGATGGCCGAAAGGGCTATGTGGACGTACACCACATGGGAAAATAGAATCAATAAAACAACACCAAGACCACTTCCTAGCGCCACGGGGAGGCGCGCTTTTAAATCTGAAAATTTCATTCCCCTCGTCTCCTCTCGCGCTTTGCATAATCCTCAAGCGCGGCTTTAAATTCTGCCGGCCCAAACTCGGGCCATAGGGTTTTAGTCATGTATAGTTCAGTGTAAGACATTTGCCAAAGCAAAAAATTACTCAGCCGCATTTCTCCACTTGTGCGGATGAAAAGATCGGGGTCGGGCCAAGGGGCCGTATCGAGATAGTGAGAAAAGAGCGATTCAGAAATCTCCTCAATGGCCACCTTCCCCTCTTTAGCATCCGAGACAAGGCGCTTTGCCGCGCGGACAATCTCATCGCGCGCTCCATAGTTAAGGGCTAAAACCAAATCAATGCCTTGACACTGAGCTGTCGCCTCGATGGTGGCATAAAGTTCTTTTTTGACACCCGCAGGAAAGGCCTCGATCGCGCCAATCGCTTTGAGGCGAACCCCATCGTTGACAAGTTGAGTCCGCTTATCGCGCAAAAACCGCTCCAACAGGGCGAGCAGAGCCTTCACCTCGAGGGCGCTCCGGTTCCAGTTTTCTGTGGAAAATGTGTAGAGAGTGAGCGTTTTGACCCCTTGAGATTGCGCTTCGCGCAAGATCCCATCGAGGTTCTCAGCCCCCATCTCATGCCCTTTCTTGATCGCCAATCGCTCCCGCTTGGCATAGCGGCGGTTCCCATCCATGATGATCGCGACGTGCTTTGGCCTCTTCTGGTTCAACCCAACCTCAAAAATTTTAATGATGAATTATACACGATATCGCGCAAAATGGCTAGACAGAATCACAGACATACGATATCCTTATCCTTAAATTTTTAGCTTCAGTCTGGTTTCGGTTCGACTCTAATTATTTTCCAAATAAATTGATTTTGAACCCAATTAATGTAAATTAAATCAGGCATTTTAACATTAAAATGGAATAAGATGGAAAAACAAAAACGTTGGCACCTTGTCCTCATCCTCTCAGTCATCGCCCTGACAGTCTACAATATTCTCCCCTCAGTCTTCTTTTATACAAAACCTTTGAATCAACCCATCGGGGAAAAACAAGCTCTCTCTGTGGCCACTGACATCGGAAAAAGGGTCAACGCCTTAGAGCCCCAATCCAAGGAGTGGGTCACCTCATTTGCCAAGCTTCTAGGAGTCAAAGCGACATCCGTTGCCATCGACGAAAACAATCCCGACCTCATCCACGTCACACTCCGCGATCCCAATGAAGCGGCTAAGATGCGCACTCACCTCCCAAAAGCTGGCGCCCTCATCCCTTTCGCCCCCGCCCAACTCTCCCTCGCCGACGACCTCGAAACGTCCCACTCAAAAACAGTCACCATCCAGCGCAAAATTCCCGTTCACTTCGACCGCGCCGAGATCGATAAAACCTTCACCTTCGTCGATAAAACCGATGAAAATGGGGCAATCACACCCGCTTACCGCGAGATCTTAGGAGACCGCCTCCTTGAATTGGGCCTTGCCACTGGGGGCGTGAGTGAAAATGCCCGTCTTGTCCAGGCTGCCCTCGACAACCCCAATGATCCAAGATCAAGCGATTACCTCCTCATGATCGCCCAGAGAATCACCGAGCTTAAGGAGACGCTTCAAGGGTCAGAGGCCATCATGCGCCGCACTTTTGCCACCTTCACACAAGGGACTCAAGAGACCCCCATCCGCACTATCGACACCCTTATAGGGAGCATGAGCCGTCAAAAGGATCAGCTCCGCCTCAAACGAATGGCTCTTGAAGAGCAGAAAGAGCGCCTGAGTGCAAACAACCAGTACTTAGCCACCGAGCAAAAGGAGCAACTCGACCTGCTCCAATCTCAAGAGGGGCGCCTCCAGGATGCCTTGACCATTGTCAACCAAAACAAAGCGGCCTTTGCCGGCTCATCGGCCCCCTTCACATACGATGGGCTCAAAGCGGCCATCGCCAAAGGGGATCTTTCCCTCGATGTAAGCCGCAATAACCCCATTATCGCCAAGATTGCCCTCGATCTCCACAACGACACCATGCAGCTCATTCTCCACGACGACGTATCGGCGAACCTGCGCGCTTTCAACGGGTCGAAGAGCCTCCAAGCACGCCAATTTGACCAACTCATCTTTGACGAGATTGCCACCCTCACCCGCCAATCTGGAGAGGAGATCCGCCCTTACAAAGAGAACTTTGCCATCGCCCTATCCAATTTGGAGGGGTCACAAAGCCTCCTCAAAGTCAACCTTGGCGCCATCGCTGAAAAAGAAACAGCGCAACTCAGGCACCTCCTTGAAACCTCATGGCACCCCCGCCACACTGACCTGCAAAAAGAGCGCTTCCCTATCATGGACTGGGCCACTTACGAGAGCCTCCCCCGTGTTGAAAAGGGACCCGCCCTTGTGATCTACAACCCCTCTAGCTCAAATGAGGCCCCCGAGCAGGGCTTCCGCGTCGGCTCGATCTACGTCGTGGCGAAAGGTGTGGGACAGATCCTCGCCAAGTACCAAGAAGACACCTCGAGCGCCATGGCCCGCTCGTTCATGCAAGACTTCAACACCCTCAAAGAGCTCCTCTCTAAAAATGGCTACATCGCCTACCCTGGAGCCACCTACCCTTTGAGCGCACAGTTTGCGCGCGACTACATCTTTGAGGCAGAAGACTTCTACAAAAACATCTTGATGGCCTCGCGCGAAGATTTCCAAGTGCAAGGGACCAAGCGTTTTGCCTCTTTAGAGTTTTCCGATGTTAAGCAACGCATCCTCACGCAAAACCGCATTGAGACAGCAATCCACGAGGATCTGCTCAAATGGCGCGATGAGTTCCAAACTGCCCAAATTAACCCCCGCCTTGGCGCCCACCTAGAGGTGCCTAAACCGACAAAAAATCCCTTGCTGAGCAACCTCGCTTTAAGCTTTAAAAAGTACTTCCGCGGTGACGATAGAAAAATTCTCCACTGGGGACTCGACCTCTCAGGTGGGAAGACAGTCCAGATCGAACTGCGCGACACCTCAGGACAGCTCGTCACAAACGAAGCTGACATCAACCAAGGGATCAACGAACTCTACAACCGCGTCAACAAGATGGGCGTCTCCGAAGTCTCCATAAGGCGGGAAGGGTCTCACATCACCCTTGATTTCCCCGGTGCCCAAGGACTCAGCGCCTCTGATTTGATCAAAGCCTCCTCCATGCAATTTCACATTGTCAACGAGAAGTTTTCGTCACGCGCCTCCGACTATGCCGCCGCAACCAACCGTTTCTTAGAAGAGATCTGGAACGAAGCCGTTGTGACAGGAAAAAAAGATGCGATGAGCATCGGACGGATTGCCTTCAACCACCTCTACGGAGAAGGTTTGGAAGGGAGCCCCACCCCCCGCTCAGAGTCGGCCAAACTCCTCTACGAAAATGGCCTGAGACTCTCCAACCCTGACGATCACTCCGTCTCCAGCACCTTCAATGACACACTCTCAAAGATTGCGATCTTGCGCGGCGAGAGCTTTGCCGAGTGGAACGGGAACACCCACCCCCTCGTCATCGTCTTCAAGAATATCGCCCTAGAGGGCTCCAACTTAGAAAATGTCCGCGCTGGCTACGACCCCTCAAAAGGGAACTACCTCTCCTTTGAGGTGCTCAGCTCGCAAACGACACCCGAAGGGGTCAAACTCGCACCGCGAGCGACCCTCTACAACTGGACCTCAATCTTTGCCAAAAGCAAGATTGCCGGCACCCCTCTGGCGACACCCACCTCAGGTGAAGGGTGGCGCATGGCGGTGATCCTCAATGGGCAGATCATCAGCAGCCCCACACTCAACGAAGCCCTCCGCTCAAGTGCTCAAATCAGCGGGAGCTTCACCCAGCGCGAGATCAACCGCCTAGAGGCCGATCTCAAAGCGGGATCCCTCACCTACACACCGACCATTCTCTCAGAGAAAAACGTCAGCCCCGAGCTCGGCCACAAAGAGCGGACCCAAGGACTCGTCAGCGCAGGGATCGCCCTCATGCTTGTCATCCTTCTCATGGTCAGCTACTACCGCTTTGCCGGTATCGTCGCCTCTGTGGCGGTCCTCTTCAATCTATTGATCATGTGGGCCACTCTCCAAAACGTCCAAGCGACCCTCACCCTCGCCGGCATCGCTGGAGCGATCCTCGTTATCGGGATGGCGGTCGACGCCAACGTCTTGGTCTTTGAGCGAATCCGCGAAGAGCTAGAAAGTGGCAACCGCCTCTCTAAAGCCATCGGTGCGGGCTACAAAAAAGCCTTCACAGCGATCGCCGACTCCAACCTCACGACAATTATTGCCGCCTTGATCCTCCTCCACTTTGATAGCGGACCTATTAAAGGATTTGCCGTCACCTTGATCATCGGTATTGTGAGCTCCATGTTCACAGCTCTTTTCCTCACCCGCTATTTCTTCACAAGCTGGGTCAAAGGGCAAAAAGAGAAATCACTCACCATGTCTTCATGGATCAAATCGACCAAGTTCAACTTCATCAAAGCCTCAAAGGTGTGCATCACGGTCTCAATTGCGATCGCCCTTGTCGGCTCCTACCTCCTCTTCAAAGAGCGCAAAACCCTCTTTGGAATGGACTTCACAGGTGGCTACGCCATGAGCTTTGACGTCGAGTCCACCTCAACTGAGAATCCTCGCCAAGATGTCGCTGCGGCCCTGATCGCAGCTGGCGCTCCCGCCCAAGATATCGAAGTGAGACAGATGAACACCCCGACATCGCTGCGCCTCTTCCTTGGCACCAACATGGACTTGAAAGACAAGCCCTTCTACGGCATGCCGATTGAAACTAATGTCATCGATCCCCTCTACTCTTACCAGAAAAATCCCCGCATTGACTGGGTAGTTGAGAGCCTCAATACTCAAGGTATTGAACTGACCAAGGCGAGCTTAAATGAGCTTGAACTCACTTTCTCAAGCATCAGCGGACAGATGTCAGACAGCATGCGCCAAAACGCCATCTGGGGCCTCACCATCGCCTTGATCTGCATCTTGATCTACATCACCTTCCGCTTTGAGTTCAAATATGCGATCAGCGCCACAGTCTGCTTGGCCCACGATGTCATCATCACGCTGGGGATGATCGCCCTCCTCAACACCATTGGCGTTCCCCTCCCCATCGACCTTAAGACCATTGCCGCACTGATGACGATTGTCGGGTACTCACTCAACGACACCATCATCATCTTTGACCGCATCCGGGAGAACCTCCGCCTTAAGAAAAAGAGCTCATTTGTCGACATCATCAACAGCTCACTCAACCGCACCTTGAGTCGCACACTGATGACCTCGGCCACCACCTTGATCGTCCTTGTGGCTCTTGTGATCTTTGGAGGGAGCTCCATTTTTGGATTTGCCCTAGTCATGACACTTGGCGTGATTTTTGGAACCCTCTCATCCCTCTTCATCGCCTCCCCTATCCTCCTCTATTTCCAAAGACTTGAAGAGGAAAAAGAGAAAACGCTGAAGCTGAGCCAAAAATAGGCACTGCGCCCCATTGGGGCAGGGCCCCACAGCGCCCCCTAAAAGGAGCCGAGCTGCTTGCTTATAGGGTGCGCTATGGGGTATAGTGAGGATGGAAGTAAACTAAATTTATCATGACAAAACACGCACCATCAGATGATCCCGATTGGATCAAACCCGAGATCGATTCTGCATGGTGTCAAGAAATCGTCAATGAATTCCATATCCACCCCGTCCTAGCCCAAGTCCTTGCCTCTAGAGGGTTTGATTCGCTTGAGGCGATCCACGACTTCCTCTATGCCAAACTCCCCCAGCTCATCGACCCAAACCTCTTCGCCGACATGGACAAAGCGACAGAGCGCATCCTGACCGCCCTTGAAAAAGGGGAAAATATCCTCGTCTACGGCGATAACGACGTCGACGGGATCACCGGCACCTCCCTCCTCACCGAATTCCTCCGCACCGTCGGCGGCTACGCCTTCTACTACGTCCCCAACCGCACATCGCTCAAAAGCAGCTCGATGATCGATGCCCTCGACTTTGCCAAGCGCAACACCTGCACCCTCCTCATCACCGTCGACTGTGGCATCACCGCCACCAACGAGATCAAAGAGGTCGTCTCCGAAGGGGTCGACGTGATCATCACCGACCACCACGAGCCCACCGCCAAGATTCCCCACTGCATCGCCACCCTAAACCCCAAGCTCCTCAACAGCACCTATCCCAACCGAGAGATCACAGGCGTTGGCGTTGCCTTTAAACTCGTCCACGCCCTCACTAACCGCCTCATCGAGCAAGGGAAGATCTCAGCTAACAAAATTGACCTAAAAGATTACCTCGACCTCGTGGCCCTTGGCACCATCGCCGACATGGGCGCTCTCGTTGGAGAGAACCGCATCCTTGTCCGCTACGGCCTCCGCCAACTCCGCAAAACCAAGCGGATGGGCCTCATCAAACTCCTCAAAGTGTGTGACGTGAAACAATCTGACGTGACCACAACCGACATCGCCTCCAAGGTGGCCCCCCGCGTCAACAGCCTAGGGCGGATTGCCGATCCCATCAAAGGGGTTGAGCTCCTACTTGTGCGCGACGCCCAAATTGCCGAGCGCCTCGCCACCGAGCTCGACCTCAACAACATCGAGCGGCAGAAAATAGAGCGCAAAGACGCCAAAGACATCGAGCAACTCATCGAGACAAACCCCCAACTTCTCAGTGACCGCGCCATTGTCATCGCCTCCCCCAAGTGGCACCCTGGCATTATCCCCATCATCACCGCCCGCATCGCCAAGCAATACAACCGCCCCACCGTCATCATCGCCATAGAAAACGGCATCGGCAAAGGCTCCATCCGCACCATCCCCGAGTTTCCCCTCCTCGCCCACCTCCACGAGCTCTCCGACCTTCTCATCAATTTTGGCGGCCACGACTTTGCCGCCGGGCTCACCATCGACGAAAAAGATATCCCCGCCTTCAAAGAGGCCTTCATCAAAGCGGCCAGCACCTGCCTCAAAGAGCACGACATCATCCCCAAGCTCAAGCTCGACGCCAAAATCGCCTTCACCGACCTCACCTACGACTTCATGGAAGCCCTCAGTCTCCTCGAGCCCTTTGGCACCGAGAACCCCCCACCCCTTCTCTATTGCACTGCCTCCCAAGTATGGCCCCCCAAGGTCGTTGGATCGACCCACCTTAAGCTCTACGTCGAGCAAGAGGGGCGCACCCTAGAGGGGATTGGCTTTAACCTAGCTGGTAAAAAAAGTAAGATCACAAAGAAAGACACGCCGGTGCAGATAGCTTTCACGCCCCAGCTGAACACCTTTCTGAACAAGACAAGCATCCAGCTTAAGATCCAAGACGTCAAACTCACCGACTAACTGTCGATATTCTAGAGAGTGTCGTTAAAAGCATTCAGAGATTACATTCCTCGATTTTTGGCTCCATTTTTGAGCTCAATTTCGCTGAATTTACAAATTCAGCTGCAATTTCCGTTCAAAAATAAGCAGAAAAAACGTGAAATCTAATCCCCAAAGCCTTTTGACGACACTATCTAGACAAATTTCAAAAATGTCACAAAATTAGCAAAGTGGAGATGACCTTATGTTGAGGTTGGAGGGGGCGTATTTGATGGCGGGCGAGGGGCATAGCTACCGGCTAGCTGTCAGTTTCCTTGAAAAGTTTCAGAGATGTCACAGAGAGAGATAATTGACCTGATGTTGAGGTCAGAGGGAGCGTATTTGGTGGTGGGCGAAGTAGGGTGCTTTAGATTTGGAAGATCGATTTGAAGGGAATAGCCACCGGCTATTTCCGAGAATGGATCTTTCAAAGATGAAGTGCCCTACTTCGCCCACCGCCGGATCAAGCGACCGCAGACCGAAACCCTTACATGGCTTCGAAGTTGCTAGTGCGCTTGTTGAGGTAGTTCTCGCGATACTGCTCGACATCGTCGTGGTGGATGACCCAAGCAGAGCCTTTGCGGATGGCTTTTAGGAGGCCGATGCGCGTGGCGTAGTAGATTTTTTGTGCGGGAACGTTGAGCATTTTAGCGACTTGGTTGACTGAGTAGTAACCTTTGTCGTTATCAAAAAGGAGTTCACCGTCGAACATAGATTTGGCTCTAGAGTACTTTTGTTTTCTGTACTCTTCTAGATCCGTCAACCTGATTGTCCAGCGGGTGGAGTCTTTTTGAGCGCGAAGCTTTTTTTGCTTGATCGCAACGTAGATGGCTTGTCTTGTGACGCCATTGATGCGCGCTGCTTCTGTGATAGAAACAACTTCTTTGGGCTGGGCATGTGCTTCGTCCATAATTTCAGCCTCTATCTTCTTTTCCTCTTCAAACATGGTTTTCAGATCCTCCTCTAAATCCCCTTAACATCTAATTTCCAGGGATTTCTACTCTTTTGTTGAGCAGTTATGTTTATATGTAGGTTTTGGCTATTTATTAATTTTTCTTTGCCTTTTAAGTAAGTAATTATTACATAAAAATGAGTTGAAAGCAACCCTTGAGTTGATTTTTTTTTCGCACGACCCCACCGTGAGGACTTATGTTACTCATTATCAATGAGTAAAATTAAGTATATGACTATCAAAGATTTACGATTCACCCCTTCTCTTGGCGAATTTTGGCTAGGAGAAAAGGTCTCTATCGGCTACGATTCAGTTTTTGAGGAAAATCGATCTTATGTTAAAAAAATTTTTGACTTTATGCGCCCTTTTATCCTTCTGTATCAGTGGGATAGCCAAGCCTCCCGAACTCAACTCCCATCAAACGAAAAAGAAGATTGAGGAGATCCTCAAGTCCCACGTCTCGATCAAGAAGCTCGATCGCGAGATCATCAGCCGCTCTTTGAGCAATTTTCTCGATGAGCTCGATCCGATGAAGCTCTATCTCACTGAGGCTGAGGTGGCTCCCTATGTGACTCCCTCTGATGAGCTCCTCGATGCAATCCTCCAAGAGTACAAGCAGGAGAGCTTTTCCACTTATAAAAAGGTCTATGGGGTGATGCTCTCGAGCATTGAGCGCCGCCGCGCGCTCGAAAAACAGGTCGATGAGACGAGCCTCCCCGAGGGGATCAGGGGGAAGGAGTTCAAGGACATTTCTTGGGCCGCCTCACCAAATGAGCTCTTTGAGCGCCTGACGAAGATCCGCTCTTTGCAGCTCGATGTAGCGGCTACCTTAGACCAGGGAACTCCAGAGCTCTTCATCAAGCGGATCGCCAAACGGCGCCTCAATCACGAAGAGAAGCTCTTAACCCGGACAAATGGAAAGCGATACGATCAGTTCCTCCCCTTTGTGATCAAAGCGATCAGTAGTTCTTTAGATAATCACACTGTCTACTTCACTCCGCAAGAGGCCAACCAGTTCATGATCAGCGTCCAGCAACGCCTTTTTGGTATCGGAGCGCAACTCAGGGACGATCTCAATGGCTTTAGCATCATGAAGCTCCTCGATGGGGGTCCTGCTATTTTGAGCGGTGAGCTCAAGGTGGGCGATCGGATCATTGCTGTCAATGGGGAGCCCGTCATCGGTCTCGATATCATAGAGGCAGTCGAGCTCATCCGCGGACCCAAAGAGACTAAAGTTCTCCTCACCATGATCCGCGCCCAGGATGATGCCGACGATATGCGGTTTGACATAGAGATCACACGGGATGAGATTGTCTTAACAGAGTCCCGCTTTGAGGTGAACAAAGAGCCCTACGGCGATGGGGTGATTGCCCATATTAAGCTCTTTTCGTTTTACCAAGATAGCTCGAGCTCCTCGAGCGCCGACATCAAGCGCGCCATTGAGACCCTCCAAGAGGAGGAACATCTCGTGGGAGTCGTCTTGGACCTACGGGGCAATGCAGGAGGCCTCCTCACTCAAGCGGTCGCCGTCACAGGCCTATTCATCAAAAAGGGGATCATCGTTTCGATCAAAGATTGCAATGGGCAGGTGCAGCATCTACGGAGTTTCAATGAAATCCCCGTCTGGGATGGCCCCATGGCTGTCCTCACCAACCAAGCGAGCGCCTCGGCGGCCGAGATTGTCGCCCAAACCCTCCAGGACTACGGGCGAGCTTTAGTGATCGGCAACCACACATTTGGAAAAGGAACCTACCAAACCTTCACATTTGATGGGTCGAGTCCCTCAAAAATCAACCCCCAAGGGGAGTTTAAGGTGACGCGGGGGATGTACTTCACCGTCTCCGGAAAGAGTCCACAGATGATTGGAACCCAGGTTGACCTAGAGATTCCAGGGGGCCTCTCCTACATCGACGTCGGCGAGCGCTTTGCCAAGTTCCCCCTTCCCAATAGCTCCATTTCACCCAACTTCAATGACGACCTCTCAGACATCCACCCTTTCCACCGCCACAAGCTCCGCAAGTCCTACAAGACCAACCGGCAGGAGCCGATTGATCTCTACGGCCGATTCCTCCCCACGCTCAAGGCCAATAGCCAGGAGCGGATCGCCCAGAGCGAAAACTATCAAAATTTCCTTGAAGTGCTCCAGCAGGATGAGATCGACGATGAGGATCTCAAACCGTTCGGTGAGAGCGACCTGCAGCTCGACGAGGCTATGAACGTGATGAAGGATCTGCTTCAGCTCATTCAATCAGAGAATCACGCCGCCGCCGCTTAAATCACAAATATTTGCGGCGCTCAGTGCTTTCAAGAAGAGGGCCCAAAATGGCTGCGGCAAATCACCTCCTCGTCATCGGACGTGTAACAACACGCCTACTCTTCCTGTGGGGGCTATTTTCCTTTACCCTTTTGAACCGTAGAGCGCATATTCTTGCGCAATATATTAATTTTTTATTTTGTCGATATGAGTCTGGGTACAAAATTCAGTCTCAATTTCTTCTCCCCTTGCGAAAAGTTGGATCACAAGGTATAATTGTGGCCAAAAAGACCCCCTATGACCAAGAAAATTCGCACCCGTATAGCCCCCTCGCCAACCGGCGACCCTCACGTGGGCACCCCCTACATGGCCCTCTTTAACTGGGCGTTTGCCCGCCACCACGGCGGCGACTTCGTCCTCCGTATCGAGGATACTGACCGCACTAGGTCGCGCCCCGAGTATGAAAAAAATATCTTTAAAGCCCTTGAGTGGGTCGGCCTTAAATGGGATGAAGGGCCCGACGTCGGCGGCCCCTACGGCCCTTACCGCCAGTCGGAGCGCTCTGAGATTTACCGCAAGTACTGCTATGAGCTGCTCGAGGCGGGCAAGGCTTACAAGTGCTTCACCACAGCGGAAGAGCTTGCCGAGATGCGCGAGGTCGCCGCTAAGACAGGGCAGAAGCAAGGGTACGACCGGCGCCATCGCAACTTGAGTCCTGAAGAGATCAAGGAGCGGGAAGATGCGGGACAACCCTACGTGATCCGTCTGAAGGTGCCGCTAAGCGGTGAGTGTGTCTATCACGATGCGATCAAAGGGCGGATGAGCTGCCCGTGGGCCGATGTCGACGATCAAGTTTTGCTCAAGTCGGATGGCTTCCCCACCTACCACCTTGCCAATGTGGTCGATGATCACTTGATGGAGATCACCCACGTGATCCGAGGCGATGAGTGGATTAGCTCGACACCCAAGCACATCATGCTTTACGAGGCTTTTGGTTGGGAGCCCCCGACATTTGTTCACATGCCCCTTCTCCTGGGCACTGATGGGAAAAAACTCTCCAAGCGGAAGAACCCCACCTCGGTCTTTTTCTACCGGGATAATGGGTATCTCCCCGAGGCCTTTGTCAATTTCCTCAGTTTGATGGGATACAGTATGCCCGGCGACAAGGAGATTTACTCCCTCGATGAACTGGTGAAGGATTTTGACTTTAGCCGCGCTGGCACCTCAGGAGCGGTCTTCGACGTGCGCAAGCTCGACTGGATCAATCAGCAGTACCTCATCAACACCATCCCAGTCGATCAGCTCTGGCCGCGCATTCAAGAGTGGGGCTTTAACGACGCTCTTATGGAGCAACTGATGCCCCTAGCCCACACGCGGATTAAGACGTTTAGCGAGTTCATGGAACTCTGCGCCTTTTTCTTTGTCGGCCACATTGCTCACGATGTCGCTCTGCTCACACCTGGCAAGGCCGATGAGACAATGAGCGCGATGATCCTTCAGATGATGATCTGGATCATGGAGCGGGATGAAGACTGGGGGCGCTCAGGGATTGAAAAGGCCTCGCGCGAGGCAGCTGAGCTCTTTAAGGTGAACCACAAGAAGGTGATCATGCGCATTCTCTACGCGACAATCACTGGAAAGCATCAAGGCCCTCCCCTCTTTGACAGTGTGCAGATTTTGGGCAAAGACAGAACGCGCGCGCGGATGCTCAAAGCGATCGAGGGGCTCGGTGGCCTCTCGAAGAAGAAGCTTACGGCTCTTGAGAAGGGGTGGAAGAAGGGCGATCTAGGTCTTGATGGGTGTGATCAGAAATGATGAAAGGGCGGTTGCACCCACACTCGGCACCACATCCCCCCAAGATCACCAAAAATAAATAAAAAACAGCCCGCTTCATACTTTTTTATGTAGCGGGTTAGGGAAATTTTGTCTATGGCATTAGTCGGAAAAATCAAAGAGCGCACCCTCCTCACCAAGGAAGGGTCGACCCGGCGCACCTTCCATATCGTGATTGGCTTTGACGACCAGGTCCTTGAGTTCACTCCGGGAGACTCGATTGCCATCATGCCTGAAAATTGCCCAAATGAGGTCGATCTAATCCTCAAAACAGCCAAACTAACGGGCGAGGAGCTGATCACAAGCCGCAAGCTCGACAAGCCCACCCCGCTCAAAACACTTCTCCTATCCCACGCCAATATCCACACGACCAAGTCCCACAAAGACCTCCCTCTCTTAGAGACTCTCTCGACCCAAGAAAATGCCTTGATGGCTCAAGAGATTGCCGATAATCTAAGGCCGATGCTCCCCCGCTTCTACTCAATCGCCAACTCCCTTAACCATGCTCCCAATGAGATTCACCTCACTGTCGCCACCTTTTCACGCCCTATCGGTGAGCGCCACATCCCTGGCCTTGGCAGCCACTTCCTGACCGAGCGGGCTCAAATCAATCACACGCCGATCTACGGCACCATCCACACAAATCACACCTTCTCCCTTCCCGAGGACCCAGCCACACCAATCATTATGATTGGTCCCGGCACGGGCCTTGCCCCCTTTCGCGGATTTTTGCAAGAAAGAGGGAACGCCGCCTGTGAAAATTGGCTCTTTTTTGGTGAGCGCCACCGCAACACCGACTTTTACTACGAAGATGAGCTCGACAGACACGTCCAAGAAAAACGCCTCAAGCTCAATGTCGCCTTTTCCCGCGATCAAGAGGAAAAACACTACGTTCACCACGAGATCACAAAGCACAAAGATGAGCTGATCGATTGGATTGAGCGGGGCGCCCATATTTACATCTGCGGCAGCGCGCAAAAAATGGCTAAAGATGTGCGGCGCACCTTGGAGGAGATCTTCGAGTCGACCCCCTACTCATTTAGAGAGCTTAAGAAGGCGGGGCGCCTTCTCCTCGACGTCTACTAGACAAATTTGACCTATATTTAATAACCTATATAATAGGTTATATAACCTAAAATATAGGTGAGCCTTATGCTCGAACCCTTGTTCGGCAACAAGAATATCGAAAAAATTTTCTTTTTTCTTATCATCAATAAGAAGTGTTACGGCACTCAACTCAGTCGAATTTTTGACCAGGCCCTATCCCCCTTTCAAAATTCTCTAGACCGTCTTGAATCTGGAGGTATTCTCGTGAGTTTCCTTGAGGGGCGCGTGAGAAATTATCAATTCAATCCGAGATACCCCTTTCTCAAAGAATTATTAAAACTTATCGAAAAAGCTTATCAATTTTTGCCAGAGGAACTAAAGCATGAATATTACGAGCATCGGGAAAGACGTCGACCACGCAAAAAAGGCAAGCCGTTATGAAAGAACCCATAAATTTTAAGAACATTACTATTAAGGAATTAGCCAGTGTGATTGCTGCAAAATTTGAAGAGCACGAGATTGATAGTGTTTTAGTAGGTGGTGCCTGTGTATCGATATATTCGAAAAATCGATACGAGTCTTACGATTTAGATTATGTCACCCATGAAGACATGAAAAAAATTGTACCGGCACTTAAGGAGCTCAATTTCCAGAAAAAGGGGAAATATTTTGTGCATCCAGAATGCCCTTATTTTATTGACTTTGTATCACCTCCAGTAGCTATTGGAGATGAGCCAGTTGAAGAATTCGAAGAATTTCCAACTTCTCTTGGTCATATTAAAATGCTTTCTCCAACTGATAGTATCAAAGATAGATTAGCAAGTTACTATTATTGGGGTGATTCAGAAAGTCTTCAGCAAGCAATAGACATCTACTCAGAAGTTTCACAGAAAATAAATCTAGATGAACTGAAAAGATGGTCAAAAAAAGAAAAATTTTCCAACAAATACAAGGCCTTCCTAAAAGGTATAGGGCAACTTTAAGAGATTTTCTTCACAGAGATAACACAAAAACACTGAAGCCCCTCGCCTCGGCCAAAGGCCGTCATTCCGTCTCCAGTCGTAAAAGTCACTCCTATTTGGTCACTGTCGATGCCAACGGCAGCGGCAACACTTTGGCGCAATTCTTGTGAGCGCTTTTGAAACTTGGGGCGCTGCCCCTCAATGGTCAGGGCGATGTGCTCAATTTGATAGCCTTTGAGGGTCTTTAGGGCCGCTGCAAGATACTGGTGGCTATCTCGTATTCCCTTCTCGTGGCACATTTTGATGGCAAGATCGCCCAAGATGGGAACGTGGGTGATCGAGGTAATCGCATTGCAGATGGCGTGGAAGACGACGTCGCCATCGGAGTCGGCATCGAGAGGGGGCGCATCGTCAAAGCAGAGCCCCCCAACAACCGCCCCTTTCCCTTCGGATTGAAAGCGGTGACTATCTTGACCAATCCCCGTTTTATACAACGTCGAGCCACTTCTTTAAGCGGGCTATGCCGTGCCAACCACAAAGGAGAATGTACCCCCAGAGGACGGTGAGACAGAGCCAGAAGTTGAGTGAGCCCTCCTGTCCCAGCATGGCCGCGCGCATCCCTTCGGTCACGTAGACAACGGGATTGATGAGGGTGAGCTTGGCGATCAAGGGATTGAAGGTGAGGGCATCTTTGAAGCTGTAGAAAAAGGCCCCAAACATAAAGAGGGGGTTCACAACGCGGCACCAGAGGCGGCCGATGTTGTTGATCTTCTGGAAAGCTCCGGCGAGCCAGAGGCTGAAGAAGCCAATGAAGATATTGAGGGTGATGTAGATCAAAAAGAGCTTGCCCCAGGAGACGCTCGCGAGGCTAAACTGACTAAAGAGGACAAGTTTACCCACAGGGAAAAGGATCAACGTCAAAATGGCCAACACTGTCGACCAGCAAAGGGCCATCGAGATGAAGACCCAGCTCGAGGGGACGGGCATGGTCAAAAAGTAGGAGATCGTCCGGTCGCCGTGGACATCGGAGATCACCTGCGCCACGCGGTTGTTCACAGCGCTCACTAAACCAAAGGTGGCAATCGATCCCACCATCATGAAGGGGCCCCAGTTCACCCCTTGGCCACCCATGGGGATGAAGTAACCAAAGACGACAATGAAGTTGAAGAACATGATGACTGTATCGGTCGCTTCACCGATATAGCCCCGACGGAAGATGGTGAGCTCGCGCCTAAGAAGTTCTAAAAAAAAATTAAGTTTTGCTCGCATCGTCTTTCCTTGAAAAAATCTCGATCTCTGTCTCGTCGACAAAGTCGATAAAGACATCTTCGAGTGAGGTTTTTTTGTACTTTTTGAGGAGATTGTCGGGTGTATCGACAATTTTCACCTCCCCGCCGTGTATAAAACAGACGCGGTCGGAAAGAGTCTGCGCTTCGTCGAGGTAGTGGGTGGTGAGGAGAATGGTGGTCCCCTCAGATTTAAGGCGCTTGAGCACCTCCCAAAGTTGATGCCGTATGTGGGGATCCAAGCCGACTGTCGGCTCGTCGAGAATGATAAACTCAGGAGAGTGCATGAGGGTGCGCGCCATCAAAAAGCGCTGCTTGTACCCACCCGATAGGTGGGCGGCTAAAGACTCGGCGTAGGAGCCAATGCTAAAATCAGCCATCACCTGCTCGGCGCGCTCTTTGGCCTCGCTTTTAGTCAGTCCGTAGGCCCGCCCCGAAAAGATCAACGATTCTCCCAGGGTGAGCATGTTGTCGAGGTTGGGCTTTTGGGGGCAAAAGCCGACCTGGCGGCGGTACTTTGTGATATCGCTGTAAATTGACTGATCGTGCCAAAGGACTTCTCCTGCGGTAGGGGGACACATGCCTGAAAGGATTGAGGAGAGGGTTGTTTTCCCCGCTCCGTTCACCCCAAGTAGGCCCAATGTTTCCCCTTTTTTGATGGAGAAGCTCACGCCCTTAAGGGCCTTCTTTAAAGGCTTGCCCCGGTGCATGTAGGTTTTTTGTAAGTTTTTTATGTGGATGAGATCGTCTTTCATAGGGTGTCTAGTATAAAAGGGCAATTCAAAAAAGTCTAGCACCTTGCCCCATAACTCCATTTTCAGTTAAGTTATGGGGCGTATGGGTGAAAAATTTTTTATTCAAGGGGGGCGTCCCCTTCAGGGTCACGTGCGGGCTACCGGGGCAAAGAATGCGATCACGAAGATGCTTGTCGCTTCAATGCTCTCTGACAAAAGGGTGACATTTTACAATGTCCCCAACATCAAAGAGGTTGATGTTGTCACTGACCTTTGCCAAGAAATTGGGATGGAGATCATCTGGGATAAAAAGACCAAAGTGATGGAGGTCGTCACTAAAGAGATTGTCTCGACCACTGTTCACCAACGTTTTTCTGGAGCTAACCGCATCCCCATTCTCCTTCTCGGAGCTCTCCTCGGGCGGGTCGATCGGGAGATTGTCATTCCTACGATCGGGGGGTGTGCCATTGGGAAACGCCCCGTCAATTTCCATATTGACGCCCTGAGAGATTTTGGCGCCGAAATTGAGTACCAGCGCGCTGGCGCAGAAAAAGTGGTTACAGCTCGGGCCAAGGAGGGGCTTAAAGGGACAATTGTCCGCCTCCCCTACCCATCTGTCGGGGCCACTGAAAACGCCATCCTCGCTGGTTGCCGCGCTAAGGGGACAACCCTCATAGAAAATGCGGCCATTGAGCCCGAGGTGATCGACCTCATCCTCTTTTTGCAGAAGCTTGGCGTGGTGATCCACGTCGATGTCAACCGCTCTATCTACATTCAAGAGACCCAGACCTTCCACGATGTTGAGCACACAGTGATCACCGATCGCATCGAGGTCGCAAGCTTTGGAATGGCAGCCATCGCCACGAAAGGGCGGGTCTTTGTCGAGGGGGCCAGACAGGCTGACCTCATCACTTTCCTCAATAAACTGCGCGAAATTGGAGGGGGATTCGATGTGAAAAAAGAGGGGATCGAGTTTTTCTACGATGGCCCCCTCAACGGACGGATCCACTTAGAGACAGATGTCCATCCGGGATTTTTAACCGACTGGCAGCAGCCTTTTGTCGTCCTGCTCACTCAAGCGTGTGGCAGCTCAGTTATCCACGAGACGGTCTATGAGAACCGCTTTGGTTACACAAAAACCCTCAAAGAGATGGGGGCCGACTTAGAACTCTTCACACAGTGTTTGGGAGGAAGGGCCTGCCGCTTCGCCTCGCAAAACTTTGCCCATAGCTTGATTGTGAAAGGGCCCACTCCACTGCGCGGCGCACAGATCGAAATCCCCGATCTAAGGGCAGGGTTTGCCTATGTGATGGCGGCTCTTGTTGCCCCCGATCAAAGTGAGATCACGGGACTCCCCTACTTAGACCGCGGCTACGAAGACCTTGAAGGAAAACTGCGCGCCCTTGGTGCCGACATCAAACGGATTAAACCTAAGAAGCTGGCTACCGCAGGATGTTAGGGTCCTGGTAACGCGTACCTGGCTCTCCCGCTTGTACCCACTCCCTCTCTTTCATTCCTAAGTAAAGGCGCCCATTCGAAATAGCAGCCTCTGGAGAAAAAAGGATCTCAAACGCAAACCATATCCCGTTGAGATGGGCATTCAACTCCCAATCGCGCTTCTTGTTTTCTGCTCGAATAGCAGCTAATTCCTCTTCGCTTGTTGTACAATTTTCACTGATTGTCCGGTAAAGCTGGGTGAGTCCTGCTCCAATGGCTCCAAATGTATCCCATAACATCGACGAGATTGCCGAAAGGCGAAGAGCGCAATCATCCATTTGGTCTTCTGTGTTGAGGTAGAAGTGGTAGTTAGCAAAGAGCAATTCTCCCGCTATCTCCCGCCTTAAAACGAGATACTCACCATCCAACATGGGGGCATTCGCTCTCGCCTGGACTGCTGTTCCCACTCCTTTGATCTCGTCCCCCACTTTATTGATCAGCTTCCCCCCTTCGTGCAAAACCTTCCGCTTTAAATTCCCTACGGCACCTGTCATTTTAGCCTCCTTCTAGATCATTTTTGGCGCTACTTTACAGTATCTTTAATTTCCATGCCAGTAGTCAGTAACGGTGAGACGACACATGCATCCCCCTTGGTGCACTCCCGCATAAGGTGTTCCAAAACGGTGGCGGCCATACTCAACACCGACACCCATGCCGATAGCCTCCTCTTTGGCCCAATTGGGATCCCATATTGCCATGCAAGAGAGAACAAACCCTGTCCACTGTGCCTCCAAAGCGCTCCGCCTATCGTCTAAAGAGAGCTCCTCTAAGACTGAGCTATTGCTGGAATCATCACTGCCACTGAGCGGCGCAAAACGAGGGGAAGGCTCTCCTTGAACCTCGTTATCGCTCACCTCCTCTTCGATGGCCTCATCACAACATATGCAAATATAATTGACTGTCGTATGGAAAAAAATGCCACACGACTCAAAAAATAAGCGAAATGCCCCCTCAATGGCGGCAAAAATAGCACTGACCCGCGCTGAAAAAAGGCTCCAACACCCAGAGAGCTCTTCAGTGGTGCGGTGATCCCAAAACCAACATTCAAAGGGAATTTCCTCTCTTAGTATCAGTGGACGGTTACGATCTCCATCTCTGTGGGGGTAGGGAATTACCTTGCGATCTTGACCTGCAGAATCTTGGGGATTGATCTCATCTCTTATCTCATCTTGGCAGCTAATGAGCCACTCGTCTCGATCTCTTGGTGTTGTCACCCACGGTGCCCAAGTCACTCTATTTTCAGTCATTGACATCCTCGATAATAATTTGCGGCCTGTTTATCATATCTTTAAATTTTTAGTCACATGTTTTTTGACTTTTACCCAAAAAAAGGGTATACTTCCTCAATATTTATGACATTCCGGCAGATTCAAAAGACAAATTTCCGCAAACTGAGCGACCTCTTAGAGTTCCTTGGGTTCTCCAAAGAGTCATTAGAACGGGTGCACACTGCCTCTAACTTCCCTCTAAATGTGCCCCGTCGCTTGGCCGAAAAGATGGAGCGCAACAGCCCCGACGATCCCATTTTCCGCCAATTTGTCCCCCTTTTAGAGGAGACCATTGTCACACCGGGCTATTCTTTAGATCCTGTTGAAGATGGCCAGGCGATCACTGCCTGCCGCTTGCTGCAAAAGTACAATGGGCGGGCCTTGATCGTCACAACAGGGGCCTGTGCGATGCACTGTCGCTACTGCTTCCGCCAGAATTTTAACTACGGGGGCGATGCCTTATTTAGCGCTGAGCTCAAAGCGATCGCTCAAGACACATCTCTTCACGAGGTGATTTTGAGTGGGGGCGATCCCCTCTCACTCTCAAACAAGGTGTTGAAAGAACTCATTCAAAACATTGCATCTATTGATCACATTGAGCTCCTCCGATTCCATACCCGGTTTTTAATTGGGATTCCCGAGCGCATTGAGAGCGAATTTCTTGCGATGATCAAAGCGTGTCCTTTGCAAGTTGTCGTGGTGATCCACTGCAACCACCCAAGGGAGCTCGACAGGGATGTTTTAGAGGCGTGTGGACGCCTGAAAGAAGCTGGAGCGATGATGCTCAATCAATCTGTTTTGCTCAAAGGGGTCAACGACGATGTGGCGACACTCAAAAAGCTCTCACTCAAACTCGTGCAAGGGGGGATTCTCCCCTATTATCTGCACAGTCTCGACCCCGTGCAGGGAGCGGCCCATTTTGCCGTCGACAAGGAAGAGGGTTTACGGTTAATTGAAGCGTTGAAAGGACAATTGCCTGGGTATGCTGTGCCGAAATATGTGGCAGAGATTCCCAACAAGCCAAACAAAATGGATGTACTACATACGATCCAAGGTCGCAAGTCCGAGAATTTGGAGCCCCTGCTTAAGTAGCCGTCCCGTTACGTCGCAAAGGAGCAAGCGGCTGTTTTCAAACTCTGTCCCCTCGACGCGGCAATCGCGGAAAAAGGCGTGGAACTTCTCGGCGAGATTGTAAAGGTAGTCGGTGAGGCGGTTGGGCAGTAAATCGCGGTCAAAGGCTCTGAGTGTCTCTCCAAACTGAAGGAGGTGGAGCCCTAGGGCGATTTCACTGGGATGGGCAAGGGTGATTTTTCCCTCTTTGGCGACGCTCTCAATCGCTTTTCCCACTTTGCGCTTGATCCCCTGAATCCTCACGTAGGAGTAGAGCAGGTAAGCGGCTGTGTTCCCTTCAAAGTTGAGCATCCGATCGTAACTAAAGATGTAATCTTTTAAGCGATGAGAAGAGAGGTCGGCGTACTTGACCGCATCAATGCCTAAAATCTGTGCCATCTCTTCAATCTCAGCATCGGAAAAATTGGGATTTTTCTCTTTAAGGATGGTTTTGGCCCTTTCGATCGCCTCGAGAAGGAGTCCAAGAAGAGGTTCGGTGGTGCCTGAGCGGGTTTTAAATTTTTTCCCGTCGGGACCCAAGACAACGCCAAAGGGAACGTGGTCAAACTGCACCTTTTCGGGATCGAGGGTTTTCGCTGCCTTAGAGGCGGCTAATATCATTTGAAAGTGGAGCTGCTGCCCGGCGTCGGTGACGACGATAATCCGATTGGCGTTTTCGGAATTGGCGCGGTGGTCCATGGCCGCCATATCGGTGGTCGAGTAGTTGTACCCTCCATCCGATTTTTGGACGATCATGGGAAGGGGCTTTCCCTCGCGCGAGACAAACCCATCGAGGAAGAGACACTTGGCCCCGTCGGAGACTGTCACAAGCCCTTGCTTTTCTAGCCGCTCAACGATCTCTTTGAGCATGGGATTGTAGAAAGACTCTCCCCTCTCTTCAATGTCGACATCGAGGTAGTTGTAGATGGTTGAAAACGCCTTGCGGGAAATTTCGCAAATCGTCTCCCACGCTCTGCGTGAGTCGGCCTCCCCCCCTTGAAGCTTGACCACCTCTTTGCGGGCGCGGTCTTTAAAGTCGGGGTCGGCGTCAAAGTGAGCTTTCGACTCTCGGTACCAGTTCATCAGCTCTTTGAGGTCGGCTTCTTGGCTTCCTGTGAGCACATCGGGCTGAAAAGCCTTGAGATAGGCGATCAACATCCCAAACTGGGTGCCCCAATCGCCAACGTGGTTTAAACGGATGACGTCGTGGCCTAAAAATTCAAAGAGACGGGCGATGGCATCGCCAATGATGGTTGAGCGAAGGTGGCCCACGTGGAGTTCTTTGGCAATGTTGGGTGAGGAGAACTCGACAATGATCCGCTCCTTCACCTCAGGGAGGGGGATGCCAAGGCGGGGATCGTTAAAAATCTGATTGAGCTGATCGCTTAAGAATTCAGGGCTGAGAAAGATGTTGATGAATCCGGGACCGGCGATCTCAGTTTTTGCGATCATCCCCTCTGGATCGTCAAGCCCCTCTTGGATCTGTGCCGCAAGATCGCGCGGGTTGCATTTGAGACGTTTGGCCAGCTTAAGGGCGTTGTTGCACTGGTAGTGGCCAAAGTGATCTTGTGTGCTGGGCACCACCTCAGCTTCAACCCCCTCAAGAGCGAGTTTTGAGAGGGCCTTGTGGCACAGGGCGCGCAGCGTATCGTCTAACTGTTTCAATGGTGGAAGCACAGCTCCTCTTCCCGTTTTCCAATTTCGTACTGGAGGCGGTACTCGGCGAGCGATTGGGCCGCTACCTCTGTCGATGTGCCGTTTTTCTCGGCAATGTTAAAGATCGAGATCAAGCGATCATAGATTTTGTCGACACCCTCTAAAGCCCGCTTGGGATTGTATCCGGCGGCTTCGAGCTCATTGCCCACATTGACGAGTCCCCCCGCATTGATGACGTAATCGGGGGCGTAGAGAATGCCCCGCTGACTGAGACTGACACCATCTTCTGGGGTGAGCAGTTGGTTGTTAGAGGCGCCGGCGACGATAGCACACTTGAGTTTGGGGATGGACGTTTCGTTTAAAATGCCACCGAGCGCACAGGGAGCTAAAACGTCACACTCGACAGAGAGAATCTCGTCGGCAGGCACAGCCTCAGCGCCATACTTGCGCGCCAATTTTTGGGCCCGCTCAGCATCGACATCGGAAAGAATCAAATGGGCCCCATGCCAGAAGAGGAAATCGGCTAAAATAGCGCCCACAGAACCAACACCTTGAATCGCCACGGTCTTTCCCTTGACATCGTCAGAGCCAAAGCGACTTTTAAGGGTGGCCTGTATGCCGCGGAAGGTGCCCCAAGCTGTGTAGTAAGAGGGGTTGCCGCTACTCTTTTCATGATCTAGACCGACGAGGTACGAGGTCACCTCTCTCATGACTTTCAAATCGGCGGGTGAGCAGCCACTATCCTCGGCCCCAATGTAGTCCCCATTGAGAGACTCAATGGCGGTGGCAAAAGCGTGGAGAAGCTCTGGCGTCTTGTCTTTTTTAGGGTCGGCAATGATCACACTTTTGCCCCCTCCAAAGCCTCGATCGATCATCGCAGACTTGTAAGTCATTCCCTTTGAAAGGCGGAGAGCGTCAGTGAGGGCCTCATCAAACGTCGCGTAGGGGTAAATGCGAATGCCGCCCAGAGAGGAGCCAAGGCGTTTGCTATGAATTGAAATAATTCCTATTAGACCCGACGCCTCGTCGGTCACCTTAACCACTCTGTGGTACCCTTCCACAGCGATATCTTCTAATTTTAATTGCATACCAACCACTCCTGGCGACTTCTAAAGAACGTCTATGATACCACATCGGAGAGGACTAAATCAAGACCCTTGAAAATAAATGGAGAAATTGGGCATACTGGCTATCTTACTCACCCAATTTGAGGAACGAATGAGCAATAAACTCATATCCCCTTCTTTGAAGGAAAACCTAGAGCAATTTCTGAAAAAGAAGAAAAAAGCCGACCTCCTGACAACGTATTTCTTCTATTTGGAGAAAAAATTTAACATCAAGCCCGTCGTCTTTGGTCGCGAAAAAAAGATTTACCAAAGTGAGTCTGAGCTCATCGAGAAGCTCGAACACGATGGCAAGATCTGGCGCGAGACCGAAATCAAGATCCAGTTTGGTCAACCCTCTGTCAATACCGAGACGAGGCGCATCTACATCTGCCCATTCACCGGGAAAGTTTTTGGGGATAACACCCACCCCAATCCCCAAGATGCGATCTACGACTGGGTCGCCAACTGCCCCGAGAACAACGAGACCGATAATGGGATGAAGGTGAAGCGCTTTTTCATTTCAGAAGATCCCGAAGTGATCAAAAACTACATCCAGAAAGCCAAAGAGCCCATCACTAAAAAGGTCTACTCATCGGCCCTAACCGGGAAACTCTTCAATTCGAAAAAGGCCGTCATCGACGACTTCAGAAGCAACCAACTCAAGAGCCTCTCTCTTATCGAAGTCCCCTCTCAAAACCGCTTTAAGATTGAAGATACATTTATGGCCTTCATCGAAAAGTACCTCGGAGAGACCGAAATTGAGAACTTTGTCGAAGCGATGAGCACATTTAAGGAATTTAAGCCTTATGTCGACCAGTGGCTTGAAGAAGCCTCTTAAGCTTCACTCCCGCTCACGTCAAGAGACACTCGACCACGGGCGCTCGCTCGCCAAGAGCATTAAAAAAGGGGCAATCATTGCCCTTCACGGCGACTTGGGAGCGGGCAAAACGACCTTTGTCAAGGGGCTCGCTGAGGGCCTCGGCGCTGCGCAAGAAAACGAGATCACCTCCCCCACATTCACCTACCTCCAGTCTTACGGCGACCTGCACCACTTTGACCTCTACCGCTTAAACGACGCCGAAGAGTTTTACTCCATGGGCTTTGACGAGTACTTTGACGACGGGTGCTGCTGCGTCGAATGGCCCGAGCGCCTCGGTAAGAGCTTGCCAGAGACGGCCCTACACATCTCAATCCACATTCTCTCAGACGATGAGCGCATGATCGAGGTGACGCCGTGAAGGTTTTAGAGTCCTTCGTCATGCTCAGCAAGGAGCTCCCCCCTCTCAAGCGGGGCGAGCGCGAAGTCGCCTTCATAGGCCGCTCCAACGTGGGTAAATCCTCCCTCCTCAACCACCTCATCGGCGAAAAAACTGTCGCTAAAGTCTCCAACAAGCCAGGAAAGACCAAAGGGATCCACTTCTACCGCACCAAAGAGGTGACCTTTGTCGACCTTCCCGGCTACGGCTACGCCAACGTCACCCGGGCCTTGAAGACCAAGTGGGCCGATGCCCTCACCCACTTTTTAGAAAACCGCGCTCCGCTCATGCTCATCCTTCTCGATATTCGCCGCACCCCCTCAACTGAAGACATCGAGATGATCAAGTGGGCCCAGCACCACGACAAAGAGATCTGGATCGTCTTCACCAAAGCCGATAAACTGAAGAAAAACGAGCTCACAAAACAACTCACCCTCAATCTCAATACTCTCAAAACTGAGTGTGACTTAAATCCCGATCACCACATTTTATACACCATCAAAGAGGCCCAGTGCCGCAAAGAACTTCTCAATAAGGTAATCCATGTCTCAACTTGAAAATGAAACGTTTATATGCTTTGACATAGAATCGACAGGGCTCGATGTCAAAAAAGACCGCATCGTCGAGATTGCCGTGCGCAAGTTCACCTTCAGTCAAACTAAAGGCTCCTTTGAGTCCCTCATCAACCCCACGATCCCCATTCCTGCCGAGACCACAGCGATCCACCACATCACCGATGAGATGGTCCAAGGCCAGCCCTCCATTGAAACCGTTTTACCCGAAATCCTCACCCTCATCGGCACCCACACCCTCGTCGGACACGGAATCACCTTTGACATCAATATTCTCTTAGAAGAGGCCAAACGGCACGCTATCCCGTGCAAAATTGGCAATAATCCCTTTATCGACACCCTTCGCCTCGCCCGTCTCTACGGTGAGAGCCCGACCAACTCCCTAGAAAAACTCCGGCAACACTTCAATATCCCCCCTGAGGGAGCCCACCGCGCGATGAATGACGTCGTGGTCAATATCGAAGTCTTCAAACACCTCACAAAGAAGTTCAAACGGACCAAAGATATCCTCGAGCGCCTTAAGAAGCCCATCTTGCTCAAAGCGATGCCCCTAGGAAAACACAAGGGACGCCCCTTCCGAGACATCCCCGTTGAGTACCTCCGCTGGGCTGTGAGGCAAGACTTTGATCAGGATCTCATCTTTTCCCTTAAGAGCGAGCTCAAGAAACGGGGCTCGGGGAAGATGTTCCTTCAGTCGAGCAACCCGTTTGCCAATCTCTAGAGTTGCGAAAAGCTCCCCTTTTCGTATAAATTCTAAAAAATATGAACAAATTATCGATCAAAGATTTTGACCTAAGGGGCAAGCGCGTCCTTATGCGCGTCGACTACAATGTCCCCATGGACAAAAAGGGACACATTCTCGATGACACGCGGATGCGCCTTACCCTCCCCACTATCAATCACATCCTCTCCCAAGGGGGAAGAGTCGTCCTTATGAGCCATTTGGGGCGCCCTAAGGGACATGTCGACAAAACCCTCTCCCTCCACCCCATCGCTAAAGCCCTCGGAGAGATGCTCAATCAAGAGGTCGCCTTTTGCACTCTCGATCAACCCCTAGGCGATAGCCCCGTGACTCTGCTAGAAAATCTCCGCTTTGACCCCCGGGAGGAGGATCCAACACTCGACCCTGAATTTGCAAAAACTCTCGCCACCTATGGCGATATCTACGTCAACGACGCCTTTGGCACCGCCCACCGCTTCCATAGCTCGACAGGGACCATCACTGAATATTTTCCCCACCAATCGGCGATGGGCCTTTTGCTCGAACGGGAACTCTGTGCTCTAGAGCCTCTCTGTCACAAACCCCCTCACCCCTTTTGCGCCTTGATTGGAGGGGCTAAGGTCTCGACAAAGATTGGGGTGATGAGCGCCCTGCTCGATAAAGTTGATCATCTCTTCATCGGTGGTGGGATGCTTTTCACATTTCTTAAAGTTCAAGGGCAAAAAGTAGGAAGTTCACTCGTTGAAGAGAGTCAGCTCGTGACAGCTGAAGACTTTCTCACAGCGTGCGAAAGATCCAAAGTGACTCTATCGTTTCCTGAGGACATTGTGATTGCCGATCAGTTTTCTCAGGAGTCGAAAATTGAGACCATCTCAATTAATCGCGAGATTCCCGATGGGTGGTTGGGCCTAGATATTGGCCCCCGCACCATTGAGGCCTGGCGCACTCCCCTTACTGGTGCCAAGGCGATTTTTTGGAATGGCCCGATGGGCGTCTTTGAGATCCCAAAGTTTGCCGAGGGGACAAAGGCCTTAGCGCGCCTTGTCGCTGAGTGCCCAGGGATGACTGTAGTGGGTGGAGGCGATAGTGTGGCTGCGATCAATGAACTTGACTTATCCGATAAGTTCACCCACATTTCAACAGGTGGTGGAGCTGCCCTTGAATATATAGAGAATGGGCACTTACCCGGCATCGACGCCCTCTCACATAAATAATTCTGCTCCCTTCTCTCTAAACAACAGATTGTTTTAATAACCTTTATGCACTTTTAAATTTTTGCTTGCCTTGTCAGAAAACTGCGTAGCGCGATATAATAGGGGCAAGGAATTAATGGCAATCACATGAGCCTCTTGCCGTGTTTCTAAGAAGCACACTCTCTTACCCCCCTTCTTTCTCTTTTCTGAGGAGTCCCTCCTCAAAGGCCAAGCCGGGCCGAATGCAAAATAATCTTTTAACAAAGGTCGTGTATGTCCACTGATCAAACGTTCAATTTCGGTCGAATAAGAACGTTGCTCTGGCCCATTCATCGGGTTGAACTCAAAAAATTTCTTCCGATGTTTCTAATATTTTTCCTCATCTGTATCAATTATTCCCTACTAAGGGCGGCCAAAGATGCACTGGTTATCACGGCTCACCAAGCGGGCGCTGAGGTAATCCCCTTCATCAAGGTGTGGGCGATCCTCCCCATGGCTCTCCTCTTCACTCTCCTCTTCACGCGCCTCTCTAATAAGCACTCGCGTGAAAAAGTTTTTTACATCATGATCTCGATCTTTATCGGGTTCTTTGCCCTGTTTGCCTTTGTCCTCTACCCGTGCCGCGACATCATCCACCCCCATGGGGTCTGCGATCAGCTCCAGGCAGGGCTCCCTGCGGGCTTTAAAGGGCTCATTGGGATCTTCCGCAACTGGTCGTTCACCCTCTTTTATGTGATGAGTGAGCTCTGGGGCACAACGATCATGACAATCCTCTTTTGGGGCTTTGCCAACGATGTCACCAGCGTGAAAAATGCCAAGCGCTTCTATGCCATTTTGATCATGGGCGCCAACATTGCCAGCATCGTCTCGGGGTACATCTCGATCCTCCTCTCTAAAGGGGCCCTCTACCAACTCTTCCCCGGCGGCTCTGACCCTTGGGGCAAGTGCATCCTTTTCTTAACGTGCGTGATCTCCGTGGTCGGCGTAGCCATTATTGGGTTATTTTATCGCCTGAACCGCAACGTCATCGACCACGAGGAGGCCGTCGACTCGGTCGCCTCAAACAAGAAGAAAAAGATCAAGATGGGGATGCGGAGCAACTTTGCCTATCTCGCCAAGTCAAAATACCTCATCTGCATCGCCGTTATTGTTTTAGCTTACAACCTCTCGATCAACATGATTGAGGTGATTTGGAAAGATCAGGTCAAGCTCCTCTTCCCCGTCCCCAACGACTATAACGCCTACATGGGGAAAGTGATGATGATGATGGGGGCCCTCTCCTCATTTGTCTCAATCTTCCTTTGCGGAAACGTGATCCGCCGCTTTGGGTGGACGGTGAGCGCGATGATCACGCCGATCACGCTCTTTATCTCGGCCATGCTCTTTTTCTCCTTCCTCCTTTTCCGCGAAACGGGACTTGGTGGCATCGCTGTGATGATGGGGACAACACCCCTTGCCCTTGGCGTCCTCTTTGGCGCGATTCAGAACTCACTGGCGCGCACGTGTAAATACACCCTCTTTGACACGACCAAAGAGATTGCCTTCATCCCCCTTAGCCCTGAGTGCAAGCTCAAAGGGAAAGCGGCGATTGACGGTGTCGGCTCCCGTTTAGGAAAATCGGGCGGTTCGATCATCCACCAAAGTCTCTTGATGATCTTTGGCACAGTTTCGATGAGCACTCCCTACGTAGCCGGTCTCCTCCTCCTTGTCATTGGGGCATGGACCATTGCCACACGCTCGCTCGGACACCAGTTTAAAGAGCTCACTCAAGAAGAGGCGCCCGCACAAAACGAGTCGCTTCAAGAGGCGATGGGTTAAAGGCGGCACTCATATGCAGACGCTCATTGATTATGTTCAATCTCACTCTCAGCACGCCCCTTGGGTTGTCTTTGGCGCCACCCTCTTGGCGGGACTCAACGTGCCGATCAGCATTGATATACTCCTTGCTCTCTCCGCTATTTTAGCCGCAACCACAGCCCCTCACCTCGCTATCCCTCTCTTTCTCTCGCTGTTCATTGGCTGCTCGCTGAGCGCCTATCTCGCCTACTGGGTGGGACGTGGACTCCGCCCTCAGCTAAGCAAAGTAGCTCTCTTTAAAAAGCCCCTCTCCGATGAAACACTCGAAAGGGTCCACAACTTCTACGCCCGCTACGGAATTTGGACCTTCATCGTCGGCCGCTTCATCCCCTTTGGCGTGCGCAATTGCCTCTTTATGTCGTCGGGGGCAAGCAAACTCCACTTTGGGAAGTTTGCTTACCGCGATGGGATTGCCTGCTTTATTTGGTCGATCACCCTTTTCTCCCTTTTCTACTCAGTCGGGCTCAATCTTGACTCACTCTTTGTCTTGATCAAAAAATTCAACATCGCGATCTTCTCAGCATTCTCGATAGCTGTAATTTGTATTTTCTGGTATAAGAGGGCTAGGAAATCACAGAAATGACACGGGAAGTATTCACCATATCCAATGCCCTCTCAGTGATGAGAGCGCCACTTGCTGCTTTGCTCTTTATTCAAAATGTGAAGGTGCGCGCCTTGGCCCTCTTTCTCGCTATGGTGACCGATGCGAGTGATGGCTACATCGCTAGGCGTTTTGGCAAAACGACACGCCTCGGGGCTGTGCTCGACCCCCTCATGGATAAACTCTTTGTCCTCACCGCTCTTTCAATTTATCTTTACGAAGGGAAACTCGTCATTTGGCAAGCATTAGCCATGATTTCACGCGATTTTTACCTCTGTGTCTTTGGGATTTATCTAAGAGTCACCGACCAGTGGAAAGATTACCGCTGCCGCGCTGTGACCTGGGGCAAAATCATCACAACTCTCCAATTTTTAATCCTTATCGCCCTCACGTTCAACATGACCATCCCTTCAATCCTCTTCCCCACTTTTATCCTTCTTGGCCTACTCGCCTTCATTGAGCTCTTCCAGGTGATCCGCACCTCCCGTTCAAAAAATAATTAGAATTGAGATTCTCCTAAAATTGTGATACAATAGCTCGAAGCTATGAAACAATTTTCCGGACTCTTAACCCTTTTTGCCTTTGCCCTAGGAACGGCCGCCGCCTACTTCGACGTGCCGTTAACGGGCCCTATTGCCCAATTTATTAGTGAAAGTTTTATTCGCTTTCTCAAACTATTGAGCCTACCCCTTATTTTCCTATCGATCAGCTCAACCATTTTGAATATAGAGAGTCTCGACTCGGTCAAGCGCCTCTTCCGCAAGGTACTCACCTTCACACTGTTAACCACCTTTATTGCCGCGACCGTTGGCCTTGCCCTATTCATTTTGATTGACCCTGCCAAAGCCCCCTTGGCTGAGGCGGGAACACTCGCTTCCGGGACAATCCCAAGTGGCAGCCCCTTCTCTTACTTGCTCACAATCATCCCCGACAATATCGTCGACCCCTTTCTCCACAACAATGTCCTCGCCGTCATACTGATCGCTGTGACCCTAAGTCTCGCCGTCCAGAAAACGGCCAAAAAAGGGTGCCAGACGATTGCCGCTGTGTTTAAGGAACTGTTCAACGCACTGCTCAATGTCACCTCTTATGTGATCAAACTACTCCCCCTAGCGATATTTGGTTTTGCCTATCAGTTCACCGAGAGTGTCAAAACTAGCGGCGATGACCTCCGCTCCCTCTTGCTTTATGGAATCTGTGTGGTGGCTGCCAACCTCATCCAAGGTGTGATTGTCCTTCCACTGATCTTAAAGTCTCGCGGCATTGCCCCATTTCCCCTATTCCGCAATATGCTCCCCGCCCTCTCCACAGCCTTTTTCACGAAAAGTTCTGGAGCCAGCTTGCCCATGGCCTTAGAGTGTGCCAAAAAAGCAAAAATCAGCGATCGGACAGCCTCGTTTAGCTTCCCCTTGTGCTCTGTGATCAATATGAATGGGTGCGCTGCCTTCATTATCATCACAACCCTCTTTGTGATGGTCCGCTCGGGCGTGATCCTCTCAATTGGGGATATGATCCCATGGATTTTCCTGGCAAGTTTAGCCGCTATCGGGAATGCCGGCGTCCCAATGGGGTGTTTTTTCCTCACCTCAGCTTTCCTAGTTGGTATGGACATTCCTCTAGGCGTTATGGGACTGATCCTCCCTCTCTATTCACTTTTCGATATGGTTGAGACCGCCCTCAATGTCTGGTCTGATAGCTGTGTGACAGCCATTGCCGACAAGGAAGTGAAAGAGGCCCCTATTGCAAACACTTTGGCTTAATAGGGCAAAGGAGACTCTAATTAAGCCGGATCCACTTTCCAAGGGATTGTCAATTTTCTCATAGATTGTAAAAGTCATTTTGATCACATACTTGTATAAGTAGGGAGCAAAATGACTTTTACAATATGGGAGAAAAGAACAATTCAAGAGGGAGTGGAGCGGGTTTAATGAGAGTCGTCGAATCGCCCCCGCACGAGGAGTAGGCGTGTTACTTACACGTCCGACGAGCAGGAGGTGATTTGCCGCAGCCATTTTAAGCCCGACAAATACTGCTTGATGCAGTTTGACCATTTGTGCATAATTGGCTCCTTATGGACACACAAAACGAATCAATTATCAAGAGCGGTTTCCGCACATTTTTTAAAGCCCTCCTCGGCGTCTTTGGCACCCTTCTAGGGATCGGTGCGATCTTTCTCCTCTTCTCCCTTTTTATCCCCTCATCGCACATTGTCGTCGATCGGACAAGTGTCCACATCGCTCCCAATGCTGACGGGGAGAGACAACTTCTCCCTCGCGCTCCTATTGTCTTAAAGATCAATATCCAAGGGGTCATTGGAGATCGTCACATGGGCGCCTCAGATATCCAACGTCAGCTTGACGACTCACAAGGTGGGGCGATTGCTCCCGGGCGTGTCAAAGCGATCTTACTCGATATCAACTCTCCCGGCGGCTCGGCGACCGACTCAGACGATATTTATCGGGCCCTTTTAGCCTACAAAGAGGAGCACAAAGTCCCCGTCTATGCCTTTGTCAACGGGATGTGTGCGTCAGGCGCCATGTACTCAGCGTGCGCTGCCGATAAAATCTTCGCCACACCAACAAGTGTGATTGGGTCTGTCGGCGTCCTTTTAGGGCCAAACTTCAACGTCTCTGAGCTGATGGAAAAAGTGGGCGTGAGCGAGTTAACGATCACAAAAGGGACAGATAAAGCCCCTTTAAGCCCCTTTAGACCCTGGCAAAAAGGGGAAGAGCAGCCCTTAGAGGAGATCACTGATTATCTCTACGACCGCTTCGTCAACATTGTGGCGAAATCTCGCCCCAAGCTCACACTTGATCTGTTAAAAAACACCTACGGCGCTAAGGTTTTTGCGGCCCCAGTCGCGCTTGAGCACGGCTACATCGACAACGATATGGCAAGCTACCAACTCGCCGTCTCCGAACTTGTCAAAGCCGCTGACATTGAAGGCCCCTACCAGGTCCTCTCATTAAAACCTGAAACACCAATCCTTCAGGAATTCATTAAAAATCAATCTCCCCTCATCACGGGGAAACTCACCCATAAATTCTTTGACGAAGGGCTCCCCATCCAAGATGCCTTTCTCTATATTTACTCCCATTAAGTATGGAAAAACTCTATATCATCGACGCCGTTCAGTATCTGTTTCGCAGCTACTTCGCTATTGGCCGTATGACCAACAAAGAGGGGCAATCGACAGGGGCCCTTTTTGGCTTTATCCGCTCTGTCCAGAAGTTGATCAAGGACTTTCACCCCATTCACGTGGTTGCCGTTTTCGACGGTCCCGATAATAAAAAATCGCGCACTGACATCTACAAAGAGTACAAAAGTCACCGAGAGGGGATGCCCGATGACCTTATCCCCCAACTTGAGCTCGCTCACGACTACTGCAAAGCGGCTGGCCTGCCGATGCTCTCTAAGCCCGGGGTCGAAGCCGACGATGTGATTGGGTGCGTCGCCAAGTGGGGCGAAAAAAAGGGAGCAAAAGTTTTTGTCTGCTCGAGCGACAAGGATCTTTGCCAACTCGTCAACGACCACATCGTTTTGCTCAAAACGCACAAGGACAATCTCGTCGTCGATCGGAAAAAAGTGAAGGATCTCTACGGCGTCAATCCCGAGCAAATTGTCGATTACCTCGCCATCGTAGGAGATACCTCCGACAACATCCCCGGCGTGGCCGGCCTAGGGCCCAAAGCGGCCTCAACTCTCCTCTCCGAGTACGGAGATCTCCAATCGATCTACGACAACATCGACGATTTAAAGGGGAAGCGCAAAGAGAACCTCATCACCTACAAAAAAGAGGCCTTTCTCTCGCAAACCCTCGCCACCCTCCACCTCGACTTGACAATCCCCGAAAAAGAGAGTGAGTACACCCTCGGCCTACCAGACAATGCCGCTCTCACCTCCCTTTACGAGGCGATGAACTACTCAACACTTCTTAAAGAGATGACGCCAACAAAAGCCCCCACCTCTAAAAAGGGGACCTACCACCTTGTCAATACAGAAACCGCATTCAAAAGACTTCTTGACAAACTCAAAGCGGCACAATCGATCTGCATCGACACAGAGACGACGAGTCTCCATCCGATCGACGCTGAGCTTGTGGGGATTGGGTTTGGTCTAACAAGGGGTGAGGCCTATTACGTCCCCTTAAATGGCGCTCTTAACCCCGACGATGTTCTCAAAGCCCTCAAACCCATCTTGACGTCGACTCCCCTCTTTGGTCACAATTTAAAGTACGATCTCCATATTTTGGAAAGTCATGGCATCACCATCAAAACAATTGCCTTTGACACGATGCTAGCCTCTTACCTTCTCGCCCCCCACAGAAGCCGCCACGGTCTTGACTACCTCGCCAAAGAGCACTTCCACATCACAAAAACTCCCATTAAGAAGCTGATTGGCACAGGGAAAAAAGAGATCACGATGAAAGAGGTCCCCATAGAGACCGTCTCCGACTACTGCTGCGAAGATATCGATGTCACCTTTCAGCTCAAAGAGCTATTTGAGCCCCAAATCAAAGAGCGCAAACTCACAAAACTCTTCGAAGAGATTGAGCTCCCCCTCATTCCGATTTTAGCCGATATGGAGCGCACGGGTATCTACCTCGACTCAGATAAGCTCAAACAAAAATCCAAAGAGCTCATCACAAGAATCAGCCACCTCGAAAAGGAGATTTACGCCCTCGCCAACACCGAATTCAACATCAATTCCCCCAAACAGCTCAGCGAAGTTCTCTACCAAAAACTAAAAATTGAGCGCCCCGCCAAAAAGCGGGGAAGCAGTGTGGGAACCGGAGCTGAGATCCTTAAAGCACTGGCCCACGAGCACCCCATCGCCGGAAAAGTGATCACCTACCGCCAGCTTGAAAAACTCCGCTCCACCTACGTCGATGCCCTTCCCAAACAGGTGAGTCAAACCACAGGGCGCATCCACTGCAGTTTTAACCAATCCGTCGCCGCGACAGGGCGCCTCTCTTGCACCGACCCCAACCTCCAAAACATCCCTGTGCGCACGGCAGAAGGGCGTAAGATCCGCGAAGCGTTCCACCCCGAGAAAAAAGGGATGAGTTTCTTAAGCGCCGACTACTCCCAGATCGAACTCCGCATCCTCGCTCACCTTAGCGAAGACCCCGCACTGCTGAAGGCCTTCAACGAAAAAAAAGACATCCACGCCTACACTGCCTCTCTGGTCTTCGACGTCCCCCTAGATAAAGTGACCAAAGAGATGCGCCATAGGGCCAAAGCGGTGAACTTTGGTCTTATTTACGGACAAAGTGCCTTTGGTCTCTCCCAGGAGCTCGACATTGAGCCAGGCGAAGCGCGCGCGTTTATAAAAAAATATTTTGAACGCTACCCCAAGGTGCAGGCCTTTTTGGAAAAATGTAAGGAAGAGGCCCGGAAACACCACATGGTGGTGACCATGACTGGGCGGCAGCGCCCCCTCCCCGATATCACTAGTAAAAATAGTTTGATCCGCTCGGCCTCCGAGCGCCTCGCTATCAACACCCCCTTCCAGGGAGCCCAGGCCGATATCATCAAAATGGCCATGATCGCCATCTCAAAGGCCCTAAAAAGTCACAAAAGCTCAGCTCACATGATCCTTCAGATCCACGATGAGCTCATTTTCGAGGTGCCCGATAGTGAAGTGAGCGCTCTTACGGGGATTGTCAAGAAAATTATGGAGGGGATCATCCCCCTTAAAGTCCCCTTAACTGTGGATATTTCCGTTGGAAAAAATTGGGGAGAATGTTAAAATTAAAGAAAATAGCAATAACGGGATTGCCTGGAGCTGGAAAAAGCACAGTCGCCCAAATGCTAGAAAAATCTGGCGCATATCGGATCGATACCGATATGATCACCCATCAACTTTTATCCCACGATAAGGTTCTTAAAGAGAGAGTTATCCAGTTACTCGGTTCCGATGTCGCCCCAAAGGGAGTGATCGATCGCAAAAAAGTTGCGGCGATTGTGTTTAAAGACGATGAGTGTCTCAGTCAGCTTGAAAAAATTATCCATCCCCCACTACTCGAAAAGCTACTTGCCAGGATGGAACAAATAGACAAAGAGGGTCATTACAAGGCACTTGTCGTTGAGATTCCCCTCCTCTTTGAGCTTGGATGGGAGACTCACTTTGATATGACCATTGCTGTTATGGCTCCCAAAGATTTGTGCAAAGAGCGGTGCTCCTTCAACGATTATGACAACCGCACAAGCCGTCAACTCACAGCCGCGCAAAAAGCAAAAAAGGCTGACTATGTCCTCCACAACGATGGAGATATGGAGAAATTACAAACAAACATCAATACCCTTTTAGGAGATAGAATCCAGATATGAATAAGGAAGTGACTTCAGCAGAAAAAGAGCAAGAGAATCCCAAGAAGATACTCCCTCCCCCTTCATCCACACCTCCCCCTAAAAAAAGCCCCTCAAAAGAGCCCAACGTGACCAAGATCGCCGATCTGCAGCGGATGAATATCGACCAGCTCAACGCCTTTGCCAAAAACTTAGGGTTAAAAAATCTCGGCTCCCTCACCAAGTCGCAGATGGTCTTTGACGTTGTCAAAATGCTCTCATCGCAACAAGGAGAGATCTTAGTGGGCGAAGGGGTGCTCGAGGTCCTCCCCGATGGCTACGGATTTTTGCGCTCTCCCAACTACAACTACCTCCCCTCCGCTGAAGATATCTACGTCTCGCCGGCGCAGATCCGCCGCTTTGACCTTAAGAAGGGAGACACCGTCTACGGCACCATCCGCTCACCCAAGGAAAAGGAAAAATACTTTGCCCTTCTCAAGGTAGACAAAATCAACAACAAAACCCCCGACCGCTCCAAAGAGCGCATCTTCTTTGAGAACCTCACCCCCCTCTTCCCCGATGAGCGCCTCATCATGGAGACCGACAAATCGAAACTCTCAATGCGCATTCTCGACCTTGCCGCCCCCATCGGTAAAGGGCAGCGGGCGATGATCGTGGCCCCCCCTAAATCGGGTAAAACGATCCTCATGCAAGACATTGCGAACTCCATCGCCATCAACCACCCTGAGGCGAACCTCATCGTCTTGCTGATCGATGAGCGCCCCGAGGAGGTGACCGAGATGTCGCGGACTGTGAAAGGGGAAGTGGTCAGCTCAACCTTTGATGAGGGCCCTGAGCGCCACATCCAAGTCGCCGAGATGGCCCTTGAAAAAGCGCGCCGCCTCGTCGAGTATGGTCACGACGTCGTGATTCTCCTCGACTCCCTCACACGCCTAGCTCGCGCCTACAACACCGTCCAGCCCCACTCAGGAAAGATCCTCACAGGGGGTGTCGACGCCCACTCACTCCAAAAGCCAAAACGGTTCTTTGGGGCGGCGCGGAACGTCGAGCACGGCGGCTCCCTCACCATCATTGCCACTGCGATGATTGAGAACGGCTCGAAGATGGACGAGGTGATCTTTGAGGAGTTTAAAGGGACAGGGAACATGGAACTTGTCCTGGATCGTCGCTTGGCCGACAGACGGGAATTCCCAGCGATCGACCTGATCAAGAGTGGCACGCGGAAAGAGGATCTCCTCTTGCACCCTCACGAGAGCGAGAAAATCTATCTCCTCCGTCAGGGACTTGGCGATCTGAGCCCTCTCGATGCGATCCGAATGCTGAAAACGCGCCTAAAGAAAACAACGAGCAACGCAGAGTTTCTTCTCTCGCTAAAAGAGTAAAACCATTTAGACTGCGAGATATGAGATCTAAGAAAAAAGGGGCAGGTGTCTACCTTATCCTGACGAGTTCAGGAGGGAGTGGCCACCTGCAAGCGGCCAAAGCTAAAGAGTACGAGCTCAAGGAAAAATTTCCGAAAGCCGACGTGATCACGCGCGATGTGCTCATTGACTGGCTTGGCAAACGGATGGGGCGCTTCTTTGTCAGCCTCTGGAATAATGCCCAAGCGAGCGGCAACATTGCCCGCCTTAAGTGGCTCATTTCGTGCAACAGCGCAATGGACCGCACCTTTTACCTCCCCATTTTTTTCAAAACCCTCTTCACCCTCCTGCGCCACAATGTCGATCACATCATCGACACCCAGCCCAACTTCACCTCCCCCTTTATCCGCGCCGCCAAGCTCGCTGGCAAACTCCGCTCGCGCCCCATCACCATAGAAAAAGTGATCACTGAGCTTCCCACCTCATACTGCTTCCATTTTTTCTCCCCTATTAAAAAACTCTCAAAGAAAGACAAAAAAGAGCTCAGCCTCATTAGCGACTCCCCCCTGCTAATGGCCAAGCAAACGACCCAATCGTTCTGGAAAGAGCAGTGCGACCTGTCTAACGAGAAAGTTTCCTATGAAAAAATCCCCCTTCGCCCCGCCTTCAACCGCTTTCGGGGCATGACACGGCAAGGGCGCTCATTCCCCCTCAAGCTCAACACGCACGGCCAGGAGGAAAAGCGCCTCATCGAAGAAACGATCAACTGCGGCAACAAGCCCTATCTCTTTGAAAAAGGGCACTTCCACATCACCCTAGAGCCCGACGAGAAGATCTACACCCTGATGCTCGGCTCAATCCCCGCGAAACGGACAACTCTTAAATATGTCGAACAGATCATCCAAACGATCAATGAGCTCGAGGACTTTGAGACCCCTTACCGCCTCTTTGTCTTTTGCAACGACCACAAAGAGGGGAAAAAAAGCCTCCTCTCCTCCCTTCACACCCTCATCCTCTCCACAAAAGACTATCCCAAAAACCTCACAGTGATCCCCTTAAGTTTCCAAGACGACAAAGTGATCGCCCCCCTCTTTTTCCGCAGCGACGCCACCTTCACCCGTTCCGGAGGCCTCACCTCAATGGAGCTCATGGCCGTAGCCCGTGGCCAAATTTGCATCCATTCGGAAGCCCCCGACGCGGCGTCCATTGAGCAAGGGATGCCCCACTGGGAGTTTGGTAACGCGTGGTATTTAAAGGAAAAGCGCGGGGCCAAGATTCTCACAACGACCTGTTTTGCCAAAGACTGCATGGCCCTGCTGCGGGCCCCCTCTCAGCCCTCCATGGCCTCCGTCTAACGCAATAGAGAGTATCACTCTTGTCATCCCTGGCAGAATTGATAAGATATTCAAATCGCCCCTACACACTAAATATTTTTGCAATTAATCGCGATTTTTCTTAATATCTTTTTAAAAAAATAAGATGTTAGGATTATGCTACGCACTCTCGGGCAATTATGCAAAAAACCGTCTCTTTTTGATACCAGGCAAGTGAGCAATATTGGCACTAAAGGGGAAAATAAGACTCCTGATTTCGAATCAGATGCTATGATTAAAGAAAAAGCTCTATCAATTATTTTTGGCCCTACTCCATATAAGAAGTTATCAAATTCAGATCGAATATTAGTTGATCTTTATCAAGATTGGGAAATAAAACGCGATGGAGGAATGGTTCTGCCTAATACAAAATATAGCACTAAAAATTAGAAAATTATGTGGGAATCATAAGGAGCTTCCCAATTCTGGTAGCCAAACAAATAACCCAATCTAATGAGCATGAGAGATTTCAAGGTCATCCCGATTCGAGAGCGCTTCGGGAATGTGAAGTCCATGACAAAAATTGACATTGAGCTCTGTTAAAGAGTGGATCTGGGTGAGAGACTCTGGGATCTCGGTCAGTGTCGATCCCCCCAAATTTAACCTCGTAAGCTTAGGCATATCGATCTCCGTCAAAACCCCTATATCCACCATAGAAAGATTAAGAGTTTGCAAGGAGCGACTCTCTAGAGGATTTGGCAAGGCAATGTATTCTCGACGACCTCTGCCATGGTAAATCGTGTTTAATTCAAGAGTAAACTTCTGAAGTTGGGATAGGTTGGATAGAGTTGGTGGAATCTCTTCGAGATTCGTCCTTGTGAGTTTGATCTCTTTTAAGTTGATGGGATACTCCATCATATCGTCAATCCCATCGGGATGTGCTATTCCTAAAGAGACAAAACGGGTGAGATGGCACAGTTGTGAAAACTCCAAATTCTCAATCTCTCGGGTCAAATAGTGGCGTGACTTAAGCGTTAAATCGGTGAGATTTTTGAGTTTTTCAATCCCTCCTGGGATAGAAAAGTCATTGCAACTTGTAAGAGTGAGCGTTTCAATCTCATCAAAGTCACCAATATTAAAATCATTCCCAGTTGATACTGTGAGGTCGTTGAATTCACAACCAATGATATGAACCTGGCCTAGCTGATTGATTTTATTTAAAAATGTCCACTGGTTACCCATAGGATTAGACATGATGACATTGAGATTCACATTTTCACACTGTCTAAAAAACCCTTCAATGTCCGAATTGTTCCCCTTACTGAGGTTCATTGTAAATAAGGGTGACTGAGAGATAGCCTTTAATACCAACTCTTTCCACTCTTTACTAACAAGTGCAAAATTCAAATAATTTTTATTTTCAATATACCCAAAAATATCCTGCTTAGATCTATAACTAATATTTGAAAAACCAACTGCCATAATAATTACCTATTATATTAAAAAATAAAGAGGATGTCCCACTCTTAGTTGAAACTCGTGCGGCTCCTCATCTTCTTCAGACCACTTCGGCCTGCTCTATTTGAAGTGTTCTCATTCTATCTTTCACCTCATGGATTTGCAAGTGTCCTTTT